>Ga0209656_10002538_pt1 | contig 11815 bp, 9 predicted proteins | sample BogFormECP12_OM2_FD_188239 | JGI IMG/M metagenome (GOLD analysis project Ga0209656, IMG submission 188239) | Bog forest soil microbial communities from Calvert Island, British Columbia, Canada - ECP12_OM2 (SPAdes) (version 2) | ecosystem: Environmental > Aquatic > Freshwater > Wetlands > Bog ... | reverse complement strand
ACCGGAACTTGCCGATCGCGTCGAGGCCTTGCTGGCGCAGCGCTGCTGCGACGCGATCGGGTTAGCGCGACGGGCTGGTCTAGCCGTAGCCGGTTTCGAGAAGGTCTGCGAGGCCGTCCGCGCCGGGAGGGTTGCCGTGCTGCTGTCGGCGCTGGATGGCGCCGAGGGCGGGCGCAACAAGATCCGTGCGCTCGGGCGTGATCTGCCGCTCGTCGCCGTGCTGACCGCGGCGGAGATGGGCGCGGTCTTCGGGCGCGATCATGTGGTACATGTGGCGCTCGGCGGAGGTCGGCTGAGCAGCCGGTTGGCCGCCGATGCAGAGAAGATTGCCGGCTTTCGCTCCGGAGCGGTAGTCGATCGAGGGGCAGAACCCGCCGCAGCCCGGCGGGTGCGGCACGACGGTGGTATTGGATCGAGATGAGCGACGCGAACGAGCAAGAGCAGGACGCGACCGAACACGAGCAGAAGCGGCCTTTGACCCTCGGCCGCGGCGGCGGACGGTTGGAGCTCCGCAAACCGGTCGAGACGGCGCAGGTGCGCCAGAGTTTCTCGCACGGACGCTCGAAGACCGTCACCGTCGAGGTCCGCAAGAAACGCGCAATCACCCCGGGGCTGCCCGAAACGGGACGGGCGGAGGCCGCGCCGGCGTTCGCACGCGAGCAGTCGGCACCGAGGCCGGCGACACAGGAACCGGCGCGCCGCCCCGTCGTGATTGCCCGCTCGCTGACTGCTGAGGAAAGGGCAGGACGCACCCGCGCCGTGCAGGATGCCCGCAAGGCCGACGAGGAAGCGCGTCGATTGGCCGCTCTCGCCGAAGCGGATCGACGCCGACAGGAGGAAGAACGAGCCGTTCAAGAGGCGCGCCTGCGGGCCGAGGAAGAAGCGCGCAGAAAGGCCGAAGAGGAAGAGACACGCCGCCGCACCGAGGAGGACGCCCGTAAGCGATCCGCAGAGGAAGCGCAACGGCGCAAAGAGGAAGAATCAAGGCGTGAGGTGGCTGAGCGGGCCGGTAAGGCCGCAGCCGCGAAGGTGGCGGCGCTGGCTGCGGCCGGCAAGGTCGCCGTTCCGGCCGAGGAGGAAGAAGAGCCGGTGACGGCGCCTCGGCGAGGCGCTCGTCCTGAGGTCAAGAAGCCCGTGGCGCCGGTCCGTCGCGAAGACGCGCGCCGCCGGACCGGAAAGCTGACGGTCACCCGCGCGCTCGCCGGCGATGAAGGAGAGCGGATGCGCAGCCTGGCTTCCGTCCGCCGGGCAAGAGAACGCGAGCGCTTGCGGCTGCATCACGGTGAGCAGGAACAGATCAAGGTCGTGCGCGAGGTCGTCGTCCCGGAAACGATCACCGTCCAGGAATTGGCGAACCGCATGGCCGAGCGCGCCGCCGACGTCATCAAGGCGCTGATGCGCATGGGCGTGATGGCGACGATCAACCAAGTCATCGATGCCGACACGGCCGAGCTCATCGTCACCGAGTTCGGACACCGTCTGCGGCGCGTGTCGGAGGCCGATGTCGAGATCGGCCTGCGCGGCGAGGATGACGAACCCGAGGCGCTCGAACCGCGGGCGCCGGTGGTTACCGTGATGGGCCATGTCGACCACGGCAAGACCTCGCTCCTCGACGCGTTGCGCGAGACCGATGTTGCGGGTGGCGAAGCCGGCGGCATCACCCAGCATATCGGCGCCTATCGGGTCAGCCTGCGGAGCGGCAAACAGATCACCTTCATCGATACGCCCGGCCATCAGGCGTTCACCGCAATGCGGGCACGGGGAGCCAACGTCACCGATATCGTGGTGCTTGTCGTCGCCGCCGACGACGGCATCATGGAGCAGACCGTCGAGGCAATCCGTCATGCCAAGGCGGCGCAGGTGCCGATCATCGTCGCCATCAACAAAATGGACAAGCCGGACGCGAGGCCCGAGCGCGTGAGGCAGGAGCTGCTGCAGCACGAGCTGGTCGTCGAGCAGCTCGGCGGCGAGGTGCTCGACGTCGAGGTCTCGGCGCTCAAAAAGACCAACCTCGACAAGCTCGAAGAGGCGATTCTGCTGCAGGCGGAGCTGCTCGATCTCAAGTCCAACCCGAACCGCTCAGCCGAGGGGGTGGTGCTCGAGGCCAAGCTCGAGCGCGGGCGGGGCGCGGTTGCGACCGTGCTTATCCAGCGCGGCTCATTGCACGTCGGCGACATCTTTGTCGCCGGCAGCGAATGGGGCCGGGTGCGGGCCGTCCTCGGCGATCATGGGCAAAACCTCAGCGAGGCGGGTCCGTCAACCCCAGTCGAGGTGCTCGGGCTCAACGGAACACCCCTCGCGGGCGACGATTTCGTAGTCGCGGAAAATGAGAGCCGCGCGCGCGACATCGCCGATTTCCGTCAGCGTCGCCGGCGCGACGCCACGGCAGCATCGGGCGCGCGCGGTACCCTCGAACAAATGTTTTCGCAGATAGCGGCCGGCGTGGCGAAAGAATTGCCGGTCGTCGTCAAATCGGATGTGCAGGGTTCCCTCGAAGCAATCGTCGGCTCGCTCGAAAGGCTTTCGACGAGCGAAGTGTCGATTCGCGTCCTGCACTCGGCCGTTGGCGGCATCAACGAGAGCGACGTGATCCTTGCCAAGGCCTCCGATGCCGTAATCATCGGGTTCAACGTCCGCGCCAATCCGCAGGCGCGCGAGCTGGCGCGGCGCGACGGTGTCGAGATACGGTACTATTCGATCATCTACGATTTGATCGACGACATGCGCAAGGCGCTGTCCGGATTGCTCGCCCCGACATTGCGCGAGCGGCTGCTCGGCAACGCCTCGATCCGCGAGGTCTTCAACATCACCAGAGTCGGCAAAGTCGCCGGCTGCATGGTTACGGAAGGCAGCGTCCGGCGCGGCGCCAAAGTCCGCCTGCTGCGCGACAACGTCGTCATTCACGAGGGCTCGCTAAAGACTTTGAAGCGTTTCAAGGACGAGGTCCGCGAGGTCAATCAAGGTTACGAATGCGGCATGGCCTTCGAGAACTATCACGATATCCAAACAGGCGACGTGATCGAGTGCTTCGAAGTAGAAGAAGTGGCGCGTGCCCTGTAACCCTCAGCGGCTCCCGGACAGGGCTGGTAACGCGAGAACGCCGACAGAATTGCGCATGGCCAAGAAGCATCGCGACCGCCAGCAATTGATCATGGGCGCTCGATCGATTATGGGCGCGGAGGCCGAGGGACAAGCGAGTCAGCGCCAGCTTCGGGTCGGGGAAGAGCTGCGCCATGCGCTGGCGAGAATTCTTCGCGAAGGCGAATGCCGCGACCCGGCGCTGGGGAACACGAGCATAACCGTCACCGAAGTCAGAATGAGCCCCGATCTGCGCAATGCGACCGCGTTCGTCATGCCGCTCGCCGGGACGAATGCCGCCGAGGTGCTGGCGGGCCTCAAACGGAGCGCGACATTCCTCAAAGGACTCGTCGCGCGGGAAGTCCAATTGCGCAACGCGCCGAACCTCGTTTTCTCGCTCGACGACTCGTTTGATCAGGCCGACCGGATCGGCGTCTTGTTGGCACGGCCCGAGGTGGCGCGCGATCTCCAGCCGCAAGCCGCCAAGGCCGAGGACCGAGACGATGGGGATTAACGGCGGTCTCGACGGCTGGCTCGTCGTCGACAAGCCGCTCGGCCTCACCTCGAACCGGGTCGTCGAGGTGGTTCGCCGCCGCACCGGGGCAAAGGTCGGACACGCCGGCACGCTCGACCCGCTGGCGACCGGCGTGCTGCCGATCGCCCTTGGCGAAGCGACCAAGACGACGGCTTACGCAATGACCGGCCGCAAGCGGTATCGCTTTCGCATCCGCTGGGGCATTGCGTGCGCGACCGATGACCGCGAGGGCGAGATCATCGGCGAACACCCGGCACGGCCGAGCCGTGAGGCGATCGAGGCGATCCTCCCCACCTTTATCGGTACGATCCAACAACGGCCGCCAGCCTATTCGGCGATCAAGATCAATGGGCGCCGAGCCTACAAACTCGCCAGGAGCGATAAACCGACGGTCCCGCCCGCGCGGCCGGTGGAGATTGCCGAGTTGCGGCTCGTGGCGATCCCCGATCGCGACCATGCGGAGTGCGAGGCGCTGGTCGGCAAGGGGACCTATATCCGTGCGCTGGCGCGCGATCTCGGCGTAGCGCTCGGAACGCTTGCTCACATCGCCGAACTGCGCCGCCTTTCGGTTGGGCGCTTCACGGAAAGCCAGGCGATTGCACTGGATTCGATCGCCGAGGGTGGGCATATAGCAATGGATTGCGGATTTCTGCTTCCGATCGAGGCTGGGCTGGACGACATCCCGGCTTTGGTCTTGACGGGAGCCGAATCTGCCCGGCTGCGCAGCGGGCAGAGGGTTGCGCCGGGCGATGCGCGCACGTTGGCTCGTCTCGACCGGCTCAAAGAAGGCGCGGTCGTCGGCGCTTGGCACGACCTGGCTTTGGTTGCGCTGGCCCGGATCGAAGATGGGTGCCTTCGCCCGATACGAGTCATCAATCGCTGAAGGAACCGGATCGATGTCGATCACTGCCGAGCGCAAACAGGCGCTCATCACCGAATACGGCGCGAAGGAGGCCGACACCGGGTCACCCGAGGTCCAGGTGGCGATTTTGAGTGAGCGGATTCGCAACCTGACGAGCCATCTGTCGACCCATAAGAAGGACTTCCATTCACGGCGTGGCCTGCTCGTCATGGTCGGCCAGCGGCGTCGGTTGCTAGATTACCTCAAGCGATCGAGCGTGGGACGTTACGAGACTTTGATCGGACGTCTCGGGCTGCGCCGCTGACGTCGACGAGGATGCCGAGATCACCCGCGTGAACGAGATGCTTGCCGCCGTATTGATGCGGCGCGCAAATGGATTGCCTTGTGGGTGTGTATCGCCGCAGCGCAGCGCTGGCGCCGATTTTGTTCCGGCTGACGGCCTGGGCGCTCGGAGCGCCGAGGCACGCCGTGGCTCAAATTTCCGCAAAGGATGATACGAATGTTTCATGTTTATCGTAGGGAGCTGATGTGGGGCGGCCGCAGCCTCGTGCTCGAGACGGGTAGAGTCGCTCGTCAGGCGGACGGCGCCGTGCTCGCCAGCTATGGCGAGACCACCGTGCTGTGCACTGCGGTCGCGATGAAGAGCGCGAAACCCGGCCAGGACTTCTTTCCTCTGACCGTCAACTACCAAGAAAAGACGTTCGCAGCCGGGAAGATCCCCGGGGGTTTCTTCAAACGCGAGGGCCGGCCTTCCGAGAAGGAGACACTTGTCTCGCGGCTGATCGATCGGCCGTTGCGGCCGCTCTTTGCCCCGGGTTTCGTCAACGAAACCCAGGTGGTATGCACGGTTCTGAGCCATGATCTCGAAAACGACCCCGACATCGTCGCGATGATCGGTGCTTCTGCGGCTTTGACGATCTCGGGCATCCCGTTTCTGGGACCGATCGGCGGCGCGCGAGTGGGTTACATCGACGGCAACTATGTTTTGAACCCGATATTGAGCGAGCTGCCGCGCTCGGAACTCGATCTCGTCGTCGCCGGCACGGGCGAAGGGGTCCTGATGGTGGAATCGGAAGCCAAGGAACTCTCCGAGGACATCATGCTCGGCGCCGTGACGTTTGGCCATCGCGCGTTTCAACCGGTAATCCAGGCCATCATCGACCTTGCCGAGACCTGCGCCCGCGAGCCGTGGAGCCTGCCGCCCGCATCGCCGGAACTCGATGAAATCGGCGGGCGGCTGCGCGAGGCCGTCGGTCCGCTGATCGAAGACGCCTACGCGACGCAGGGCAAGCAGGACCGCAGCAACAGGCTCGATGCAGCGAAGGCCAAATTGGCCGAGCTATTCCCCGACGAAGCTCGACATGCGGTCGCGCTGAAGCTCTTCAAGGACGTCGAGAAGGACATCGTGCGCAGCGCCATCTTGCGCGACGGACGCCGGATCGACGGCCGCGACACACGCAGCGTTCGGCCGATATCGTGCGAGGTCGGCATTCTGCCCCGGGCCCACGGCTCGGCGCTGTTCACCCGCGGCGAGACGCAGGCGTTGGTCGTCGCGACATTAGGGACGGGTCAGGACGAGCAGGTTATCGACGCGCTCGAGGGCGAATATCGCGAAAATTTTATGCTCCACTACAATTTCCCCCCCTACGCGACGGGTGAAGCCGGTCGAATGGGCTCGCCCGGACGACGGGAGGTCGGGCATGGCAAACTCGCCTGGCGTGCAGTCCGTCCGCTGCTCCCCAGCAAAGACAGCTTCCCCTACACAATCCGCGTGGTTTCGGAGATCACCGAATCGAACGGGTCGTCCTCGATGGCCTCGGTGTGCGGCGCCTCGCTCGCGCTGATGGATGCCGGGGTGCCGCTGCCGCGGTCGGTCGCCGGGATTGCCATGGGGTTGATCAAGGAGCCGGGAGCGTTCGCCGTACTGTCCGATATCCTGGGCGATGAGGATCATCTCGGTGATATGGACTTCAAGGTTGCCGGCACCGAGCAGGGCGTTACCGCGCTGCAGATGGACATCAAGATCACCTCCATCACCGAGGAGATCATGCGGATCGCGCTAGATCAGGCGCGGGACGGTCGAAATCACATCCTCGGGGAGATGGCGAAGGCCTTGACCGGCGCCCGCGACACGGTCAGCAACAACGCGCCGCGGATCACCAGCTTCAGCATTCCGAAGGAAAAGATTCGCGAGGTCATCGGTTCCGGCGGCAAGGTCATTCGCGAGATCACAGAGACCACCGGGGCCAAGATAGACATAGATGATGACGGCACGGTCAAAGTGGCCGCGGTAGATGGAGATGCGGCACAGGCCGCGATCGACTGGATTCGCGGCATCGTCGCCGAGCCCGAAGTCGGCGCCATCTACAACGGCAAGGTGGTGAAAGTGGTCGATTTCGGGGCTTTTGTGAACTTTCTCGGATCCCGCGACGGGCTCGTCCACATCAGCGAGCTCGCCCCGCAGCGGGTCGGCAAAGTCGCCGATGTCGTCAAGCTCGGCGACAATGTCAAAGTCAAGGTGCTGGGCTTCGACGATCGCGGAAAAGTCAAGCTCAGCATGCGCCAAGTCGACCAAGAGAGCGGCGAGGATATCGGCTCGCGTCGGCCGGAGCGTCAGGAACAGCAGGTGAAGGCGGCAACCTGACGACATACGATGCCGGGCGGGACGGCTGCGAACTTCCCGCCAGTGTCGCATCGACAATGCGGCACCCGCTGTCATCCGGAAGCCCCTTGGGGAGAGGGAGGATCGAAACCGTCCTGCCGCCGGTAATCGGCCATCGCGGCGCCGCCGCATGTGCGCCTGAAAACACCCTGGCCGGCTTCAGAAAGGCAAAGGCGCTGGGCTGTCGTTGGGTCGAGTTCGATGTCCGGCTCACCGCCGACGGTGAGCCAATTCTGCTTCACGACAACCGGCTGGACCGCACGACCAACGGGCGCGGCAGGGTGAGCGGGCTGTCCCTCGCCGCGGTCCGGCGCCACGACGCCGGAAATTGGTTTCATCCGACCTTCGCCGGGGAGCGCGTGCCGAGGCTTGAGGAGGCTCTCGCGCTTCTCGCCGAACTCGATCTCGGCGCGAATGTCGAGCTGAAGGCCGCGCGCGGGAAAGAAGCTGCAACCGGAGCGCTGGTGGCCGACTTGCTCGCTCGAACTTGGCCCGCCGATCCGGCGCACCTCCTGATATCCAGCTTTCAGCGCGGCGCCCTCGCCGCCGCGCGGGATCGCGCGCCACATATCGCCCGCGGCGTCCTGTTCCAACGCATTCCGAAAAACTGGCGCGGGGTTGCCGATGGGTTGGGCTGCGCGACGATCCACGCCGACCAGCGGCGGCTTCGCCCAGCCGTCTTGTCCGAGATCCGCCGGGCGGGCTATCCGCTGCTCGCCTATACCGTGAATGAGCCGGAACGAGCGAAGACGTTGTTCGAGTGGGGTGTCACATCGGTGTTTTCCGATGTCCCGCAGCGCCTTCACGAGGCCGCCGCACGCGACGGCTTTCTTCGACCCGTGCCCGACCCGGCCCCGGCCAACGGGACGCGGCAGGAATCAGTCTGGTGAAACCGCTCAATACACTAGTGATATCCGGGCGTGAGGTGTTGCCCCTGGTCGAGGGCGGCAAGGGCATCTCGGTTTCAAATGGCGAAAGCTCGGGAGCCTGGGCGGCTGCCGGCGGTGTCGGGACATTCTCGGGGGTCAACGCCGACAGTTATACCGAGAGCGGAGAGCCGATACCGCAGATCTATCACGGGCGTACGCGGGTGGAGCGGCACGAAGAGCTCGTCGCCTACGCGATCGCCGGCGGGATTCAGCAGGCGCAGGTGGCCTATGAGCGCTCTAACGGCGAGGGCCGCATCCACATGAATGTATTGTGGGAAATGGCGGCGGCCGAACGCGTGCTGCACGGCGTGCTCGAAGGGGCCAAGGGTCTCATTCACGGCGTGACCTGCGGCGCTGGCATGCCCTACAAGATCGCCGAGATTTGTGCGCGCTATGGGGTGCACTATTACCCGATCGTGTCTTCGGGCCGAGCGTTCCGGGCGTTGTGGAAGCGGGCCTACCACAGATTTCGCGACTGGCTCGGCGGGGTCGTTTATGAAGACCCTTGGCTTGCTGGTGGCCATAACGGGATCACCAACAGCGAGGACCCTCAGAGTCCCGAGCCTCCTTACCCGCGCGTTCGCGAGCTGCGCGGGCTGATGGCCGATTTCGGGCTTGCCGAGATGCCGATCTTTATGGCGGGTGGAGTCTGGTATCTGCGCGAATGGAGCAACTGGATCGGCAATTCCGAACTCGGTCCGATCGCTTTTCAATTCGGCACGCGGCCGCTCCTGACCCAGGAAAGCCCAATTTCCGACGCATGGAAGCGCAAGTTGCTGACCTTGGGCGAGCGGGATATCTACCTCAATCACTTCAGTCCGACCGGATTTTATTCCTCGGCAGTGCGCAATCGGTTTCTGAACGAATTGCGGGAGAGGTCCGAACGCCAGGTTGCCTACGCTATCGAACCGGTGGGTGAGCACATTGCGTCGTTCAGTGTCGGTCCGCGAGGCCGCACCGTCTACCTGACGGCGCAGGACAGGGTATCGGCCCAGAAGTGGGTCGCCGAGGGGTTCACCGAAGCCCTGCGGACCCCGGACTCGACTCTGATTTTTGTGACCCCGCAAAAGGCCCTGGAAATTCGTACCGACCAGATCGGCTGCATGGGCTGCCTCAGTGCTTGTCAGTTCTCGAACTGGGCGCAGAACGAGACGCGCTCGACGGGCAGGAAAGCCGATCCGCGGAGCTACTGCATTCAAAAGACGCTGCAAGCGATCAGGCACTCCGATGATGTCGAGTGCCAGCTGATGTTCGCGGGACATAATGCCTATCGCTTCGCCTCGGACCCGTTCTATGCGAATGGGTATGTGCCCTCCGTGCGAGAGCTGGTCGAACGCCTGCAAACCGGCGACTAACTGCCGGTTGGGCCGCTGATCGCAGCCCTATTGCCGCGGTGGACCAAGATTATGCGTCCCGATTGATCACCCGAGTCTGCCCGCGCGCCCGTCAATCGGGTGTCGAATTATCTATCTAGTTTGGTATGCTTCTAAGGAGTTGACTCGGTCCCCGAGTGCCATCATTTATCAGGGATCGCATCGGCTCGGCCGCATTCCTGCGACCGCCCGTTCCAAGGACATCGAGGGACGGATGGCGTATTCTCAAATTGCTCAACTCGCGGAAGCCCTCTGCGGTTCCCTCGGCGAGGAGAAAAATCCCCGTTGGGTCCCGCCCTTCACCCAGCCGAACGATGACAGTGATTCGACAGTGATTGAGAGACACCAGGAGGAGACCTAAAGATGGCATACCAAGACGACATCGCTTTGATGGCCCACCTAATGCGCCGTGCGGGCTTCGGAGCAGACCGCGACGAACTCGAAGAACGCGTGAAGAAGGGGTATGAGGCGACGGTCGAGGAGTTGCTGCATCCCGAGACGCAGCCGCCGGTCGATGCCTATGAGCTGCTGCGCTATCAGCCGGCGTCATTGCTGCCTGGCGGCCAGCCGCCGATGGGCAACGTGAATTGGATGCACTATCTGGTAAACACCAAGCGTCCTCTCGAAGAAAAGATGGCGCTTTTCTGGCATCATGTCTTCGCCACCGGGAATTCGAAGGTCGACAATTACGACCAATTGCTGGAGCAGATCCAGCTGTTCCGCGAAAAGGGCATGGGCAATTACCGTGACCTGCTGCTCACCGTTGCCAAGAACCCGACGATGATTTTCTGGCTGGATAACCAGCAGAATCACGGAAACGCGGTCAACGAGAATTGGGGCCGCGAACTGCTCGAATTGTTCAGCCTCGGCGCCGGCAACTATACCGAAACGGATGTCCGTGAATGCTCACGGGCCTTCACCGGCTGGACCTTCGAGACCAAGATTCCGCGCGCACCCTATGGCCGGTTCCCGTGGAAGTTCGAGTATCGCCCGGAAGATCACGATGACGGCGAGAAGGTGTTCCTCGGGCACAAGGGCCGCTTCAACGGCGAAGACATCATCGACATCGTCGTACAGCAGCCAGCTTGTGGTAGATTCATCTGCCGACATCTGTACAACTTCTTCGTCGCTGACGAGCCACAAGTGCCGGCTTGGCCGATCGAATCGCCGCGCGATCAAAAGGCGATCGATACCCTGGTAGGCGCGTTCCGTGACGCGAAGTTTGACATGCGCGCCGTGCTCCGCGTGCTGTTCAATTCGGACTTCTTCAAGAACGCCCGCTTCCAGCACATGAAGTCGCCCGCCGAAGTCGTGGTCAGCACGTTGCGGCTCGTCGGCGGTCATAAGCTCCCAAAGCCGGGCATTGGCGACCTCTCGATGCAGCCCACCTATATGGGCCAGGATCTGCTCAATCCGCCCTCCGTCGAAGGTTGGCACACCGGGAAAGAGTGGATTAATAGCGGCTCGCTGATGGCGCGCGTCAATTTCGTCGCAGAGAAGGTCGGCGACACATCGCTGCCCGGTGTCCAAGCGATTATCAGCCGGTTGAAGGCGCGCGGATCGCTCAGCCCCGAGCAGCTCGTCGACGGCTGCCTGGACCAGATCGGCCCAGTCGAGGTCGGCGCTGATACCAAGCAGGAGCTTCTTTCCCAGGCGAAAGAGTGGGGTCAGATTGCTTGGGACAGCGACTCGAACGCGAAAATCGCGGATCAGCATGCCGCTGAAATGCTGCAGCTGATCGCCGCCACCAGAGAGTATCAATTTGGCTAAAGCCTAAGTCTTATCAGATGAGGGAGTAAAAACGCATGCCTGAAACACAGACCACGCAAAAAGATCCGGTAATAGTCGTACTGCAACTCACGGGCGGGAACGACTATCTGAATACGGTGATCCCCTACAATAATCCGGTGTATCGGGACAACCGGAAGGCGGTCGGGATCCCCGACAACCAGATTATGCACCTCGACAAGGACTACGGCATCCCGCACTACATGGCGCCGATCAAGCAGTTCTGGGATGACGGCAAGCTCGCCATCCTGCACGGCGTCGGTTGGAAGGAGTCGCCGCGGTCCCACTTCCGCGCCATGGACATCTGGCACACTTGCGAGCCGGAGAAGGTCGGGACCGAGGGATGGCTCGGGCGCGTCGCGCGCGAATTTGATCCGAAGAAAGAGAACGTCGTCACCACCGTCAGCTTCGGACCAAGTCTGCCGCGGTCATTGGCCGTGCCGGGCGTTCCGGTGGCGTGCGTTGGTGGGCCGCTGGAAAAATACGGCTTCTTGCCGACCATTCAGGGTCAACAGCGCAAGCAGGTTCTCGAGCGCTTTGCAGCGATGTACAAACCGGCGATCGGCAGCGGCGCGGTCATGGACTACA
>Ga0209656_10002536_pt1 | contig 11821 bp, 16 predicted proteins | sample BogFormECP12_OM2_FD_188239 | JGI IMG/M metagenome (GOLD analysis project Ga0209656, IMG submission 188239) | Bog forest soil microbial communities from Calvert Island, British Columbia, Canada - ECP12_OM2 (SPAdes) (version 2) | ecosystem: Environmental > Aquatic > Freshwater > Wetlands > Bog ... | reverse complement strand
TCAGCCTGGTCCGTCATTCCCAAAGCGGGGTTCGGCAACATTCACTACCATTGGCGTCGGGCTTAGCAGCGAACCAGCGCCCGAGCGCGTCATGGATGAAAATGGGCCCTCGAACCCGTGCGCAGACCGCATGGCGCCGACACCTCATATGCGATTCTCGCGGCTGTCAGTTTTCCCTGTCTTCGCTCACTCCGCCCACTTGCGAACGCATGCCGAGACCGCATAACGCCAACCCCTCATATGCGATTTTCGTGAGGCGAGTCCTCGATCACAGCGGCTACTTGCGCTCGCTGCTCCCCGCATTTCGCTTGCGGGTGACCGCCGCCTTTCTCGCCGCCGCCGATCGGCTGGCCGCCGGTCTTGCAGCATAAGCCGCTCCGCCCATCCTGCTGCCTTTGTGCGCGACGGGGCGGCCAGTCACTTTCCCTCGGCCCGATGCGCCCTCCTTCTTGCCGCCGCCATCGTCCTTGTTGACGGTGGCCCAGGCTCGTCGTTGGGCCTCCTTCTCCGGGACGCCGCGACTCTCATAGCTTTCCGCTATGTGGTCGGCTTTCCGCTCCTGCTTGTCCGTGTATTTCGATTTGTCGCCGCGTGGCATGGCTGCCTCCTACGCTCATAGGGACCAAAGCAATCCGAGGAGGAGCAGACCATCTTGCGCATAGGCGGTGATGTCTGGATCATTCGAATTGCAATTCGAAGTTTCGGATGATAGCGGCGTCGCTGATCAAGGTCGCGATCGCTCTCCCATGGTTTGTGGCTATGACCAGGCAATGAGCCTGACTTTAGACCTTCTAGATCAATCGCCGGCGGATTCTTCCCCGGCGGCGACGTGGGCCGCGAGCGCGGCCCATCGCGCAGCTTCTACTTCTGCGATGAGCTCTTGCCGTGCGCGGCCTCGGAGTGTTCATGCGCTGTTTTGGAATGAGCCCGAGCTTGAGACGCATGCTCGCGCCCCTTCTCGTGCTCCCCTTTTCCGTGATGCTCAGCAGCCATGCGATGGCTTTTCGCGGCGTTCTCGTGATGCTCAGCGGCTTTGTTGTGTGCGTCCTTCGGCATAACACTTCTCCTATATTTTGGCGATGCCAACAAAAACGCGCCAAGGACGAGATGGGTTCCGCCGCAGACGAAACATATCGCCCGGGAGCTGGCATTTGTCGGGCCGGCTCATCGTGCCGCCCAACATCAGGCTGATCGCGTTACCGGCCAAATGCCCAGAGCTCAACCCGCAAGAAAAACATCTGGGAGTTCATGCGCGACAATTGGCTCGAACCGGATCTTCAAATCCTTCGACGACATCGTCGACCACTGCTGCGAGGCATGGAACAAGCTTGTCGATCAACCCTGGCGGATCATGTCGATCGGGATGCGCGATTGGGCCTACCGGTCGTGATCAACGAGTCCTCAGCCGTTCGAAGCAAGCAACGGGCATTCCAAAGAAATCGTGAGGGCCTGAGGTGGGTGAGATCGTGTACAATCCTGAGCCCCCCGCCGCGTCATAGAGATCCGGATTTGTGAGATCGCAAGTGAGCGTGGCGTTATCGTCCCTCGCACTGGCTGGGTCCAACAACCGGTCCGGCTGCGCAAGCGCGGGGCCAGGCGGTGATCGGTCATGAACAAGGTCTCGCAATGGATGCAGCGTCATGCCGTCGTCGTTGCCGCGTTGGGGGCGCTGTTGGCATCTTTTTCCAGGTGTTCTTGACTGACGCCACAGTCTCCGGGCGCCCAAGAGCGAAGCTCGCTGGCGACCCGAAGCCGGCTTGCGCCGCTCCGGTGGCCTAACCGCAAGGTTCGCGCGACGCCGCTCCCGCCTTCTCGAACGTTGTCGAAATCGCCCGCTTCGATGTCCGGACCGTTTCGAAGTGACGCCCGGTCGCGCGGGCGCAAACCCTTTGTTCGGCCGTATCTATCAGCGCGCGCTAGCGTCGGCGGCCACAGCAGGACGACCGGCTCGACGGTCAAAGAAGAGCGCCTGGCTGATCGTCGCCCGCACCGTGTCCGCCTGGAAGGGTTTCGTTATGAGAAACGCCGGCTCGGGCTTTTCTCCGGTCAGCAAGCGCTCCGGATAAGCCGTGATGAAAATGACCGGCACGTTGATCGAGGTCAGGATCTCATTCACCGCGGCCAAGCCGGAACTGCCGTCAGCGAGATGGATATCGGCGAGCACCAGCCCCGGCTCTTGAACGCCTACGCTCGCGATGGCCTCTCTGTGGGTTCGAGCGATCCCAGTGACTCTGTGGCCTAGCTCCTCAACCATCGTTTCGATGTCCAGGGCGATGATCGGCTCGTCTTCGATGATCAGAATATCGGTCGCAACCTGCTGCGCGATCTCTCGCCCTGCCTGGGTAATGAGATCGGTCACCGCGTCGGGCGGCCTGTCGAGAATAGTTGAGATTTCCTGGACCGAGAAGCCTTCTACTGTTCGCAGCAGAAAGGTCTGTCGCGGCAATGGTGTAATCGCTTCGAGGTTGCGCTCGGCTGCATTCTTCGGCTCGAGGTCAAAACTATTTGACAGCGCCGGCGGGACGGTCGAGCTCCACAACTTCAGGAACACTTTGTAAAGCCCTTGCCGCGGAGGCAAGTCTGATGGAAACGCGCCTGGATCGGCGTTGAGCGCCTCCAGCGTTGCGACAACATGGGCGTCGCCACTTCTCTGCGAGCCGGAAACGAGACGCGCGAATCTGCGCAGCGCTGGCAATTCCTGCGAAACTTGTCGGGCAATCGACATTCCGCTCCTCCCGAACGTGAGCAGAGCAAGCAACATTCGGGCGTGTCGTTTTGCAAGCACTTTATTTTTCGCGCCTTTGGGAACAATCGAGGTTCGCACTCGTTGATCCGCCCCAGGCGGGGAACCCGAATTGGGTTGCTGCGACGCGGCCGCCGCTGAGAGCCAGTTGCCATCCGAAAGAGTTACGCTGCGAGACGACGAACGCACTATGAGAGTTTTGTCCGCGTTTCGCCACCTCAAGACCCGTCTCCTAGCCCTGGTCGCATTCATAATCGTCCCGGTCGACGTCATCACGATACTTTTAGCGGCGGGAATGACCAATCCTCGTCCAGCAGGATCGATCGCCAATGGAGGCAATTAAGCGCGGAGTACGCAGTCAGAACTCGAATCTGGGACGAAAGGCGCGGCGCGAATATTGTTCGCATCTGCGGCAAGCGTGACAAGCCTGCACGATGACGAGAACAGATGCGGCGCCTTGCTGCGCGACATGCTCGCGGTCAACGATGTGATACAAGGCGATCCGCGTCGATTTCGGCGACGAACGCTCTTGTGTCGGCGGCCCAAGATTCTGATCTCTCGAGTTTCGTGGGCGAAGTCAGCGAGAATTTACGATCAAGGCCCAGAGTCGAGCTCGCGCCGGACATGTTCCTGGCGGCGGGCACGTTTCGAATCCGCAGTCAAAACGTTCTTGCGATTCGGGTCGACGCGCCTCCAATCGCGAAGGAGCAATGGGCGGTGACCGCGCTCGTTGATCCAACCTCGCTCGTACGAGTTTTCGAGCTCAATCCGGATAGAGGCGACATCGTCGCGCTCATGCAGCGTGGCCAGAAGGTTGTAGCCGAAACTGGGGCGAATCCATCCGACGCCAGCTGGCTTCCGGCGACCGAGCAACCGGTCGGCCTCGAGTACCAGGTTGCCGCGGCGCCGTCCCGAACGGGAGCGACGTTCAGCTACGCGACGCAGCCCGTGCTCGGATCGGACTTCTATATTCTCAGCCGCTTCGACAATTCCGCTCAACAGGCCGCCTGGCTACGCTCGTTCGTACTGGTCCTCGCGCCGCTCATCATGTTGGCGACGCTCTATTTCGCCTACTCCAGGGCAATTCAATCAGAGCTGTTGCGTTGGATCGACGGAATCAAGGCCGCGATCCGCCAATTCGCGGCGCAGATCGTCGACCACCTTTCGCAGTCTTTCTCGCGTCCCGGCCTTGAGCTCGAGCTGAAAGCAGACGTCCATTCCGCCTTGATGATTGATCGAGCAATTCCGCTTGGACTCGCGCTGGTCGAAAGCGTCTTGGCGGGGCTCGAGGCCGAAGACGCGCATCTGGTGGTCGTGCGGATCGGCGCTCTGGATGACTTGCGGGTTGAATTGCGCGTTTCCACAGACGGCCTCCTGGCGGCTGACCGGCCGTGCAAAGCTGATGGCGGGCCTGGCGTTGTAGCTCGACGCGACCGTGGAGAGCCCGGACGTTGGAACGATCATTCGTTGGCGGTTTCAGGCCGGCCCGCTGCCGGTCCTCGCCGCAACTGACGAAGCTGCGTCATAATCCGCGGCGCCGGGTCAACACGTAGCGCGGGCTTCCAGCGCGCTCCTGCGATTGCAACGCTCTCGTTCGCGATCATTTCGAGGAGGTGTTGCGCGGAGTGCACCCGACCAACGGCAACGAGGATGCCAAAGCAGCGGTGAGGGCGGTTCGCGCCGGTCGTCATGGGAACAATCGTCGCCGGTCTGGGTTTCAACCCGAGAGTTTGGAGACTGACCCGCCAAACCGACCAAGGAGTTCGAGGTATGGACTGGAATCGAGTCGAGGGAAACTGGAAGCAGGTCAAGGGCAAGGTCAAGGAGCAGTGGGGCAATCTCACCGACGACGATCTGAATGTCATCGCCGGCAAGCGCGAACAATTGGAAGGCAAGATCCAGGAACGCTACGGGATCGCGAGAGACCAGGCGCGCAAAGAGATCGACGACTGGGCTAGCCGTCAGAGCTGATCGTAAGAGGCGCCAGCCGCCTGGTCGACCGGGCGGCCAACTGGATTTCACCGGCGATCGCGGCGCACGAAGAAGGCGCCGGGATCGCCGATTTTATTCGCAAGCCAAAAGCGTTCGGCAATTCAGATCAGACACACGTGCCAGCCAGAAGGAGTCAGCGACGCAAATTGCGGCGCACTCAAACCGAGATGTTTACGGTAACGTTCCCCGCACGCTGACCAGGCCAAGGGCGCATCGGAACCAATTCCTTATCACGGCGTTGATGGGGCAGCCGCGCGAGCGGCTTAGCGAGCTCGAGGCCGGCCATGCGTCTCATTATCCTTGTCATCCTTATCCTCCTCGTGATCGGCGCGTTGCCGGCCTGGCCTTACAGCGCTGGTTGGGGCTACTATCCAGTTGGGGGACTTGGAACAATCCTGATCATCCTTCTCATTCTTGCGCTCGTTGGCGTCATCTAGCTTTGATATCGAGCGGGCAAGCGCGACCATCAGCAGCCTCCAGACAAGCAACTTCGACCAGCGACGCTTGGTCTTGTGCTACGGTTCGCCGGGCGCTTCGCGTCGACTGCGCGACGCCGGTTTCGATACCGGGGCCACCGCCGTGCCCGCGACCGCCGCCAGCGCCGCGACGCGCTTAATCCCTATGGCTTGAGCGATTTGAACGCCAGTCGCGATAACAAAAGGATGGGCGACCAGAGACTGACGCGCTGCCCGCGCTGCAAATGAGGCTCGCGCCGCGCGGCGCGGCTCATGGAATAGATAGCAAACAGCGCGAGGGTGACGATGAGCCAAATACTCGTAACCGTCAGGCAGGCATAGAGAATGTAACGATCCATCAGGGAGAATGTAACGATCCATCACGAAAACGAAGGCGGCTGCGCAAAGAACGCCTAGTGTGGCCGTAGCCGCCAAACTGGCCGCGCCGCCGGTGGCGATCAGACGCAGTTCCGTAGCGGCGGCCCTCCGCGCATCACCGATTATACGCTCGAACATTATCGCCGCCATGTCACGCCGATCAGAAATCCGAGCCCCAGCGCAAGAGCGACCGTCAACAGCGGGCGTTCGATGATGACCTCCTGCAAGGTGTCGCCGATCGAGGTTCCTTGCGATTGCGCCGCGTCAGCGACCGCGCCGACACGTTCGGACGCGTCGGCGGCAATGGAGTCGACATTTGCGCGAGCGTTTTTCAGGCCGCGTCTGGCTTGGGTCCGCGCCACGGCTCCGAGGTCGCTCGCGGCATCGGCGATTTGCTGCGAAAGGCTTCCCATGGCGTTCTTCATGGCCGTCATCTCCTTATCCAGTCGAGTATCTGTTTCATCGTTTGCAATGCCTTGCGTCGTGTCGCGCGGAGCATCGGTCGTCATGGGGGCTCCGGAAGAAACTATGATCCTTGGCAACGCGCGGTCCAGGGGTTGATTCAGTGTTCCTCGTCCACATACAGGCGCTCCTTCAGGATCAGCGCTACCATCAAAATGGGCGACGAAAGGACCGCACCCATCGGTCCCCACAGCCATGTCCAGAACGCCAAGGAAAGGAGCACCGCCAGTGCGTTGAGTTCGAGCTGGCGCCCGATGATCGTCGGAGTCACGAACTGCCCCTCCACAACGATAAGCAGCGCAAAACCCGAGGCGGGAAGCAGCCCTTGAGCGAAGGTCGGCGCGGTCACGACGCCGACCAAAACGAGGACCACGAATGTCGCAATCGGTCCGACAACCGGAATAAAGTTCAGTGTCGCTGCCAATGCGCCAAAGCCAATGGCGTGCGGCATTCCGGTCAACGCACAGATGACGCCCGCAATCGCGCCGACAGACAAGTTGATCAGGGTTACGGTTAGGAGGTAGCTCGCCAGCCCTGCCTCGATTTCGTTGAGGATCTTCAACACCGTCAGTCGCGAATCGCGGCTCGCAAATGTCATGACCAGTCCGCGCCGCAAGTCCGGCCATTTTGCAATGAACAAGAGGAGCACGACGAGAAAGAATAGAAACCCCGTGATCGGCGGCAATAGAACGCCGATCGTCGTCGGGACCCAATCGACGCCGGGCAACGGCAACGCGACGGCGTCGCTTGTCGGACCGCTTCCCGCAGTTGACGTGAGACGATGCCAAAAGCCGAGAAGGCCATCGAACACGTGCAATTTATCTTTCAGGGACGCGGCAAGCGCCGGCAAACCGGTCGTCAATTCCGAGACCCGCGGAACGATCAGCCCGATGACGAGCGCGATGAGCATGGCGACGCTGCACACGATCAAAAGCGCCGCGACCGACCGCGGCACGCGAAGGGCCTCGAGCCTTCGCGCCAAAGGCGATAACATGACGCCGACGACGAACGCCGCCACGATCGGCAGCATCAGCTCTCGAGCAAAATAGAGCGCGCAGACGGTGGCAAGCGCTGCTAGCGTTGCAAGCGACCATGCCGAAACTCTTCGTAGCGGATCAATGGGCCGAAGACTCCCGATATCCTCAATCCGCGCGACTGCTCGCGGGCGCCGGCCTTCGCGCAACACTGCCTCCCCCTTCGCGGCCAGCGCCACGATGCCAAACGCATGGTTTATGAGAACCCGCTCGCGATCGGAAAGTTCCTTGGCGGAAGGAGGATTTGCGGCCCGTTCGAGTGGAGGGAAGATATCCTATTTCCCGCGTCCGGCCGGATCGCCCGTAGCCCCCGATGGGGGACACGGCGAGCGTGGCGCGGCCTGACGCGTTCGGACGCCGGTCGAGCCCCATGAGCTCGCTGAGCTTGGTTCGGGCGCGGCTGACGCGGCTCTTGATCGTGCCGATCTCCACCCCGCAAATGACTGCAGCTTCTTCGTAAGACAACCCGCTGGCCCCAACCATCGTCAAGACCTCTCGCTGCTCCGCCGGAAGCTTGGCCAGCGCTATGCGAAAATCCGCGAGGTCGAGGTGGCTCTCCTGGTCACCGACGACGGCGATCCCTCGCGCGAAGAAGCCGTCGCTGTCCTGGAGCTCGCGGGCGCGCTTGCGGTACTGAGAGTAGTAGACATTGCGGAGAATGGTGAACAACCAAGCGCGCAGACTGGTTCCGCGCTGAAATTTGTCCGAGTTGCCCCATGCTCGCAGCAAGGCCTCTGGACGAGGTCATCAGCCAGCGTGACCGATCCGCAAAGCGAAACTGCAAACGCCCGCAGACCCGGAATTTGAGCGACGAGGTCGTCCTTAAAACTAGTCTGACTCATCGGCCCCGCTTTGCGAGTTCCCGGATTGCTCTGTGGCTTCCAGGCGGTCGAGTAATTCCATAAATTTGTCGGGAACGGCCGCTCGGACAAGATCATCGTAGTGCACCTTCAAAGCCCTTCCGATTGCTTCCTGCGATCTGGAATCAAGGCCGCGAGCCGCGCCGACGCGCGCCTTTTCAGCGGCGGTCGGCCCCTTTGCCGCCGCCTGCTTGCCTTCGGGGTCGTGAAGTTCCTTGCTAGCCATCAGCCGGTCCAAGATTTCGTGCGGGCAAGTGTCCTACCGGCACCGTTGTAGCGAGGTCTCCCGAAGGCGTCGACTTAAGTCGACTTGGAGCTACCTCGCAGCCGCCAACGGGGACGCCTCGCCAACCCGAAAAGCGCCGACAACGCAAACGCGACCAGCGCCACCACGAACACGAGCTTGGCGGCCGCCATTGCGGTGCCGGCAACGCCGCCGAAACCAAGAACTGCCGCGATCAAGGCGACAACGAGAAAGGGTAACCGCCCAGCCGAACATGGTTCGTTCTCCTTCGTTGGTTCGCCGTTCGTCGTCAAAACGCGCGAACCGTGAATCTGTTCCCGCCGATGCCAATGTCACTCAGCAGGAGGGCACGGCGTGCCACCGCTGCGTCTTTCGCCGCTGCAACTCTGCGATGCCTGCTGATGGCGGGGGACGACAGCCCCCAACGCCACGAGCTCGTCCATCTCGGCGGTTGCGGCCACAAATGCTGCAGCCGCGGTTGGGCCGCGCAATCCGCTCTGGCTCAGAGCCCTCGGGAAAACATACTGTCAATCGAAACGCGGCGCGGCGGATATCTCGGGCGGTTCTGTCACGTTGCCCGGACGACGAACGCGAAGTGTCGGCGTCTCGGGAATTGTCAGTCCGCTTCAACCGCGGTCCGCCACGTGCTCATCGCCGCAGCACGAAGCGCGCGGTTCGTTTGGGCTGACGTGAGATGGCGTTGGACGTTGAAACTGTTGTAGACGGCCGCATTGGTTGAAAGGAATTTCTCGGCTGAGCTGGCGCTCTTGAGCGTTGCATCTTGCGCTCCCGTCGCCGGGTCGGCAGATGCGAATTCTCGGCTCGATTGTCTTCCATCGCCCGCGCTGATGGAGGCTTTCGATCCCCAGATCGTGGGCCGCTGCGCCGTATGACCGCAAGTCGTCGGTGACCAACCGCTCGGGAACGAAGGCATACTTCAAGAGTTTGCGCATCAGCTTTCAGCGCGGCGTGCTTGTTTCGCTTGGGCTGGACCAGCACATCGAGGACCTCGACTTCGGCGTCAACTGCCCGCCAGAGATAGACCATGCGGCCGCCGATTTTCAGATAGACCTCGTCGAGATACCAAGTCGTATGAGGCTTCAGACGACGCTTTCGCAGGGTGGGCCGCGATCATCGGTCCGAAATGCTTCACCCAACGCCGAACGGTCTCGTAGGACACGGCCACACCACGTTCCGCCAACAAATCTTCGACGTCGCGCAGGCTGAGCGTGAACCGGAGGTAGAGCCAAAATTGCACGCCGAAACACAAAGTTTGCTGCCAGTTTTCGTTGGATGCGCTCAACTTCCATGGGCGCTCCGACCCTCAAGCGAGATAGTCGCCGCGAAATTGCTCACGGGTAGAAGGTAATCAAGGAGGCATGGCTTTATGCCACAATGAACGCTCTGCGCGTTTCTGAAGCTCAGTCGAGCGAGTGGGCGAGCGACGGCGCGAATGTTGCTCGGAAAAACCCCGCACGACGGCGGGCGAGCCCAGGCTCGTCGTGGTCGTGTTCATATTGCACGCAGGCCACGTCGCTGATCAAAGGCGTCATGGCCGGGCTTGTCCAGGACAAGCCCGGCCACGACGCGACACAACTAACGCACTGTGGTTTTACGCCACCAACAGCCAACACGGATGAACGCCGAGAGCACGGCCGGCCAAGGCCGTCACCGATCCCCTCCCCCTAGTGGATGCGCAGCCCGCCGCCGACGTGGGGGGCGCCCATGCTGCCGTGGAACCCTCCGACGAAGTGGGCGCTTCCCATCCCGGAGACGTTCGCTCCGCCCATTCGGGGGACGAAGTGCGGCCCAGACGCGCCCATATGGGCGCCCGCGAAGCTGCCTGCCTGGCCGGCGTAGAAGCGATGCCCGCCGTGGAAGCCGTACCGACGAGCGTAACGGTAGCCGCCGCCGTCGAAGCTTGAGCCATAGCCATAGGCGAAGCCGACATACGGGCCATAGTCATACCCGTACGAATAGTCGTAGGCAGGCGCGTAATACGTCCCGCACCACGATGGCATGTCGTACGGATCATAGTGCCGATACCACCAGCAGCTATGGCGGTGGCGGTAATATCCGCCGCCATAGTAGCCGCCGTAGTATCCGCCCGCGACCGCTACGCCGCGCCAACCGTACCTGCGCCAGCCGTAGGCGTACCGATGGCCATAGCCGTAGCGATAGCTATGGGCATAACGACGGCCATAGGCAAAGCGATAGTGGCGGCCCGATGCGTACGCGTGGCGATAGCCGCCGCCCCACGCCGCTCGGTATGAAGCGTGCATCGCCGAAGGATGCATTGCTGGTCCCGCCACTCCGTGATGGCGGACAGCGGCGCTCGCCGGCGAAATGGGCGTCAGCAAGGCTATGGCGGCCGCTCCAAGAGCGATGGCAGAAAGCCGAAGAGCACCCAATTTCATAACGACCTCCTGTCTCTGAAGCGCATCGCGCCAGGAAGGCCGCCCCTCTGGCGTATCTGCGGCAAACGCGCAGTTATTGCTGATCTGATTCAGCCTAAACGCTCCGCGCGGCTGTTAAGTTCCTCGCTGCCGGACGCAGGCAAACCAGCACGACTGCTTGGCCGGCGCCGCCGAGTGCTCCGACCTTCCTCGATCATGCCTTCGCCGACGTGTTCGACCAACCGCGGGAAACGACTTGGCGCGAGGTCAATTTGTGAGATGCGTCATCGATACGAATGTTATTTCAGAAATCAGAAAACGCGATGGGCTCATCCAAACGGAGCGCTATGGGTCGCACGAACCCGGCGGAACAACGGCAAGGCCGTGGTCATCGGCCTGTTCACGTGGTGATCTTCGAGCGCGCAACTCGTCTTCATGCCTAGGCCCACCCACGACCTATCCATCGTCGGCTGTCTCGATATGTCCGGTCTACGTCGACTCCGGCCCGTCCGCAGCGCGCAAATAGCGGTCCTCCGACACGGCGCGCACCGTCCATCGCGACGCCGAGGCTTAGGTTAGCTGGATCCCATTATGGAACGGCTTCGCCGGCTCGAACCGCCACGATGTCCTCGCTGAGATCGATGATATTGGGATCCGGCAGACGCCAATCGGAGCCAATTTGTGGTCTGGCCGAACGGTTCAGCGCCTACTGGCGCTTACGCGTCGGTCTTCGCGATCGCCTCGTGTGGCGCGGCCGGCGAGAGCCGGAACCATGCCTGGATAGGGCAGGCCGAGCTCATCGTGGGGTTGCTTTCGAGCGCCCGTAGGCACGACTCAAATCCCACTACTTCAAGCGTCTTAGCGCCGCATCTGGAGCACGAGGCCAAACACTCCGCCCAATCCTGCGCCGCCGCAGCGGCCGTGGGCGCAATAGCAGCCTCCGTCCATGAGGATGATCAAGAGAACATGGCCGACCTGCCGCACCTAGCCCCCGCGCTCATGCCGCGAGGGCCGCGCCCTCCAAAACCTCGTCCGTGACCACAACGAATCGCGTCAGCGAGTGCGTGCCGAAGGTCGTGATCATGGGACGTCGGCAGCGTCGCGGCCGCGCGCGACCAAAATACGGCCGATCCGGGGTCGATTGTGCCTGGGATCGAAGGTAAACCAGCGACCGCCGACGTAGGCCTCGAACCAGGCGTTGAAGTCCATCGGCGCCGGATCGGGAGGAACGCCAATGTCTCCGAGATAGCCGTTGCA
>Ga0209656_10002535_pt1 | contig 11829 bp, 13 predicted proteins | sample BogFormECP12_OM2_FD_188239 | JGI IMG/M metagenome (GOLD analysis project Ga0209656, IMG submission 188239) | Bog forest soil microbial communities from Calvert Island, British Columbia, Canada - ECP12_OM2 (SPAdes) (version 2) | ecosystem: Environmental > Aquatic > Freshwater > Wetlands > Bog ... | reverse complement strand
GTGGGTTTTTTCCCTCGTCACCGAGAAAATGAGTGCAACGATGCAGATTGCCAAGCGAGTGTATTCACTGGCGCAGGAGCAGCACGACTCTGCGCTAATGATAGGAGCATGCCGCGCTTTGGCCGTCACGCTGTACTTTCTGGGCGATTTCGGGGCCGCGCGACAATACGCGATGTGTGGTCTCCAGATCTGGCGCTCGGGAGGCGTACACTCTCCGGTCGAAGAGTTCATCGCGCCCGCCGTCCATTGTCTCGTATTTGAGGCCCTATCCGATTGGCATTTCGGTGAAACCGCCCGTTGCCACGCGACCATGGCAGAAGCCATCTCGCTGGCGAAAGAGCTGAATGATATGCACGCGTTAGCCTTTTCACTACTTTTTTTGGCGGTGATTCTCGGTCACCTCGAAGGTAATCCTGCGGAAATGGCACGCTTGGCATCGGATTTGATTGAGCTGTCGACGCGTCAGAATTTTGCATTTTGGCTGCCTGGAGGGAAGATTTTCCGCGGCTGGGCCCGGAGCGCTTCCGGCAGCACGGCGGAAGGTATCGCGTGGATCGAGGACGGAATACGGGACTATCGCGTAACCGGCGCGATGCTGCGCATGCCATATTTTCTGGCACTAAAGGCTGAAGCTTTGTATTTTGCGAATCGTGTCTCCGAAGCTCTGGAGGCAATAACGGAGGCGGAAGAAGCGGTCGAAAGATCTGAAGAGCGCTGGTGGTGTGCCGAACTGCACCGGCTCAAAGGCGTGTTTCTCACGGCTATGGGTGCTGATGAAGCCCAAATCGAGGCTTCGTTCCGCGAAGCCATCAGAATCGCAAAGGAGCAGAAGTCTGTCTCGCTAGAGAAACGCGCCCAAGCAACCTACGCAGAATACCGTTGCCAAAAAGCGAGCGGCTCGGGAGGACGTGGATTCCGGCTACCGCTTTGATAGCCGCTTGCAACGGCCCGCCTCATCGCTGAACCGTTTCTGGCTCCGGGACTGTGTCTTCGGTCCGCAGTCCGACGACGACCGGGACGAGCGGATTCAGCTGATTGGTGGAAGGCTGAGCCATAGTGTGCTTGTCCAACTCCAAAAACGATGGCAGCGAGAAGTGTGCAGCACATCGCACTTTTACATTGACAGCGAATAAGGCAATGCGTGCAATTTTGCATGTCGCTAAGCACCTTTGGCAAAAGGCTTTCCACTTCCTCCGGCGATTCGGAGAGATCCCGCAGCAGGGCGTTACGCGACGAACCATTCCAATACAGCCGGACGTATCTATGAAAATCCGCTTTGCAATTGCCCTTGCAGGATTGACGATCAGCTTTGCTCCGCCAGCCTTCGCTCAACAGAATGACAGGGTCGATGCAGAAACTGCCCAGCAGGTTCGTGCCTTGGCTTCGAATTATGACGCGGCATTCAATAGGCAGGATGCAGTCACCGTTGCCGCGCTCTATGCCGAGGACGCGGTTTTTAATACACCGGAAGGAACTTTTCACGGTCGGCAGGCAATCGAAGAACTCTATGCAAAACACTATTTTGGGGAGGTCCATTCCAAGAACGTCGTCACCGTAGTCAATGAGGCAATAGCGGCTGGGAACGAGGTTCGTGCGACCGGAACATGGAGCGATACTTTCGAAGAGCCGTCCACCGGTACTATACATGCCGAGGGCACGTATACATGGGTTTTACTCCATGAGGGCGATACATGGAGTATACGGAAGAGCACTTATGATATAACTAATATGAGGCACTGAAGAACGTGCCCCTTAAATCCACGATGCTCGCGCCAATGACGTGTTCCGCCTCGGCTGGCTGCGGCGGGACCATTCGCCGATTATGGAACAGACGGGAAAGGCAATCCAATTGCTTCAGCCTAATCGAATCGTCACGGTACCGATATGCCTGACGAATTGGAAAGGTTGAAGGAAGGCTTCGCGCTTACTATCGAAGTCCTCAGATCCGTCTGAAGAAAATGCCAAGGAATCCAAACAACCGGGGAGGAGCTGAAGCGAGCGAATCAAATCCTGAAAGCGTTGCTGGAAGAGTACAAAGGTGCCGCCGATAGCCCCTCTGCGTTGAACGGGAAACGCAATCCGAATCAGCGTGCCGAACCCGGCATCTCTAGATCTTCTTTGTAGAACAGATCTTGTCCACGATATACTCGAACCTCTTTGAAGGGGACGTTCAAACGTCCGATAAGCTGTTCGATTTCATCCATAACGTCCTCTTCTGGCGTACCTGCGGGAAGCCAGATTGTTTCTTTCTCCTCTCCAGTCGGGGTAACCAACGATATATCGAAGACGTTAGGATCACTCTTATTAATTGCCCCTTTTAAGACCGTGGCGTGGGCGCTCCTTCTGGTACCGCCAGTTTGTGGCCACCCACTGGACGAGTCCCGAGTGAATTTTAGTCAACATTTCGTCTTCACAAATCGGCCCGGACTTTTATAGAAGCTATGGCTAATGAGGAATCTGACACTTCTTTCTTCGTGCCTTGCGCTCTCCTTGCTGCTTGGCGCTTCTTATGGAGCCGAGAGGCTTGTCGTCTTTGGGGATAGTCTCTCGGATGACGGAAACAGTTTCACATTAAGCGGCGGGCTCCTGCCTCCTGGGCCTTCTGGGCCTCCCGGGCCTGCTAATGGCGATTATGGCGAAACATTCGATGGATCGGGAGAAGTTTTCCTGGGCCGCTTCACCGACGGGCGCAACTGGGTGGATTATTTTCCGGCGGATGCAGGTCGTTTTGGCGTCCAAATTTCAGCGGTAAGCGCATACTTCCAAGATCAAACCAATGATAACGCGACCGACTTTGCCGTCGGCGGCGCTACATCCGGCGCTCACAACGCTTTAAATCGAGCACTCAAAAGTTTCCCGGATGAGATCACCGCCTACCTGGGGAGCCTTGGCACAAACAGCCCATCTGAAGATCTCTGCGTTATATGGATTGGCGCAAATGATTTCTCTGCGGGAATCAATCGGTTCCAGACGGTCTCAAATATCAAAGACCAAATCGCGCGGCTTTCGCGGGCGGGAGTAAAGAACTTTGTTGCCATTACCATCCCCGACATATCCCTAACTCCTCAAGTAAAGGCCCAAGGAACAGAAGTGGTCTTTGCGGCGAAGCAATTTGTTTTTACCGCGAACCTTGACATGGAGGTCGAGCTGCCGCGATTTGCCATGCAGCATCAGATCAGCATCACAGTCGTGGAAATTAACGCCATTTTCTACCCGATAGTTTTTGAGCCCGCCCTGTTTGGCTTTACCAATAGCGTTGACCTTGCCTACGTTCCGCTCAACGGTCCACTCCGGGTATTATACCCAGATGATTACGTCTTCTGGGACGGTTTCCATCCGACGACAAAGGTGCATGCAATCGCTGCGGACTTTGTTTCTAAGGCCATATTTGCCCCTCTCCCATTTCACCAATTTTTGTCGCTGCGACAGGGAAGCGGTCCGTTTAGCATTGGACTTTACCCAAGCCGGGGTTTGTTTCCCTAACTTTGTGTAAATATCGCGTATCGCTTCCCAGATCTTTGCGATAGCACCTTCGGCAACCGATACAGAAGGAAATCTATCCGAAATGCTGACTCCAGAATGCGCGTATTCATGGCGAGAATCGCGAATCTCCAAAATGCGTTGCCAGAGTCCAGAGCCATGTTTCGCGAGAAACGGAAAAAGCCGTTCCTCTCGTCCCGGCCTTGTTTGTCTCTTTTCCGTAGCTGTTCTTGTATTGCCACCGAAAAAACGGTTTTTGCAGTTGGCAGGTCTATGGAGCACTTAAGGTTTATTCCGTATTGAGGAGACAGTTGAGCATTGCAAACTCGCCCCGGTGGAAAGGCGCTAATTCGATTGTTCGACTTTTGCTTTGAACACTCTTTAGAATGTCAGCTCGGCTCAAACTGCTTATCCAGCGCCTTGCGGTCAAAATAGCATTTATCCGAGCGAATCTTATCCCCTTCAAGCTGGATGATGGAAGCCCCCTGAAGTGTCATGGTCCGGCCTGTGGGTTCGCTCCCGTCTGCCCAAGGGCCTGCGTTAGTGGCACGTATCAGCCAGTGGTGAGCGACCACACCAGGCTCAATTTCACCGGCGTTGAGAAGTTCGATAGAAAAGTCCGGCAAGGCCGTCCATACTCCCTTGACGAAATTGGAAAGAGCTTCTCCGCCGACGCCGGGATACGTGTCGGGATTGCAAAACGTGCCGTCTTTTGCGAAACAGGCGACAAGCGCATCGGCATCGCGACCGTTCCAGGTGTCGTGATAGCGTCGTGTGACATCCGTAGCTTTCATTGGTTTTGATTCCTCGGGGGGTGAAAATTAGACTTTTTGGTCGGGGTTGGAATTGCGATTCCAAGGTAAGGCTGTCTAATGATGAAGCAACTGCAATTTGCACGACTCCGCCAGACCAGAGGACGTTGGATGCCGCGCATAAATTCTTCCAGGACTCCCTGCTGACGCGAGATGCTTCGAGGTAAACCATCACCGAGAATTCGCGCATGGCGCGGTATTCCCACAAGGAATCGCAAGTTGCGGAGTACGTTCTGAAAGTATTGAACCGGGCGTTTCCAGCGGAGGAAATTGGGGTGCAGCACGCGAGCTTCAATGGGAGGTTTCCATCGTGCGTTCTAGCTTATTTGTGCAATGCCGTTCGGAACGAGAAGATTTCTACTCACGGTATAAGGCTGGTACGGCTTAACCTGCTCAGTCCACAGCATCCCGGCGGTCTCCAACATCTTTCCGGGGCAACGATACTGGTGCTCGCGTTTCTGCAGCTTCCCGGCATTCATAGAAATTTATCCAGTGCCCAAATACCAACTGGCCCGTGAAAAACCTCTTCCCTATGCCAGCGAATGAATCGCAGATCGGGCTTGCCGTTTTGAATATTGGGTGACGCAATGGGAACCGAGTTGAAACGGGTCAGGTACTCCATATGGCCGACCGATCCGTGAGCGATGGGCTGGGAACAGCAGCAAAGGAGGGACTGAGGGAGTGTATTGCTATAACAGCAGCTTTGGATTGGACTCGTGCCAAAAAGTCCGGGCGCTGTAATTGTGGCACGGCCAGTAACCCTGGATGGGCGGAGCCAGGCTTCGCAGAGGACACAAAGACAGCACCATAGCCGGGCGCATCCAAAGAGAGTTTTGCGGAAACGCATGAATCGACTGCGGTGCTGATGGGTGCCAGAAGAGTGCGTTCCGTTTCCGGTGCGTAGCGCTGGGCCCACCTCCAGACGGTGACGTGATCGGCGGGCAAGGCCCGCTCGGCCAGCAACTCCTCGACCTCACGGTACGACAGTGAAAAACGCAAGGACCAGCCAACCGCCAACAGGATGACCTCCGGTTCGAATTGCCGCCCCTTGAAAAGACCCGAAACCGAAGGCGTGAGCTGGAGCATCGAACCAGCCTATCAGATCAGCCCAGCGAAGTTGCGACACTTCCCTGCACTTTGGAGATTTTTGCCAAAATAGCCAAAATAACCTTTATTTGATGCTTCGCTAAATGTATGAACTCCTACCAATCGACCAAGGAGATTGAAAGCCTCTCGGCGCTAGTAGATTCCTGGCGCTATCGAAAAGCGAGGATGGTTGACCCGAACGACCGGGAAGACCTTAATGCAAGAGAGCTTGACAGGCTGATTCACAACGCGCTGTGCTACCGTGATGCAAAATTCTTTACTGCCTTGGCTCAAGCATGTGAATTCGACCCCAAGTGCAAGAGGATTGATCCGGTTGATTCTCTCAAGCGTGCCTATTTCAACTTTTGTGACGATTGCAAACCCACTTGGCAAGATGTCGTTGACCTCGCTCAAGAATTTTTTGGGTTAGATTCAAAAATCAGTAAGAGACACCTTCGCCGTTTACGCCGCGAAGCACAATTGGGACATCTACTGCTTTATATAGGGGTCCTTTATATAGGGGTCAGCCGTTGACTTATGACTTAATTGATCCTTTAGGACAGAGTTTGCGCGTCGTGAGCCTTCGTTCGCCCCGAATCTTCTGGGCCACCGAATTACTGCTGGGCATACAGAATAGCGCTGTATTTTCGTTGTGACTCAGCCCGGCGCGATCCCAGCACAGCGTGATGGCGGCGCCGCCGGCAAACTCAATCCGAGGAGGTCGTGAGAGCCTTCCCCTGTAATCATACTTGAGTCATAAGTCAACGGCTGACCCTTCCGCTGCTGCCCCGCGCGAATCGCGAAGTTCCACGGAGTCGCCGGTGAAACCAAGATTTGCTGCCAAGATCCGAAAAACTTTCCACTATGATTACATCCACATCTCCAATGGAAGTGCTCCGTGGAATAGAAGGCTTTGCGTGACAATCAACTAGGGACAGGTCAAATTTCTTAAAGATGTCCGTTCGAGCGAGGAGGAAATATCAGGTCGTTATTCCGCGATCTGTGCCAATCCGCCTTGAGTTGAGGCCTGGGATGGAGCTTCAGGTAGTCGAGCACAATGTTCGCGTAGAGTTTCTGCCGCTGCCCAAACCAGTTAAACCTCGCAGTTTTTTAAAGGGGGAACCGGTCATTGAAAGGGAATCGGATCGATCTACCTACGCAAAGCTGCGTCGGGTAAGCGAGTTTGATCTGGTCCGGCCCACCGCCTGCGACCCGACTCGAGGTGGTGGCCTTGACTTGTCCAGCGAAGATCAGGAGAGTCGGCATATGGCTCAGACGACGGCACGACCGCTCACAAAGTATGACTATTGGGAACTGCCTGAGGCCGGCCCGCGGTATCAGCTAATCAACGGAGACCTCTTCATGGCCCCGGCACCCAATCGTTTCCACCAGGACATTTCCCGCACGATCCAGTTTGAGATAATGAAATATCTCGAAGCAGAGCCGGTTGGGATCCTCTACGATGCGCCTTTTGATGTCGTTCTTACTGACATCGATGTTTTCCAGCCTGACTTGGCCTTCTTTTCTGAGCGGCGGCGCCGTTTTCTCACCGAAAAGGGAGCGGAAGGAGCACCGGATCTTGTCGTCGAGATCCTCTCGCCGAAAACCGCACATCTCGATCTCGATCAGAAACGTCTAGTCTATGCGCGCACCGGTGTCGATGAACTGTGGGTCGTCGATCCGGAAGGTGAAGAAGTGCGGGTATACCTCTTTCGCGAAGATACGGATTTACCAAAAGTCATTTTGAGATCAGGCGATCTACTCAAAACACCGCGGCTTCCCGGGTTCGAGCTCTCCATTCAAAAGATCTTCAAGCGATTTTGATCACCCTTGGTCACGGATTAGCAACAATCAAGGCGACGCTTTGCCCATTAGATTTCGCGCCTCGATAAATCTACCGCGCATGGATTCGAACCATGAATAACGCCCCAAAGGGCGTATGTCTCTTTTTATTACACCCTGATGTCGAACCAATTGCGTTTTACCTCTTCGGCTACTGAACTTTTATTGAACTGGTTTTTCTACTGGGAATCCCTGGAATTTGAATCTCAGTAAAGCAAAAGACCCAAGCGATCTCTCACTTGGGCGGGCAAGTCGGTGATTGTTGCGGACCTGTGCCGGACCTCCTGTCATCCCGCGAAGTCACCGCATTGCCAATTCGTAATCGGGCGGTAATCCAAAGGCAATGACGCCTGGGCGAAATTTTCAGACATGACTCCGAAGCAGAAAACTTACCGATTACCTGACGGTCAATCGGGATTGTATGAACTGAGATGCGAACTTACGCACAAGGCATTGCTCACAGTAACCGCTGTTCGTCTTCTGGAGGGCAAGGAAGTTTACCGGCGAGTATTCGGTCCTGTTTCTTACCTTAAACCTCCACCGGCTCTACCAGATTGCATCGGCAATGGTCCTGTGGATCGGCTCCTGAAGGAGTTTTACAGGGACTTCCTTGAAAACTGCCAAGAGTAGCTTCGCGAAGCGAGCTATTACCTCCTATAGGTTGCTGGCGACGCGCATCGCCGCGAATGTGACGTTCGTTGTTACGGTTAGTGTCGCCTTTAGCGGTTATCGCGACGATGGATAAAAGAAGAAGCAACTGAAATTTTACGTTCAAGTTTTGTTGCTCGTTTGTTCATACTCTATTTGCGCTTTTCAGGCAATCCGAGCCCTAAGAAATGCTCTTGCCCGTTCTCAGTAATCGTGCGCCAGTCAAATAAATCGCTCAGCTTCTTGTGGGGCTTGAGCATGCGCAGTAACATGACGACTAGTTCAATGCCCAAAAAAAGTGCTCCGAAATTCATTGAGGCTCGGAGCAGACCCGTGCACAAACGCCATCACCACGGTTGAGAAAATGACCAACCGGAAAATCAAAATATTGCGTTATTGTTGGCTCTTGACCGGGAGTGCACTTGTGCTTTACACGGCAGCACCACTCATCTTGCCTATGATCGCGCTTGCGATGGCGAGCGGTTGCGGCTGCGAGCTTAATGAAGGAAATATTCATCCTTGCTACTTCCTCGGGCACGACATCGGTGGGCTACTCATTGGGTTCCTGCTTCGTATCTCAAAGCTTGGTGTGATCCCGCATCGGAACATCCGCAAAATCCTTACGTCTGGAGATTTTCCAAAGACGGTTCGGAGGTTCGGCGGAAGTCGCCAGAGAATCTCTTTAACGAGGCGGATATGTACAGCTTCACGGACAAGGATGGAAATCGTGATCTGACAATTGAGCAGAGCCTAAGCAAACTCGAAGGCATGTTCGAGAGGGTGCGACGTGACAAGATCATGCAATGCGAGCCATTGAGCGATGAAGACGAAGCGACGCTGTTTTTATTTGTCGCTGCCGCTCACTTCCGAACGCCGAAAATTCGCGAGCACTGGAAGCGTCAATTGGGGGAAGCGGTCGAATTGGGAGATCAAATGAAGACGCATATCGAATCACTGTCCCCGGAAGAAAAGGCTGCACTGCGAGACGACGCGATGCCACCGAATGGACCCACATTCAGCATCGAGGATTTGCGACCGTTCGCAGAACAGCCGTTACAACGCATGCTCCCCATTTTCGTTACTGCCGAGGCGAATCTACTTTCATACATGACGCCAACAATCTTCTGCACAGCGGATGATGTGTTCATTACGTCGGATGCTCCGGTGGTTTGGTTCGATCCCGAGTCGTACAAACTGCCTCGCTTCTACCGCAATCCCGCGCTCGGTTCGGAAACGATAGAAGTTACGATGCCGATTGCGCCAAATAGATTACTGCTGCTGACGCATGGAAGAGCCACCGATGGTTACGTCCCCATAGTTTCCAAAATTGATATCGGTGTGCAGTTGATCGACGACGTGAATCGACGAACACGATTCCATTGCGACGAATATTTCATTTTTCGCTCGAACGAAAAGAAGGCAATCTGGTTACTTCGTGCAAGCAGCCGCCGCGCTCGGTCGTGGTCTGCCAAGCACCGCTCAACAGCCGGTGGCCAAGGCGTTCGCTGAGGGATTAATCGCTACGTTCTTCTTGCTGGGCTTTATCGGCACTTATCTCTTGGCCCGAGCGTGGCTTACACTGGCGATCGTGCGCGCCGGCCAGCTGGCATTAACGCTGGCTGATGAGGCGGAAGTCGTGCGCCAGATAGTCAAACGACAGTAAGTGGTACCAACTGAGTCAACTAAGAACGATGTAGTTTCACCTCCGGGAGGAGTTACAAAAACACAAGGGAGTTGCCGCCTTGGGGTGGTAGTGCGTCGTTCACCCGCCTAAAGGTTAACCCAACTCAGACCAACGCCATCTCTGGGAAGCGCAATTACCTTTTGGGAAAAAACTTCGCCGCTTAGCGCTTTACGGTAGGATGCTCAATGGAAATATCGGCGAAATATTCCAGGAGCATCCGGTGGATGAAGATGTAGCCACCGCCCACTTTCTTCAGGAGAATCAGCTTGGCGCACTGGTCGAGGAACTTGATAAATTCAAATGGCGTATATCCGCTCAACCAAAGAATCAGTCGTAACGCATAGTGCTTAATCACGGCTGAACCACCTCGATTTAACCCGACGATCAGCCCGAAGACCAGCCCGGCGCTCGACCCGGTGCTCAGCCCGGTGCTCAACCCGACGCTCAACTTGAGCCTCAGCCCGAAGATCAGCCCGAAGATCAGCCCGACGACCAACCAGGTAATGAGAAATGCAACCAAAGAATTTTGCAGCGACAACTTGATCCCCTGATTCGGAGATGCTTTACCCACCTTGACTCTAACGGTAAATCCACCAACCAAACCACTGACCACCCCGAAGATCAGCACGAAGATCAGCACGACGCTCAGCACGTTGATCAGTTCGTAGTTCATCACGTAGTTCAGCCCATAGTCCAGCCCGTCAATCAGTCCGCCGATCAGCCCCAAGATCAGCCCAACAATCAGCCCGAAGATCGAGCCGGGAATCGTTCTCTTCCAAAACTGATTCCACTTCCAACTTATAGTCTCCACTAAATTAATATGATTCAGTGAGCCGGCGCCTAACCCGCCAATCAGCCCCAAGATAGACCCGGCAATCAGCCCGGCAATCAGCCCGATGCCCAGTCCGAGGCTCAGCCCAAGGCTCAACCCATAAATCAGCCCGACGATCAGCCCGAAGCTCAGCGTACCGATCAATCCGCTCACAAACCCGTTTTTCGAGGGCGATTCCGACCAACAACCTAATCCGACTCCGACGAAAATAATCAGCCCGACGATCAACCCGAAGATCGGCGTGGCGATCAACACGTCGCTCTGCTCCATCATCAGCCCGCGGTCCAGCACGTAGTTCAGCCCGAGGCTAGGTCCGAAAATCAGCCCGAGAGTCAAAGCTACAATCGTTCCATATGCTACCCGTTTAGCTCTCGTGCCTAACCAATTCGGCTGGAGCCCCTCAACGAGGAAGACCGACTGCGAATGTTCCCTCATCTTCCCGGCCAGCCACGAGAGCCAGCTGATGATCTTCTCCTTTGGAAGTTCAAGAGAGGCGGTTCCTTTTCGTTGGAACATCTTTTCAACGTAGAGGCGAAAAATCTGCTTTCGATGCTCCTCAGCTGAATCCCCCTTTTGTGTCGCCAATTCATCATCTCCAATTCCCTGATAGGCAAGGCTCATGACGCTGAGCATGAGTGGTGTTTGGGTTAGCTCCTGCAAAACTGGGTCTGTATTCACCGCCTTGCGAAGTCCCTTTAACTCCGCTCCGCCCTTTGTGAAATACTCGGCTACTTCATCTTTACTTAACGGCTCTATGCAAATGGCTCCGTTCAGTTTCAGGCGTTCGGGTAGCCATCGATACTCGTTCAGCCGACAGCATACTACCAATCCCGACGGCTGAAACTCTTCGATAAACGCATTGATCGCAGCCACGCAATCCGGCTGCGTCACGGTCTCGACTTCATCCAGACCGTCCAGCAGCGGCAGGAGATAACCACGCTGAAGCCAAAGATGACCAATTTTCCTTGGCACTCGATACTTCTCCGAAAGCTCGTCAGAAATCCATTCGGCAAGCGGCTGTTTCTTCTTCCAGATGGAGAGATTCAAAGCAATTGGTACCCGTTTCTTGATGTCGTCTCGGGCTCGCTCTAGGAGGGTCCGAGCAAGATCGAGTAAGATGGTTGTCTTGCCGGAACCTGGTTCGCCCAAGACGAGTAGTAGTCCCGTCGCGTCGTATATCGTTTCGACATCTCGATTATCTAGCGGCGGCGAGTTTACTGCATCGGACACCTGGACCGTGTATTTCCAGGGCGCATCAACAGCGGTGTCCATTTGCCGCTTGCCTAAAGAAATTAGCACTTCGTTGTGAAGCGAGTGCTTGAGGACGCCATCGACCCAGTACTCATTGACTCGGCGTCGAAGAATTTCGAGTTGGGCGATTTGATCTTGATCGGGCAGACTCGCAAGGGGTCGGTAGAGTCTTGATTCAAAGGATGTGCGCCTCG
>Ga0209656_10002534_pt1 | contig 11832 bp, 8 predicted proteins | sample BogFormECP12_OM2_FD_188239 | JGI IMG/M metagenome (GOLD analysis project Ga0209656, IMG submission 188239) | Bog forest soil microbial communities from Calvert Island, British Columbia, Canada - ECP12_OM2 (SPAdes) (version 2) | ecosystem: Environmental > Aquatic > Freshwater > Wetlands > Bog ... | reverse complement strand
GGGAGAATATTGGCGCGCCGCTTACGGCAGCGGAACGCGAGAAACTGGAAGCGAGCCTGGACGCAGCACGCCAGGCGTTGGGCAATGCCGCGGGTGCGACGGCGTGGCTGGAAGGATGGGGGTTGCCAGTGGAGCGCACCATTGAGGAACTACTGATGCCGGAGGCGGCTGCACCCGCTCCGTAGCGCGCCCCCCGAAGTGGCGGGGCTGCAGCCTGCGGGTTCTGTCTGATTTCGGAAGTGCGCGCTACCAATTATTCGGCGGTGCTGGCGTCGATGAGACGGCGCACAGCGGAAACGCGGTTCGCAGGCAGGCCAACGCGCTTGGCGTGTTCTCGAACGGATTCCTCGTCAGGAGCGAGGTAGACGCAATACACTTTGTCGCCGGTGACGTAGCTATGGAGCCACTGAATCTCAGGACCCATGCCTTTGAGTACGCCGACGGACTTTTGGGAAAGTTCGCGTAATTGGGCGTCGGTAAGGTTGCCTGCGCCCGGCACCTCGCGTTCAATAACAAATTTGGGCATATATTTTTTGCAGCGGTATTTCGCTGCCGCTTGATGCTAGCAAACACGCCGGGCCGTTTCAATACAGGCTCAGGAGAGAGTCATGGATCTACGATCGCTACAGAAACCGCTAAAAGAGCAGTATCGCAGTGATCCCCAGGCTTCGAAAATAACGCTGCGGGCAAAGGGCGGGCAAGGAGATGCTCCGATTGCATGTTCAGTGGATATCGGTCGCGCGGTATATGCCGCGGAGGCGCACAAGGGCGTGGGAGGCGCGGGCAGCGGAGCGTGCTCCGGGGACTTGCTGTTGGGTGCGCTGGCGGCTTGCGCGCAAATTACTTGTCAGATGGTGGCGGCGGCGATGGGGATAGCGACGGAACGCATTGCGGTGACGGTGGACGGCGATTTAGATTTGCGCGGCACGCTGGGAATAGCGAAAGACGTGCCCGTGGGGTTTGCGAGCGTGCGTGTGCACTTTGACGTGGTGGCGCCTGGAGCCAGCGCGGAACAGCTGAGCTTACTGCGAGAGAAGACGGAACAGTATTGCGTGGTGATGCAGACGCTGGTGCGACCGCCGAAGATTCAGAGTGAATGGATCGGGCACAAATGAAAACCGAGTCCGGGCGTAATAAAGCAAGGATCGCGGATTCGAGCGGCCTGCGAGCAACGCACCGGAATGCAACAGCTACGGCTTCTCGGTAACAAAGACGGCGGTCGTCAACGCCGGTACTACGACGGTACCGGTCCGGGTATTGAACGACGATTGGCTAACGATGGGATCGGCGGAGTGCCGTTGCACGGGATGCAGATGCAATCCCAGTCCGACGAGCGCGGAATTCTGGAAAGACACTTGGGAGTTGTTGGCGTTGAACACCACGACGATGTGCTGATAGCGTCCAAAGTCTCCGCCGTTGGCATCCAGCTTCATCACAATCAATCCCGGAACCTGACTTTGCCCGGTGTTCAGGAAGCTGAGATTCTGCTGCACGTCGGCAAAGGTGGGCATGCGGAATAGCTCTGAGCTGTAGCGGATCTGCAGCAACTCCTGGAATGCCGCTTCGCTGTAGGCGATGTTCACCGGGAGCGGAGTGTACGAGGGGTTGCTGAGCAGTGGCGTCATGATCGGCCACTGGCCCTGGTTCTGGCTGGCGACGGGCAGGCCGATGCCCCAGTTCGCGGTTTGACCGCTCCAGTCGATTTTGTTGAACCAGTCGCCGGAGTTATAGCTGTTCTGGTCCATGTCCTTGGAACGCAATAGATCATCACCGGCCTGGAAGAAGGGAATTCCCTGCCCCAGGGTGACCAGGCTCATGCCCAACACCTGGCGGCGGGCACGGGTGGTAATGCTGTCCGTGAAGCTGGACTTCAACTGCACGGCGTCGAAAAGATCCTGGTTGTCATGGACGGAAGCATAGTTCACGGCCTCGATTGGACTCTTGGTATACCCCGTGGGCTGCCCGTTGTAGCTAACTTGAGCTCCTGTGACGGTGGCGCCGGTGCTATCGACAAAGGTAAAGTCGCGCAGGTTTCCCGTGAGCCCGATATCGATCCAGTCGGAGTACAGAAGCAATTGGGCCTGCTGCTGACTTGACGAAAGGCTGCCGGTGGTGAAGGAGCTGGAGTCGGTGAACAGACCGGTGGCAAAGCCCTGCTCGCGTTCATCGGTAAAGGGACTTCCGCCGCGAACACCATCGCGGATGCGGTCGTTGAAAGTGCCGATGCCATAGCCATACAGGTTGATCTGCGAAGCGTTGGGGCCAATCTGATTGTTGGCGGTATCTCCAAAGTTGAAACCTTCTCCGTAGACATAGATCTTCGATCCGTCCACGCCGTCTTTTTCGGGAGTGAGAGCCTGCAGAGCGTTCAGAATGTCCTGCATGTTGTACAGGAAGTGGAAGCTCATGATGTCGAAGCGGAAGCCATCGATCTTATATTCACGGGCGTTGAGCACGAGAGTATCGATCATGAGCTTCTCCATCATCCGGTGCTCGCTAGCAGTGTCCGGGCAGCACGACCCGTTCTCGAGATTGCCGCTGGCGTCCAGGCGATGGTAGTAACCGGGCACCACTTCGTCGAGATTGGAATTGGGAGCTTCGCCGCTGGCGTTGGTGTGGTTGAAGACCACATCCTGGATCACACGCAGACCGGCCTTGTGCAGCCCGTCGACCATTACCCGGTATTCGCGGACACGGTTATCGGGATTGATGGCGTAGCTGCCCTCCGGCGTCAGGTAGTGCACGGGGTCGTAGCCCCAGTTATAGGCAGGACTACTCTGGCTGGCGGTGACGGCAGCCTGCTGCTGTTGACCATCCGGAGGATATTGCGCCAGCCCCGTGGGAATGATCCATGCGGATTTGTCTTCATTCACACTGGCGAAGTGGAAGGAAGGCAGGATATGCACGGCTTTGAGGCCGCTGGCGGCCAGTGAGCGGAGATGGCGCATGCCGTCGGAGTTCTGGTCGGCAAAGGCCTCATAGGTTCCGCGATGTGCGACTGGGACAGTGAAGTCATTGACGCTGAAGTCGCGAATATGCAACTCGTAGAGGCTCAGGTCGCCGAAACTGTGGAGGGGAGGAGACTGATCTTCGTCCCAACCCGCGGGCTTGGTCTCATCGGCATCGAGATCGGTAATCCGGCTCTTGGCGCCGTTTAAGGCGATGTCGATGGAGTAGGGATCGCTGGTCACATTGGTGTCGACTGCGCCATCGGCAGGTACCCAGACCTTGACGCTGTAGAGGTAATATTCGTTTTTCCAACTCTGATCGCCGTGGGCCACCCAAACGCCGCTGTGCTCATGCATGGGCACGACGGTGGAAGGCGTGGTGTCGGTCTGATGATCGAAAACCTGCAGCGAAACCGCCTGGGCGGTCGGCGCCCAGAGCTTTATTTTCACGGCGAAGGGATCGTCGTCCGTCCAATCGCGCCACGCCGCGTCTTCGCCATGGTGAAAGACCACGCCGAGTTTGCCTGGATAGTAGAAGAGATCATCGAGAACGCCAGCGATTTGCAGACCGGTGGCATACTGCACCGAGCCACTCGGCCCGACCGCGGAAAATGCCAATTGCCCCTTGAGAGCCGTCTGCAAAGTTGTCAACAAGGTGTTTGGCGGAAGTTGCAGGACAGTATAGGTGCTCAATTGCGGATAGCGGAGCAGTTCATCGGCGGTCAGGCTTCCGCCAACGGTGAGGGGAATGTTGGTTCCCCCGGCAACGCCCGTGGGCGTTACGGAGAGGCCGCCGGTGAGGCTGTAGCTGATGGCGTAGGTATCGCCACTCTGGGCAAACTGCGGCTGGATAGCCACGCGCTGGCGATCAAGCCAGTAGGCTTGTTGCACGTTTAAGAGACTGTTCAGTATCTGGGTGGGCGTCGGCAGAGCGGTAAATACCGTAGCATTGCCGGAAATGGCCCAGGCTTGCGAGTACGTGCCCACGACCAGATACATGTTCGGTCCAGGATCTTTCACTCCGGTGGCGATGTTGTGGATGATGAAGCCGAGGTTCTGGGCGTTGGGAATGAGACTGATGTCGAAATACGCGCCATAGGAGTCCATGCTGGTGACGCCCGTAAGGCCGTCGTTATAGTCGCCGGTGTATTCCGCGGTGTCTTCAAAGGCATAGACCGTCCAGTTGGCGTAGTCTCCGTCGGGCCGGTAGTAGTGAATGCGAGCGTAACCGGGCAAAAGCGCGGTGGGATTGGTGAGACTTGGCTGGCTCTTGTACAGCTTGCCGATCCCGGTGTAACCCCAATACTCGTAGCCCTCTGTGGCAGGGTCGACAAACTCATTCGGCCCCGGATCTTTCTGGTCACCGCCTGGGGCCGAGGGATTGTGAATAATCAGGCCGAGGTTCTGCGCACTTGCGACGACCGCCACGTCGAAATAGACTCCAAAGGCGTCGGAATTCGTTGGAGGGACCAGCCCGCTGTTGTAGTCGCCGGTGTATTCCGTGGTGTCGAAGAATGCATAAATAGTCCAGCCGCTGTAATTTCCGTCCGTCCGGTGGTAGTGCACGCGGACGTATCCCGGCAGCAGCGCGGTGGGATTGCTGAGACTTGGGGCGGTGTTATACAGCTTGGCGATGCCCGAATACGCCCAATACTCGATGCCCTGCGTCGCGGGATCGACAAATAAGTTGTTAGGAGTGTCCTTCTGGTCTCCGCCCGGCGCCGTGGGATTGTGAATGATAATGCCAACTTCCTGCGCGCCGATGGTCACGCCAACGTCAAAATATACGCCAAAGCTGTCCGTGCCCGTCACCTGAACGGGGCCGCCGCCATAATTGCCGGTGTTTTCTGTGGTGTTATCGAAAGCGTAGACGGTCCAGCCGCTATAGTTGCCATCTGGACGAAAATAGTGGATCCGAATGTGATTGGCGGGGATGGAGGGATCCGACGGTCGGGCTGCAAGGATTGGCGCTGCGAGCGAAGCAATGAAAAACAGGAGAAGAACGGCAGAAAAAGAGGAAGCGGCACGGCGATTCATAATTCACTCTCCTGGGTTGGCTGGGTAAATTGTTTTTCTTGGGAACCCTCCCACGGGGAACAGCCGGAAATTCCTGAGGCAATAGCACTGATGCGGCGAGCATCATAGAACCGAGGTGCGCGGTTGTCCAGTCAATTAGGATCTCGGGAGGGTGCGCAGGATGCCGAGATGGCCGGCCAGAAGAGGCGGCACGCACCCTTGCAAGTGGCGCTAGTCGGACATGCCCATTTGAGTGCGGGCGGCGCTTTGAGTGGCGAGATAGGCTCGCTGGGCCTGGAGGAATTGCTGCTTAAGGCGCTGGGCGGTTGCCATTCTGGCGGTGAATTGGGAGGAAGCGTCCTGGCGGAGGAAGGCGCCTTTTTTGCCGTCGGCGGAAATGGCATAGGCGGATTGATTGGCGAGCATGAACTGGTAGAGGGCGGTGGTGGCAAGGAGCCAGTTGTGTTCATAGGCGCTGGCGGTCTTGCGGTCGGCGACGCTTTGCTGGACGCTGGGCATGAAGGTGGCGAGGAACTGTTGTTTGTCGGAGTCGCTGGCGTTGATGGCGGCCACGTACTGGGGCATTTTGGCGAGGATGGGGTCGAGGGAGGAGAATTGGTCGGCTACGGCGAGGCGGTCTTGAAGTTGGGCGAGTATTTTCTGGATGGTGGGAGCGCCACGGAACGATTCAGGGAGGTATAGGGGCTCGGCTGTGACGTCGAGATGGGAGACGGCGGCCACGTAGGCTTCGTTGTTGGCTTTTAAGTCGGAATAGAGGGAGATGATGGCGGGATCCCAGATGGTGGGGGTGTGAGGAGGCGTTTGGATCTGCGGTTTTAGTATCGCGGCGAGTGGGGCGAGTTGCGGCGCGGCGACGTTATGGGCCGCAGGCTTGGCGGCCGGAGTTGGGGCGATGAGAGACACGAAAGCGAAGAACGAAGCTGCGAAGAAAGCGGCGATCAGTTTGGTGGAGTTGTGAGCTTTTCTGCGGGTGATGAGATAGAAAACCAAGATGATAATTGCGGAGACCGCGTAGGGCCCGGCGCAGGCACCCAGGAAATAGGCCGAGTTTTCGAGCGACACTGAGCCATACCTTCGAGCGGTGCTGAGATAAGCGGCAAATGCGACAACGACCAAAGACATCGTAAAAACCAAGGCTGTGGCGGTGGGGTTGATGACGGGTTTCAGGGAAACGGCGGACGGAGATACGGCGGGGGATGGGGAGGCGGCAAAGGGTTCTCCACACCAAGGACATTCGGTGAAGCCGTCGGGGATGGCTTTGGAGCAGCTGGAGCAGTTCATAGGCTCAGTGATATTTGGATTTTTCGTTTGCGGATTTTAGCACGATGGTCGCCAGAACGGCCGTGATCGCTTGTTGAATCGCCCTCAATGAGGGGAGCAGCATGCTGCCATCGAGGTCCCGGTAAAGTTCTGCGGCGCGGCTGTAACCAGGCGCCGGCAGGAGTGCCTGTGCCACCACAGGCTAATCGCCCACACCGGCTTTGGGCGATTGATAGCCCTCCCGGGCGTAGACTACGTATTTTTGTTTTTTGCCTTTTTGGTCGACGACGGTTAGCGGGCCGCCGTCCGGGGCCACTAGCTCCACCTTGATTTTGTGATATTTGCCGTCGTTCCAGTTGGTGGGGGTGTAGGACAGGTTGTACTGGTGGCGGAGGAAGCTGGCGACTTGCTGGAAGATGCCGGGGATTTCGCCGTCAAATTGCGGGAACCAGGCGAAACCTCCGGTCATGGAAGAAAAATTTCGGAGCTCGTTTTCGGCCTGCAGATAATCGATTTCCGAGCGCTGCGAACCGTGCATTTCGCGAGCATTGGTAAAGACTTTGCCTAAGCCGACGCAGAAGATGGGCACGTCGCTCTGGCGCAGTTGCTTGAAGGTTTGATCCAGGGTGTGCTTGGAGAAGGTGTCGATGCCGCTGGCCAGCAGCAAAATAGATTTCTTGCCCTTCACGTCTTTGAGGCGGTCGTTGGTTTCGAGCAGGGCGTCAAAGACGTTCGACTCGCTGAAGCCGGGGAAATAGAGATGGTAGATGGCGCTACGGACTTCGTTTTTATCCTGGGTGAAGTCAACTTCGAGGCGGGTCTTCATGTCGAAGGTTTCGAGGGCCACCCAATCGCGCTGCTGCAGGTTGGGGAACAAGGCGTCGGCCCAGTATTTGGCGTAGGCCGCGAAAAATCCGTAGGCGCGGGAGCTGAACTCCATCAGCACCACCATGGTGATGGGGGAATCGCCGGCGTTGAAGCCGCTAATGGTCTGCGGCACGCCATCGTCGGTGATCTTGAAGTTTTCTTTTTTTAGGCCCATGAGCAGGTCGCCGTGCTGGGTGGTGGCTACGGCGTCGACGGTGACGATGGGGGCTTCGACGGAAATGCTTACGCCGGCTTGCGGTGGCGGTGCGGCGGTGGGCTTCTGGTCGGAAGGCGCGGTCTGCTGCGGCGGTTGCGCACCGCCTTGAGGTCCCGTGGGGGCCTGGGCATACACGTTTGTCACCCATGGCACACCGACCGCGGCAGCTAGGGTTACCGACAATATGCGACTCCGGTTTGCTCTCATTCTGATTTCCTCGCACCCCTCCAAGCTGTCGTCGCAAACGCACAGGGCACTTCGCGAACAGCCAGACTATCTTAACTCCGCTTACTAATTACCGGTTGAGGATACGCAACGTTCCCCAATTGAACGCGACCGGGCGTTTATTTGTGCATGCTAGTATGAAGCACATCCCTTCGAAAACGTTTGCCGGGATGATTTTGCCTGGGCGCGGACCCGAGAAGCCCACGAGGATATATCTGTGAACAGCAGACCAAGCAGGTGGCCTGTTTCCGGCGTGCTGAGGCTGGTATTTGCGCTGGTTTTCGCTATGGCTCAGCCGCTTCTGGCGCAAGTGCCGGTGAGCGGCCCTGGAATCCCGGCGAATTCGCCACGGCCCGTGGCAGCCACCGCGCCTCAGACCAACGATACCGGCGCGCTCGCCCGCGAAGCGCAAGGCTGGCTTGCGGATTTGATCAAGATCAACACCTCGAATCCGCCGGGGGGCGAGGATCCCGCGGCGAAGTACGTGGCTGGAGTTTTGCAAAAAGAAGGATTGACGCCCGAGATTTTGGAAGTTGTGCCAGGGCGCAGCGCGGTGGTGGCGCGATTGCGCAGCGCGGCAATGGCCGATCCTTCGAAAGCCTTACTGTTGGTGGCGCATCTCGACGTCGTGCCGGCGGACAAATCGCGGTGGAGCGTTGACCCGTTTGGCGGGGTAGTGAAGGACGGTTATTTGTATGGCCGCGGGGCCATCGACGATAAGGGCATGCTGACCGCGAATCTTGCGGCCTTCATCGCGCTGAAGCGGTCGGGTGCACACCTGAATCGCGATGTGATCTTTCTGGCGACGGCCGACGAAGAGACCAGCGGGGACGCCAGTATTCGAAATCTGGCGGCCAAGTATTGGGATAAATTTGCGGCGGGCTACGCCATCAATGAAGGCGGAAACGTTTTTGTAAAGAATGGCAAAGTTCAGTATATCGGGTTGCAGGCCAGCGAAAAAGTATCCGCCAACATCACAGTGATCGCACGCGGCACAGCGGGCCACGCGTCGCAGCCAACGAAGGATAATGCCGTGGTACATCTGGCCACCGCGGTGGCGAAAATTGGCGCTTACAACGCGCCGGTGCGCTTTACCAGCATTGTGCGGCGATATTTCGAAGGGCTGGCGCCTCTGGAAGACGACGAAATCGGCAAGTGGATCCGTTCGCTGGATACGCCGGACCGCGGGGAGCACGCACAACGCGTCATTTCTGACGATAGCCCGCTGTGGAACGCCATGCTGCGCGACACCATCGCTCCGACGACGTTGAGTGCAGGATCAGCCCGCAACGTGATTCCGGGAGAGGCGCGCGCGAACTTGAACGTTCGGCTGTTGCCGGGCAATACCATCAACACGGTGGTGGAGGACCTGAATAAGCTGGTGAACGATCCGCTGGTGCGGCTCGAAGTGCTGCCCAACGCGGGACTGGCGGCGCCCGACTCTTCGCTGGAGAATGATTTTTACGCAACCATCGCCCGCATTGCCACGCGGGAATTCGGGGGCGCGCCCACGCTGCCGTTTCAGTCCACTTGGGCTACGGATTCCTCGCAGCTGCGCTTGCACAACGTGCAGGCTTACGGGTTGGTGCCATTCCCGCTAAACGATGAGGACTTGAAACGGATGCATGGCGACGACGAGCGCATCCCGCTGGCTTCCTTCGCCAAGGGCGTGGACGTGATGGTAAAAATTGTCACCGAGTTTGCGGGCGCGCGATAGAAAAACCAAGTAGAGTAAGAAGAGCGCCCGGAGCGTATGACAATTTTTCTGGGCGCAATTGTCCCCATGTCCTTCAGACACTCCAAGATTGTTTGCACCATCGGCCCGGCCAGTCGTTCCCCCAAAATGATTGAGCGCTTGCTGCGCGCCGGAATGGACGTGGCCCGGCTGAATTTTTCCCACGGTTCGCACGAAGAACACGCCAAGAGTATCGCCCTGCTTCGTGCTCTGGCGATGAATCTCGAAAAACCCATCGCCATTCTGGCGGATTTGCAGGGTCCGAAGATTCGTACTGGGGTTTTGGCCGGAGGTGTTCCGGTTATTCTGCGCCCCGGGCAGAAGTTCACCATCACTACGGCGAAAATTCTGGGCGATTCCACGCGCGTGAACACCACGTTTCTGCCATTGCCGCGGGAAGTACATCGCGGCGCGCGCATTCTGCTTTCCGATGGATTGATTGAATTGCGCGTGGAGCAGGTGCGCGGCCGCGAAGTGATTTGCCAGGTGGTGAACGGCGGCGCCCTTGGCGAGCACAAAGGGATCAATCTTCCCGGCGTGAAGTTGCGCGTTCCAGCGCTCACGCCCAAAGACCGCGCGGACCTAAAGTTCGCTTTGCAGCAGGCCGCGAATTACATCGCGGTGAGTTTCGTGCGCCGCCCGGAAGATGTGCTTGAGGCCAAGACGCTGATTAAGCGCGCGGGCCACGACACCCCGGTGATCGCCAAGCTGGAAAAGCCGGAGGCCATCGAAAATCTCGATGACATTTTGCGGGCCGCGGATGCCGTGATGGTAGCGCGCGGCGACTTGGGCGTGGAGATGAATCCCGAGCGTGTGCCGGTGGTGCAGAAGATGATCATTTCGCGCGCACGGGAATTTCGCCGCCCGGTGATTACCGCCACGCAGATGCTGGAATCCATGACGGAAAATCCGCGTCCGACGCGCGCGGAAGCTTCCGACGTGGCCAACGCGATCTTCGACGGATCCGACGCTGTGATGCTCTCCGCCGAAACCGCCAGCGGAAAATATCCCGTGGAAGCGGTGAGCATGATGGCGCGCATCATCGAAGAGGCGGAAGCCAGCATCCGGGAATTTCCGCAACCTTCTAGCGTACAGGAAAAATTGAAAGTGGCCGAATCGGTTGCCGAGCTGGTGTGCCACGCTTCGCGCGAATTACACATGCGCTTGATTGCGGTGTTCACGCACAGCGGCTTCACGGCGCGGCTGGTGTCGCGCTACCGCCCGCTGGTGCCTATCGTGGCATTTTCACCGGTGGCGGAAACGCGGCGGCGCATGGCGTTGATCTGGGGCGTGATGCCGCGCAACATTTCCGACGTGCGCAAAATCGACGGGCTGGCGGCCATCGCAGAAAAACGCCTATTGGAAGAAAGGCTAGTGCGCAAGGGAGATGTGATCGGCATCGTGGCGGGCACACCAATGGGCGTGCGCGGAACGACAAATTTTATGAAGTTTCATGTAATCGGGGCCGCGCGGGACTAAAACGATGGCTGTGGCTGTGACCCGCCCCGGCATCGCTCTTCGATCAATTTGTCGACGCTAATTAATCCAGCTATCCGGGCGCGAGGGCGGCTCGTTTTTGTGTTTGCCCATAAACACTTCAAATTTCTTTCGGTTACGCTGCAATCTCCAGTCGGACACGCTATTTCGCACGTTGTACAGAAACGAGCCCCGGCGCAGATACAGCCACCCTACGAGCAGACCACCGAGATGGCACAGGTGGCTTACGGCATCGCCGCCTACGCCTAACGTGGAGATGAATTCGATGGCGGCGATCACCGCTACGTACGGTCGCATGGGGATGGCGATGGGGAATGGAAAAATCCAGACTTGGCGCTCAGGGAACAGCACCGCGTTGGCCATCAAGATTCCAAAAATAGCGCCCGACGCGCCAATGGTCGGGATGTCCGACGGCCTATGGCCCCAGACCATGGGGATCAGTTTGACGGTGAGTTCTATTAAACCTGCTCCGATGCCGCACAGGAAGAAATAATTTAGAAAACGTTGTTTTCCCCAGGTCAGTTCCAATTCTTTGCCAAACATCCACAAGAACAGCATGTTGAACAGCAAATGCAGGAAGCTGCCGTGCAGAAAAATGTAGGTGATTGGCTGCCAGAGGCGAAGGCCTGGAATCGGGCCCAGGGGCACCAGGCCAAAAAAATGATACATCCACGCGGACACGGAGGGATCCAGAAAAATCCCAATGAGCAATTGCACGAAGTATACGCCGGAGCAAATGAGCACCAGGAGCTTGACACCGGGCGGAATGAATCCGCGCCAGTTAAAGCGGATGCGCCGGGGACCGTACGTGGCAGGCATAAATGCAGTTTACGGCTACGCCGCGCAGGGGTCAAAGTGCGGTTGCCGGACGCGCACTAATCCAGTTTTTTGCGGGCAAAATAGAAGAGCGACGCGCCCAGCAAGGCGAACATGATTATGCCGAAGAGGTTGCTGGTGGCGAGGGGGCCGAGGAGCTTCGGGCCAAAGGCGAATAGGTCCGGGCGCCAGGGTAGGCGCAGCATTGCAGTCAGCCAGTGCGGCACATT
>Ga0209656_10002531_pt1 | contig 11836 bp, 10 predicted proteins | sample BogFormECP12_OM2_FD_188239 | JGI IMG/M metagenome (GOLD analysis project Ga0209656, IMG submission 188239) | Bog forest soil microbial communities from Calvert Island, British Columbia, Canada - ECP12_OM2 (SPAdes) (version 2) | ecosystem: Environmental > Aquatic > Freshwater > Wetlands > Bog ... | reverse complement strand
AGCATGTAATCCATCAAGATGCACGAATCCGGCAGAATGATTCGTTCCACGCTGCTATGACTGATGTCCCGCTCGTGCCACAAAGCTACGTTTTCAAATGCGGCCACCGCATTTCCACGGATTACCCGCGCTAGCCCACTCAGCCGTTCGCCCGTAATCGGATTTCTTTTATGCGGCATCGCAGAACTTCCTTTCTGTCCCGGGCTGAAATACTCCTCCAATTCCAGTACTTCGGTTCGCTGCAGATGCCGGAACTCGGTCGCCCACCGATCGATGCTAGAGGCTACCACCGCCAGATTCGCGCTAAACTGCCCGTGCCGGTCGCGTTGAATGACCTGAGTCGATAAGGGATCCGGCTTTAGCCCGAGTTTTTCGCAAACAGTCGCCTCCACCCTTGGATCGAGATGCGCATGGGTACCGACAGCGCCGCTCAGTTTGCCGACAGCAACCTCTTGGCGAGCAGCACGGAGCCGATATTCGCCCCTGCCGAACTCGTCGTACATCAGCGCCATCTTCAAACCGAAAGTGATCGGTTCGGCATGAACGCCGTGGCTCCGCCCAATCATCGGAGTGTACTTGTACTGCCGAGCCTTTTGGCTGATCACATCCCGCAGTTTGGCGACATCTTCCAGCAGGATGTCACACGACCGAACAAGTTGTACTGCAAGCGCAGTATCCAGTATATCCGACGAGGTGAGACCCTGATGCATCCATCTCGCCTCAGGTCCAACGTAGGAGGCGACATTTTCAAGGAATGCAATTAAGTCGTGATTGGTCCGCTTTTCGATCTCGAGGACTTCCGAAACAGAAAACTTCCCTCGATCACGAATGGCCTTCGAATCAGCCTCCGGAATCAGCCCAAGTTGAGCCATGGCTTCACACGCCAGAGACTCAATTTCCAGCCAAATCGAAAACTTGTACTCATCGCCCCAAATCTCCAGCATCCTGGCTCGGGAATACCGTCCAATCACGGGATGACCTTAAGGCCAGGGCAAGAGTTGCAAAGGACTTATTTAACGTCGTTATGGATCAAGTTGAAATCACCGAACCCGGGCTCGAACCTTACGACCGTTATTCATGAGGCTTACCTGCCCCGAAGCGAGAAGATTGGCCACTGTCGCAACGGTTTCCTCTTGTGAATCCGAATAGGAACTGACTGCTAAAATTAAATCCCCCAGGCACAGAGGCCGATTAATTAGTTTACGTCGCTTCATAGTTAACTCCTTCTAAATTTTACCTTTCACCTCTTTGGCAGGGATTAAGTCGCCACCCTTCGCCAGACCGGTATCCAAATATCTAATACGTTCGAAGCTATAGACCTGGTTACCATTCCGAACGTTTAAATTAATTCTGCGAACGGTCTTCCTGATTTCGGTTGCGCAAAAGCTTACGATGGCCGATTCATTGCCCGATTTCGCCCTATGGACTGGATTTTCAAATTTCTGCACATCGTTCTGCATCTTAACCTTTATCTCGATCAATTCGCCGGTAGCTACGGACCCTGGATCTACGCATTGCTCTTCTTGATCATCTTTTCCGAAACCGGACTGGTGGTAACTCCATTTCTCCCAGGAGATGCACTCTTGTTCACGGTCGGCACATTGACTGCAGAAAGCGGTCCATTGAACTTGCCACTCATTCTCGTCCTGCTCACGGTCGCAGGAATTCTCGGCCATACCGCGAACTACTGGATCGGGCAAAAACTCGGCCAGAGGCTTTTCAGCAACCCGCAAAGCCGCATATTCAACCGGAGACATCTCGACCAAACGCACGCCTTCTACGAACGGCACGGTGCGAAAACGATTATGCTTTCACGGTTCCTTCCGTTGATTCGCACGTTCGCCCCTTTTGTGGCTGGAATGGGGTCGATGAGTTATAAGAAGTTTTTCATATATAACGTCGTCGGGGCGTTCGTTTGGGTATTCAGCGTCGTTCTGCTCGGACATTTTTTCGGAAACCTCCCGTACGTGCAGAAGAATTACTCCTTGGTGATTCTGGCCATCATCGTCATCTCCATGATTCCGCCCGGCTTGGAATTATTGCGAGGCTGGCTAGGGCGTTCGAAGGCGAAAATTTGAGCAGCGTAAGCGAAGGCTCCAGCCTTTGCCATCGCCCGCCACACCGGCAAGGCTGGAGCCTTCGCTTACGGTTGCCGGCTTGCCCGCCCGATGAGGATACAAGCAGGATGCTTATGCTACATTGCTTCGCCGATAATGTACCGTAGGCTTCCAGCCTGTATCTGACCAACACCAGCCGCATGTCATGAGTAACATCGCGACGATCCAATTGGAAATTGAGCAACTGGGCCGGGAGATTTTTGACCTCATCGACAAAGACCGCCGCCATCCGAGCCTTTTCGGAGATATAGATTTTTATGGGCGTTTGATGGAATGGTCAATGCGTGACCCGGTTTTCAAGACCCAGATGTTCAGATTTGTTGACGTCCTGCCAACCTTGACATCGCCCGATGATGTGGTGAAGCACATGCTCGAGTACCTCAAAGATGTTAAGGCGCCTGTCTCAACCCTTATCCGCAGCGCGTTGACCGTCGGCCGGTTAATTCCAGCGATTCCCGCAACTCTCATTCGCCAAAACGTCCTGGCGATGGCGAACCTGTTCATCAGCGGCCATGATGGAAAATCCGCTTTACCGAACCTTCGCCAAATCTGGAAAGAGGGCGCTCGCTTTACGGTGGATATCCTGGGCGAAGCAGTCGTCAGCGAACGCGAAGCTGACGAATTCGCGGCCCGATACAGCGGACTGCTGGATTTTTTGGCCGAAGCCACTCGCGCATGGAAGTTGGAAGGCCCCCTGGCTGCGAGTGAACCACCTTTTGTCAATGTTTCGGTAAAAATTTCCGCTCTTTGCGCTCGAGTTCAGGCCTCCGATCCAGAAACCAGTATTGCTGCGATCATGGCGCGCATGAAGCCCATCGCGATTCGGGCCAAAAAGCTTGGCGCATTTATCAACCTCGATATGGAGCACTTTGGGTTGAAAGAGCTCACCCTGGATCTTTTCAAGAAGCTTTTAAGCGAACCGGAGCTTCAAGATTACCCCCACTTCGGATTGGTCATACAGGCTTATCTGCGTGGCTCCCAGATGGATACCGAAAAAATCTTGGATTGGGCCCGCCAACATGGCCGCCAATTCACGATTCGCCTAGTAAAAGGGGCGTACTGGGACTTCGAGAAGGTCGTTGCCGCGCAAAAGACCTGGGAAATCCCTGTCTACTTGTCAAAACCCGAGACCGACGCCAATTATGAGCGGATCACCCGCTTGCTTTTGGAGAATCGAAATGTCGTTTATCCGGCGTTCGCTTCCCACAACGTGCGCAGTCTGGCCCAAGCCGCGATATGCGCGCAGAAACTCGGCCTGAAGCCCGGCGACTATGAATTCCAGATGTTGTACGGTATGGCGAAACCGATCAGGCGTGCACTCGTTAAACTCGGGTACCGCGTGCGCGAGTACTGCCCTGTGGGAGAACTTGTTCCGGGAATGGCGTACCTCGTTCGCCGGCTGCTTGAAAATACGTCCAACGAAGGGTTTCTAAGGGCAAAATTCGGCGCGAACACGCCGATTCCTGAGCTGCTGAGCGACCCGGCGTCGCACCTCTCAAATCGTCGGCAGGGGGCGCCGGATAATATCGCGTCTTCAGGCTCGCAGCGCCTTACAGCGGTCAATCGGCCCTATCAGGAGCCTCACTTTGTTAACGAAGCCCCAACCGATTTTACCTTCTCATCTGCCCGAACCAGGATGACTCAAGCTCTGGAGGTGCTTCGTGCCAAGCTGGGACAGGCTTATCCACTTGTCATCGGGGGCAAGCAGGTCACGGGATCGCAGCAAATGGTATCGATCAATCCGGCCGTACCGAAACAAGTGATAGGACACATCGCTCTCGGTACTACATTAGACGTGGTCAACGCGGTAGCCGCCGCCAGAACAGCCTTTTCACATTGGAGCAGGACCCCCGTCGAAGAGCGCTCGGGATTTCTCGAACGTCTGGCCGGCAAATTGCGAGCAAGCCGCTACGAACTAGCCGCATGGGAGGTCTTTGAAGTTGGTAAAACCTGGTCGGAAGCTGATGCGGACGTTGTGGAGGCGATTGACTTCTGCGTGTTTTACTCTCAAGAAATGCGCCGTCTCGGCCGCGGGCGACTGACGCAGGAAGTGCCAGGCGAAGTCAGCATCGAGAGCTATGTTGCGCGAGGAGTCGGCGCCATCATTGCACCTTGGAATTTTCCGCTCGCGATTCTCTGCGGCATGACGATGGCGGCTCTCGTCACTGGGAATACGGTCGTTATCAAACCCGCGGAACAGTCCTCGGTGATCGGGGCGCGTTTTATGACCCTCTTGCAGGAAGCCGGATTACCCGATGGCGTAGCCAATCTGGTCTTCGGCACTGGAGAAGCTGTAGGATCGCTCCTTGTCGCTCACCCGGATGTCGACTTGATTGCGTTCACAGGGTCGCGAGAGGTCGGGACATCGATCTGGCAAATGGCCTCAGTCACTCATCGCGATCAGCGGAACCTGAAAAAGGTTATCTGCGAAATGGGTGGCAAAAACGCGATGATCATCGATACCGATGCGGATCTCGACGAAGCCGTTCTGGGCATTATTCATTCAGCCTTCGATTTCCAGGGTCAGAAATGCTCCGCTCTATCGCGCTTAATCACCGTACGCAATGTCCACAAGCGATTGGTTCCGCGGTTGATTGAAGCAGTCGCTGCGCTCAAGATTGGGCTTCCGGAACATCCAAATACAGACGTCGGTCCCGTCATCGACCAGGACGCGTTTGAAAAGATCCAGAGGTACATTGAGCTCGGCAAACGCGAGCATTACCTCGCCTGCCAGGCGCAACTACCATCCGGCCTTGAAGGGTATTTCATCTCGCCGACAATATTTACCGGGGTCGAATCAACCGCGCGTCTGGCGCAGGAAGAGATCTTTGGACCGGTTCTGGTGGTGATCCCGGCAAACGACTTGGATCAGGCTATCGACATCGCCAATAATACGCCATTTGCGCTCACTGGTGGCCTTTACTCGCGCAGCCCGCAAAACATCGCTCGAGTGCGTTCGACGTTTCTGGTCGGAAACCTCTACGTCAATCGGCCCATTACCGGTGCAATCGTCGGTCGCCACCCTTTCGGCGGATTCAAAATGTCCGGCGGCGGAACGAAAGCCGGCGGAGTAGATTATCTCCTCAACTGCATGTTTCCACGCGTCGTAACGGAGAACACTGTGCGCCGTGGCTTCGCGCCTGAAACAGAAACGGTGTGGTAGACGCGCTCCCGCGCATTAGTTTCGGGGTGTTGCCTTCGTTTTACCCTAAATTCCGAATTTGAGGAGTCGTCCTCGTGCTCGTCGTCGTCCTCGTCCTCGTCCTCGAGAATCCCGATCGTTTCGCAATCAGACTAACAGAACAAATTAGTTGCAGGAAATCGGTCTCTTTACGGTCACGGAATCCCAATGCACCGAGGACGAGCACGACGACGATTCCAAATGTCCGACAACGCATCGCCCTCAGCACCCTTTCAGCTCACCGACTCCATACGTACCTTTTCGCCGAACATTATTTTCCAGCCTTCCGCTAACTCTGACGTCGCCAAAATTCGCTCGACCATCTCCGATTCCGGCATCTGTTGTAGTGCTCGATAGGATGAACGCAGACTGCCTGAGAAGGTCGACCATGATGCACGCTGTCTGCGACCTGATCGCCAACGATACCCCGTGAGCCCAGTTCTACCGGACCAAAGACAGCTTTCCGGAAAATCGAGGATTCCCAGACGCCGTTTTCGTCCGTGATCCTCTGAGGTCGACCAACAAAAATGGAATGTATCGATATCATTTTAGTGTCACCTGACCAGTCAGCCGAATCGTCCTCGATCTGGGTGGTTTTCATAGAACTTAACCGGCAGCGCCTCTCAGATTCTCTCGAGATGCCAAAGTCCGTGCGGATTATGGAACAAATCATCCTCTGGATTGAGTTCGTCCGCCTTCAATTGCAGCCGGAAAAGTGTGCTCGCTTCACTAAGGCTGAACGATTCACCGGAGCGCAATGCCCGCTCCTCGATCAACCTCCAGTAGTTAAATTTGTTGAGCAAGTTCGCGGCGTCTTCCACGCTAAGCCGCCTCTCGACCGCCGAATCGGCCAATCCAAAGTGATGCATTCCACACGAGTAATAATAACTGTCTCCCGCGATGAGCATGACGACCGCGCAATACCAATCAAATTCGTTGTCCGATGACACTAGACGAAACCATCGCTCCCATGAGTGACCGACTCCGGATGACTCCAACTTAATAGCGAAGCCTCCCCATCGTTGTGCCATTTGCGTGTATTTCAGCACTCGGAGCCGCTCTTCTACCAGGCTCAAAGGAAACCGAAGATAAATACTCGAGCTGTGTCCCGCAATCTCCTCTTCCACTTGTCGCGGAAGATCGCCACGGCTCGCAGCCTGAAAAGCTTTGAGCATGCGAGGATGTCGACCGAGAAACTCCACCTTCAAAACATCCTGGTGCCGGACGTCGGCCAGAACGTCGCCGTCAAATACATATCGTCCGTCAGATTCAGAATTGACGACGCGCCGGATAAAATCCGAGCGATCCTGCCAAGGTCCCGGCACGCAAAAGATCATTTCGCGATTCACCGGTCCACTTTAACCCAAATTCCGAAGTTTTGAACTCGTCCTCGTCCTCGATGCGTCGGCGTTTTCTGCAGCGAAAAGGGCCCGATTGTCGCGCAACTATTTTGTTCTGTTACTCTGATTGTGAAACAATCGGGATTCCCGAGGACGCCGACTTCTTGAGTTCTTGAATTCGATAGCTTTTTGAAAGCTATGGCCCGGTCTCTCTCGGGTTGACTATCCCGTAAAGTTCCACCGTGATGTATCTTCCATCTTTCATCACATCATCCTGGAGCAATCCTTCGCGTCTCATTCCGATTTTTTCCATCACGCGCCCGGAAGAAAGATTGCCGACAAAATGCCTCGCTGAAATTTTGTGATACCTCAGAATATTAAAGCCGTATTGCAGAACGGCTTTCGCCGCCTCGGTGCAATAACCACGGTTCCAGCGCGCGACCTCAATCCAGTAACCGAGCTCTGCAGCATTGAACAGACCGGCCTTGTTCAACGAGATGGCGCCGATCAGGACTCCACTCGCCAGACAAATCGCGAAGACAACTCCGCGTCCTTCGTAGAAGCCGGCCTGATGCGTCGAAATCCAGGATTCCGCCATCCCATCCTCGTATGGATAAGGAACAAACAGTGTGGTCTCATAGATTTCACGTTCGCCGGCGAGAGCCTTGACCTGCGGCGCATCGGTCAGTGTGAACGGCCTCAGGACTAGCCGATCGGTGTAAATGGTTTCCTGTAACAACAGCATGCAGACAACAAAGTAAACGAAGCCTCCGGCTTTGCATCTGGCCTTGGAAGGGTGCTGCTTGCAACGCCCTGGGCACGCTCCCGCGTGACCAGCCCGACACTACCCCTAAGCCCGGATCGGATCACGCCCCTTCTGACCGGGCGTCGCATTACCCCACGCGCGGTAGGGTCCACGCTCCTGCGTGACCGGCGTAGCATTACTCAGACGCCTAGCACCAAAAATCCGTTTTGAACACCTCACCTCCATTTGGCCAATCGCACGCCCTTAAGACAAGACCCTCCAGTACGTGCTTCCCTCCAAATCGTCCGCAGCAAAAGAAATCGCACGAGACTCCTTCCAAAAAGGACTATTGACACTTAATGTGCACTCGTCATTCGAAGGAATCCCATGCCCGTTCTAGGCTGCATCGCAGATGATTTCACCGGCGGCACCGATTTAGCCAATAATCTCGTGAAAAGTGGCTTTCGAACCGTTCAAACAATCGGGGTACCGAAATCGTCCGCGCAGCTGAATGGCGCCGATGCGGTGGTTGTCGCACTGAAGACCCGTACCTGCCCCCCGGAACAAGCGATCAGCGAGTCAACCGTTGCTCTCGATTGGCTGAAATTGCTCGGCTGTCGTCAGTTTTATTTCAAATACTGTTCGACGTTCGACTCGACACCTCGTGGAAATATCGGGCCGGTAATCGAGCTGCTCTTGCGAGAGCTGGGAGAATCACTCACGATTGCATCTCCTGCATTTCCAGACAACGGCCGCACAGTCTACCGCGGTCATCTCTTTGTTCATGATCAACTATTGAACGAGAGCGGCATGCAGAACCATCCGCTCACCCCTATGACGGATCCGAACATCGTCCGGGTGTTAGCAGCCCAAACGAATTTGGCGGTGGACCTGATCCGCCTGGATCTTGTTCGACAAGGCAAGAAAGCAGTTTCGCATGCGTTGGAAATGATGAAATCCCAGACTCCGACCGCAGTCGTTACTGACGCGACATCAAATGTAGATCTCGCGGTATTGGCCGGCGCGGCGAAAAACTTGAAACTGGTTACAGGTGGCTCCGGTCTCGCCCTTGGGCTCGGTAAAAATTTCCGATTGCAAGGAAGAAGGGCGGCCAGCTCGACCGCTCCGCCCGGCCGGCGAGCAATCCTGGCCGGAAGTTGTTCGCAAATGACTCTCAAGCAGATAGAAGTTGCAAAGAAATTTTACCCTCACTTCCGAGTCCAGCCCGGGGAGCTTCATTCCCAATTTGAGAGCACGCTTGAAAAAGTTTTACGTTGGGCCGCGGAGCGTCGGTCAAATCATGACCCGTTGCTCGTCTATACCAGCGCCGCACCAGATGAGATAACACAGAATCAAAAGACATTGGGCGTCGAACAAGCGGGTTACCTCTGTGAGACGTTTCTCGCGTCGGTCGCTTCAAAGTTCGTCGACGACGGCATCACCCAATTGATCGTGGCCGGCGGGGAAACTGCCGGGGCAATTGTGACGAAACTTGGTCTTGACCTTTTGCGGATCGGGCCGGAGATCGATCCTGGAGTTCCTTGGACTCTGGCTTCGAGCGGTACCAAGGAAATCGCTCTGGCCCTGAAGTCAGGAAACTTCGGATCGGAAGAATTCTTTGTGAGTGCATGGCACCTTCTCGGATCGTGAACATGAGAACCGAACAAAAGATCCGGGAGCGCATCGTGCAACTCGGAAGCAGTCTTTACCGGCGCGGGCTGAGCCCCGGAAGCAGCGGTAACATCAGTGCTCGCCTGGAGGATGGCTGGGTACTGACTCCGACGAATTCCTGTCTCGGAGAGCTCGATCCAGCCAGTCTCTCCAAGTTAGATTGGAACGGGAATCTTCTTTCGGGATCGAAGCCGAGCAAAGAATATTTCCTGCACCTCGCGATGTATCAAAAGCGCCCGCAGAGCGGCGCGATCGTACATCTTCATAGCAGTTTCGCTGCCGCAGTCTCCTGTCTGGATGGCCTGGATGCAGCAAGTTGTATCCCGCCGATTACACCCTACTTCGTGATGCGGGTAGGTAAACTTCCGTTAATTCCCTATTTTCGCCCGGGCGATAGAGCGTTGGCGAATGAGATCGCGAAGTACGCCGAAAAACACGCTGCGGTGCTCCTGGCAAACCACGGGCCGGTGGTGTCCGGTGATGACTTGGATTCCGCGACCTACGCGATGGAAGAACTTGAGGAGACTTCGAAGCTGATGTTGCTCTTGCACGGCCAAAAAGTCCGGACACTGAACGAATCACAAATACAGCAGCTATGCGAAAAATTTGGAGCAAAGTGGGAATCGTGAAGGAAAGGTTTTGAGTTTTGGGTTTTGCGTTTTGGGCTTTGAGTGATCCTTGGGCTTACCGCAACGCAAAACCCTAAACCCAAAACCTCCGATGCCCAGATTCAATGCCAACCTCTCCTGGCTGTTCCAGGAAGTCCCCTTCTTCGATCGCTTCGGGGCTGCCGCGAATGCCGGCTTTAGAGGGATCGAAATCTTGTTCCCGTACGATCAACCTGCACACGAAATCCGATCCGCGCTTCAGGCGCAAGGTCAGGAAATGGTGTTATTGAATTCGCCGCCGGGAAACTTCGGCGCGGGCGACCGGGGCTTAGCCGCCCTCCCTGGCCGGGAGAGAGAATTTCGGGACACTTTTGAACAGGCGCTGGCCTATGCGGAAACATTGCAGTGCAAACGGATCCATGTCATGTCGGGGATCACTAAAGAGGCTGACCAACAAGAAGCGCACCGGACGTTCTTAGCCAACCTCGAATATGCGTTGGGAAAAATCGGGAACGCCGCGCTGTCTATCCTTATCGAACCAATTAATACGCGGGACATCCCGGGATATTTCCTGACCACAGTTGAAAGCGCAGACAATATTCTCCAAGAGATTTCTCATCCTGCGCTGAAGATTCAATTCGATTGGTATCACGCCCAGATAATGGGTGGGGATCTATCGCATAGGACGGAGAAATTCTTTTCGAAGATAGGACATTTCCAGCTGGCTGGAGTTCCCGACCGAGCCGAACCGGACCGAGGCGAAGTTAATTTTACCCATCTGTTCCATCTGGTCGACGCTTTGCACTACGACGGATGGATCGGCTGCGAATATCGACCAAGAGCCCGGACCGAAGAAGGTCTGGGTTGGCTTCCTAATCCGCTTTATGCCTAAACCAAAGAAAGTTGGATTCGTTGGGCTTGGCGCCATGGGAATGGGAATGGCGACCCAGTTACTGAAAAAGGAATTTCAGGTCGCAGCAGTCGACACTCGACCGGAAATCAAAGAGCGGTGGACTGCCGCGGGCGGAGATTGGTGTGAGTCGCCGGCGGAGGCCGCGGTCGATGCGGAGGTGTTTGTTGCAATGGTCGTCAATGCCGAACAAGTCGATTCGGTTCTATTCGGCGGCCAGGGCGCATTAAAGAATCTCCGCCAACAGAGTGTCGTCATCGTGACGAGTACCGTTTCTCCAGTGTACAGCAGGGCGCTCGGGAAACGTCTCGCTGAAGCGGGCTACCTGTTCATCGACGCACCGGTTAGCGGCGGGGTAATCGGGGCGGAATCAGGCGGCCTGTCGATAATGGCTTCTGGAAGCGACGCCGCGTTCGAGACAGGCGAACCGGTATTAAGTGCGATGGCCTCGAAGATCTATCGCATTGGCTCGGAACCCGGGCTGGGTTCGATCGTCAAAACGGTTAACCAGTTACTGGCCGGCTCCCACATCGTGCTCGCGGCCGAAGCAATGGCCTTCGGTACGCGTGCCGGAGTTGACCCAAACGTGCTTTACGAAGTCATCTCGAACAGCGCCGGCTCTTCATGGATGTTTAATAACCGCGTTCCGCATATGCTGACCGGAGATTTCACACCGCTGAGCGCCGTGAACATATTCGTGAAGGATCTCGCTATCGTACTCGACGTCGCTCGCGAACTAAAGTTCCCACTGCCAATGGCAGCCTTGGCGCATCAGCTTTTCTTAGCGGCAGCTTCTGCGGGCTATGGGAATCAGGATGACGCCTCAATCGTCAAGCTCTTTGAAAAAGTCAGCGGCACCTCCGTCGCACAGCGGTAGGCACCCGCTCTCTGTTATCGTCCTCGTCCTCGAACTCGTCCTCGATGACTTTGGAGGGGGAGCCGCTTGCGGCTCATCTCCAGGTGTAATTTGGCTGCAATGTTCGAAGATCGAGGACGAGGACGATTGAAGAATATCAAGAATGAGAACCCTCGGCCGCCCTGGCAATCCCCACTTGGCCAACAAGTTAGCGCTTATGGGAGCGCGTACCCTCACTCACGGAAGCGCCGCGACTTTTTGCCAAGCGCACTCTGCACCATAATCAATTCACCAACGTTCTCGGTGGTAAATAGTCCGACGAGCTGACCGGCGTTATTTACGACCGGCAGCGCAGGCGCATTCGCTTCCCTGACCATCAAAAACGCCCGATCAAGACTCATCTGCGGA
>Ga0209656_10002530_pt1 | contig 11837 bp, 10 predicted proteins | sample BogFormECP12_OM2_FD_188239 | JGI IMG/M metagenome (GOLD analysis project Ga0209656, IMG submission 188239) | Bog forest soil microbial communities from Calvert Island, British Columbia, Canada - ECP12_OM2 (SPAdes) (version 2) | ecosystem: Environmental > Aquatic > Freshwater > Wetlands > Bog ... | reverse complement strand
GCGACCCGCCAAACTGATTTTGCTGGAAGGCTGCCCGGCTCGGATCGAAATATCCCCGTGCATCCAGGGCCGTGTTCCGCAGAAATTCGAAGGCATTACCGTGAAAGGAATCGCTGCCCGACTTGGTAACGACGGTTACCATGCCGCCGTTGTAATTGCCATACTCCGGATCGAAATTATTCGTAAGCACTCGAAATTCATCGATCGAATCCAAGTCGGGCACTATGGACGTTCCGCCATTCATGTGCTCCTGCACATCAATGCCATTCACCAGGAACCCGTTCGAGGATTCTCTCTGACCGTTGATCGACAAATTTCCTGGATTCAAATCGCCCGAGGGGGAAAGACCTCCCGTCACACCCGCCATGATCACCGAATTGGGTAACAACGTGGTGACCGGGATCACCCCGGGCTGAATCGACAATAGATCCGTATAACTTCTTCCGTTCAACGGAAGTGCGGTCATCTGTGAGCCGGTTACGACTTCACCCAGATGCGTTGCCACCGTATCGACTTGCGTCTCTGTGGTGGCATCGGTTGCGGCGACAATCACCGTCTCGGATTGCTGGCCTAGGTCGAGAACTAAGTCCAGTTTGAGTGCCGCATCGGTATCGATCGTCAGGTTGGTCTTCTTCTGTGTTTTGAACCCAGCGGCCTCAATCGTCATGTCATAGTGACCCACCCGAAGATTTGGGAAGCTATAGAACCCCTGCCCGTCGGAAACCGCTCTAAACTCCGACCTAAGTGCGGCGTTGACCAACGTGATTTTCGCCCTCGGGACAACAGCGCCACTCGGATCCTTGAGCGTTCCTGAGAGGCTGCCATTGGCCGCTGCCCACAAAGAGGCCGCTGAACATGCAAGAATTACGAGACTCGCAAAGCCCGCACCGAGGGGGCCTCTTCTCGCAGTGCTTGGTTTTGCTTCCAGAAGTGAATTCATCGACTTGTCTCTTTTTATTTGTGGCCGTGTTTCGCCGACGAATGACTGATGGCGGGGGAACTCATTACCAGCCGCCCATGTTGGACACCCTTCGTACTGATTAACAGGTCGGCGAGATGTTGAATCAACTTTGACTTGCCCTTCACAACGACAACCTCAAGACAGGTGTCGTGATCGAGATGGGCGTGTACCGTGGAAATAATTTGTTCGTGGTACTGATGCTGGATGTCTGTCAATTTCTCGGGCAGGAGGCGGCTATGGTGATCGTAAATTAGCGTAACTGTGCCAACCACTTCCGCATATGGAGTCAGAACTGATGTCGTTACAAGGCGATCACGTATGAGGTCACGAAAGGCCTCCGACCTGTTCGCATAGCCCTGATTCTCGATAAATCGGTCAAATTGTTCCAGGAGTTCAGAGTCAATGGAAACACCAGTACGGCTCAAGTCACTCATAGTCGTTTCCTCACAGTTCGACGCAGATGCCCTTCAAAAGAGTGAATTCACGCGATCCAATAGTGTAACACGATTATTATTTTCGTAAGATTACGGGTACATTTAACAAGATGCAGCTGTTAGCATTCACCCCGATAATTGCAACATGGTTTGTACTTGTCGGGAACCAGGGAAGCCGTCCCTGCGGCCAGCGGGGATTACCTGTGCTCAAGAGCTGCAATCTCACCTAGATTCCCCGCCACACCTTACCACGTCCGCAGGCCTCAGGTGGGGAGCCCATGTTATCCAGAAGTCCCGATGTGGTAAGCATGGTCTCGTCGAAAGGCGCTTGCGTCCTCATCTCCGCGAACCCCGTTATTCAGACAAGACTTCGAAAAGGCGAGGCAAATCCTCTTCACGAGGTCGTTGTCTTTCCCCGTCTACGGGTCGGATGCCAGTTTTCGAATGCCAGCACAATTTTCTCGTCTTCAAGCGAAGACGTGTCTTGAAATATGCCTTCGATGGATTCCACCGCTCGGTTCAAGGCTCGTGTCGTTTTCCACCGTTTTCCCGGATCTCCCACAAGTCCGGACCAAACTCGTTCAAACGAAGCCGAGTTGCGGAATGCAGCAAGGAGAGCTGCCAGTACTTGGGGAACACACCCATGGTCACAGAGTTCCTGAAAGTCTTCACGAGATCCCGGGGAGGCTGTTGTTGTGCGACAGACCATTCCATGAGCACTCGATCAAGATCAATACCCTTCTTGAGCATAATCGCGCTGTACACCGTCCATAATTCTAATTCAGCGGAATAGTCCACTTTGGGAGGCGCGAGCTTCGGGCTCATAAGGTTCGATCGTTTCGAGAACAAGACGTGCCGGATAACGTATCATAATCCGCCCGCGCTAAGCGGAAGCGCATTGATCGGCAAGTCTTGACTAAGTATAAATTACTAGGTTTAAATTTATCGCTATGCAATTTTCAAAAGGCCATAACCCTCTGAATGAGCCAGAACGCTGCGACAGTTCCGATGGCGTAGGCGGGAACAGATTGCACCCACTCGGGCGCCTGCAATCTCGTGCGTCTCCATAAGGCGATCAGCAACACCACGAAGCCGATGAAGAGGAAATGCCCGGTCTCAACACCGAAACTAAAGAACAGGAGTGCCTGCGGGATATGGCCCTGCGGCAACCCTGCTTCGCTTAATCCACTGGCAAAACCCAGTCCGTGCAGCAACCCGAACGTGAGTGCCACGATCCACGGGGCGCGCGCGGTGATACCCTCGAGACCCCGGCGGCCATGCAGGATTTCCGATGCGACAAACACGATGCTCAGAGCAATGACCGCCTCAACTGGCCGTTGCGGCACGTGCACAAAGCCAAGCGTCGCTGCCGTCAGCGTGATGCTGTGCGAGATGGTAAATGCGGTGACGGTCCTAACCAACATCCAGCCGCCGCGGGTGATGATGATTAGCGCGAGAACGAATAGCAGATGATCTACGCCCGTCAGAATGTGCTCGATGCCCAGCTTGAGATACACGCCCGCCACTGACCAGCCGCTTTGCCGCATCGGGATCTTGGCAGATGGTTCTTTCGCCGTCAGCCGCTGCACCCACGTCGTGCCATCGGCAAATTCGATGCGGACGAGCGCATCCGTCATTGTGCCTTCCAGACCGCGAATGCGGAGCGTCTGCCCGCGCAGCGCAGGGGCATGCAATGTCCATGTCTGGATGGCCGCGCCGGGCGGGGTACGTGTCGTCACCGGCGTCACCGTTTGCGTGTCGCCGGAGAATTCGGGTTCGAGCGCCAGCCGCCCTTCGCCCAGCATGGGTGTTTTCCATAGCACGCTGAACTCGCCGGGCTTTTCTTCCCGCAGTTCGAGATACGCGGGCCGGATTTCATGAGCCACGGCCACGGCGGAGAAAAATAGAACGGCGAGCACGGCCGCCGTTTGCAGCAGGCGGCGTGACGAGGCCGCTACAGGGCGAATGGAGAGTGCCGCTTTCATCTCGTTCCCGGTCCCTCCGCTCCCAACCCGCTCGCTTGCGCGGCGATTGGCCCGCTGAGCGGCCGGTCGAGCGGACCATCGAGCGGACCAATGAGCGACTTGATGTCCTCGTCCACGACTACGCGGTATTTTTTTAGCAGACCCTCGTAATACTGTTCGTCGGCCTCGCGCTGATGTTCGTCTCGCCAGCGTTCCCGCACTTGCGGCTCCACCTCGGAAAATTCAAGCTGTCGCGCCGGCGTCTCCTGCGTCACCCGAACCAAATGCAGGCCGAAACTGGACGTGATGGGGCCATTCCATGCGCCCGGCTTGAGAGCAAAAACCGCGTCCGCGAATTGGTCTCCGAACTGACCGCCGACGGCTTGCCTATCTTCGTCGCTCAACTGGGCGTCGAGCGGGAAGGGATCTCCAATGTTCCTCGTGGCCGGAGTGCTGCGCGATAGAACGGCGAGTGCGACCTTGGCGTCGGCGGCAGCATCGCGGCGCTTTTGGGGGTCGAAGAAGACCTGGGCAAACGAAACGTGCGCGCGTGTCTGGAAACTCTCCAGGCTCGCCTCGTAATAGCGATGCAGGTCGTCGTCGGTGGGCGCAGTGAGCCGCGACGTGTCTTTCACTACGAACTCGACCTTCTGCGCGAGACGGCGGCGGATGACCAAGTCGTCCTGATCAAGGCCCATCGCCCGCGCTTCGCGGCCGAGCAGTTCCTCTTTCAGGTACCCCGCCGCCAGGGCGTGCAACTCCTCGCGTGTCGGCGAGCGCTGATGCTGACGCTCCCAGGTTTCCGCAAGAAACGCCATCTCCCGGGACGTGATGCGCACCGGGCCGGCGCCATTGTTCCAACTGCCGGACTCGCCGCGATGGAGCCACCCGTACACGCCGAACAGCAGAGCGCCGAGCACCAGAAAGTGGAGCAGCGGCTCGTTAAGCCATCGTTTCATGGCTTGTACCAGATGGGCGAAGTGTAGGCCCGGCCGGTGGTTGTCATCGGAACGTTGGCGGCCATCTTGATGCCGAAACGCTTCTGGTCATACGCCGTCCAACGAGGCGACGGGATTTGGATCACGCGTACATAGTAGAACGCGTGCTCCTGGGGATCGAACGCCGGGTCCTTCCAGTACGCCGAGAGATAAGCGGCGCCGATCGAGTTGGTGTAGGTGGCGTTAGCCACGTCCACCGTGTTGCCGACGGGGGTCTTGCAGCGGCCGTCCGGGCCGATCTTGCGTCCGCCGGAGACTGCCACGTCGAAGATGCGCTCACTCGCCTTGCCATCTTTGCCCACCCAGCCCTTAATGATCTGGATGCGGTCAAGGTTGGGGCCGTACGCGTCGCGCACCGCGAAGACCACGAAGGCGGGGCTCTTGCCGGTCGGAGCATTGGTAAGATTGCCGCCCATGGGCACGCCGCGCGCATAGCCCTGCTCCGCGAAGTTGGGGCGATCTTTGTCCTCGGGCACGAAGTCCCAGCCCCCGAACACGCGAACGATCGGCCGGTCGCCCGTGGTGGCATAGACTTCCTTGCGCTTGAGCGCGTCCCATATCGCCTCGCGGGTGTTCTCGCGCGACCACACCCCGCCCAGGCCCGCAGGAATGTCCTGCCAGTAATAGACCGAGGGCTTGCCGTCCGCGTATTTTAAAGCTGGGATTTGCCAACGCTTCGGCGATGGCGCATCGAAAATAAACTGGCCGAAGAAGTTGTCTTGCCGCGAGTCAACTACGCCAATATGGGCGTCGCTGGCGCCCACCATGCCGAACTGGTAGGGGTTGGCGCCAAGCTTGCCTTCCAGCTCCAGTCCAATCTTGAGCGCGGAGCGGGCGTACTCGTACTGGAGCATGTCCTTCTTCTTTGGCACCGTGATATTCGCGAGATTGCCGAAGTCCCAAAGTTCGAAGTTGGCGAATTCGTCGGTCGGTGACAGGTAAGGGTGGGCCTCGCTGTCGCCCTTGATCTGTGTGACCTCCATAAGCGGTTCGTGATTGATGCGCGTCTCTGCGTAGGCCTTGTCCATGGGTTGGTGGTCGTACGTCTCGGCCGTGTACATGAGGCCATTGCTGAGATTGCCGTTGTGCGGGATGGCCAGCACCTGACCGCCCGTTTTCTTCTCGTATGCGTCCATGTACTTCCACAGGTCCGCTGGATCCTCGCTGTCGAAGGCGGAATAGGGAATGGTCTGCTTCACGCGGTCCACGTTGTCCCGGAAGATGAGGGTGCGATGAAGATTGTTGCCGGCGGGCACGGAAGTCCATTCGAAGCCGTGCAGGGTGGTGAAAACCCCTGGCTGGTTGTACTTCTCGGCTGCTTCATAGGCCTCCGCCCAAGCCGAGGCCTGCAGCTTGGTGTTATTGATCGGGTCCTTGCCCGAAGCGATGGCCCCGAAAATCTCCCACGCGCCCTCAAATCTCTGTTTTTCGTTTCCCTTGGACAGGTCGTACCACTTCTTGCCGGTCGGGTTGGCGAGCAGCTCCGGGTTGGCAGTCGCAAGTTGGCCGGCTAGACCGAGAAATTCGGCATGATCGGTGATGGCGAGCCAGTCCAGCGGCCGTTCCATTTTGAATTTCAAGCCGGTCGAGGTCATAACTTCCTGGCCCATGGCAGATTGGAACAGTTGGTCGGGTCCCAGCGTGACTCCCATCAGTCCAGAGTCGGCGGAGAGGTCGGTGTGGATGTGGGTAAGCCCCCAGACGACCCGGTTCGGGTAGGTCTGGCCCACATTGGGAGAATATGGTCCGCCTCCGACGACCTGCGGCGGTGTTGGGGCCGGATGCTCCGGTGCCGCTTGCTGCGCCGCATTTTTCTCGGCCGCAGTGCCGGTGGCTGGCGCCTCAGGTTGCGACTTACTGCAGCCCCACGCCGCAATCAGCAGTACGATCAATATCAGAATGGAAATAAAATTCGCGAAGCGGTTCATCGTTTTCTCCTGTCGATGGTCCAGCTTGATTTCTTTCTTTGCTCTTGATCCGTTACAGCCTTCGTTAGCCTGAACTATGGCTTCCCGTAAAACTTCAAGTGGCCCTTTGCGCCAGGCCATCGGCAACATGATGTGCCCAGGCCGCGATCGCGAGAGACGGGGGCGTCCCAACGGCGGCCGGTAGTGCCGCTGCGTCTGCAATGAACAGCCCCGGATTTTCATAAACTTCGCCTTTGTGATCGACAACGCCACGATCTGGATTTGGGCCAAGGCAGGCGCCACCCCATGCGTGAACGGTGATCGGTTTCTTGATCGCCCAGGTCTTCAGGTCGGTTTCGGTTTCCAGCGTGCGGAAAGCTTCCCGTATTTTGTCGAAGATCGGCTGTTGTTTTGGATCGTAGTCCACTGCCACGCGCCCCTTTTCGTATCTCACTGATGCCTTCCCGGTGTCCGCTCCCATTCCAATGAGTGGAGCTATCGTCACCAGCTTCTTTTTCCAACCAGGCAGCAGCGGCACGGTCCCGATACCGGCCAAAGCCCACATCCCCACGAAAGGAGTGTCCTGCGCATCTACCTTGAAGCGGCCAAGAACCGGGGCAGTCTCGAACATGGGCGGTTGCGCAGATTTCTTGAACCAGGCGCCAATAAAATCGCCGTTACCGCCAAAGGTGCGCCCCAAGGACGGCATTGAGCGGAGGCCATCCGGCTCCAACCTGCTGGCAAACACCAACCGCAGAGTGTTCATGGTGCCAGCAGCAAGGATGATTCGCTTCGCGCGGACCACTTCTTTCTTCCCATCGCGGAGACCAGAGAAATGCACGGCGTACTCATTCGCACCGACCGCTGAGCCTCGAACGACTTTCGTGACCTCGCACATGTCGCGAAGGGTCACACCTTTGTTGAGCACGGGTGCCAGGTAGATGAAATCCACCGAAGCCTTGGCCCCTCCCCTCGATCCCAGAAAGCCGTCCCCGTCAAACGCACACATTTGGCGCTTCAACCCTCCATCACCTTCGGTTACTTGCCCGACTTCGCTCCTGGAGTGGGGGATCTTCATCGCCATGTAGGGCTGCGGCTCAGCCGGGAGGCATCTGCCGCCCGGCGACGAGGGCAGTTGCTCCCAAATCGAGTGGGGTAGACAAAAGTCTTGAGACAATCGAACTGCTCCCATGTCGGCCAGAATCTTGTCGTAGTATTTCTCTATCTCGCCGCGGCTCAAATCTGGATGACGACCTGTCCAGTAGCCCGGATCTTGCGGTGGCACGAGCATACCGAACCAACCATGACTGCCCCCGCCAACCGCCGAAACCGCAAAGACATCGAGCCCAGGGTACCGGAACACCTCGTACAGGCCGGACTTGTTCAACGTCAGGCTCGAGCGGCGGAAGTGAACGGTTCGCAGCAGATGCGTGAGAGCCTTCATGCCGTATGGAAAAGGTGCTCGTTTTTCGATCCCCATGGAGCGGACGGGCAGTGAATCACGCCACGGCCCGCGTTCCAACACGAGGACCTTGAGCCCCGCCAAGGCCAAGCGATTCGCCGAGATACTACCGCCGAACCCGCTGCCAATAATGACCACGTCTGCGTCGTAGGTGCTCATAACGTCCTTGAAATTTCTGGTGCCACTCGGTTGGGGTGGTAGATCCACAAAATCAAGCACACTGCTAAGAGCATCGGTACATCCGCCCATAAGTGAGCATGTTCGTTGGGATAGATAAACGCCTGCGGGATCATGAGCAGAGCGTGGAAGAGATTGGCTAGGATCCCATAGTCGACTAGAGCAGCGTTCGCCTTCGGATCCTTGGCGCCACGGATCATCAGAATCGCCCACGCCAGATACAGAACGGCGATCATGAATATGTAGGGGTGGAACGCGTCATAAGGCGACTCAGGATGGGCGGGCCCGATCTGTGGGAATCCTGCGGGAAGCTTGCCCCACAAGAATCCGGGCGAATAGGCAAAAGCGGCGAGGGTCAGGGCGACAATGAGACCCCAACCCATAATCCTCATCACCAGAGCCGATTGTTGCAGCCCCTTGGTGGAGTTACTCATCCGCGCCCTTTCTCGAGCGGCCGCACTTCTGCGCGCTTTGTCACCAATTGAAAGTGACATTTGTTGCCCTACCATCGGGCGCCATGGTAAGGCTTACAACCTTTCGGCCCATCAGCACTTCAGCCAAACCATCGTGCAAAATTTGGTTGGACGAAGCTATCCCATACTGGTAACTTTGCCTATCCGTTTTGGGCCAGTTACAAGGTATTCATGCCCGAGCCAGAGCCATCGAACTACTTCGAATACATCATCCGTGATGCCGACTCCTACCGGGCCGTGCTTTCCGAGGCCAATCTGGAGATTTCCCAACTTGAACCCGGGCGCCTGACCGGTCGCCATGTGCGCCTCGTCCTGCCGGACGGCGAGTTCTCCTATGTTTCAACCAGCTTGTCAATGCGCGGCATAGGTACTTTCCCGAACTTGTGGACGCTCTCGGTGATATTGGACAGCACGACCCGGTCGCTGCAGCACGGGATAGAAGTTCGTGCCGGGTCACTGCTGATCCATCGGCCCAAGGTCGAACACGACGGGGTTTATGGCCGGAACTCCACGATTGTTTGCTTTGCCGTTCGCGATGAGGTTTTTGTCAAACACATCCGGCAACTCTCTCCACAACTTCAGGATGCAATGCGGCAACCTTGGTCGGTGTTTGAGCCGCCACCCAACCTGCGAAAGAAAATCATCAAGCACTTTGCGGAAGCGGCGGCGATCATCCAGTCTGACCCGCGGGTGCGCAACTCCCCCCTCGCGGTGGCAAAGTTCGAGGAGGAGTTGGTGTGTGATTTTCTGGAGGCCCTCGAGCAGCAATTCCCGGTGCATTCAATTGGGAAAGACGAGCGGGTCGCTGCAATGGTGCGCCAGATTGATCAGGGCGTGAATAAATCTCTCGGGGTCAGGTCTTCGGTGGCCGAACTCTGCGCGGCTTGCAAGGTGTCGCGGCGTACTCTGAATCGCGCGTTCCAAGACGCTCTTGGCATGGGACCGGCCACCTACCTCCGTCGTGTCCGACTGAATGGTGCCCGTCGTACTTTGCAGAGGAGAAGTGCGCGCTCGACCACCGTGACCGATGTTGCTCTAGAGTTCGGCTTCTGGCACCTCGGTCGTTTCGCCGAGCAATACGACGAATTGTTTGGCGAATCGCCCCAGCAAACTCTGAACCGCGCAGAAAGAGGAATTAGCGCAACCAGCGCACGGCGTTAGGATCATGGCCCAAAACTCGCGGATTTCTTCTCCCGTGAATATGGGGAACCGTCGAGGCAGTGATCTGGGGCATGCCCATCGTCAGTCAGGACGCGCAACATCAGGCGTCGCTCCGTGATGCCGGAGCCAAAGATAATGACATCGTTTTCTGGTCGCAACCGTCGGGTTGGAAAAATCAGACCACGACACCGAACGCTTCGATTCGCTACGTCTTTATCAATTACAACACTCAAAAAGATGGCCCGGTCGTGCTTGACGTGCCAGCCGCCGTAGGTGCTGGGTGTTCGGCACGATTGTAGATGCATGGCAAGTACCGCTTATCGACCTTGGGCCATCGGGTGAAGACAAAAGCAAAGGTGGCAAGTTCCTGCTTCTACCTCCAGACTTTAAAGGCGCAGTGCCAGCCGGATACTTTCCGGTGCACTCACAAACCTACAATGGATTCGCAGGATTCCACGCCATCGCGAAGACCGAAGGGCCCGAAGACGTGGCCAAGGCCGCCACTTCGAATTGCTTGCGGAAGGCATCTCGAACGAGATGTGATGCGAGGTTAACATCTGATCCCTTCTCTTCAGTTTTTTCAACCCAGACTCTCTGAGGGGGCGTGACCGTCGCCAGATACATCGGGACAGTGTGAGTAAGGAAGTGACCGTATTTGATCGTTAGATTCGGAAGTGTCCGGAGCGCTCGAATATACAAGCCTTGATCGTGAGCCGAAGTGGGCTTGCTGGGCCTGGCGCTCACTCTTGCAGTGAAGTACTTGATTTCTTGAATGGTGTCGGAGGGAAGGAGAGCTTGGCAAAGGCGAGCCAAATCGAGCCATTTGTACGGAGTTCCCCTCAGCGCTCCGTAGTAGAGATTGAATCCGTCAATGTAAACGCTGACCTTAGCCACGTCTGCTCCTCGTTGGAAGTATGCCGCGCCAGTCCAGTTGACCCTGCGCGGCAAGGGAGTATAATACCTCCTGTATCCCCCCTGTCCCTTAGTGGGCAGGAAGCGAAGCCGACCCAAGTGGTCGGCTTCAGTGTTTTAAGCCCGCCTGAGAAGGCCTTAGCAACGACTACCGCCCAATCGCGAGTCCCTCGACAGTTCGCTGTGCCACTTGGTGCACGGTCGAGGGAGGTTCGATCTTCTGCGTAGCTGATTCCGGCGCGCGCGTCTGTTCCATTGCGGATCGGTGCGAAACGTCGCGCTCAAGTCCCTGTGCAAGGTCGGCTCTGTTGTTGGTGTAGATTTGCGCGTCATAGCGTCCCCGCGACACCGCCACATACGCAAACCGGCGATTGACAAGTTTCTCGCCCGCTTGCTCCGTGTCCACGTGCACGAGTACGCGGTCGGCGGTTTGTCCCTGGCTGCTGTGGCTGGTGATCGCATATCCGTAGTCGAGATGCGGATTCTCGTTGATGTTGAATGCGACGGTCCGGCCTGAGTCGAGGCGTACTTGCAGGTTGCCGCTATCGTCGATCTTATCGATAGTGCCTAGCTCGCGGCTGGCGATGTGTTGTTCTCGATTCGGTGCGGTGAACTGCACTCGTTCGCCTTTACTGAATGCGCGCTCTGTCTCGCGGTAGAGCGTCAGGCCGTGCAACCGGCGCGGATTGTAACTCACTTGCTCTCCGTTCTCGCGTTTACTGTCACCAGATTTTCTTTCTCGTTCGCGCGCTCGACGCGGGCATACTCTCTCCCGCTTCGATGCCGTGCGTCTTGCTGCCTCTCGTGTAGCGCACAACGTCACCTGGTTCGTATTGCGCGGCCCACTGCCGGTCCGCCCCGGTACTCTCTTGCCGAGCCACAAGCACTTGTTGCTTGTGTTCTTTTGCTTCCACCTGGCCTGCGCTCTGCATCGTCCGGTGGATTGCTTCGTTAATCTCGCGGCGGGATTGATTGTCGGGGGAGACCACTAGCGTGCCTTCGGGTTTAGTCGCATAGTCGTTTGCGATTTCCTTTAGCCGCTCGTCGCGGTCGAGGATTTCATGCACGCGGCCCTGCGTATCCAGTCGTTCGATTGCTTCTCGCACATTGCCACGCGAGAGTTGCTCCACAACTTCTTTGAGTGCCGGGTCTTTCTGCCGTACGATCTCATCAAGCCGTGCCGTCTCGATCCCCGCTTCTTGGAGCTGCTGATACGGTCGGCCCGCTTCGACCGCTTCATGCTGGCGTTTGTCACCTACCAGCAGCACGCGGTCGTTTTCCCTTAGCCGATGGAGGAACTCATTCATCTGCTTCGTGCTCGCGAGACTCGATTCGTCGAGAACATAGAGGCGTTTTTGTCCGTCGTGCGGCTCTTCGTTCCGTGTCAG
>Ga0209656_10002528_pt1 | contig 11838 bp, 10 predicted proteins | sample BogFormECP12_OM2_FD_188239 | JGI IMG/M metagenome (GOLD analysis project Ga0209656, IMG submission 188239) | Bog forest soil microbial communities from Calvert Island, British Columbia, Canada - ECP12_OM2 (SPAdes) (version 2) | ecosystem: Environmental > Aquatic > Freshwater > Wetlands > Bog ... | reverse complement strand
CTCCTCGGCTACCAGGCACAGCTCGACTAGCCCCTGGCCCGCGCCGTCGTGCTCCTCGGGGACGGCCAGACCGGTCCAGCCCAGCTCCGCGCCGCGCTGCCACAGCTTCTCGTCCACGTCCTTGCCCGCGGTCGCCAGCGACCGCACCAGCGATGGCGGGCAGCTCACGGCGAGCATGCCGCGGGACACCTCGCGCAGGGCGGCCTGTTCCTCCGTCAGCTCGAAATCCACCTGGGCTCCATGATCTCGTCCGGTTACCTAGGTTCACGCGTGGCGGGCGATCTCGACCGCGAGCAGCTCCTCCAGGGAGCCGGCGGGCGGCGCGGGCAGCTCGACCGCGTGCTCCCTGGTCGGCAGCAGCACCACGGCGCTACCCGGCGTGGTCTGCTCGCCGCGCTGGTTCCAGCAGCCCACCTCGAGGTGGACCTCGTTGCGGCCGTCGACCTGGACCTTGTCCACGACCTTGCCCCGGACCCAGGTGGTGTCGCCGATGTAGTTGAACTTGCGGTGCTCGCAGCGTAGCCGCAGCAGCCAGCCGTCGTCGCCCGTCCAGTCGGTCAGCGCGTGGGTCAGCCAGGTCTCGCGCATCGCGCCGTAGTCGTAGTTCATCGGAATGCCGAGCTCCTGCGCCCGCTCCGGGTCCCAGTGCAGCCGCTGCACGGTGTCGGGGATGTTGCGCGCGTTGGGCGGGTAGAGGCCGGGTGCCTTGCGGCGGATCTTGCGGGCGATGCCGAACGCGCCCGGCGGCGTCAGCTGCATGCCCCAGCCCAGGTGCCAGACCATCAGGTCGGTGACCACCAGCGGGCCCTTGACCCGCGGCTGGATCTCCTCGCCCACTGCTACGTCCTCGAAGTACCTGGTCCGCGGGCCCCGGCGGGTCTCGGCGTCGTAGGCGGCGTCGATCTCGGCGATCTGGTCGTCGGTGTACGGGTCGAAGGTGACCGGCTGCTTGTCCCCTGACCGCTCCTTGGAGGTGTGCCGTTCGGCGTTGATCCAGGTACCGCGCTGGATGGTGACGATCTGGCCGTGGCCGTTGGCGTACAGGAAGTCGTGCGTCACGTGCGCGGTGCGGCCGCCGAACCGGCTCGGCTTGTCCGCCACGCCGACCTGGGTGCGGATGACGTGGCAGCGGTCGCCGGCGGTCAGCGGGCGGTAGTACTCGAACTCCATCGCGGCCTGATAGGAGCCGAGTCCGGCGAACGGGTCACCCTTGAGCAGTTCCTTCTGCTCGGGGGCCGGCGGCGGCGCCGCGTTCTCGCCCATGCAGTAGGTAAAGTTCGGCGGCGCGATAAGCCCGCCCCAGCGGGTGTTCTTGCCGTACCCGGGGTCGCAGTACAGCGGGTTGTCGTCGCCGTAGCCGTAGGCGAAGTGCCGGGTGGCGTCGGCCGTCACCTCGGTGATGTGGGCGGGACTGATGCGCAGCGGAATGCCGATCCGCCGGCGTGAGCGTTCGAACGACTCGTCGCTGAGGACGCCGTACCCAGCCCGTTCGGTGGCGGTCATCAGGGCTCTCCTGTCGTCGCGGCGCCGGGAACCTCGGCGGCTCCGTGCGGGGTGTAACCGTTGAAGTAGTGCTCGCGCACGAGCGGGCGGCTGATCTTGAGCGACGGCGTCCGCGGCAGCTGGTCCACCACCTTGATCGCCACCGGCCGCTGGTACCTGGTCAGCCTGCTGGTGAGGTACTCCATGAGCTCCTCCTCGGTGACCGGGCTGAGCAGCGTCACCGCGGCCACGGGCACCTGGCCGAGCCTGGCGTCTGGCAGCGCGACGGCCGAGGCCTCGTCGACGGCCGGGTGCGCCAGCAGCGCGTCCTCGATCACACTGGGCGGGATCTTGAAGCCGCCGCGGTTGATCGCATCGTCCGCCCGCCCGCGGATGAACAGGAACTGGTCGTCGTCGATGGTGGCGAGGTCAGTGGTCCGCAGCCAGGCGCCGTCCTCTCCCGGCAGTTGCCCGCCGCGCGCCTCGAGCAGGCCGGTCTGCCCCGCGGGCAGCACGTCGCCGGTGTCCGGGTCGACGATGCGCAGTTCGATGCCGTGGTGGGCGCGTCCGACGCTGCCGCGCTTGCGTGCTCCCCACTGCTTCTTGTCCCGCAGCGTCCAGCCCGCGATCGCGCCGGCGAACTCTGTCGCACCGTAGGTGCCGAGCACGGGAATCCCGTAGCGTCCTTCGAACTCTTCCGCAAGCTCCGGCGGCAATGGCGCGGTGCCAGAGCCGACGGCGCGGACGCTATCGAACGTGTCGGCGGGGACCTCGGCCTGCAGCACCATGCGCAGCGCCGTGGGCGCCAGCCGGACGTAGCCCGGCCGGTGCCGCTTGACCAGTTCTGTCCAGGGGCCGACCTCGAACTTTTCCAGCAGGGCGACGCTGCGGCCCTCGACCGCCTGCGCGACCGCGAAATACAGGCCGCTGATGTGGGCGAGGGACGCCCACAGGATGTCCGTCCGGCTGCGCAGGTGCGGCTCGTGCGCCTCGTCGAAGACCAGCCCGGCCGCGCGGAACGCCGCGGTCATCCGGTCGTACGTCAGCTCGACCCGCTTGGGCCGCCCGGTGGTGCCGCTCGTCATCATCAGCACGGCGACATCGCCCTGGTCCTGCAGCGACGGACTCGGCGACCACGGGACCGGCTGTGCCGCCAGGGCCCGGTCCGTCCCGGTCCGCAGCGCGATCGCGCCGACCGCCTTCGACGAGACCAGGACCGCGTCGCGGGCCCAGTCCGCGTCCTCGGCCACCACCACATCAGGGGCCAGGTCGACGATGTCCCTCTCCAGGCCGATGTCGCCGAGGTGCGGGCTCAGCGTCACCACCTCGCGCCCGGTGCCGATGGTGGCGATCAGTGCCGCGAGCGGGCCGGGCCGGTTGCGCAGCACGATGCCGACGCGCCGGGCCGTGGGATACGCGGCGAGCAGTGACGCCAGGTCGGTGACCGCATCCGAGTAGAACGACCAGGGAAACGTCGTGCCCTCGAAGTGCAGCGCGGTCGCGCTCGGATCCAGTGCCACCATCTTGCGGACCCGGCGCGACAGCAACGAGTCGGGTACCCGAGAGCTGTTGTCGATCATCCGTACAGTCCTCCAGGCGTCTGGATATAGCGTTCTCATGAGCCGGAAACCGGTATCTCATAAGATCATAAGGTACAATCATATTACTAAAAGCGTAAGTAGATAGTCCACTGAACCGGGGGTTCCAGTGCGGCGGAGGCGGCGGCGGTGAAGTTCTGGACGGGCCTGCCGGGGCTGTCGAGGTGGCCGCCGGCCAGCTTCGCGGTACCGGGCGAGAACTGGCAGGAGCACCTGGCCGCCGCCGACTTCCAGCGGATCGCCACCGCGGCTGACCGGCTCGGGTTCGACTCCGTCAGCGTGCCCGAACACGTCGTGCTGCCCCGCGAGCTGGCCGGGCACATGGGCGGCCGCTGGCCGGACGCGCTGACGGTGATGGCGTTCATCGCGGGCGCGACCACCCGGATCGCGGTGAACAGCGGCGTCATCATCTTGCCGCTGCACAACCCGGTGCGCCTGGCCAAGGCGGTCGCGACCCTGGATGTGCTTTCCGGCCCTGCCGACCTGCCCTGGTTCCTGGCCGAAGCGCGCCGGTGCGACGGGTTCGCGGCCCGCGAGACCGACTTCGAGATCGCGATGCACGCGGTCCCCACCTTGATCGGCCCCGACCACCGGCTGCAGGACAGCGCGGCGCCGCTCACCAGCACCCAGCAGGTGATCGAGCTGATCGCGGACCTCGACGCGGCCGGCGTGACCTGGACGAACATCCCGCCGCTGGCACCGGGCCCGCGATCGCTGGCCGGGCACCTCGAGTACCTGGACTGGGCCGCGACCGAGGTCATGCCCGCCTTCCGCCATCCGTTGTATAATTTAACTAACTCTTCTATCGTATCAAGGTGGATGCGAAGCGCGACCTGAGGTGCGATGACTGGCATGAATTACCCACGGGTGCCTGGTGGCCAGATCGGTCAGCTGGTCCGCGCTCCCAAGACATCTGAGCTGATCGCGGACCGGCTGCGCCGCCAGATCGTTCGCGGCGCGGTGAAACCGGGGGAGAAGCTGCTGCCGGAAACCCAGCTGATGGAGCAGTTCGGCGTGTCCCGGCCGACGATCCGCGAGGCCTTCCGGATCCTGGAGACGGAGCGGCTGATCGTGGTCCGGCCCGGAAGCCGCGGCGGCGCCCAGGTCGTGGCGCCCGATGTGACGGTGGCGGCCCGTTACGTCGGCCTGCTGCTGCAGCTTCAGGGCGCGACGATCGACGACGTGTACGAGGCCAGGAAGACAGCCGAGCCGGTCTGCGCGGGCATGCTCGCCCTGCGCCGGACCAAGCAGGACATCGCCGACCTGGCCGCCGTGGTCGCCGAGATCGAGTCCGCGATCGAGGCCACCGACGGCCGGGTACCCGACCCGGCCCAGTGGTCGCGCCTCACCCACCGTTTCCACGAGCTGATCATGCAGCGGTCGGGGAACAAGACACTCGCCCTGCAGGGTGCCGTGCTGCATGACATCGTCGCCATCCACACCGAACTGCGGGTGTCGCGCAACTTCGACGAGACCGAGTCCCCGGAGCGCTTCCGGCGGGCGGTCCGGGCGTACAAGAAGCTGCTCGCGCTGATCGAGGCGCGCGACGCCGACGGCGCACGGCGCCTGTGGCGCAGCCACATGCAGTCGGCGGCGGCGTACCTGCTCAAAGACGACCTGCGGGACAAGCCGGTGGTGGAGCTGTTCGCCTGAGCCGCGGTCATTCTCGCCCAGTGATAGCCGACTGTGACTTGTGGCGCAAGTCCGGCATTTCTGCCGTCGTTTTGTCCTGATTCGTCCCAGGACTTGCGCCATAAGTGCGCGGAGGCGTCCGGATAGTGAGACGGCCTTCCGGGACCGGGCCGACGCGGCCGCGGCCGGCGTTAGCTCCAGTCGGCCAGGTCCTGAACGGACTGAACGAGGTTGTACCCGTCTGGCAGCGGCGCCTGCTGCCAGCTGGACAGCATCCGCAGCTTGCGCCGGGCGATCCGCCACGTCCCGCTGTCCTCGCGCAGCCGGTCGCGGAACAGCACCTCCGCCCGGTTGAGATAACCGGGTTTGTCCTTCATGGTCCACCGAACCCACCCGTAACAGGTGCCCCAGATCCCCTGGCTGTCCTCGCCGACGACGTGGTTGGTGATCTCGTGCACGGTCCACGCGCAGGTGTCGTGGAACGGGATGAAGTCGTCGAGCCACGCTTCCATGCCGTCGAACGTGCTGTGCGGGTAATCGGCCTGCACGTCGGGCGTGAACACGGCGCGGAAAAGCTCCCAGTCGCGGGCGTCGATCGCGAGGGCATACCCGTTCTGCAGCCGCATGGCTTCGAGGGCGACCCTGCTCAAATCGCTGGCCGGCATCATAACCCCCCGGTTCAGCCCGCGGATTCCTCGCTCAGGATGGCGGTGCCGACTGGGCCGAACGCGCTGCGGGCGGACAGCATGTAGTGCTGGGTGACGGCGCGCACGTCCCGCAGGCGGCGCTGCAGCGGGCAGGACTCGAACAGCCCGGTGGTGCCGGAGACGCTGTAAGCGCCCTCGACGACCGACGCCGCCACCGCCGCTGCCCGCGTCAGGCGCGCGCGCCGGATGACCATCGCCGTGTTGTCCGGCGGCCCGAACGGCACGCTCGCCTGGTCGTCCCGGGCGACCTGGTGCAGCAGCGTGCGCGCCATGTACAGGTCGGTGGCCAGCTGCCCGACCAGGTACTGGGCGACGGGATCGGCCGCCAGCTTGCTCCGCGAGGTGGCCGGCACCTTGTTGCGGGCGATGTTGGTGATGTCGTCCAGGGCCGCCTGGGCGATCCCGATGGCGACGGCGGCGAACTCCGAGCCGAAGCGGGCCAGCAGCGGTCGCTGGTCGAGCGGGTGCCTGGCGACCGGCGGCAGCTCCGCGAAGGTGCCGGTCCACTCATCCGGGATGAACAGGTCGCTGACCACGATGTCGTTGCTGCCGGTGCCCTTGAGCCCGCTCACGTGCCAGACGTCCTCGATGTTGACCTCCCGGGCAGGGACCACGCCCATCCGGGTGGCGGGCATCCCGCCGGCCTGCTCGCCGCCGTCGAGCACACCGTGGATGCAGATGTAGTCGGCGTTGTTGGAGCCGCTCGCGAACGACCAGCGGCCGCTGAACCGGTAGCCGCCCTTGTCCCGCACCGCCTTGCCGGTCGCGTTGATCACGCCGCTGTGGATGATGTCGGGGCCGCCCGCGAAGATCTTGTCGTAGGTGTCCGGCGGCAGGTACGCGTAGAAACTCGGCCCTTCCGACCCGACGGCCGCCACCCAGGCGACCGAAGCGTCGGCCCGCGCCAGCTCCTCGATCACGGTCAGGCCCTCGTCCGGCCACATCTCGTCGCCGCCGTGCGAGCGTGGCACATACCGGCGGAAGACGCCGGCGATGCGCAGCTTCTCCGCGAGGTCACGCGGCACCTCCCGCGCCTGCTCGATTTCCTCGGCGCGCGCTTCGATCTCCGGCAGCAGCGCGCGTACGTTGTCAAGCACGGTTGATTGTCCCGGCTGAGATGCCGCGATTTCGCTCATTCTCTTTCCTCACCGTCCGCCACGCTGAACCTGGTCGCCAGCCGAAACTATCGTGGCCGCCGGTTCGTGTCACGATGACCGTTCTGCTAGGCGGGACAGCATAACTGACTGGCCGGTCAGCGTCGGCGCCGACCGACCGGTCCGCTTTTGACACGTCAGTGCATTGCGGTGGCCAGCTGGCTGTTCCTATTATGTACTGACCAGTCAGTGTAGACCGGAGGTGACCAGGTAGTGGCTGCGCTTCAGCACCGCGTTGGCTCGTCCGCTGTCCAGGGCGGCAACGTACGCCCGCTCGGGAAACCAGACGCAGACAGAGATGAGGACGGCCAGGCGAGCACGGTCGTGGGCCGGCTCGAGGCCATCCTCGCATCCTTCGACGGCTGCGACCATGCCCTCGGCCTGAGCGAGATCAGCCACCGGGTCGGCCTGCCCAAGTCGACCGTGCACCGGCTGGCCAACCAGCTGTGCGCCGTGGGCTGGCTGGAACGGAACAGCGGCGGCTACCGGGTCGGCCTCAAGCTGCTCGAACTGGGCAGCGTCGCCCTGCAGCGGACCGGCCTGCGCGAGACCGCCTACAAGCACCTGCATTCCCTCGCCCTGCGCACCGGGCTCGTCGTCCACCTGGGCATCCTCGACCACGGCGAGGTGGTATACCTCGACCGGGTGACGACGACCCGGGTCTCGCTGCCCACCCGGGTGGGCGGCCGCGAGCCGGCCTACTGCACCGCGCTCGGCAAGGTCATGCTGGCGTTCGAGGACCCGGCCAGCCAGGCGTCGGCGCTAGCGAGGTCGCGGCGGCGCACCGAGTTCACCATCATCGAGCCGCGGGCGATCCACGCCGCTCTCGACAGCGCGCGGCAGACCGGCATCGCCTACGACCGGGAAGAGGCCTACAGGGGGCTGGGCTGCGTCGCGTCCCCTATCCGCGGCGGCGACCGGGTGATCGGCGCCGTCTCGGTGACCGGGCCCATCGCCCGGATCCGCGCCCACTCCCTGGTCCATGAGGTGCGCAACACCGCCCTCGCCATCTGGTCCGGCGACGTGGTCCCGCTCCCGAGGCCGCTGGCCACCGCCCGCTAGTCCGAACGGGACCGTTGCTCCGCCCCGCAGCGCGCACCCGGCTCCCCGGAGCGCGGTGACGGGGCGGGAGTCACCCCGCCACCGTTCGGACTGACTGGTTTGCTGTCACTTACGCTGGGCAAGGCCCACGGCGATCTCGATGAGCTGGTCTTCCTGCCCGCCGACGAGCTTGCGGCGGCCGGCCTCGATGAGGATCTCGGCGCCGGACACGCCGTACTTGCGCGCCTGGATCTCCGCGTGCTTGAGGAAGCTGGAGTACACGCCCGCGTAGCCCATCGTGAGGGAGAGCCGGTCGAGCGCGGGCGGGTTGGTCAGCACCGGCGCGACGATCTCCTCGGCGGCGTCGATGATCTTGAGGGTGTCGATGCCGGTCTTGATCCCGAGCCGCTCGGTGACGGCGGCGAACGCCTCCACCGGGGTGTTGCCCGCGCCGGCCCCGAAGCGGCGGGTGGAGCCGTCGATCTGCTTGGCGCCCGCCCGGGCGGCCAGCACGGAGTTGGCCACGCCGAGGCCGAGGTTCTCGTGGCCGTGGAAGCCGACCTGCGCGTCGTCGCCGAGCTCGGCGACCAGCGCCGCGATCCGGTCGCTGACCCCGTCCATGATCAGCGAGCCCGCCGAGTCGACCACGTAGACGCACTGGGCGCCCGCGTCGGCCATGATCCGTGCCTGCCTGGCGAGGACCTCCGGCGACTGGCTATGCGCCATCATCAGGAAGCCGACCGTCTCCAGGCCAATGCTGCGGGCCACCTTGAAGTGCTGGATGGAGATGTCGGCCTCGGTGCAGTGGGTGGCGATCCGGCAGATCGAGGCGCCGTTGTCGGCCGCCTGCCGGATATCGTCGGTGATGCCCACGCCCGGCAGCATCAGGAACGCGATCTTGGCCTGCCTGGCGGTCGCCACCGCGGTGGAGATCAGGTCCTGGTCCGGCACCAGGCTGAAGCCGTAGTTGAACGACGAGCCGCCGAGGCCGTCGCCGTGCGTCACCTCGATGACCGGCACGCCCGCCTCGTCGAGGGCGGCGACGATGCTGCGCACGTTCTCGGCGGTGAACTGGTGCCTGATCGCGTGCGAGCCATCACGCAGCGAGGAGTCGGTGACGCGGACGTCGAGTTCTGCGCTGTATGGCATGAAAGGGGTCTCCTGTGCTGTGCTTAGGCGCGCTCGGCCAGGATTCGCTGGGCGAACCCTTCCCCGACCCGGGTGGCGGCGGCGGTCATGATGTCGAGGTTGCCCGAGTAGGGCGGCAGGAAGTCGCCCGCCCCTTCGACCTCGACGAAGATGGCGACGCGAGCCCACTCGCCGCTCATCGGGGTGGGGTCGTCGAACTGCGGCTCGGTGCGCAGCCGGTAGCCGGGCACGTAGGCGGCGACCTCGACCGCGATCTCCTTGATCGAGGCGGTGATGGCGCCGGTGTCGGCGCCGGCCGGGATCGCGCAGAAGATCGTGTCCTGCATGAGCATCGGCGGCTCGGCCGGGTTGAGGATGATGATGGCCTTGCCGCGCTGGGCGCCGCCGATCGTCTCCACCCCGCGGGCGGTGGCCTTGGTGAACTCGTCGATGTTCGCCCGGGTGCCCGGACCGGCCGACGGTGACGCCACGCTCGCGACGATCTCCGCGTACTCCACCGGGACGACCCGGGAGACCGCGTAGACCATCGGGATGGTCGCCTGCCCGCCGCAGGTGATCAGGCTGACGTTGGGCGCGTCCAGGTGCGCGCCGAGGTTGACCGCGGGCACCACGGCCGGCCCGATCGCGGCCGGGGTGAGGTCCACCGCCTGGATGCCGAGCTCCTTATACCGTGGCGCGTTCTCCCGGTGCACGTAGGCGGAGGTGGCCTCGAAGACCAGGTCAGGCCGCTCGTCGGCGAGCAGCCACTCCACCCCCTCGGCGGTGGCGGTCAGGCCGTGGTCCGCCGCCCGCTTCAGCCCGGGACTGTCCGGGTCGACGCCGATCATCCAGCGCGGCTCGATGACGTCGGAGCGGAGCAGCTTGTACATGAGGTCGGTGCCGATGTTGCCCGACCCGACGATCGCGGCAGTGGCCTTGGTCACGATGTCATCCCTGTCAGTCGAACGCTGTGTCAGCTGAAAGACGCGGTTACGGTACCGAGCCCGGCGAACTCGGCGCGGAAGGCGCTACCTGGGCGGGCGTCGATCGCCCGGGTGCAGGATCCGGGCAGGATGAGGTGCCCGGCCTCGAGCTTTACCCCGAATTCGGCCACCTTCCTGGCCAGCCAGGCGACGCAGGCGGTGGGGTTGCCGAGCACGGCGCTGGTGTTGCCCCGGGCGATCTCCGTGTCGCCGGAGTAGAGCACCGCCTCGATGTTGGCCAGGTCGATGCCCCGGGCCGCCAGCTCGGCCGGGGTCCGGTGAGCCTCGCCGAGGATGACGCCCGCCGAGGACGCGTTGTCGGCGATGGTGTCGGCCAGCTTGATGCGCCAGTCACGGATCCGGCTGTCGATCAGTTCCAGGCTCGGCACGATGTACTCGGTTGCCGCCAGCACGTCGGCCTCGGTGCAGTCCGCCCCGGGCAGGGCGGACCCGAGCACGTAGCCGATCTCGACCTCGATCCGGGGGTAGCAGTACCGGGCGGCCGGTATCGGCGTGTCTTGGTCGAGAACCATCGAGTCGAGCAGGTGCCCGTAGTCGGGCTCGTCGACGCCCATCATCTGCTGCATGACCGGGGAGGACAGGCCGACCTTGTGGCCCCGCACCCGGGCGCCGGCGGCGATCTTCCGCCGGATGTTGGTCAGCTGGATCTCGTAGGCGTCCACCACGTCGATGCCGGGGAACGTCTCGGTCAGCGGGTCAGCCGGCGCCAGATCCCGTTCCGCCGCCCAGAGCAGTCCGGCCGCCGTCGTGCGCTGGGTGCTGTCGAGCATCGGTGTCCGTCTCATTTGTCGCGGTGCTGGCCGACCTCAATTTAGCCCGCCCGCCACGGCGGGGAAAATAGGTATTTCCCACTGAGTGGGACGTCCCGGTCATTGGAACGGAGCCCTTGCCCGCCTACGCGCCGTCGCTAGGCTGGCAGAACTGACTATCTGCATGGAGGCATCCAGTGCCGGAAAGCGCCGTGTCCGGAAATTCCGCGCCCGGAATTTCTAATTACCAGTGGGACGAGATCTTCGACGTAGTCGTGGTCGGCAGCGGCGGGGGGGCGCTCACCTCGGCCCTGCTCGCCGCCCGCGGCGGTGCCAGCACCGTGGTCGTCGAGAAGGACGAGTTCATCGGCGGCACGACCGCCGTGTCCGGCGGCGACATGTGGATACCGAACAACCGCTTCGTCAAGGACCGGGACAGCCGCGAGGACGCGCTCAAGTACATCACCCGGCTGTCGGACGGGCGCGCTTCCGACCCCGAGCTGGCTGAGGTCTACGTTGACACCGCCCCCGAGATGTTCGAGTACCTGCTGGAGACCACCGGGTACGACTCGGAGCCGCACATCACCCTGGACGACTACTACTCGGTGATCGGCGACCGCATCCCCGGTGTCAGGCACTTCCCGCGCACCTGCGCGGTCAAGCCCTACCCGGCGGGCGCCGAGCTCGGCCTGGAGCTGGCCCGGAAGATCAACAAGGGCCCGTGGGTGCCGCCCGTCGAGGTCAGCTTCCCCGAGCAGCGGCGCGGCGAGGTCGGGCCCGAGGAGCTGGCCAAGCGGGAGCGCGAGGTGTGGCGGGCCAAGGGCGGCGGCCTGATCGCCCCGCTGCTCAAGGGCCTGGTCGACGAGGGCGTCGAGGTGCGCACCTCGACCCCCGCGGTCAAGCTCGTCACCGACAGCGACGGCGCGGTCGTCGGCGTCGTGGTCGACGGCCCGGACGGCGCCCGGCGGCTCGGCGCCCGCCGCGGCGTGGTGCTCGCCTGCGGCGGCTTCGAGTGGAACCCTGAGCTGGTCAAGACCTTCATCGGGTACGAGGTCAAGCCGATGACGCCGTGGTCGAACACCGGCGACGGGCACCTGATGGCGATGGAGGTCGGGGCCAAGCTCGGCGCCATGTGGTCCTTCTTCAGCTACGGCGTGGTTTACGAGCTGTGGGAGAAGGGCCGCGACGGCAACCCGCTGCCCCAGATGATCATGGGCCTCGGCCCGGGGTCGATCATCGTCAACCAGCACGGCAAGCGGTTCATGCACGGCGGCTACACCTACAACGACTTCTCCGCCCCGTTCGGCTTCTTCGACCAGCGCAACCCCGGGTTCACCAACAAG
>Ga0209656_10002527_pt1 | contig 11842 bp, 13 predicted proteins | sample BogFormECP12_OM2_FD_188239 | JGI IMG/M metagenome (GOLD analysis project Ga0209656, IMG submission 188239) | Bog forest soil microbial communities from Calvert Island, British Columbia, Canada - ECP12_OM2 (SPAdes) (version 2) | ecosystem: Environmental > Aquatic > Freshwater > Wetlands > Bog ... | reverse complement strand
GAGACCCGGTGTCGCTCAAAGTCGATCCGCGCGATAATCCCGGTCGCGAAGTCTTGAAATGGAAGAACCAGGTTTACTTCCTGCAAACCAATCAGCCTGCAGACGTGCCTGAATTTGACGCTTACAAGGTCGGACGCGATGACGCTGGGCAGGTCGAGCTTTACCAAGTAAAGAAACAGAACGATCTGCGCATCGTCCTGGTCAAAATTGGTCGAAACGAATTTTTGAGACTGACGCCGCGGTAAAGCTTGCAGAGTCTCAAGCCGGATTATTGTTTCTACGGAAAGCCGCCCACAGAAATGCAATTCCCACAAGAAACATGAAAAGCGAAAGGAACTGGCCGCGCGTGAACGGCCCGGTCAACGGCGCATCGGGTTCTCGAAAGCACTCTCCGATGATACGCATCATGGGATAGAGAATGAAAAAGCATCCCGTGGTGACGCCGTTGGGTTTTTTGAACTTGAGACGGACAAAGAGCAACAGCGAAAACAACAGCAGCCCTTCGAGGAAAGCCTCATACAGCTGGCTCGGGTGCCGCGGCGTAAGCACGCCGGCGAGGACCCGGCGAACCGGTTGGCTGTGCCGTGCCGCGATGATAATATCGGGAACGTTATTCAGAGCGGGATCAATTTTTGTCGTCTGGTCGATTACTTGCGCAGCTTCATTCGGGTGATCCAGCAACTCGCCCGGAAACTGCATCGCCCACGGGACGGCCGTGATCCTGCCATACAACTCTCCATTGATGAAATTTGCCAAGCGGCCGAAAAAGAGACCAATGGGCGCAGCCGTCACGAGATTGTCTCCGATGCCTGTCCACGAAATCCGATGCCGGCGGGCGTAAATTCCGCTGAATATGATGAGGCCAATTATGCCTCCGTGACTCGCCATTCCGCCGTCCCAGACACGCAGGATTCCAAGCGGATCTTCCGTGATCATCGAGGGACGATAAAACAGCACGTACCCGATCCGGCCTCCGACCAGGACGCCAAACAGCGCAGCGTAAAAGACGAAGTCCCCAACCTGATTTTCCTGGAGCGAGCCGTAACCGTTTCGGGCCAGCAATTTCATCATGTAAAACGCGGCAATGAATCCGGCAATGTACGCGAGGCCATACCATCGGACTCCGATCTGGTCGTTGAACTGAATAAGGAACGGACTGAGATGATGAACGTAAAAGGCGAAAAGCATGGGAAGAAGCAAGGCTTGGTCAATTGGGATAGGATACCAGTTTCCGGAGATGTCTTATCGGGTTCGCGCCTGCGAACCCACTATCTTTTCGAGGAAGCGGGCGCAAGCTGTTCGTGAACGGTCTGTTCTACGAGGCGTTGAACTCGTCGCCCGGAACGGTAGAGTGGGTTTGTATGCAGGATCTGGGGAAATTTCTGTTCCTGATCGGAGCGGCTCTGGTTGTCGTCGGTGCGGCGCTCTGGCGTTTCCCCGGCTTGTTCGGCTGGCTCGGTAAACTGCCCGGGGACATCTCGGTTCAAAAAGGGAATTTCTCGTTCTATTTTCCGGTTATCACCTGCGTTCTTCTTAGTATTGTCCTCACGCTCCTAAGCTGGCTTTTCAGGCGCTAAATCGGCCACCAATCGTCAAAGCCCCAGCATCTCTTCGCCTACTCCTGGCGGATTCCTTCAGGCGAGACCTTGACGTTCGGGATGCTATCGACCCAGCGCGAACCTTCTGGGGCCGCCCAGTGCACGCCGTTTCGAATGACCGTTTGAACTTCCGCCTGCCGATACGTCGGGAAAGACTCGTGACCGGGCCGGAAATAGAAAATCTTGCCATTCCCTCGTTTCCAGCAGCAGCCCGACCGGAAGACTTCGCCACCCGCAAACCATGAAATGAACACAGTTTCGTCCGGCGCCGGTATTCCAAAGGGCTCTCCGTACATCTCTTCGTGAGGGATCTCGAAATAGGTGTTAATGCCCTGGGCAATGGGATGGCCCGGATTGCAAACCCAAAGTCGCTCTTTCTCTCCTGCTACCCGCCAGATCAGCGAACAGGTTGTGCCAAGCAACCGCTTAAAAACCTTTGAATAGTGGCCCGAATGCAACACGACCAGGCCCATTCCTTCGAGAACCCGTTTTTGGACGCGATCGACCACCTCATCGGCGACGTCGCGATGGGCAATGTGCCCCCACCAGAGGAGAACATCCGTCTCCGATAAGCGGCTCTCCGGCAAGCCGTGCTCCGGCTGTTGAAGCGTTGCGGTCCCTACTTCGAAAGCTGCATCGGAGGAAAGACCATTAGCAATGCATTGGTGGATCCCTTCCGGATAAACTTTGCGAATCGCTTCGGATTTCTGCTCGTGGACATTCTCGCCCCAAACAACGACTCGAATTTTGCTCATATCAATTCCAAATCACGATTCGGTGCCGGAGGCAAATCGCGAACAAATTTTCAGGGGTGCGTGGAGCAAGGTGCCACCCCAAGGGATCCATTAAAGAAGCCGACCAACGCTGAATGCGCGTTGGGAAATCGTCCTCATAGCGCTAGCTCGATCCCAAAGGGTACATTTTTTTCTGCCCGCGCCTTCGGCGCTCGCTCGTATAGAAAAACCATTCCTGGGCCTACGCTTCGCCTCAGCCCAGGCTAGAATCCGGTTGCACCTTCGGTGCTCAAGAGCGCCTACTGCAACCCGCCATCATAAAGGACCTTATTGGTTTTTCCGCATGTGTGCTTTTCGGTTGCGGCTTGCCGTGCTGTGAACTTCTGTGCGAATTCTTCCTTCTGTGTCTTCCTCCGAAACCATAGCCGCGATTTCCACCCCGATCGGCGAAGGCGCAATCGCGATCGTTCGACTTTCCGGGAGCGGGGCGTTGGATGTTCTGGCCAGGATATTCGTCGGCGGCATTGTGCCGGAAGCATTTGTTCCTCGCCGGGTGATGCTCGGTCGCGTTCAGGATAGCTCCGGAAAACTGGACGACGTTTTGATGACCTGGTTCCGCGCCCCGAACAGTTACACCGGTGAAGACCTCGTTGAAATCAGCTGCCATGGTGGCATCCTCGTTACGCGGCGGGTGCTTGACCTGGTATTGGCCGCCGGAGCACGGATGGCGGAACCTGGCGAGTTCACCCAGCGCGCTTTTCTGAATGGCAAAATGGACCTGACCCAGGCCGAGGCGGTCATGGATCTGATCCGCGCGCAAACGGAACTCGCGCTCCGAGCAGCCAACGAACAATTATCGGGGAGCTTGGGGAGCGAGGTTACTGAGATCCGCGAGCTGTTGCTGACCACTCTGGCCCATGTCGAAGCGTACATCGATTTCCCGGACGAAGAGATCGATCCGGATACCGGCAAATCGTTGCTCGACCGGATGGTTACCCTGGAAAATCGCCTCGAACGGCTATTGGCAACGGCCGATCAGGGGCGAATTCTCCGGCACGGCCTGCGCACCGTGATCTACGGAGCACCCAACGTCGGTAAATCGAGTCTGCTGAATCTGTTGCTCGGATACGATCGTGCGATCGTGAGCGATATCCCCGGCACAACGCGCGACACAATCGAAGAGGTCATCAACATTCGCGGGATTCCGGTTCGATTGGTTGACACCGCAGGCGCGCGGGACTCGGCTGAACTTCTGGAAAGCGAAGGGATCCGCCGTACGCGCGAACAGGTGACTCAGGCTGATCTCGTCATTCAAGTCGTGGATGGAAGCAAACGTCCGGCCGCCATTGAAACTTTTGAGGAGGGAAAGAGCGTCCTGCTTCTGAACAAGTCCGATCTCGGGATTCATCCGCACTGGCACGAGTTCGTCGGTGCAGTCCGTTTTTCCTGCAAAAATAAGACAGGCTTGGAAGCACTGAGTCAAGCTATCTGGGACCGGGTCATGGGCGCAAAAGTCCAGTTGGCTGACGTCCGAGTGGCGATCAATGCCCGTCATCAGGCCTGTCTCCAGCACGCTAAAAAATTTCTCGGCGCTGCCCGGAGCAGTTTCCAGGACGGGAAATCACCGGAGTTTATCTCAATTGAACTCCGCGGTGCTCTCGATGCCGTTGGCGAAGTAGTAGGAAAACTCGACGCCGAAGATCTGCTCGGGAAGATCTTTAGCGAGTTTTGTATTGGGAAGTAAGGGGAGTTCTGGGTTCGAGGTTCAAAGTTCCGGGTTCACTTGCAGCTCTAAAATCTAGCACGAGCTCGAGCCGCGATTCCTAGTGTCCTGTCCCCGAAATAGCATGTACTTTTTTGCGATCAAAAGGGGCCGCCGGCAAGGCGCGAGGAGGGCGCGTGTCTCAATCGATACGTAACCGACGAGCAACGCCGCCGCCGGCCCATTTTCATCGCAACCCTCCGGGCCGGAGCTCCGCCGCGGCGGATTTTTCTGCGTTGCTCTCTCGACCCGTATCATCAAGATATGGCTCTTCGTTCGCGCCTTGAAAAAACAACCAACTGACTCCCGGCAAAGTTCATGTTATTTCGGGGACAGGACACTAGGATGAGTTCCCGGACATTTACGATACGTTCATCTTTTTGCCCTTTTACTTTTGCCTTCTCACTTTCTCAGTGCCTCTGTGGTGAATATTTCTTCCTCCGTGACCTCCTTCTCACCTCCGCGCCCTCCGCATCGACCGTGACACTCTACGAAACTCTTCTTCGACCGATGCTGTTTTCGATGGACCCGGAAAAAGTTCACGAACTCACAATGACCACGCTGAAAGCGTTTTCCCGGCGACCGTGGCTGCTGGACCTCATCCGTCGTGGCCACAGCGAGATGCCGGGCAAAGATTTGTTCGGAATTCATTTCCCGAATCCAGTCGGATTGGCAGCGGGTTTCGACAAAAATGGGGTGGCTCTGCCAGCGTGGGAAGCTCTGGGGTTCGGGTTCATTGAGATCGGGACGATCACGGCCCTTGAACAGCCAGGGAATCCGCGCCCGCGCGTCTTTCGAATCCCGGAAATGGAAGCCGTGATAAACCGGCTGGGCTTCAATAATGATGGAGTAGAAAAAATTGCGGCTCGCCTGGAAAATCTTCGAGGCGCATCCCGGTGGCCAAAGATTCCGGTGGGAATTAATATCGGCAAATCGAAGGTTGTCCCGTTGGAGGAGGCAGTCGCCGACTACATCCACTCCTTTAAACGGTTGCGCGGTCTAGGCGACTATTTCGTCCTGAATGTCAGTTCGCCCAACACGCCGGATCTCAGAAAACTGCAGGAGCAGGGGGCAATCGTGGAGCTGTTCAAAGCGATTCAAGAGCAGAATTCCGGCAAACCGCTCCTTGTCAAAATCGCTCCCGACCTGACGTACGAACAACTGGATAAAATTCTTGTCAGGGCGCTGGAACATAAACTTGCCGGAATCATCGCAACCAACACCACCATTGACCACCAAGGTGTTCCGGCAGAAAAACGGCAGCTTGGCGGTCTTAGCGGCAAGCCGCTCCGGGCTCAATCGCTTGATATGTTGAAGCATATTAAAAACAATAGTTCCCTGCCTGTCATTTCGGTTGGCGGGATCATGAATGCGGATGACGCAAAAGCTCGATTCGACGCGGGAGCAGATCTGGTTCAAATCTATACTGGGTTTATATACCGCGGCCCGATGTTGGTGAGGCAGATTTGCAACCTTCCGACTTGCCGCGCTCAAGGCCGTGGCGGCTGAATTGGCGCTCCGATCTGGCAGTACCCATCCGATGTCACTCGAGGCCTGCAAACAAATTCAACTCGATAAAGCGCACGTCTGGCACCCCTTCACGCAGATGGCAGACTGGATTGCGCCGGAGCACCAACCGCTTCTCCTGACCTCCGGGCGCGGTGCATGGCTCGAAGACAGTCTCGGCCGGCGGTACCTGGACGGTAACTCCTCGATCTGGACCAACATTCATGGGCATAACCACCCGGTCTTGAATCGCGCAATCCGCGAACAGTTGGAGCGCGTGGCGCACACGTCGTTTCTCGGTTTCACCAATCCCGTCGCAGCAGAACTGGCGGGACGCCTTGTGAACCTTGTTCCGGGGTCAGGCCTGACCAAACTGTTTTACTCGGACGACGGATCGACCGCGATCGAAGTCGCGATCAAGATGACTATCCAATATTTTTCGCAGACGAGACGTCTGCGAAAAATCGGGTTCATTTCATTTCAGAATGCATATCATGGCGATACGCTCGGTGCTTCCAGTCTCGGTGGAATTTCGTTGTTCCATGACCGGTTCAAGTCGCACCAATTTCCTGTGACTCGCATCGCGTCGGCAGAAGATCTGGGGAAGATCGACAGTTCGGAGATCGGTGGCCTGATCATCGAGCCGATGATCCAGGGAGCCGCTGGAATGCGGCTGTGGCCCTCGGGCACCCTCAAGGCTCTGCGCCGGTGGTGCGACGAAAATGAAGTCCTTCTGATTTTCGACGAAGTGATGACCGGGTTCGGACGGACCGGAAAATTCTTTGCCTGCCAGCATGAAGACGTGTTCCCGGATTTTATGGCGGTCGCGAAAGGACTGACGGGCGGGTATCTCCCCCTGGCCGCAACCCTCACGACAGAGCGGGTATTCTCGGCATTTCTCGGGAACTCCGAACAAACCTTCTACTACGGTCATAGCTACTGTGGAAATCCATTGGGGTGCGCTGCGGCGCTCGCGAATCTCGACATATTCGAAGGCGAACGCGTCCTTGAAAGTCTGCAACCAAAGATCGAGCACCTCGCGCAGCGGCTTAAGGCGCTTGAGCAATTGCCATACGTCCGCGAGGTCCGCCGAGCCGGGTTTATTGCCGGCATTGAGGTCGGGCGTTCCGATGGAACCCCTTTCGGTCCGGCCGACCAGGTAGGCGCCAAAATCTGCTTCGCGGCCCGACGCTACGAATTGCTTACACGCCCGATCCGTGACGCCATAGTCCTCATGCTGCCTCTGTGCGTCACCTTTGAAGAGATCGGTCATGCCGTGAACGCGATCGAACAAGCCATAGAAGATGTTTGCCGCAGACCCGTCGAGACGGGCACAGGAGCGTAGGCGTATCGCCCGCAGCGTAGCATACGCGTCCCGCGTATGCTACAGCCTCGAACTCAGCTCGTCAGGCGAGCTCCGCTTCAATCTCGCGATTACGCGGGTCCGCTGGATCAAGTTGAATTGCGTGCCGAATTGCGTCTTTCGCTTCCTGCGTCCGATTCAGTTTCCCCAACGCGAGAGCGAGGTTGCCCCAGCTGGCGGACGTTTTCGGAAAGAGTTCCACCGATTTTCGCGCAGCCATCTCGCATTCCTCCCAGCGCCCGAGCTCGGCCAGGCACCATGTCAGCTCCAGCCACGCTTCGCCGTTCATCGGAGAAAGCTGAACAACGGCCAGGAAATGGTCGGTTGCTTCCTGCCACTTTCTCGTCATTCGGTAACCTATCCCGGATACAAACGCGGCGAGCACCCGGTGGCTGCCGGGAACGTGAAGAAAGTCGTGCGCGCGTTCGGCCTGGCGCAAAATCTTCGCTTCGAGTTCATCCACCAACCTTTGCCGGCCTTCAGCGCTGGCGAGATCGGCCTGCTGCTCGAGTTCCCAAAGATAGTTCCCCATCTCACGCAGCTTCTGATCGTAGTCGGAGTCGGTTAGGCCGAGATAGTTCATACATTTCGATCGCTCAGAGAAGGCCTCGGGAAACTCAAAGCTAAACGGAGAGGAGTCAAGCTAGTACACAGTCGGCACCTCCCAACCAGCTGAAGGATACGCTCTAAACCGCCGAAGGTGCGACCGGACAATAGCCTGGGGCAAAGCGAAGCGGAGCCCCAGGGGATAAATACACCATGTTCCTTATCCGGAACGAAAGGACTTGATAGAGCCCTTCCTTTTACGCGTTATGGAGACTGGTACCCGATGAGCTCGAAGGTTCTTGCTTTCATCAATTTTAAAGGGGGTGTTGGGAAGACCGCAACCGTGGTAAACATCGGGGCAACACTCGCCAAGTTGCACGAGAAAAGAGTGCTCATCGTGGATCTCGATCCGCAATCGAACGCGAGCGTCTGGCTGATGCGGCCGGACCGTTGGCGCGAGCATGTTGCAAACGGGCGCCGATCAACATTTCAAATTTTTGATGATGCGCTGCGCGGGAAAAGCCGGTTCGATTTCGGTGAAGCAGTCGTCAAAGGCGTCGTTACCTGGACCGGCTTTGTCGATTTGCCGCGGCTGCACCTGCTGCCGGCGGCAATTGAGCTCCTCAAAGTCGAAGACAGAATCCACGAACTGCGTGTTTCAGAGATTTACGAGATATTGGATACGGTACTGGCCGACCAGTTCAAGGAATACGACTATGTTTTCCTGGATTGTCCCCCGAACCTTTACAGCACGACCAAGACCGCAATTTTTTCTGCCGACAGCTGCATCGTCCCTTTTCTTCCGGATTATTTGTCACTTTCGGGGTTTCAGGTGCTGGCCGAACAGATCGTGGAAATGAGGGAAAAATTCGCTCCGTACCTCCCGGCCCGGCGGAAGCCCAACATCGGCGGGGTGATCATCAGTCACTACCGCCAGACAGGAAATGTTTTCCGGTTAGCGGTAAATGAGTTGGAGCTTTCCATTGCGCAGCTCCAGGAGCGGGGCTTTCTCTCCGATAAGATGACGCTGTTTCAACCGTACATCCGGCATTGTGTTCGCGTTGCCGAGTCCACGAGCGAGCATCTGCCGGTGATACTTTACGCGCCCGGCAGCATCGGCGCACAGGATTATGCGGATCTCGCACAGCGGTTCCTAGACAAATTTGAGAGCAAAAAATGAATTACACCGAACTTGCCGCCCAACTCACCGAACTGGGCGAGCGGCTCTCACGGCAGGCTCACAAATTGGAGGGTGACGCCCTGGGAAAATCCGCGCGCCAACTCGCAGCATCAGCTGCTCGATTTGAGGAAAAGCTTGAGAGTTACATTGCCAGTCGGAAATCTGGAGAACTTCTTCTCGAGGTGCTGCTCCGGTCACCTTCATCCAAGAAGCATCTGACAGTCCCGCTGCTGAAACGTGGTCTCAAGGAGGTTGCCGGTAAACGGCTGAAGGCAGAGGACCTGGCTGCAGCAAAACGCGAGTTTGTTGAGCTGGTTCATACCGCAGGGAAACAGGACGCCGCGACGGAATTTTTGAAAAAAGCTTTTGCCGAGGCGGTTCACGTCGAGTCCGGAAGCCCCGAGAAAGCGAGCCTTCAGCGTGAGTTTATTCAGTTCGGTCAGCTCCTGGACGATGAATTTGCCAACGTGATCGGTTCCCGGACGATTGGCGACCTGCGTCGGGTTGCCAACGTCAATGGGATCCGGTTCACCGACAAAACGAACAAGGAGCGGCTGGCGGCTCTTATTCGCCGATATGCCCAGCGCGCGGCGGTTAACATTCCCGCAGTCAACGATTAATCTGCCCCTTGGCCTTATCTGGAACCGAAGCAATGCATGAGGACCTGAAACGAGTGCTTTTCAGCGAGGCGGAAATTGCGGCCCGCCTGGACGAAATGGCCGTTCAAATCACGGAAGACTATCGAGGAAAAGATCTAACTGTCCTGGCGATCCTTAACGGGAGCCTCATATTCATGGCGGACCTTCTTCGCCGGATCCCGCTTCCGCTAACATTGGATTGTCTTAGGGTGAAAAGCTACTACGGCGGGACGGAAACAACTGGCCGGGTAGAGTACGATGCGCAGACTCTCTCGGACATGAGTGGCCGGCACGTTTTATTGCTCGATGATATCCTCGACAGCGGGCACACCCTGGCGGCAATTGCCGAAGCGCTCCGAGCTGACCCGCGTCTCCTGAGCGTTAAAAGCTGTGTGCTCCTGCGAAAATTGAAAAAGCGAGCTCGGGAAGTGGAAGCGGAGTATGTGGGATTCGACATCGCGGACGAGTTCGTTGTGGGCTACGGTTTGGACTACCAGGAATGCTATCGAAATCTCCCGATGATCGGCGTTCTACGGATTTAAGTGTGTGCAGATTCAAATCCAATACTTCTCGCAGCTCCGCGATCTGAACGGCCCGGCATCGATCGAGTTGCCGGATGGTGCAACAGTGGCGCACCTATTGGACGTCCTGTTTAGCCAGCACCAAAAGTTCGCCGCCTGGAACAAGCATCTCTTAGTCGCAGCCGGCACCGACTGGGTTGACCGGGATCACGCGATTCAGCCCGGGGAGACTATTTCGCTTATGCCGCCGGTTCAAGGCGGTTGAAGTTCCGGGGTTCGATGTTTCGAGTTCTGAACTAAGGGCCTCTGGCCCCTAGTCCCTGAAATTCGTGAACCCCAACGCGACGCCGAAATCCTTGCCCCTCAAAAACTGAATGACCGCCTGCAGATCATCTCTCTTTTTGCCCGTGACTCGGATCTGGCGCTCCTGAGTCTGGCTCTGGACCTTTGTATCGAGTGCTTTGATCGCTTTGACGATCTCCTTGGCTTTGTCTCCTTCGAGTCCCTGCTTAATATGAATTTCCTGGCGCGCGTGGCCCAAAGGTGAGATCGCTGGATCCTTCCTCTCGACGTTCCTGAGATCGATGTTCCGTTTCGCAAACCTCCCAATCACGATTTCCATTAAGGAACGCAATTTTCCAGCGTCTTCGGCGGTTAGTTCGATCAACATCGGATTCTTCACCTCGATGGTCGCGGCGCTGTTCTTGAAATCGAACCGCGTAGTCAGTTCTTTCCGGGCCTGATTGATCGCGTTATCGATCTCTTGTTTGTCGACTTCAGAGACAATGTCGAAGGAGGGCATACGTGATCAAATACCCACGCAGCCGGATCAATGCAATATCCGGTTCCGGACAAATCCGGCAATTTGGGTGAGATCCGGGCGTTTGCCAGTTGACCCCCGAAATTTCTCTCCATCGATTGACCGGACCTGAAAGAGGCGGCGGTCTTTCCAGATCCATGCGTCCGGGTTGTATGGCCCGACCAGTCTCGGATCGCTCCACGTATGAATCGAGACCAGCTCCGAACTGACAGCCGCGGCGATGTGCATCGGCCCGCTATCGACGCTGACGATGAACCGCGCCTCTCGGAGGACCCAAATCAATTCAGCCAAGTCTGTCCGGTTCACGAGAGACACTACGTTTTGGTGCGACTCGAACTTTGCGTCGGACCGTCCGACGATCACGACCGGCACCGGATCAATCGACCGTGTGAACTCACTAATCTCCGCCGGCATGAGCGATTTTCCGGGTCCGCGAGCGAATGGGTGTAGTGCGACGAACGGCTTCGGCAGTTTGACGGTGACAATCGGTTTCCCGGGAGGAAGCGGGAACTGAACAGATCCCGAGACATTCGCTCCAGCGAGTTTCGCCAGCGCCAGGCAACGTGCAACGGAGTGTTGATCGGGACGGACGACTGCGCGTTTGTCGTAGTAGAACCGGGAGGCCTCTCTCGAGTCAGACAATCCATAGACCGCTTTGCCATTCGCGCTGCGGGCCATCCACGCACTCCGAAACAGTCCTTGGAAATCCAATACGAGATCTGGTGTCAGACCGGACAGACACCTGCACCACCGAAAAAACTTCAGGATTCCTGCTGCGCCTCGAAAATCCGTTCTAGGGAACGGGATGACCGTGGTGACATCCGCGTTTCCCTCCAGGAGCGGGGTCCATTCGGTGTTCGCAATCCAATAGATTTTTGTGTCGGAAAAGGTCGACTTTAAGAAGTGAACGGCCGGCAAAGTGTGAACAATGTCGCCAAGCGAGCTCGGTTTGACGACCACCACGGAGGAGAGACTCATTTTCCGAGCGCGAGACGTTCCGCAAGCTTCGGAGGAAGACCTGCAGCCACGATTTTTCTCTGAGTCGTGGTCAGATCGTACCGTAGCCGGCGCAGATTGATTGTCCGTCTCTCTTCGTCGAACACGACATACGCCGCCCGCCAGTCGCCGTCTCTCGGTTGGCCGACGCTGCCAGGATTAACGAAGTATTTCTTAC
>Ga0209656_10002526_pt1 | contig 11842 bp, 11 predicted proteins | sample BogFormECP12_OM2_FD_188239 | JGI IMG/M metagenome (GOLD analysis project Ga0209656, IMG submission 188239) | Bog forest soil microbial communities from Calvert Island, British Columbia, Canada - ECP12_OM2 (SPAdes) (version 2) | ecosystem: Environmental > Aquatic > Freshwater > Wetlands > Bog ... | reverse complement strand
CAGGTGCCCGGAGCCGAGGTGGCGGTGGTGTCCAACGCCCACGGCCCCCAGTGCGGGGCCGTGGTGCTGCGCCGGGCCTGAGAGCGGGCCCCGGCCGTGGCCCGGGCGACCGGCGGCGTCCTAGGGTGGCGCCATGCGAGACCGCCCGGACCTGCGACGATGACCCTCGACCAGCGGCCGGGCGTCGCCCGGGACGAGACCATCGATGACTTCGGGCGGCGCCTCGGCGACTGGTTGGCCGCCAACGCGCCGGCGGCCGTGGCCGACCAGGGGACCGGGCGCCGGGTCCGGGCCAGCCGGCGGGCCCGGGCCGCCCTCTACGACGAGGGGTTCGTCGGGGTCACCTGGCCGGCGGACTACGGCGGTCGGGGCCTCGGCCCCGAGTACCAGGCCGTCGTCGACGCCGAGCTGGCCCGATACCCCGACCTGGTCGTCGGCGACCTGGTGACCGTGGGGATCTGCGCCCCCACCCTCCTCGACGTCGGGAGCGAGGAGCAGAAGCGCCGGCACCTGCCGGCGATGCTGCGCGGCGACGAGTCCTGGACCCAGCTCCTCTCCGAGCCCGGGGCGGGGTCCGACCTGGCCGGGCTCCAGACCCGCGCCGAACGCGACGGCGACGTCTGGATCGTCAACGGGCAGAAGGTCTGGACGTCGGCCGCCGACGCCTGCGACTTCGCCATCATGATGGCGCGCACCGACCCCGACGTCCCCAAGCACGCCGGGCTGTCGATGTTCATCGTCGACCTCCACGCTCCGGGGGTGACGATCCGCCCGCTGCGCCAGATCACCGGGGCCGCCGAGTTCAACGAGGTCTTCTTGGACGACGTGGCGCTGCCGGCGGCGAACCTGGTCGGGACGGAGAACGACGGGTGGCGGGCGCTGACGCGCATGCTGATGCACGAGCGGATGGCCATCGGGGCCGGGACCGGGGGCAGCCGCATGGGGCGCGACATGTTCGGCGCCCTGGTCGACCTGGCCCGGCGACGGGGCCGGGCCGGCGACCCGGTGGTCCGCCAGACCCTGGTGCGGGTGCTCGAGCAGGAGAAGATCCTCGGGTGGATCGGCCAGCGGATGCGCGCCGCGGCGGCGGCCGGGCGCCCACCGGGGGCCGAGGGGTCGGTGGCCAAGCTGGCCAACTCGAACCTGGCCAAGGCGACGACCAACGTCGCGCTGCTGCTGGCCGGGCCGGCCTCGGTGGCCTGGGATCCCGAGGTCGGCGGGGGCGGCGACCTGGCGGCGGCCTTCCTGCAGGCGCCGATGACGGCGATCGCCGGGGGGACGAGCGAGATCCAGCGCAACACCATCGGCGAACGGGTCCTCGGGCTGCCCAAGGAGCCCCAGGTCGACCGGGACGTCCCCTTCCGCCAGGTGCGACAGAACCCGACCCGCGCCGTGCCGGGCTGACCGGGCTCCCCCGCCGGCGGACGGAGGGCGAGTGGACGACGTTCCGGTGGCGGACCGGGTGGCGGGGCGGCTCGTCCTGGCCTCGTTCTCCGAGGTCGGGCCGGACCCCGACGCGGCGCTCGAGCGGGCGGGCTGCGCCTTCGTCGTGTCGCTGGTGACCGCCCACGAGATGCGCCTGCGCTTCCCGGACATGGAGACCTGGGTCAGCGGCGCCGGCGACCGGGTCCTGCACCTGCCGATCCCCGACGGGAGCGTGGTCGACGACGACACGCTGGCCGCCGCCGTGGCGCGGGTGGCGATGGCCCTCGGCGACGGGGAGAGCGTCCTCGTGCACTGCGGGGCCGGGATGGGGCGGGCCGGCGTGATCGCCGTCCTGACGATGGTGTCCCTCGGCTGGCCGCTCGACGAGGCGGTGACGATCGTCCGCCGGTCGCGAGCGGGGGCCGGGCCCGAGAACGACGAGCAAATGGCCCAGGTCGAGCGGCTGGCGCCCCGCCTGGCCCCCCACCTCTGACCGGCGGAGCGGCCGGCGCCGGATGGGCGGGGCCCCGACGGGCGGCGTAGCGTACGCGCCGTTCGCACACCGGCGGTCGCCGGAGAGAGGTGGGCCGATCCCATGAACGAGCTCGAGGACCGCGTGGCCGTCATCACCGGAGCGGGGCGGGGCCTCGGGCGCGAGCACGCCCTGCTCTTCGCCCGGGCGGGGGCCAAGGTGGTGGTGAACGACCTCGGGGGCAACCCCGACGGGACCGGCGCCGACACCGCCCCGGCCCAGCAGGTGGTCGACGAGATCGTGGCCGCCGGCGGCCAGGCGGTGGCCAACTACGACGACGTCTCGGACTGGGACGGGGCCGGGCGGCTGATCAATCAGGCCGTCGAGACCTACGGCGACCTGGACGTGCTCGTCAACAACGCCGGCATCCTGCGGGACCGGATGCTCGTCAACATGTCGGTCGAGGAATGGGACGCCATCATGGCTGTCCACCTGCGCGGCCACTTCTGCCCCACCCGGTGGGCCGCCGGCTACTGGCGCGACCAGGCCAAGGCGGGCAAACAGCGGGACCGGGCGGTGGTGAACACCTCGTCGACCTCGGGGCTGTTCGGCAACGTCGGCCAGACGAACTACGGGGCGGCCAAGACCGGGATCGCCACGTTCACGATGATCGCCGATGCCGAGCTCGGCCGGTACGGAGTGCGGGTCAACGCCATCGCCCCGGCTGCCGAGACCCGCCTGACCCTGGCGCTCAACCCCGACCGGCCCGAGCCGCCGCCGGGCGAGTGGTCCTTCATGGACCCGGCCAACGTCTCGCCATTCGTGGCCTACCTCTCGACCGAGGGCTGCCCCATCCACGGGCGCATCTTCTTGGTGATGGGAGGGGTGGTGTCGCTGTTCCAGCCGTTCGCCATCGTCGACACCATCACCAAGGACGGGCGCTGGGAGCTGCCCGAGCTGGCCGAGCAGGCGGCCCACTTCGCCGACGTGCCCTTCACCCTCGCCAACCCCTTCGCCCAACCGGGCAGCTGACCGGCGCGGCGCTCAGGTGACGGCGCCATCGATCTTGAGCGAGATGATGGCGTCCTCGTCGTAGCCGAGCTCGCGCAGGATCTCGTCGGTGTGCTCGGCGAACTGCGGGGCCCGGGTGATGGTCGGCGGCGTCTCGTCGAACTGGACCGGGTTGGCCACCAGGTGCCGCTCGTTGCCCTCCATGTCGGTCACCGCCAGCACGTTGCCGTTGGCCCGGGCCTGCGGGTCGTTGCCGACCTCGAGGGCGTCCTGGTTGGGTGCCCACTGGCCCTCCATGGTCGAGAGGATCTCCAGCCATTCGGCGTAGGTCTTCTTCGCCATCGCCTCGACGATGTAGGCCCCGGCCTCGTTGGCGTTGGCGATGATCTTCTCCCCCGAGTCGAACCGCTCGTCGTCGATCAGCTGCTCGAGCCCGAGGTGCGTGCACACGTCGGCCCAGTACCGCCCGGGCTGGAGCATCGTGAAGTTGATCCAGCGCCCATCGGAGGTGGCGAAGTTGCCGAGCAGCGGGTTGACCGCCGGGTAGGGCGGCATGTCCATCGGCGGGCGCGGCGGGGCCTGGCCCGTCAGGAGGGCGTTGTTGACCGACAGCGCCATCGCCCAGGCCCCGAGGCCGAGGAGTGAGACGTCGACCACCGACGGCTCGCCCGTCCGCTCCCGGGCGAACAGGGCGGCGGCGATGCCCCCGGCGATCGTCTGGCCGCCCATCGAGTCGCCGTAGGCGCCGGCCGGCATCCCCATGACCCGGGGGGCGTCCGACGGGGTGACGCCCATGGCGCTCCCGGCCCGGGACCAGAAGGTGCTGCCGTCGTAGCCACCCTTCGTGGCGTCGGGTCCGCGCTGGCCGTGGGCGCTGCCCCGGACGTAGATGATCGTCGGGTTGACCGCCCGGATGTCGGCCACGTCGATGCCGAGGCGGGCCCGGGCGTCGGGCAGGAAGTTGGTGAGGAAGATGTCGCTGCGCCGGGCCAGCTCGAGGAGCACCTCGTTGCCCGACGGTCGCTCGAGGGCGATCCCGATGCTCCGCTTCCCCCGGTTGGGATGCTCCATGAGCGGTTGGAACGAGCCCTGGGCCACCCCGCCCGTCCCGATCTGGAGTCCCCGTTGGGCGTCGCCGGTCACCGCGTGCTCGACCTTGACGACGTCGGCCCCCCAGTCGGCCAGGACGGCCCCGGCGGCCGGGGTGAAGGTGAACTGCGCCACCTCCACCATCCGGACTCCCTTCATCGGTTGGTCGGTCACGCGGCCTCCTCGTCTCGTGTCGCGGTGGGGGCGTCGGGCGGAACCCTGCCCGACGCGGCGGCGGGCGTCACCGCGCCGCCAGCTCGCTTTGGATCTTGCGCTTGTCGGGCTTGTGGGAGGGGAGCCACGGGATCCGCTCCACGGGCCAGACCTCGATCCGGGTCGGGACCTTGAACGACGACATGTCGCCGCGGGCCCGGCTGGTCAGCTCGCCCGGGTCGATCGTCGCCCCGTCGGCCGGCACCAGCACCGCCGCCACCTCCTCGCCCCGTTCGGGGTGCGCCAGCCCGACCACGAAGGCGTGGAGCACCTCGGGGTACTCCTCGAGGGTGAGCTCCACCTCGCGCGGCGACACGTTGGCCCCCTGGGACTTGATCATCTCGGTGTAGCGGCCGACGTAGTAGGCCCGCCCGCCGTGCATGAAGACCCGGTCGCCGGTGTGGAACCACCCCTCGGCGTCGAAGACGTCCTGGCGCTCCTTCTTGTAGTAACCGGCCATCAGCCCGGGACCCCGGATGGCCAGCTCGCCCTCCTCGCCCTCGGGCACCTCGGCCCCGGACTCGGGGTCGACCGCCCGCTCTTCGACCAGCTGGTGCTGGCCCATCGTCTCGCTCATCCCCCGGTGGGCCGGGATGCCCGGGACCGGGGTGTCGACAAGGGCCACGTCGGCCGGGGCCGAGACGAGGGCCGGCGCCGATGCGAGGTCCCGGGTGGCAAAGCTGGGGTGGTCGCGCATGGCCGAGATCAGGGTCGGCCACCCGAGCACGGCGGTGCCGCGCTCGCGCTCGATGAGGTCGAGCGCCTCCCCGGGGTCGAAGCGCTCGAGGCACAGGAGCGGGAAACCGCCGTGGAGGGCGGCGCCCAGACACAGGAAGCCCCCGACCCAGAAGAACGGGAAGGCGCAGAACGGCCGAGCCTCGACGCCGGCCGCCGCCGCCTGGTCCACGGTCAGCTGGGCGAAGGACGCGGTGTCGCGGATGACCGCCCCATGGGTGTGGACGACCCCCTTGGGCTCGGCACTCGACCCCGAGGTGAAGACGACGAGCGCCCAGTCGGCTGGGAACACCTCGTCCTCGGCCGCCGCCAGCACGGCCTCGTCGACCGCCGGCCCGGCCGGGTCGGCCAGGTCGACCGGGGTGGCCCACGGGGAGAGCCCGGGGCGAGGGCCGGTCCCGGCCACCAGCACCCGGCGCAGGTAGGGCAGCGAGGACAAGAAGTGCGGCGGTGGCCCGGCGCCGGCCAGACCGGGGACCGCCGCCTCCAGCTCGGCCAGCACGTCGCGACCGAGGAGCCGCTCGGGCACGACCAGCGTGTCGACGTCGCCCAGGTGCAGGACCCGGCGGACCTCGGCCGGGCGGTAGGTGGTGCTGACCGGCATGGCCAGCGCGCCGATCCGACTGAGGGCGAGCCAGGTCACGACGAACTCGGGGCCGTAGGTGAACAGCAGCCCCACCCTCGTGCCCTTGCCGATCCCGGTGGCGAGCAGGTGGGCGGCCAGCCGGCGCGACATCCGCTCGGCGTCGTCGAAGGTCAGCCGGCACCCGGGCATCACGATGAAGTCGCGACCGGCGAACCGACGGGCGGCCCGCCGGATCGCCACCCCCACCGTCGGCCGGGCCACCAGGTCGTCGCCGTCGCTCACGGGGCAAAGAATAAGACACCGAACAAATACGGGCCGACATGACGGGGCCCGGCCCGCCCCCGGCGTCAGCCGGCCGGCCCTCGGACCGCGGCGGGGCGGCGCCGGACGGCGGTCGGGCGCAACGCGGCCGACGGGTGGGTGGCGCCGGCCATGACCACCGCGGTGCGCCGGCGCAGGACCCCGAGCAGGGAATCGTGGTCGCCCCGGGCCCACGACAAGAGGGTGTCCATCGCCAGGACCTCGATCATCACGGCGATCTCGGCCGTGTCGGCGTCGGCGGGCACGAACCCCTGGTCCTGTCCGAGGTCGAGGGCGACGGTGAACCCCCGCCGGAGGGCGAAGTGACGGGCGTCCCCGTCGTCGGTCCGGGGCCGGCGCACGAACTCGGCCACCGTGCGGGCCACCGCCACCCGGGGCACCGCCTCGGCCCGCTGGGCCAGCCGGACCAGCAGGGCGTCGATGACCTCGTCGGCCGGGCGCTCCCGGGCCACGCCGTCGGCCGCCTCCTCGTAGAGCGCTTCGGCCGTTCCCCACCCGAGCTCGAGGAGGATGTCCTCTTTGTGGGCGAAGTGGAAGTAGAAGGTGCCCTTGGTGACCCCGGCCGCCCGGGCGATCTCTTCGACCGTGGTCTCCTCGAGCCCGCGGTCAAAGCCCCGCTCGGTCCACAACGCCAGGGCCGCCCGGACCAGGGCCCGGCGGGTCCGCCGCGACCGGTCCTGGAGGAGGGCCGAGCGCCGGGGGCCCTCCGCCTCGCGTTCGCCGGCCTCGGCCCGCGGTGTCGGGCGGTTGGGCCTCGCCACGTGCTCCCTCCTGGTGGGAGGCCGGCCCGATGACCGCTCCCCTGCTGTCGGGCCCACGCCACGCGGACCTGGCCGGCACCCGAGCATAGTGGCGGCCGGGGGTAGATTTGGGCGGGGTGCAACGCCGGCGCCGACGCCGGCGGGGCCGGGCTCGAGCCGCCCCGAGCGGGAGGAGCGCCAATGCGTACCGACGACATGATCCTCGTGAGCATCGACGACCACGTCGTCGAGCCGCCCGACACCTTCGAGCGCCACCTGCCGGCGCGGTTCGCCGACCGGGCGCCGAGGATCGTCCGCAACGCCCAGGGGATCGACCGCTGGATCTTCGAGGGCACCGAGACCGGGTCGGTGGGGCTCAACGCGGTGGCCTCGTGGCCCAAGGACGAGTGGGGGTTCGACCCGGTCGGCTTCGCCGAGATGCGCCCAGGGGCCTACGACATCCACCAGCGCGTGCGCGACATGGACGCCAACGGTGTCCTGGCCTCGATGTGCTTCCCCACCTTCGCCGGGTTCAACGGCACCCACCTGGCCGGGCAGACCGACAAGGAGCTGGCGAACGCCGTCGTGCGGGCCTACAACGACTGGCACATCGAGGAGTGGTGCGGGGCATACCCGGGCCGCTTCATCCCGCTCGCCATCGGGCCCCTTTACGACTTCGACCGCCTGATCGCCGAGATCCACCGCACCGGCGCGCTCGGCTTCCGGGCCATCAGCCTCCCCGAGATGCCCCACGGCGTCGGTCTGCCGAGCCTCTACACCGGGGAGTGGGACCGCGTGTTCGAGGCCCTGTGCGACGAGGACATGGCGATCTGCTTGCACATCGGGGGGTCCTTCGGCATGCTCGAGCACCCGGAGGGCGCACCGATGGACCACCTGATCGTCCTCGCCCCCCAGCTCTCGGCGATCACCGCCGCCGACCTGCTCATCAGCGGCACCCTGCGCAAGTTCCCCGACCTCAAGGTGGCCCTGTCCGAGGGGGGCATCGGGTGGATCCCGTTCTTCTTGGACCGCTTCGACCGCCACCTCAAGAACCAGACGTGGACCGGGCTGCGGATCGGGCCCCGGGGCCAGGACGCCACCGAGGTCTGGCGGCACAACTTCCTCGGGTGCTTCATCACCGACCCCTCGGCGCTCTTCTTGCGGGACCGGATCGGGATCGAGACGATCGCCTGGGAGTGCGACTACCCGCACTCCGACTCGACCTGGCCGCTCTCGCCCGAGGTGCTGATGGGCGAGCTCGAGGCCGTCGGGTGCACGGACGAGGAGATCCACAAGATCACCTGGGAGAACGCCAGCCGCTTCTTTCGCGTCGACCCCTTCGAGAGCGTGGAGCGGGCCGGGGCGACGGTCGGCGCACTGCGGGCCGGCGCCCGCGACGTCGACGTCACGACCACCTCGAAGGCGACGTACCGCCGGCGCTACGAGGAGCGGCTCACCGCCTGACCGGCGATGGCGGCCGGGGGCTCACGACCCCGCGGCCGGGCGCGGTCCCCCGAGGGATTTGATGGTGACCAGGGCCACCGCCACCAGCCGACCGTCGCGCCCGAGGTCCTCGATGCGCACCTCGGCCACCGCGTCGCTGCGCCCGACCCGCACCGGGACCCCGGTGGCCCGGATCGGGCCCTCCCGGGCCGGGTGGGTGAACGAGATCGACATCTGCTGGGTGGCCACCACCCCGCCGAGGGCCCGGGCGGCGGCCGCCGCCCCGGCCACGTCGGCCATCGTGGCCACGACGCCGCCCTCGACCGATCCCGAGGGCCCCCGCAGGTGGTCGCCCGGTTCGAGCAGGACCACCACCGCGTCGCTCCCCTCCTCGGGCCGCCCGAGGCGCAGCCCGAGGCTCTGCTCGAACGCGGTGAGGGCGGACGGGTACGACGCGTCGCCGGTCGCCTGGGAACCCACTCGTTGCTCCTCCGCTCGCTCCGGGCCAGAGTGTGCCACCGGTGCGCCGGCGCTCCCGGTGATATTGGACAGAGACCAATTTCGCCGGTACCGTGCCCCGTCGCCCACCGGTCGGGCGGTCGATGCGGCGCAGGAGGCCCACGGGATGCGAATCGGGATCTTCTTCCCCAGCGCCGAGCACACCGACATCGACGACATGATCCAGCGGGTCTCGGTGGTGGCCGACGAGGGGTTCGACACCGCGTGGCTTCCGCAGAGCTTCAGCTTCGACGCCCTGACCGCGCTGACCGCCATCGGCCGCGAGGTGGACGGCCTCGAGCTCGGCACCTCGGTGGTCCCGACGTACCCCCGCCACCCCTTCGCCCTGGCCGCCCAGGCCCTCACGACCAACGCGGCGATCGACGGGCGGCTGGCCCTCGGCATCGGGCTCTCCCACGCCCGGGCGGTCGAGGGCCGCTTCGGGATGAGCTACGACCGTCCGGCCCGCCACATGCGCGAGTACCTCTCGGTCCTCCTGCCCTTGGTGCGCGAGCGCCGGGTGGACTTCGCCGGCGAGACCCTGAGCGGCCACGGCGACCTCGTCATCCCGAGCGCCCAGGCGTGCCCGGTCTACCTGGCCGCTCTCCAGCCGGCCATGCTCACGATGGCCGGTTCGCTGGCTGACGGGACCATCACCTGGTGCACCGGTCCGATCACGCTCCGCCAGCAGATCGTCCCGATCATCACGACGGCGGCCGCCGAGGCCGGGCGCCCCGAGCCGCGGATCGTCGTCGCCCTGCCGTGCTGCGTCACCGACGACGAGGCCGACGGGCGGGTCAAGGCCGGGGCACAGCTCGAGGGGTACGGGCAGATCCCCGCCTACCGGGCCGTGCTCGACCGGGAGGGCGCCGACGGCCCGGCCGACGTGTCGGTGGTGGGCGACGAGGCCTCGGTCACCGCCCAGCTCGAGGCGCTCTTCGAGATCGGTGCCACCGACTTCGAGGCGATCCTGTGCGGCACCGACGGCGACCGCGACCGGACGCGGGCCCACCTGGCCGCCCTGCGCCAGACCTGAGAGGACGGCGACGCCATGGACAACCTGAACCACGTCAAGATCGTCACCCCCGATCCGACCGCCGTCGACCACTTCCTGCAGGAGGTCCTCGAGATCCCGGCCGGCTGGTCCATCGGGGAGCCGGGGCCGCCGGCGCACCCGCCGGCGCCGGCCGCCACGAGTCTCGACGACGAGGGCCGACTGGTGTGGGAGAACGTCGGGGCCTGGGCGCAGTCGTGGTCCGCCGGCGGGGTCCGGGGGTACATCGCCGGGTCGCCGCGCAGTCGGCAGTTCCAGATCTTCGAGGGGCCCAAGGCCCACATCTGGGCGGTGGCCGTCGGGACTCGCCACCTCGAGCAGGCCCACCAGCGCTGCGAGGAGCAGGGCATCGCATGCACCGAGATGCGGGTCGTCGCATGGGGGGACGGGTACGTCCGGGCGTTCTTCGCCGAGGTCGGGGGGATCATCTTCGAGGTCCTCCGGGTGGAGCCGGCACCAGAGCCCGCCGGCTGAGACGGCCGCCGGCGACGTCCTGGTCGCGTCGAGGTTCGAGCCTCCTCGGTCAGCGAGCCGTCCCGGCCCGGGCCGGGCGGCCGGCCGGCGGTGGCGGGAGGACCGCCGGCGGTAGATTCGGTCCGTGACGAGCCCGTTCGCTCCGCCGGCCGGTGGGACCTGGGTCCGGGTCTCGTCGAAGCTGGCCACCATGCGACGGCTCATCCTCGTGGCGGTGGCGCTGGTGGCCGGTGGGCTCCTCAGCGTGCTGGCCTGGTCGCAGAGCTCGTTGGCCGGTGCGGTATGCCTGGCCGTCGTGGTGGCGGGCACGGTCTGGGGCTGGTTCGTCATCGGCCGGAACTGCGCCTCGTGGGGGTACGCCGAGCGGGTCGACGACCTGTTGGTCACGCACGGCGCCCTATTCAAGAAGCTGGTGGTCGTCCCCTACGGCCGGATGCAGCGGGTCGACCTCGACGCCGGACCCATCGAGCGGGCCTTCGGGCTGACCCAGGTCAAGCTCCACACCGCCGCGGCCACCACCGACGCCCGGGTGGTCGGGCTCCTCCCCGAGGACGCCGCCGCCCTGCGGGACCGACTGACCGCCCTCGGCGAGGCCCATGCCGCCGGGCTCTGAGGACGCCGACGACGGGACCGGGTTCGTCCGCCTGCACCCGCTGACCCCCCTCGCCTTCGCCGGACGGGCGGCCGGCATCCTGGCCGCCTTCTTGCTGCTGGGACGGTTCGAGCGGACCAACAGCGGGTCGTCGGGCCACTCGGGCGTGCTGGTGACCCTGATCATCCTCGGGTCCTTCGCCCTCTTGATGGTGCTGCGGGGGGTGATCGACTACGCGGTGACCCGCTACCGGCTCGAGCCGACCGAGTTCCGGGTCGACAGCGGGCTGCTCCAGCGGCGCTCCAAGCGGGTGCGCCTCAACCGCCTCCAGAGCGTCGACGTGACCCAGCCCCTGACCGCCCGTGTCCTCGGGCTGGCCGAGCTGCGCCTCACCACCGCCGGGTCCGAACGGGCCTCGCTGCGGCTCCGCTACGTCTCCCTCCCGGTGGCCCAGGAGCTCCGGGCCGAGCTGCTCGGGCGCTCGGCCGGCGCCGGCCCGGGCGTGCCCGAGGCGCCCGAGCGCCCCCTCGTCACCGTGCCGCCGGGGACACTGCTGGCCGCCGTCCTGCTCCAGCTCGTCTCGTGGCGGCTCCTGCTCCTCCTCCTCGGCCCGGCGCTGGCCTACCTCGGGTCGCGAGAAGACACCGCCCACCCGGCGGCCACCGGGGTCGGGGTCGGCCTGTTCGTCTACGGCCTGCTCATCGTGGCCCACTTCGTCTGGCGCCGGGTCACCGAGCTGTGGGACTTCACCGTGGCCGAGGCGCCTGATGGCGTCCGCATTCGGCGGGGACTCCTGGCGACGAGCGCCCAGACTGTGCCGTTCGACCGGATCCAGGCGCTTCGGGTCCATCAGCCGTTCCTCTTCCGCCCCTTCGGCTGGGCCATCGTCCGGATGAACGTCGCCGGGTACGTGGGGCGGCGCGAGGCGGCCAGCACCGTCCTCCTCCCGGTGGCGCCGCGCGCCTACGCCGAGTGGCTGGCCGGCCGGGTGCTCGGCGTCGACCTGGGTGCGGTCGAACTGACGCCGCCGCCGAGCCGGGCCCGGCTGCGGGCCCCCCTGTGGTGGCGGGCCGAGCGGGCCGGGTCGAACGACCGGATCTTCGTCACCCGCCACGGGTTGTTCTCCCGCAGTGTCGAGGCCGTGGCCCACCAACGGACCCAGAGCGTGCGCCTGGTGGCCGGGCCCTGG
>Ga0209656_10002525_pt1 | contig 11847 bp, 9 predicted proteins | sample BogFormECP12_OM2_FD_188239 | JGI IMG/M metagenome (GOLD analysis project Ga0209656, IMG submission 188239) | Bog forest soil microbial communities from Calvert Island, British Columbia, Canada - ECP12_OM2 (SPAdes) (version 2) | ecosystem: Environmental > Aquatic > Freshwater > Wetlands > Bog ... | reverse complement strand
TTTCGGGGATTCCGCGGCGAAACGTCAAGGCCACGTCAAAATCGTGCAAATTTAGCACATAATTATTGACATTTTCGGTAATACTTGGTAGTTTAACTAATCCTAACGGTGCGAATTAAGAGCCTCGCTGCATTCGACGCGATGTTGTTATTTGCACAAGATTATTTAAAGGAGTTCGGCATAGATGGTTAATTTTACCGGGCCTCGGTCGTCGGGATACCGATCGAAAGCGACGCGTGCGGGCGCCGGCTTAGGGGCTGGGCTGTTCGGCGCGAGATCACCGGAGAGGCCGATGCGACGGTCCGATGATGATCAAGCCTGCATACGATCCGCCGTGCGGCGGCGGCGCCGAATGCTGGGCCTGACCCAGGAGGCGGCAGCGCGCGTCCTCGGCATGTCGCGGCTGAGCTATCACCGGATCGAGACTGGCGCGCGGCGCATTCATTTCGCCGAGCTCGCGGCGATTTGCGCGGCGTTCAATTGCCACATCGGCGAGCTGGTACAAGACGGGCAGCTCGCCAACGCCTTCACCTATGCGGCAAAGGCGATCCTCGGTGAGACGCCGTGAGAACGAGCCTGCGGTTGGTTCGCACCTCCCGTTCCTCTACCGCAAATTCCCCTGCCAATCCGCTGCCGAGCGCTCAAAATTCCGGTGTCGGCAGACTCGGTCAAAACTCTCCAAGTCATTGATTACGATATATTTATGACATCGTAGAGGCACTTTTCGAGGACTGAAAAGCTTTTTTTCCCTGCCGTCAGGGGAAATGCGGAGAGGTCAACCATGCCCCAACTCTCCGCGCGTCCGAACGCTGCGTGTCCGCCCGCCGATGGCGCTTCGGCTCGCGCGGCGATAAGCTGCCTCGATCAATCGCTCCGGATCGGAGGAACAGGCGATGGAAAACCGGAACCGACAGGTCCTGCTGAAACGGCGGCCAACCGGGTCGCCGACATTGGCGGATTTCGCGATTACCGACGCGCCGCTGCCCGACCCGGCCGAGGGCGAGGCGCTGGTGCGCGGGATCTATCTCTCGCTCGACCCCTATATGCGTGGCCGCATCAGCGGTGTGCGGTCTTATGCCCGGCCGGTTGAGGTGGGCGCCGTCATGGAAGGCGGGGTCGTCGGCGAGGTCGTGCGCTCGCGCGACCCGGCCTTCCGCGAGGGCGACTATGTTCTGGGCGGCTATGGCTGGCAGCTCTATAGCGCGGTTCCCGGCAAAGCCCTCCTCAAGCTCGATGCGGCCGAGGCGCCGCTCTCGACCTCACTCGGCGTGCTCGGCATGCCGGGGCTCAGTGCCTATGTCGGGTTGAGCGAGATCGGCCGGCCGCAACGCGGCGAGACCGTGGTGATCTCGGCGGCCTCGGGTGCCGTGGGGGCGGTCGCGGGCCAGCTCGCCAAACGCGCCGGTACGCGTGTCGTGGGTGTCGCCGGCGGCACCGATAAATGCCGCTATGTCGAGGCCGAGCTCGGCTTCGACGCGTGCATCGATCATCGTTCGGCGGACCTCGGCGCGGCACTCGATCGGGCCTGTCCCAAAGGGATCGACGTCTATTGGGAGAATGTCGGCGGGCCGGTCCAGCAGGCGGTGTTCCCGCGGCTCAACGATTTCGGCCGCATGGTCATGTGCGGCATGGTCTCGGAATACAATGATCTAGAACCGCGGCCGGGTCCCAATCTGGTGTCGGCGGTGCGCCGGCGGTTGCGCATCCAGGGGTTCATCGTCAGCGATCAGTGGCAGCGGTTCGGCGAATATCGCGCGATGGCCGCACCGCTCTTGAAAAGCGGCGAGCTCAAATATCGCGAAGACATCGTCGACGGGCTCGATCGGGCGCCCGAAGCTTTTATCGGGCTTCTTCAAGGCCGCAATTTCGGCAAGCTCGTCGTCAGGCTCGGGGACGATCCGACGCGCAGGGCTTGAGCGCGGAACCGGGGAGGCAGCGATGCGCCGGATCTCGACCCTAGCGATGGTATTGGCCTGCGGGGCTTGTCAGCCCTTGCCTGATGCAACTGTCGCCGCGCCGGAGGGCGGCCAACCCCAGCCGGCGCCGACGGCCAGCACACAACCGCCCGCGCCGCCGCCCTGCTCCAGCTACACCGTCCCGGTGACTGTCGGTGGCCAGCAGGTGCAAGCTGCCGTCGAAGCCTGCCAGCAGGCCGATGGAAGCTGGCGGATCACGCAGACCACCCCGGGATTGCCGCCCCAGGTCTATGAGGTCCCGCCGCCGGCGTATTCCCCCTACCCCTCTTCCTATCCTTATTCCGACTTCTCTTCTTATTGGGATTGGGCCGGGGCTCCTTATTGGGGTTGGTGGGGCTCTCCTTGGTTTTTCGGCCTCGCGCCGTCGATCGTCGTTGTACAGCGGTTCAACCATTTCCACCATGGGTTCGGTCATGGCTTCGCGCATGGCTTCGGCCATGGTTTCGCCGCTGCCCATGGAGGCGGCATGGGCGGTGCCCACGGTGGCGGCATGGCCGGGGGGCACCATTAGCTGGGGGACGAGACGATGAGCGTGCAATCGATCGGGATGCCGGTACGACGAGAGGAGGATCTGCGCCTCCTCAAAGGCAAGGGCCGCTATGTCGACGACGTCAGGGAGCCGAATGGAGCGCACGGCTATGTCCTGCGTTCGCCCCACGCGCACGCGCGCATCGCGGCGCTCGATGTCGGGCGCGCGCGGTCGGCCGCCGGTGTGCTGTGCGTCTTGACGGGCGCAGATCTCGCCCGGCGCGGCCTCGGCACCTTGATGCCGGCTGTCCGCCGCCGGCGGCGGAACGGATCGCCGGCCTTCGTGTGCCCGCAGCCGCTGCTCGCAGGTGACCGCGTCCGCTACGTCGGGGACCCGGTCGCGTTCATCGTCGCCGAGAGCGTGCACCAAGCCAAGGATGCCGCCGAGCTGATCGCGATCGATTACGAGCCGCTGCCCGCGGTCATCGGCGCCGAAGCCGCACTGGTACCCGGAGCACCGGCGGTATGGGATGAGAACCCCGGCAACGAAGCATTCTTTCACGAAGTCGGCGACCCGGCGGCCGTCGATGCGGCGTTCGCCAGGGCCACCCACATCGTCCGCCATAAGACCGTGATCAACCGGGTGACCGCGAACTCGATGGAGCCGCGCGGTTGCCTCGGCTCCTACGACCGCGACCAGGATCGCTACACGATCCGCTGCACGGTTCAGTCCGTCCATGGCACGAGAGCGGCGCTCGCCGACCGGATCTTCAAGCTGCCGCACCACCAGATCCGGGTGGTCTGCGATCACATGGGCGGTGGCTTTGGCATGAAGGGCGGCTGTTATCCGGAATACGCGCTCTCGCTTTGGGCGTCCGAGGTCACCGGTCGCCCGGTACGCTGGATCGCCGACCGTAGCGAAGGGATGCTCAGCGACGAACAAGGCTGCGGCAGTGTGATCGACACCGAGTTGGCGCTCGACCGGGACGGGCGGTTTCTGGCGCTGCGTACGCAGTGGCGATCGGCGATCGGCGCCTATTATTCGACTGACCGCCCGACGATACCGCTCTCGGTCGGCCTCGGCTGCCTCGTGAACACCTATAGGATCCCGGCGGTACACGCCCAGGTCACTGCCAATACAATGACAATCGCTCCCTATCGCGGCGGCGGCCGTCCAGAGCCGATCTACGCGACCGAGACGATCATCGACAAAGCGGCGCACCAGCTCGGCATCGAGCCTGCCGAGCTGCGCCGTAGGAACACGATCCCTGCCGGCGCGATGCCGTTCGCAACGGCCCTCGGCCAAACTTACGATTGCGGCGACTTTCCCAAGAACCTGGAGGATTGTCTCACTCTCGCCGACTACGATCGGGCAGCCTCACGGCGCGAAGCCGCGAAAAAGCGGGGCAAGCTCCTTGGCATCGGCGTCGCGACGACCGTAGCCGCGAGCGGCGGGCGCGATTACGAGCACGCCGAAATCCGTTTCGACCCGTCGGGCGGCGTGGTGCTGATGACCGGCAGCATGGATCACGGTCAAGGCCACGGGACGACATTCAAGCAGGTCCTGTCGGAAACGCTCGGCATCGACGCGGGTCTGATCCGCTACCGTTACGGCGACAGCGATCTTGTGACCATGGGGATCGGCACGTTCGGCTCGCGCTCGGCCCAGCTCGCCGGCTCGGCAATCGTGGTGGCGGCCGACAGGCTGATCGACAAGGGCCGCAAGATCGCCGCGCACATGATGGAGGCGGCGGTACCCGACGTCGCCTTTGACAAGGGACGTTTCGCGATCGCCGGGACCGACCGGTCGGTCGGCATCGCCGAAGTCGCCAAGCAATCATTCCACTCGACGCAATTGCCGAACGATGTCGAGACCGGCTTCACCGAACGGGCCAATTTCGGTCCGGCCGATCCCGCGACCTTTCCGAGCGGGGCCCATCTTTGCGAGGTCGAAATCGACGAGGAGACCGGCGAGGTCGTGCTGACCCGCTATGCCGCGGTCGACGATGTCGGCCGGGTCTTGAACCCGCTGTTGTGCGAGGGGCAGATCCATGGCGGCATCGTGCAGGGTGTGGGCCAGGCGCTGATGGAGGATCTTGTTTACGACCAAGCCACCGGCCAGCTCGTTAGCGGTTCGTTTCAAGATTATTGCATGCCACGCGCCGATCAGTTTTGCGGCTTCGACGTCGGCAACAATCCGACACTGACCGAGAAAAATCCGCTCGGCGTCAAGGGTGTGGGCGAGGCCGGCACGATAGCCGCGATTCCGGCGGTGATGAATGCCGTCAACGACGCGTTGGCGCGGATCGGCGCCCCCTCAATCGAGGCTCCAGCGACCTCGGAAAAACTGTGGCGCGCGATCTGTTCGGTGCGAACCGGCAAGCCCGGGCCGCGGTGAGGCCGATGCCGCGACCGATCGCGGGGCAATTCATCGGATCAGCGCGGCTTCCGGCGAGAAAACAGTTCGCGGACCGAGCCGAGGAATCTCCCCTTTGGGCGCGGCGGCTCGGTCCTTCGCTCCGCTTCGAGCCGCGCCCACAGGCGAAAACGCGGCGACTGCGTCGCATGGCCGCTCCTCCCATGCTTGCGGCTGCCCATTCCGCCCCGGCCCTGCTGCATGGACCAACTTTAGCACAGCTGCGAGATTTCGGGCCGAAGATGGCTGGGGGACTAGGATTCGAACCTAGACTGGCGGAGTCAGAGTCCGCTGTCCTACCGTTAGACGATCCCCCAAGATATGCGGGGCCCCCTCCGGGCCGGGATGCGTCCCGGAGCTGCGGTCATCTGATATCACACCGACGTGGCGCTGTGTAGGGGGCGACCCGGCAGTCGTGAGGTTTTGATTTGCCGCCAGGCTGCGCTAGCATTGTCGGTCGAGCTTGCGATTGGGATGGTACGCTGGCCGTGGAGAAGCCGCTCAGCAGCAGGGGATTGGTCGGGGGCGGCGCGCTTTCTCCCGCGTGGCACGGGCTCGCGCCCCAGGCGGTCGAGGCAGTCAGGGCGGCAGCGGTGGCGCTGCGGCCGGAGCGCGTCGCCCCCGAAGATTTTCGCGGAACCGCCCGACCGCCACCCATCGCGCATCGGTTTGCGCCCCTATTCGCCGCGCTCGATCTCGGAACGAATAATTGTCGGCTGCTGGTGGCGCGGCCGGTCGGCGCGGGCTTTCGCGTCGTCGACGCCTTTTCCCGCATCGTCCGGCTCGGCGAAGGGCTGGCCGCGACGGGCGCCCTCTCCGATGCTGCGATCGCCCGCAGCCTCGACGCGCTGAGGATCTGCGCCGAAAAGATCGCTGCCCGCAAGGTCACCGCCGGGCGCTACGTTGCGACCGAGGCCTGCCGTCGCGCGGCGAATTGCGAGGCCTTCCTCACTCGGGTGCAACAGGAGATCGGGCTCGAGATCGAGATCATCTCGAGCCGAGAAGAGGCGCGTCTCGTCGTCGCCGGCTGCGCCCCGCTGCTGCACCCCCGCATCCCTTACGCGATCGTCTTCGACATCGGCGGCGGCTCGACCGAAATCGTCTGGCTGCGGCTCGCACGCGGACGCGATGGGCGCCGAAGCCCTCACATCCTCGGCGCGATCTCGCTTCCGTTCGGGGTGGTCACCCTGACCGATCGGTTCGGCGGCGCCGAGGTCTCGCCCGCAACCTACCGCTTGATGATCGCCGAGGCGGCGGCGGCTCTGGTTCCGTTCGAGCGCAACCATCGCATCCTGCGCCACGTCCACGCCGGCAGAGTTCAGATGCTGGGAAGTTCGGGGACCGTGACGACGCTCGCCGGTATCCATCTGGCGCTGCCGCGCTACATTCGTGCGCACGTCGACGGCAGTACGCTTACCTTTGAGCAGATCGACGCCGTCTCGGCTCATCTTGCCGGTCTCGACCTTGCCGGCCGCGCCGCCAACCCCTGCATCGGCCGCGAGCGCGCCGATCTGGTGCTCAGCGGTTGCGCCGTTCTCGACGCGATCTGTGCGACTTGGCCTGTCGGTCGATTGCGGGTCGCCGATCGGGGGGTGCGCGAAGGCATTCTCCTCGACCTGATGCAGATGTGATGAGCAGGCGCAGCCTGACCGGCGGACGCCTTCCCGTGGTCCAAGTCCGCAGCGCGCGCCGGCGCAAACCGTCCTCGACCCAATGGCTGTCGCGCCAGCTGAACGATCCCTATGTCGCTGAGGCGCGCCGGCTCGGCTACCGGTCGCGTGCCGCATTCAAGCTGATCGAGCTCGACGAACGCTTTCGTCTGCTGCGGCCGGGCCGGAGCGTCGTCGATCTCGGCTGCGCGCCGGGTGGCTGGACCCAGGTCGCCATCGCGCGGGTCGGCCGTCGTGGCACGGTTGTTGGCATCGATGTCGCGGAGACCGCGCCACTCCCCGGCGCCACTCTGCTTTGCGCCGATATTCGTGACCCAGCCACACCGGCGGCGCTCACCGCTGAGCTCGGCGGCCTCGCCGATATCGTCTTGAGCGATATGGCACCGCCGGCGACCGGACATGCCGCGACCGACCACCTGCGGATCGTCGCTCTCGCGGAGGACGCATTCGCCGTCGCAACGCAAATTCTGAAGCCGGGCGGGGCCTTTGTGGCCAAAGTGTACCAGGGCGGCGCCGAGGGGGCACTGCTCGCCGCGCTGAAGCGCGATTTCGTGGAGCTGCGCCATGCCAAGCCGCCGGCGAGCCGCGCCGAATCGGCTGAGACCTACGTCGTCGCGACCGGGTTTCGCGGTGGCCGCTAGGCGCCGCGCTCGGCGCCGATCTTTTCCCGCGAGTGCCCTAGTGTATAGTGCGCCGCCATCGGAAAGGAGGCGCCGATGGAAATTCGGCAAGCGCTGACCTTCGACGACGTTATGCTGGTCCCTGCGGCGTCCGGGGTCTTGCCCGGCGACACGGACACCAGCACGCGGCTCACCCGCGAAATAGAGCTCGGCATCCCGCTGATCTCGGCGGCGATGGACACGGTGACCGAGAGTGCGTTGGCGATTGCGATGGCGCAGGCGGGCGGGATCGGCGTGATCCACCGCAACATGCCGATCGCAGAGCAAGCCGACGAGGTCCGCAAGGTCAAGAAATTCGAGGCCGGGATCGTCGTCAATCCGGTGACCATTCACCCCGACGAGACCCTCGCCGATGCGCTGCGGCTGATGGCCGATCACCGCATCTCCGGGATCCCGGTGGTCGAGCGCAGCTCGCGCCGGCTCGCCGGGATCCTGACCAACCGCGATGTGCGGTTCGCCACCGACCCGCGCCAACCGGTCGCCGAGCTGATGACAAGGGACAAGCTCGTCACGGTGCACGAAAACGTCTCGCGCGAGGAGGCCAAGCGCCTCTTGCATCAGCATCGCATCGAAAAGCTTATGGTCGTCGACGAGGCCTACCGCTGCACCGGCCTGATCACCGTCAAGGATATCGAGAAGGCGCAGCGCTACCCGAACGCCTGCAAGGACGAGCACGGCCGGCTGCGCGTCGCCGCCGCCACCGGCACCGGTGCGGACGGGATCGAACGGGCCGAAGCGCTGTTCGGCGCCGGGCTCGACGTGCTGGTTGTCGACACCGCGCACGGCCACTCGCAGCGGGTGTTGCAGACGGTCAATCAAATCCGTCGGCTGTCGAACTACACCCAGCTGGTTGCCGGCAACGTCGTGACGGCCGAGGGTGCGCAGGCCCTGATCGAGGCTGGCGCCGACGCCGTCAAAGTCGGCATCGGTCCGGCCTCGATCTGCACCACCCGCATGGTCGCCGGGGTTGGCGTCCCGCAATTCACCGCGATCGTCGATACCGTCGCCGAATGCCGCAAGGCCGGCGTGCCGGTGATCGCCGATGGCGGCATCAAATTCTCCGGCGATCTGGCCAAGGCGATCGCCGCCGGGGCGGATTGCGCGATGCTCGGCTCGCTCTTCGCCGGGACCGACGAGAGCCCGGGGGAGGTGTTTCTCTATCAGGGCCGCAGCTACAAATACTACCGTGGGATGGGCTCGGTCGGAGCGATGGCGCGCGGCTCGGCCGACCGCTATTTCCAGCAGGAGGTCACCAGCACGTTGAAGCTCGTGCCCGAAGGGGTCGAAGGGCGGGTGCCGCACAAGGGACCGGTTGGCAACATCATCCACCAGCTGATCGGCGGGTTGCGGGCGGCGATGGGCTACACCGGCAATCGCACAATCGACGAGATGCAGAAGAACTGCACCTTTGTGCGGATCACCCCTTCGGGGTTGCGCGAGAGCCACGTGCACGATATCGCGATGACCCGCGAAGCCCCGAATTATCCGCAGGATCGCTGATCCCCGGGAGCGGTTTGACACCAGGCGCACAGGTCGCTGCCGCGACCGACATTCTCGTCGCGATCGACACCGGCGAGCAGCCAGCCGACGATGTCGCCGCCGATTACTTCCGGCGCCGGCGCTATATCGGCGCCAAGGACCGTGCGCACATCGCCGGCCATGTCTACGCCGTGCTGCGACATCGCGCAGCACTCGACTGGTGGATCCAAAAACGGCCGGTCGAGATTGGGCCGAGAAGCCGCGTGCTGGCCGCTCTCGTATTGATCGAGGGCTGGCGTCCCGAGGCGATCGTCTCGTGCTGTGACGGCGACCGTTTCCGGCCGGCGCCGTTGAGCGAGGCGGAAGAAAGGCTGGTGCGCGGCCTCGCCAAGCACACCCTGCACCATCCCGAGATGCCGCGCGCGGTGGCGAACGATCTGCCGGAGTGGCTCGAGCCCTATCTCGAACGGGTCTTCGGCGATGGGCTGGAACGCGAGATGGCGGCGCTCAATTCAGCAGCGCCGATCGATCTGCGGGTCAATCTGCTCAAGGCCGACCGTGCGGCGGCGCGCCGCGCGCTGGCGGCAGAAGGGGTCTCGGCCGAGCCGACACCCTGGTCGCCGATCGGCTTGCGGCTCTCGGAGCGGATGCCGCTCGGCGGCGTCGCCGCGTTCAAAGACGGGCTCGTCGAGGTGCAGGACGAGGGCTCGCAGATCGCGGCACTGCTCGCCGATGTCGGGCCCGGGATGCGGGTCGTCGATTTCTGCGCTGGCGCGGGCGGCAAGACCCTGGCGCTCGCCGCCGGGATGGCCAATCGCGGCAGGCTAGTCGCCTGCGACGTCTCGGCCCGCCGGCTCGAGCGCGCCGCTCGCCGGCTGCGCCGGGCCGGGGTCAGCAATGCCGAGCGCCGGGTGCTCTCCGGCGAGCGCGACAAATGGGTCAAGCGTCATGCGGGCGGCTTCGACCGGGTGTTCGTCGACGTGCCGTGCCTCGGCACCGGGACATGGCGGCGCAACCCCGACGGCAAATGGCGTGCCACACAAGATGATCTCGCCGAGCTCGTCGTCCGCCAGCAGGAAATCCTGCGCAGCGCTGCGCGCCTCGTTCGTCCGGGCGGCAGGTTGGTCTACGCGACCTGCTCGCTGCTGCACGAGGAGGATGAGGCGCAGGCCGAAGCCTTTCTCGCCGCCGAATCCGAATTTTCCGCGGTGTCCGCCGCGCGCACCTGGCGCGAAACGATCGGCGGCGCCTCGCCGGGTGGGGAACGCTACCTGAGGCTGACCCCGGCGCGGCACGGCACCGACGGGTTTTTCGTCGCCATCTTCGAGCGCCAGCCATGTCCGACCGAGTCCTGATCCTCGATTTCGGCAGCCAGGTCACCCAGCTGATCGCGCGCCGGGTGCGCGAGAGCGGGGTCTATTGCGAGATCCACCCGTACACGATCGCCGAAGACAGGCTCCGCGACTTCGCACCCCGGGCGATCATCCTGTCGGGCGGCCCCGCCTCGCTGACCCAATCCACGGCACCGCGCGCACCGGAGCTCGTCTTCCGGCTCGGCGTGCCGGTGCTCGGCATTTGCTACGGCATGCAGACGATGTGCGCCCAGCTCGGCGGCCGGGTCGCGTTGAGTGAGCATCAGGAATTCGGCCGCGCCTTTATTGACATCCTGGGCGAGTGCGCGCTGTTCGATGGGCTGTGGCCGAAGGGAGGGCGCGAGCAGGTGTGGATGAGCCACGGCGACCGCATCGATGCCCTGCCGCCGGGGTTTCGCGCGGTGGCCGCGAGCGGAGCCGCACCCTACGCGGCGATCGCCGACGATATCAGGCGTTTCTACGGCGTGCTCTTTCATCCCGAAGTCGTGCACACTCCGCAGGGCGGCGAGCTGTTGCGCAATTTTACGCACAAAGTCGCGGGCTGCCGCGGCGACTGGACAATGGCGCTGTTTCGCGCCCAGGCGATCGCCCGGATCCGCCGTCAAGTCGGGAAGAGCGGGGTCGTCTGCGGCCTTTCCGGCGGGGTTGATTCCGCGGTCGTCGCGGCCTTGCTGCACGAGGCGATCGGCGAGCAACTGACCTGCATCTTTGTCGACACCGGGCTTTTGCGGGCGGGCGAAGGCGAGGAGGTGGTGAGCCTCTTCCGCGGCCATTACAACATCCCGCTGATCCATCGTGATGCGAGCCGGCTGTTCCTCGACAAGCTCGCCGGGGTTACCGACCCCGAAGAAAAGCGCAAGACGATCGGCGCCACCTTTATCGACGTCTTCGACGAGGAGGCCTCCAAGCTTGGCGGCGTCCAGTTTCTGGCGCAGGGCACCCTCTATCCCGACCTGATCGAGTCGGTGAGCCCGCTCGGCGGACCCTCGGTCACGATCAAGTCGCATCACAATGTCGGCGGCCTGCCCGACCGCATGAAGCTCAAACTCGTCGAGCCCCTGCGCGAGCTCTTCAAGGACGAGGTCCGCGCCTTGGGCCGCGAGCTTGGCCTGCCCGAGCACCTCGTCGAGCGCCACCCGTTCCCCGGCCCGGGTCTGGCGATCCGCATCCCGGGCGAGGTGACCCGCGCCAAGCTCGACATCCTGCGCAAGGCCGACGCGGTCTTTCTCGAGGAGATCCATAACGCCGGCCTCTACGACACGATCTGGCAGGCCTTTGCCGTGCTGCTGCCGGTCAGGAGTGTGGGCGTGATGGGCGACGCCCGCTCCTATGATTTCGTCTGCGCCTTGCGCGCGGTGACCTCGACCGACGGGATGACCGCCGACTACTTCCCGTTCCCGCACGAGTTCCTCGGCCGCGCTGCGACCCGCATCATCAACGAGGTTCGCGGCATCAACCGCGTCGTCTACGACGTGACTTCGAAGCCCCCCGGAACCATCGAATGGGAGTAGCGCTTGTCAGGAATACAGCGAAAATCGCGTTTTTCGCCCTAAAACGGCCCAAATCGTCTCGTAAAATAAACTGTATTTCAGAGGCTTACGAAGGAAATTCGTTACTCTACGGATCAACCGAATTTTTCAAACGATCAACGAATTAAAACCGCCCTAACAACCGAATTACAATGGAAATATTGCACGGCAGAAAAATCGGGGACTTTGGCAGACATCGGGCTCGATGCGGGGGCGGCGCCTCATGGGTGATCGTGCCGCTCGCGGGTCTCGCGCG
>Ga0209656_10002523_pt1 | contig 11848 bp, 10 predicted proteins | sample BogFormECP12_OM2_FD_188239 | JGI IMG/M metagenome (GOLD analysis project Ga0209656, IMG submission 188239) | Bog forest soil microbial communities from Calvert Island, British Columbia, Canada - ECP12_OM2 (SPAdes) (version 2) | ecosystem: Environmental > Aquatic > Freshwater > Wetlands > Bog ... | reverse complement strand
CGGCCAGTGGGAGACCTGGTTCGCAGCCGTCCGCAAGGCGATGACCCGCCAGGCCATCACCGACAACAGCACCGGCCGGACGAAACACCGCCTCGTACACGCCTACTGCGCCAGCCGCCACCCAGACGGCAGGCCGCACGGCACGGACCAGCAGGCCGCAGGAGCCTGACCGCCCACGCGGGCTGCTTGAGCCGTGTGCCGCGACGAGTGGCAAGCACGGTTCTGAGGAGGGGGGCGCCGGAAAACGGCGCCCCCTATCCGACAACAAGGTCCATTACGTGAGGGACGTTACTTACCGTGAGGACTCCTCCCGGGTCCGGACCGGCCCCCGCCCCCGCATCATGGCCACCCTCCGTAACCTCGCCATCGGGCTCATCCGCCAGGCTGGCTACACCAAGATCGCCGCCACCATCCGCAAGATCAAGCACGACACCGCCCTGCTCCTGGCCATCCTCGGCCTCAAGAACCCCTCATGACCAGCACAAAAGACTTTGCAGGACACCCTGGCCACCAGAGCCTGCGCGTTTCGCGTGGCCCGGCCGGGCCTGTACGCCGTTCAAGGGCTCGGCATCCTGGTCGGCGGCGCGGCAGCGCAGGCAATAGGGCCCCGCTCGCCGTCGGCCTGGTGGGCGTGACCGCCGACCACCAGGCTCGCCATGAGGTGGACGCACCTGCGCGGCAGGCTGATCCAGGTCCCAGCGGGGCGAGGCGGAGGCCCCGAGCGCCTAGGAGCGTCGCTTGTTGACGAAGGTCTCGGCGATGGAGGTGCCGTCGCCGCCCTCTTCGGGGATCACGATCCACGCGCACAGGTAAAGCAGGACGCCGGCTCCGCCGAATACCGTGAGCAAGGCGAACGCCAGGCGCACTAGGGTCGGGTCAATACCGAAGTAGGCCGCCAGGCCAGCGCATACTCCCGCGACGACACGCCCTTCGCGCGCCCGGTACAGACGCTTCGTTCCGTTGCTGATTGGTTCGTTCATGGGTCGATTGCCGCTTGGTTCGTTCATGGGTCGATCATGCCCACTCCGGGGCCGAACTGACATACCGAACGCACGGTTAATACTCTGATCTGGAGCGAAAGAGAGGACCGGCCATGTCCACAGGCGCGCCGAGTACGGACCTGCTGCAGATCGAGGACCAGCTGACCGACGAGGAGCGGCTAATTCGCGACTCCGTGCGCGCCTTCGTCGGCGACCGGGCGCTGCCGTACATCACGGACTGGTTCGAGGCGGGCCTGCTGCCCCGCGACATCATTCCGGAACTCGGCAAGCTGGGGGTGCTCGGCATGCACCTGACCGGCTACGGCTGCGCGGGCGCCGGCGCGGTCGCCTACGGCGTGGCTTGCCGCGAGCTCGAGGCGTGCGACTCCGGCTTGCGCAGCGCGGCGTCCGTCCAGGGCTCGCTGTCCATGTATCCGATCTGGCGCTACGGGTCGGAGGAACAGAAGACCGAGTGGCTGCCCCGGATGGCGGCCGGAGAGGCCATCGGCTGCTTCGGCCTCACCGAGCCTGATCACGGGTCCGACCCAGGGAGCATGCGGGCGTCCGCCCGGCCGGACGGATCGGACTGGGTGCTCTCCGGTACCAAGATGTGGATTACCAACGGCAGCATCGCCGACATCGCCGTGATCTGGGCCGGCACCCCGGAAGGTATCCGCGGGTTCCTCGTCCCGCGCGGCACGCCCGGCTTCACCGCCAGGGATATCCACAAGAAGCTCTCGCTGCGCGCCTCGATCACGTCCGAATTGCACCTGGACGAGGTCCGCTTGCCTGCCGCGGCCATGCTTCCCGGCGTCAGCGGGCTCAAAGGGCCGCTGTCATGCCTGACAGAGGCCAGGTTCGGCATCGCCTGGGGAGTCACCGGCGCGGCGCGGAACTGCCTGGAGAGTGCGATCGACTACGCCACGACCCGCGAGCAGTTCGGCAAGCCCATCGCGTCCTTCCAGCTGACTCAGGCCAAGCTCAGCTGGATGGCCGCGGATCTGTACCGCTCCCAGCTGCTCGCGCTGCACCTCGGCCGGCTTAAGGAGGCGGGCTCGGCCAGCCCGGTGCAGGTGAGCATCGCCAAGATGACCAACGTACGGTCGGCCATCGACATCGCCAGGCAGGCCCGGACGGTGCTCGGCGCCAGCGGCGTGACGCTGGAGTACCCTCCGATAAGGCACGCCAACAACCTAGAAGCGGTGCTGACCTACGAGGGCACGGAGGAGATCCACACGTTGGCCATCGGCCAGGCGCTCACTGGCATCTCCGCGTACCGCTAGCCTCGCCCACGCGACCGGGCCGGGAAGTCGGTACGCTTCGTCTGGAAGGCGTCGGCTCAACCGGCGCGGCGGGGCGTTAGCTCAATGGCAGAGCAGTGGGCTTTTAACCCATTGGTTCAGGGTTCGACCCCCTGGCGCCCCACCAGCAAAAACATAGTTATCGATCTTGGTCCCGTGGACCGGTTCGTGGACCGATGTCAGTGGTCCGGTGTACCGTCACGTCACGGCTAGCAGACCGGCCGGACACATAGAGCGACTCCCCAGCGGATCCTGGCGCGTGAAGGTGTACGCCGGGACCGACCCGCTGACGGGCCGGGAGATCCGGCTGCGGAAGACATGCAAGACCGAACGGGCGGCGCAGATCGAGCTCGGCAAGTTGCTCGAGCAGGCTGCGGCGGGCCGCCAGCCTGAGACGGGCGTAACCGTGGCGCAGCTGATGGACCGGCACGCCGAGATCGCCGACTGGGACCTTTCCACCCGGAAGGCGAACGACTACTACATCCGGCGGGTGATCAAGCCTGCTCTCGGGCGCCTTCAGGCCCGTAAGGTACGCGGGCCCGTGCTCGACATGCTCTATGCGCAACTGAAGCGCTGCAGCAACCTTGCGTGCAACGGCAAGCCGTTTACCGAGCACCGGAATGTGCCCGTCCTCGCCGTTGATCACGCCAGCCGCCAGCCTGCCTGGCAGCAGGTGGCGGACACAATCGGGGATGCGATCCGCGCCGGGATGCTTGCTGCAGGCGAGCCGCTGCCCTCCGTCCGCGAGATGAGCACCCTGCAGGACATTCCGACCGCGACCCTGCAGCACGCCCTGGCAGTCCTTGCCGACGAAGGGCTCGTCCTCATCCGCCAGGGACGTACCGCGATCGTGGCTGGCGGTGCCGACTCGAATGGACGCCCTGGCCGAGCTCCGCACGGCCGTGACCACGACTGCAGGCGTGCAGGATGCAAGCCGCATGTCTGCAAGCCTATGGCGGCGAAGACCATCCGGAATATCCACAGCATCTTGTCCGGCGCTTTCACTACCGCAAGACGCTGGGAATGGATCGACTGGAACCCGGCAGAGTCGGCCAAGCTGCCGACCGTCTCGCGGCGGCCGGTGCCCGCCACCGCACCTGAGGACGTCGCCAAGGTGATCGCCGAGGGCCGCAAGGCGCACCCGGAAATGGCGCTGTACCTGTGGCTGGTCGCGATCACCGGCACGCGGCGAGGCGAGCTGTGCGCGCTGCAGGTCTGTGACATCGACCTGGACAACGGCGTCCTCCACATCGCTTTCAACTACATCGTGTGCGACGGCCGCCGGGTCCGTAAGGACACCAAGACCCACCAGGACCAGCACCTCGCCATCGACCCGGTAACGTGCGCGATGATCCGGGAGCACCTGGACGCGATCCGCGCCGAGCTCGCCGCCGTAGGCGTCGAGCTACCCAAGGACGCCTACGTGTTCTCTAACGACCCCGCGGGCGCCAATCCGTGGAATCCCGACTGGGCCACGCACAAGGCCAGCGACCTGGCGGCCGCGGCCGGGGTCAAGCTCAATATCAAAGGGCTGCGGCACTACACGGCTAGCCAGCTGCTAGCGGCACGGTTCGACCTGCGCAATACCGCGGCGCGCCTTGGCCATGGCAGCGGCGGTGCCACCACACTGCGGCACTATGCCGACCCCGTGTCTGAGGTTGACCGGCGGGCCGCCGCGTACCTCGCACAGCTGACCGCCGGATCCGCAGCCCAGAGCGGCTAAGATCACGGACCAGAGGCCAAATACCTACCCGAATCCAACCGATGACCTACGTATTACGAGAAGCCCGGTACGCCGCTCTGAACACCCCACCTGTGCAGATAGCCGCACTTATGCCCCCGTCGCCCCAGCTGCAAGCCCTTGTCGACTCGGTCGATACAGGCCATGGCCTGCATCTCTACATCCCGGATTAACAAACTACCGTTAGCGCCCAGGGTTGGGTCGCTTCAGGTGCGGCCGGATCCACACCTTCCTGAGCGCGAAAACGCATCTAACAGCTCATCCCCTGCCGTCGGCATCTGCCTGGGATTGTCGCGACTTCTTTGCCAGTCGCAGGGTTCCTCCTCGATACTGTGGCCACTCACCCGGACCCACCCCAACCCGATGCCGGGTATACCGCATGCTGCCATCCCGAGGTCGATCTTGGTAATGATCTTATTCGTCGGTGGATCGATGCAGTAAGGCAGGTTGCCTCGCGCAAGCAATCACATACTTCCTGGTTCCCGTTTGGGGTTTATCACGCCTACGTGGCGCCAGCGGCCAGTTTCCCTGCCATCTCCCCTTCGATGGCCCGGATCCTCTCATCACCGATATCGGGATGTTCGCTGATCGCCTCCCTGAGATCCGCCAGGGCGATGTGAATGTAGCCGCGTTGACGCAGGGGGTGGACGGTCTGTACCTGATCAACCCCCCGACGGTACTCCCTTACGGCGGCGGCGTGCTCCCCGCTGCACAGGAGAACCAGAGCCAGGTCAAACTGGATCGCCACGTCGGGCAAGGGTGACCGCGTCTTCCTGATGAGTTGGAGCGCGTCATCGAAACGACCTAGCCGGTAGCAGCACCATGCGGTGAGGGACCGGTCTTGGGAAGCGCCGACCGCGCCGTGTTCGGCGGCATGGACGATAGCTTGGTAGTGGCCAATAGCTTTCTCGCTGTCGCCGATCTGCCGCAGTGCTTCGGCAACCCCCTTTCTGGCCCAAAGGTCGTCGCGATCAGCGTTCCACGCCGCAATGTAGGCGTCGAGGGCTTCACTCCCCCGCCCGAGTCTGTGGAACGCCCACCCGAGTTCTGCCTGAGCTTGGGCATCTCCGTGGTCCTGTGTTACCACAGTCTGCAGGTCCTCGGTGGCAGCCTCGAACTCGGCGATGTCGTTGCAAATCTCACCCCTGTTGAGCAACGCCCAACGGCCGGTCGGCGCAAGCTCGACGGCCTGACTCGCCGTCACTAGAGCCTGGTCGTACTCGTTCCCCCGCCGATATGCAAGGGCGAGGTCGGCGAGGCTGATGGCTGTGCGCGTCAAAGCCACGGCCCGTTGGAACGTCGAGATCGCCTCTGCGTACCTCTCGAGCCCGATGAGCGCATAGCCGGTGGACTGCAGGATCCCAGCCTCGACCCCAGGCTCGCCCGGGGCCAGTCGTAGGGCTCGATACAAGACGTCGATGGCTTCATCAAGACGACCGATCAGGCGAAGGCTTTCTCCCCTTCCCCACAGTGCTCGCACGTTATCCGGATCCAGCTCCAGTGCACGAGAGAACGACTGCTCGGCTTCGGTCTCACGCCTGAGCGCACTCAGCACCGCCCCGCGGGTGACCCAGAGCACGGCGCTGTCCGGTTCGGCTGGCCCCACCCGATCGAGGATCTGCAGTGATACTTCGCCGTGCCCATGCTCAGCGAGCTCGACAACCAACGTGCTGGTAATAGCGTCATCCGGGTCCAGCTCCAACGCGCGTTGCAGCGCCGCGCTGCACTCGTCGATCCGCTCTTCGTCAAGAAGGACCATTATTTTCGCCCTCAAGCCGAACAGGTACTTCGGATCGAGCTCGATCGCACGGTCGAGGGCCTCGAGCGCCTGCTGCGCCTGCCCAAGCGACCTCAGAGCGTCTCCTTTGGTTCCCAGTATCGGAACGTCGTCCGGAGCCACCGCGAGAACCTGGTCTGCGGTATCGATTGCCTCTTGGAAGCGGCCCAGGCGGCGGAAGGCCTCAGCAAGCTCGGACCGGGCCCATATGAGACTGGGGTCGAGCTCGACAGCATGTAGCAGGATGGTCCGCGCCGCTTCGAAATCCTCTTTCCGCATCAGCAGCGCGCCCTTGAGTCCTAGGCCGAAGGCATAGTCCGAGTCCTGTGCCAGTGCCCGATCGACGGTTTCGAGCGCCTCATCCGTCCGCTCAAGCGTCGCGAGCGCAGCTGCACGTATTCCCAGGGCACCGACGTTGTTTGGCGCGAGGGCAAGGGCCTGGTCGGCAGCGGCGACAGCATCCTCGGGTAGGTCCAGTTGACGAAGGACTCCGGCCAACTCGATATGTGCCCAAGCAAGCGTGGGGTCATCGGCCACGGCCGCTGCGAGCTCGCGTCTAGCTTCTTCCAGCTCGCCGGTCTCGGAAAGTATCATCCCTCGCACGCCGATCGCGATCGGTGAGCGAGGCTCATGCTCTAGCGCCTTTCCCAACTCGGCCAGCGCACCCGCGTGGTCACCTTGCGCGTCGAGCACCAGAGCTATGTTGACGCGAACGTCGGAGTCCTCGGCACCAAGCGACAGCCCGCGACGTAGGCTCTGGAGTGCTTCTTCGCTTCGCCCCTGGAGGCGCAAAATCTCGCCATATCCCACGAGCAGGTCAGGAGTCTCTGGGCCGAGCGCAAGTGCGCGACCAAGCGCGTAAGTGGCGCGATCGAGACGCCCGGCCGCGCCAAATGCGAAGCCCGCTTCGGTGTATGCCTGCACTGCTTCGTCGGTCCGGTGCAGGCGCTCGAGAACGCTTGCGAAGCTTACCTTAGTCTCTGTGTCTGACGGCGCCATGTCGAGCGCTATCTTCAGTCGAAGCATCGCCTCATCGAGGGCACCGCGACCGGCCAGGGAGAGCCCCAGTGCGCGGTAAGCCTCCGGAGTCGCCCCCTCTTTGCCCACTGTGGCGCGTAGGACTTCGAAGGCCTCATCTTCACGGCCCAGGCCGGTTAGGGCGATGCCGTAATCGCTGGCTTCGATTGGTGAGAGGCGCGCCGCGGGAAGTCCCTGGAGCAAGGCGACGGCACGGCCAAACGCCTCGACTGCGGCGTCATGTTCGCCACTAGCATCGAGCGCCGTACCGAGGACGCTCAAGGCCGACCCCTCTGTCCCCTGCCTGTTCGGGTCGCCTCCGGCTCCAACGCTTTCCAGAACTTTCTGTAGGCGCGCCTTTGCGTCGGCGTACTCGCCTGCTCGAATGCTTGACCGGGCCTGCTCGATCTCCTCCTGCGCGGCTTGGGTGGCCAGGCGGGGTGCGAGGCCCTGGCGCCATCCCGCTCCTGGGCGGTTCGCTTCCGCCGTGTCACCGACGTAGGTAGCGGGGTTCGAATAATCCTCATGAAACGGTGCCGTGGACCCTTTCCGCCGACTGGGCTTGGGGTCTTTCTTGTCGTTATCGTCGGCCATTGTGCGTCACTTCGTCCTGCGGATGATCCGGTTGCGGCTCGCATCGCCGCGTTCGGAGGAGGAGGCTATGTCCTCGAGGATGCGGTTGGCCGCCTGCTCGATGATCTCCGTGGCTTCGGGGTGCTGAAGCCGTGCGATCCAGGCTGCGTTGAGGATATCGCTCGGAAGGGTGGTCAACCGTGATGGCATCCAGTTTCCGTCATCCGCGAGCAGTTTGCTCGGCCAATCCTGCCTCTCCTCCCACCGCTCTAGCTTGTAGCGGGCGGATTGCAGCTTGTCGACCTGCCCACATGCCTTAGCCACCCAGGCGCGTAGGTCATTCTCATGTACGGTGCCAGCGGCGTCGCCAGTGTTCTCCGGTTCCACCAACTCGGCGGGCGCGACATGCGCGTCACCGGGAACCGGGCTAGCCTTGGCCCTGGACACGATCAGCTCGGCCGCCCGCGACGCCTGGCTGACGGCCACGTCCCACTCTCTGCGGAGTTTGCTGATGACATCCGCAAACGGCCCTGCCGTGCCTTCTCCATGGTCACTGTTCATCCATTCGAGCGTGGCAAGAAGCACAGCGGCCCGCAGCCGGTCGGCCACCAGGGCGGCCCCGAAGGGGTTCAGCCGGAGCAGCAGGTTGGCGCATACATAGGCCGGCCCAAGTGTGTATGTCGCGAACACGTCGGCGAGGAGACTGCTGACGTGGTCTCGCCCGAAGGGGTCGCCCGGGATGGAACCGACATTCTGGTGCAGGTCCGGCCTGCTCTCGATGACGACGTAGCCGAGGCCGTAGGCAGCAAGCGGCAAAGCCCAGATCGTCCACTCGGGGAAACCGAGGCGAATCATGTAGGCCAGGGTTTTTTCTGTCTTCTCGGCCGACGCGGGGATGGTGAGCGACCTCCAATATACCTTGGATCCAACCGCCAGGGTTTCAATCAGCTCATCCGCCAGCTCGAACACGTTCCGGCCGAAGCCTCCGCTTCGCAAGGCCAGTCCCCCGAGGAGGTCGACGTACTCAGAGAACACGTTGCGGATGCGCTGCTGGTTGTCCCATACGCTCGCCCAGACGGCGGCAACGGCGTCGGATGACTGATCCTGGTCCGTCGCCTGGTCACGATGCGCCGCCTCGAGCTGGCTGACCCCAGTCTCGATCGTTTTGGCGAGCTCGCCCGCAGGCCCTGCGAGAAGGTCAAGTACCTCGTCAGGAACCTGGATCGTTGGGATTTCATTGAGGATCTTTTCGGCCTGCCGGAGATCATCCATGATCGTCGGAGCCGTCGCGGTCAGCTGGGTCTTTGTCGGATCAAGGTTGGGATCCTCGGGGATGTCGTGGGCGTCATAGAGCTTTGCGATCCAGCCCGGGAGGTCGACCGAAATGACTCTGGCTGCGACGCGCAGCGGCGCGTTCTTGTCCAGCAACGCCTTTAGGCTCTCAAGCCCTTCTTGCTGCCTCGCCAGCCCTTCCTTGATCTGGCTCACGCCTGCAAGGCAGCGCCCGAGGCTGTCCAGGCGCACCTGCAGCACCAGGTCTGTGGGCTCGCTCGCGGTCATAGTCTAGCCGCCGCTCGAAGGAGGCCAAGGGCGCGTTCGTCGTAAAGTTGACTATTTGCCTCATACGAGGACCAGTTGTACAGCCGCCAGCGCCAGACACCATTGAGAACGTCTATGACGGCATCTCCCTGCGCCAAGGCTTGCTCAGCCTTCTTTCCTGCGGCGAAGTCGTCGGAGATGCGTTTGGCGCGGGACCAGCGCGAGGCGCCGTAGCGAGCACCGCTCACTTGTGCGGCAAGCTTGCGCCAAAACGCGTCCAGCCGGTCGCGCAGCTCTGCCGCGGCCCTTTCGTCGAGCGCTTCCGGGCCCCTGAGGTTGTGCCAGATCTCGTTGAGCTTCTCATTCATCGTGCCGAATGGCTTGATGAGGTCGCCGTCGGCGTCTCGTAGGCGGTCAAGCGCACGAAGGATGAAGTACGCCCGCTTGACGTCGCTGGGGTGCGTCGCGTCTGCGCCCTCTTCGGCCTCTTTCGACGGATCGAATCGCATCGCCAAACATGTGCAGGCATATGCGGGCCCGATGGAGTAGACGGCAAAGAGGTCCGAGAACAGCTCACGTCGCTTCTGCGGATCGGGCTTGCCCTCAAAGAGGTCCTGGAGCGGCAGGCTGCCCCATAGCCCGACAAGGGCGCGGTGCTCCTGGACGATCAGGTGGCCGAACTCATGAGCCATGACAGGCAGGCCCCAGGGAGCCGATTCGGCGAAACGGAGACGGATGAGCTGGGTCCTTGGCATGAACGACTCTTCGCCCGCGAGGACGGTGAGCTGGGCGCGCTCGATGCCGGTAGCCGAAGTGAGCTCAAGCAGGAGCGCGTCGGCGAGGTTACACACCTGCGACTCGATCGGGTCCCGCCGTATCACTGTCCCCTGCAGCAGCGCGAGACTCTCCTGCACCAACACGCTGACCCCTTCCCGCTTTTCGCTGAGCTTCCTCCACGCTCCGACCGACGAACCCTTGACCGGAAGAAGTCCCTGTAGCTCGGCGTCGAGGTCGGCGAGAGCCTTCAGAAACCGCTGTCGTACGGTCGTTACTCGCTCGGCCGCTTCAGGCGTGAGCCCTGACGAAAAGTCAGCCCGCTCAAGCGCCGACGCGGTATGCCTCACCCGCTCGCATTCACGCTTGATCTGCCTGCTCAGGACCGAAACGGCATCCATGGCGACCCACTCATGCCCACAGCCGGGTGGCGATCGTGCGGACGCCGTCCACGCGCCGGAGGTCGAGGCGCGTGTCAACGTAGTCCATCCCGAGCAGAACGACTCCGCCGATTATGAGCAAATAAATGAGCGCGCTGACAGCGCCAAGCATGGCCGCGAGCTGAGCAACAAAAATCGCAATGACCCCCGCGACGGCCAATGCCAGGCCGACTGACTGCGCCAGAACCTTGACCGTCTTAACAGCGTCTTGGAACCGAGCCTCAAGCAGCGCCAGCTCCTCAACAGCACGGTCGACTTTGGCTCGGTCGAGCGATTCCGACCGCAATGCGGTATCGACACAGGCGCGCGCACTGTCGATATCGAGTACCGCTTCGAGCACCGCCAACACCAGGTTTCCCGAGCGCACCTTGTTCCAGAGCTCTTGCATCCAGTCTTTGAGCCCTGCAGCCACGTCCTTGCCAACCAGCCTGGAGAGCAGGTTGAGGACCTTCTCCAGCTTGCTCAACCCGAGGCGCAGCACCCTGCCGACCTTGGGCAGCGTCTCGACCTCCTTGCCGAGCTTGCCCATCGCCTCGGTCACATTTTCCGGAACCAGCTTGCGCAGCTTCTCGAGCATGCTCGAGATCACCTCACTGGAGCTCGTCACGACGAGAGTCAGCAGGTCGTCTGCGGTGCGACGAAAGGCTTCCTCGGCAAATACACCGGTCGGCGATTTCGCTGACGCGGCCGACGGCGATGAGAAGCCAAGGCGTCCGGTCTGCGGCGTCCCGGCGCGATCGAAGGCCTCAACCGTCCCCTCCAGCTCTTCGACGGCCTGGGCAAGCAGCTGGGGCTGCCCGTTCACGCCAGCGTCACCTGTTGCCTGGCCTGCGGCCATGAGAACGTTGGCGACCTGCAGCTCGGCGACGGCGCCCGCGAGAAGCTGCTCCGTGGTTTCCTCGGTCGCACCTTCAACTGCTGCGGTCTGCTGCTCAGAAAACATGAAGGCGAAATAGGAGTCACCCCCCGCGTCCTGGTGTGCTGCGGCCTCGGCGAGATCGTCTACCGCGACTTGAGCGGCAGCGGGATCGCGGTCGAGCAGGTCTTGAACACGCCTTGCCTCATCCAGGACGGATCGAGTACTCGAGAGATAGCTTTGGGCGAGAATAACGGTCATAGGCAGAACTCCCCGACATGCCGCACGCAGGACAAGCCGTTGTGGTCGGTCTCAACGCTATTGATCCCAAGGAATTGCACGCGCACATTGCGCACAGCGACCCGCCCCCCTTCAACCCTGGGGTCCTGTGGCTTGGGTGACGGCATCACAGTGAGCCACTACCCGCGTGTACTCAGTATGGTCCCCTCGGGCCGAAGAATTCAATAGCGCCAACCCTTGGGCCCTTTGACGTTCATTTCTGGCTGTTGGGACGGGTTTCTAGTGTTCAGCCGAGTGCCGAGTGCCGGGTGTTGCAGGCGGGTTAACACGGCGACGATTTGGATGGCCAGGGCCATCGTGCGGCGATTCAGAGGCGCCGACCGCCGCAGGTAATGCGCCGTAGGTTATCTTTCCCCGCAGGGATGTTGAAGATCGAGTCAAGTTGTGATGGAACAAGACTCGTGGGGTTGGGGCGAAGCCCCGGTAGCTATTCAGCCTGGGTGGCTGGGGGTGCGTGAGCTGGGGTCCGGGGCTGGCGGTGGCCGCGGGGAGGGCCTGGTTCGTGATCTTTTGTGAGCCGGCCCGCGTGTCGTGCTGGTCACGGATCGCC
>Ga0209656_10002521_pt1 | contig 11850 bp, 9 predicted proteins | sample BogFormECP12_OM2_FD_188239 | JGI IMG/M metagenome (GOLD analysis project Ga0209656, IMG submission 188239) | Bog forest soil microbial communities from Calvert Island, British Columbia, Canada - ECP12_OM2 (SPAdes) (version 2) | ecosystem: Environmental > Aquatic > Freshwater > Wetlands > Bog ... | reverse complement strand
TCAGTTTCTGGGCGGGGGGCAAGCTGAAGAAGCTTCGGCGAACGGGTGGAGTCCCCGAGGTGATCTGCAGCGTTCCAGAAACAGCACAAGGCGCCTGGGGACCGGATGGGACGATCCTCTTTGCCAGGGCAGTGAACAGTCCGATCCTGCGCGTTTCGCCCACCGGCGGGGACGCTACGCCTGTGACTTCCCTGCTTCCTGGACAGGTCAGCCAAATGTGGGTCCAGTTCCTGCCCGATGGCAAGCACTTTATCTATTTGGCTCGAACAAGTCTGACTAGTCACGATCCCGGAGCGAAAATCTACGCGCAGTCGCTCGATGGCGGAGATCCGATACTGCTGCTTTCGAGCGAAAGTCGTGCTGTTGTGGTGCCCGACTACTTGATGTTCGCGCAAGGCCAGATTCTCTATGCACAGCGCATGGACTGGACAGCTTTGCGAAAGATCGGTGAACCGTTGTTGGTCGCCCGTAACGTCGCGGCTTCTCCAGCCTATCTGGGCACTTCAGAATTCACTGCGTCTCAAACCGGGGTGCTTATCTATGGCACAGCAGCAGGCTCATCTTTCGATCAATTCAACTGGTACACCCGAGACGGCATTGTGATGGGCAGCCTCGAACCGGTGATCGACTTTCAGCAGTTCACGCTTTCGCCGGATGGAAAGCACTTGGCGCTGAACTCGTTTCGTCAGCACGCTACCGGCAGTCTGTGGCTCATGGACATAGCCACTAATACAACGACACCGCTTACAACGGATCCCCACGCGCAGTCCGACCCTGTGTGGTCGCCAGACTCGCGCTACATCGCGTTCAATCTTCTTCCTAACGGAGGATCTGATCCGCCGTTCCTGGTGGAGAAGATTGCAGTCGGAAGTCAGCAGCCACAGAACATCTATGGCGATAAGGAAAGGCACTGGATCGAAGACTGGTCTCCGGATGGACGCTTCCTGCTCACGCACGATACCAAGACCCTGTCGATAATATCTCTGACTGGCGACAGCAAACCTAAAGCACTCTATTCATCTAACTTCATAAAGGATGAATTTCACGTGTCTCCTGATGGGCGCTTAATCGCCTACGGCGAGAACCGGACGGGAAGATGGGAAGTGTTTGTCGCTTCGTTCCCCTCGTTTGATAGCATTCAGCAGGTTTCGGTAGCCGGCGGGGTCCAGCCACGCTGGCGCGGTGACGGTCGAGAACTTTTCTTTATTGATCTTGAAGGAAAGATGATGTCGGCGATGGTGGAACGTGGCTCTGCTCCGAAGACGAGCGTCCCGAGAAAGCTGTTCGATACGGGACTCATACCGGATCCCACCGTCAATCAGTATGCAGTCACCAACGATGGGCTTAAGTTTCTGGTGCTGGAGCCACGGAAGGGTTTCGTCGAAACCTACTCTGTGGTACTTAACTGGCCCGCGACCATGAACTAGTTAGCGCAGGGCCTGGGAATAGTCTGGCCAAGGCATCGAACTCCGTGCTGAGCAGCCATCGCTCCGCTTCTTTTGCCTCTTTCCCATTCTCGAGGACATCAGAGATTGCCTGATTGACGACGGCCAGGAACAACCGTTCTGCGGCTTGCGGGAACTCATTGGATTTGCTTTGCATCAGATGTACCTCGTTCCTCATCTCTTCTGCTGTATTTCCTATTGCACTCGGCGAGACGATTGCGAATCGCCTCCGTACCGAAATTCTGATTGAGCGGAAGAGCCAGCGTCGAGCGGTGTTTCGGGTGGTTAAACAAGACGTACGCGGGTAGACCATGCTCTGGTAGAGCGTCTTGCACGCCCACGAAGTCTCCTCCCGCATGTTCCACGATGACAGCCAGGAGCGTCTTGATCGCCTCGTCCGGGTTTTCCGGGGAGATTGCGGAAATCAGCGCGCCAGCCACAGTACACCCCGCACCGCCTGCAACACCGTAAATTGATAGTGTTGGCGTAAAATCTGAAACCACTGAAATATCGTTGGCTTCTTCATGACTGCTACCTCCTCTAGGCCGCCACCCGTTCTTTGCTACGTAACCTAGGTATTTCCAATCCGGGCTAGAGTCCGGCTCGGCAAACTCTTTGACTTTCGTTTTGCGTCCTACCACGGACTCCTCGCTGCTCGCTTCCATCAGTGCCTTCATCTTGTCGTAATTCATACCCATGCCTACAAACGGATGAATTTGTGTTCCGCCAATAACGGGAGCAATCAGAGGACCAGACCTGCAGTCCATATAAGTACTTAACTTTTTTAGGACTTAGTAGCTCGGAAAGAGGTTCGGCAAACCGGAAATGTCAACTGAGTGCCAGCAACCCGGGCACGCTGCCGATTTCCGGGCAGTGAGTGAAGCCCGAGCGCTGAAGGCGATCCGGTGGCCAGTAACCGTAATTAAGAATGCGTTGTTGAATAGAGCTGTCCGACCGTGCCGCTTAGAGCGGCAGGCGTTTGAAGATGGTTTCTGGAACCAATTTGACAGCGGTCATGATGTAGCGCCAGATTCTCGGGGTGTAGAGGATGTCAGGGGAACCGCGTTCGAGGCCCCGGACGATGTCGTGAGCCACCTGCTGTGGATCGACGAAATGCGTAGCATTCGGCAATCCGTCGGTCATAGGGGTTTGCACCGGTCCAGGCTTGATCGTGATCACACGTACGCCCGACGGATACAGCCGGCTGCGTAGTCCTTGGAGGAAGAGCGAGAGACCGCCTTTAGCGGAGCCGTACAAGTAGTTGGAGCGACGACCGCGATCCCCTGCAACGGAAGTAATAGCAGCAATGCAACCGGTACGCCGACGCTCCAATTCGGCAGCGAACAATGTGAGGATGGCGGCGGCGCTCACAAAATCGACCAGTAGCTCCTCCACAAGAATCTCGACGGAACTCTCGCCGTCTTTCTGATTGCGCATGGAGCCGTAAGCGAGAAACACGGTGTCAAAATCGGGAAACGTACGAGAGGCAAAGTCGAGGATTCCGGCGTGTTGCGCGATCAAGGACAAATCAGCTGAATAAGTTAAGACCTGGCGCGCACCCCGTACGAGTAAGTCCGTTTGGAGTGCGGCGAGGCGTTCCGGTGAACGGGCCACCAGGAGTAACTCGCAGGCTTGATGAGCCAATTGCCGCTGGACTTCGATTGCGATGCCTGATGTGGCTCCGAGAGCAATAATCTTTTTCATTCGCGTGTTGCTGCTTCCTGGCATGACTATTCCGGAAGAATCCACAGTTTTTGAGAAGGCGGCGTATGTCATGGGCACCCTGTCACACGTCTCCAAAACGAGGAAGACATTTTCGGATCCATGTAGGGAACGAAGTCACGCCAGCTTGGGAATGAAGTTTCAAACATCGCAGGACTCATGCGAGCGTCTTTCGCTGGGTATATCGCTCCACCGCTTTCCCGGACAATTTCGTCGAGTGACCTCAGGAGCGTAAGCGTTAGTTCCCCTCGCATGGCGAAGTCAAACGTTATGGTCAGTCCAGGGCGGGGGAAGGAGAGCATGCCCGCGCGCGGCGCCGACCCGAATTGCTTGAGCACCACCAAAAAAGAGCTCATGCCGGAACGCGCGACGCGATCAAGTAGTTCCTCGAAGGCTTCGAGCTTTGCTTCTGGGATAACGCACTGGTATTGAAGGAAACCCTGTCTACCGTACATCAGATTCCATTGCCGAATGGAATCAAGCGGGTAAAAGAACGAATCGTAAGCGACAACGGCGCGGTGCTTTCTGGCCGCATGAACCGCATAGAAAGCGGTATTGAACGCTCGAACCGAGAAACGATTGAGAATCCAGGAGGGCAGTTCAAAAGGTAGCTTTGGGCCGCGCTTGGGACGGAACTTTTTTTGACAATTGGGCGCGTGGTTGCCACGAAAAAAGATCCCACGCGCGTTCTTCCCGGAAAAGCAATCTATCCACGCCACGGTGTATTCAAAGAGGTCATTACTGTCATGGCTGAGATCGAGGAAAGTTTTTAGCGATTCGAAGGGTATAGACTCGGCATTTATCCAGGGACCCGCAACGCGTTTCAGTTGGATGTCGGCCCAAGCAATGATACCGGTCAGGCCGAGTCCGCCGATGGTGGCGCACAGCATTTCGGGATTTTCTCGGGAACTACAGAAGGTTAAGCCACGATCCGAACGGTGCAGCGCAATCTGGTGAACGTGAGCGCCAAAGGTGCCGGCACAGTGATGGTTCTTACCGTGAACGTCGTTTGCGATTGCCCCACCCAAGGTCACAAAGCTTGTGCCTGGAGTGACTGGGAGAAACCACCCTTTGGGGAGGAATACGGCGACAATATCGGCAAGGGTCAGACCGCTCTCGCAGCGGGCCACTCCGGTCGATTCGTCGAAACCCAAAATGCGATTGAGCCGATGACACTGTACTAGATCGCGGCCGGCATTCAGACAAGAATCGCCGTAGCTGCGACCCATGCCAAAGGGCAGCAACGAACCTTGTGCAGCGTCCTTCAGAATTTCTGTTATCTGGTCATTCCAGGCGGGTTTAAACAGCTGACGATGCTCGGCCCTGGGATAGCGGCCCCAGGAAAGAACGCGTTCCGTGGATTGTGCGGCGGGCGAGCCTTGAGGCAAGGTCGTCAATGTCGGTGGCTGTGTTTCCGGTGCGCCGTAAGAGGATTGAGTAGTGGAGTTCATTCGAGGCCTCGCGCGGTCGCGTGACTTCTGGCCCAGTCTGATTTCCGATCCGCTAGTTCTTTATACAATATAGATGAAACAGCCCACGGGATTGACGAAATTTTTGCGAACGCCCTGCCAACCTGTGTCCTACGAATTTCATGTGTATCCATGCGCTGGATGCGGTATAATGGGAAATCTGCGTTTTTTGATGTCATTGAGGTGGTTCGCATTGCGACACAGTAGCATCCATCGTGGTCTTATCCTGGTCTTCAGTTGTTTACTCATTTTTTCTCTCGGTGCAAATCCAGGTGAGCGCACCGCTACAAAAATTCAGCCCGAGCAATTGACCCGAAGCATTCCAGCAAGAGCGGTACAGGATCGCACAGGGTCGCAGTTTGCGGAGTATGTCTCCAAAATGAACTCTCAGGAACGGGAAGAAGCCATTTTGGAAGAAATTTCTAAGGGTAATGTTCCGGAGTTTCTCAGGAGATTGGTGCCTGTTAAACTTCAGTGCGAACTGCCAAATGACCAGGCTCTCACGGCCACGATCTTTGTCACGCCGGATTATCTCGCGATCGGTTCCGACTCTGACTTCTTGCGCATTCCGATGAATCTCCATACGGCTGTGACCATCGCGGAGCGCTTCGGATTTGTCCTCCCCACCAGAAAAATGGTTGACGGCATCTATCTCCAATCTCACTACCACCTGGTCCCGCAGCCCTTGCCTGCCGGTCCACAGATGAGGTCAACCGAGTATTATTCGGCGCATAACCAGATGATTGAGGATCAGGTGCATGCTTTGGGGGTGCCGTTAGGGGCACTCGTTTCGGGCGACAAAAAAGATGTGATACTGAGCAATCGGTTGGCGTTGAACCTCGGACGCATCGCCATTTACGGATGGCATCGCGGACCAGGCCAGCCCATTCAACCGTTGAGCACGGTCCACGGTGCAAACTATGCCGATTACAGTCACGGTATCCGTCTAATCAGTGAGTGGGCATTGGTTAATGGTAAGCTTCAGTCGATCCGCGAACTTCTGCGGGACCCGTCGATGGCCAGAGTTCTCAGCGACGAAGGTCCAATCCATCTAGATTGGAGATTTCTCGCTGCAGTGCAGGTTGGGCCGGCAGTGGCGGCGCTGAGTAACTAACGAGTCTTCAAACGTGAGTCGAGGTGGTTTGTTCGGCAGTGCTAGGATCGGGAGGGAGCCTCAACAGTGGTGGGGGAAACCTCGCGCAAGGTCCTAACTCAATGTCCCTACTTTTTGGCCTTCCAGAGTGTTCCCACACCGCGAACAATCTTTGTGACCTCCCTGCGTTAAAACCCGGGTACTTCGCGATTGCGCGTTATGAGAATCAAGAGTTGCACGCCACCATCGAAAGCCAGGTCTCTGGTGAGCATTGCTTCCTACTCGGAAGTATCGCCCCACCTGAATGCCAGATGGGGTCGCTCCTCTTGCTGGCTCATACGCTCAAGAAGGAAGGCGCAAGCCGAGTTACGGGCATTCTTCCCTACCTTGCCTACACACGCGAGGATAAGCTCAAGCCCGGGCAAAGTCTCGCAACCGCCTGGATGGGAGCTCTTCTGAAGGCCTCTGGGTTTGACGAGATATGGACAATCGACTTGCACAGCGAACAGGACAAAAAGCTGTTTCCGTTGGCCCTGCAGTCTCTTTCTCCATCCTTTCTATTTGGCGAATGCCTGGGAAAACTGGAGCTCGGTGGCGCAAGTTTTGTGTCTCCCGATCAGGGTGCCATTCCGCGTTGCGAGGCCATGGCGTCCGCAGCAGGAGTGAAGGCTGGCGACATCGTTTACTTCGAAAAGCGCCGAACTGCCAGCGGAATCGTGCACCACGATTGTGTGGGCCAGGTGGCGCGGCGCGCGGTGATCGTCGATGACATACTCGACACCGGAGCGACCCTTGTGTCTGCGTGTGAAAAACTGGTATCGGCCGGCGCAGAGGAACTGTATATCTGCGTGACACACGGATTGTTCACCGGGCGGCAGTGGCAGAATCTTTGGTCTCTTCCGGTGAAGCACATCTTTTGCACCGATACGATTCCCGCCTGCGCGGGAATGCAGGATCCGAGGATTACCATACTGTCCGTCGCGCCAGTGCTGCGTGAGAGATTGCTGCGGGCCGGATGCAATGCCGAGACTGCTTCTTAGACGATTCCTACGCTTTAGTTAGGTCACCTGTTCCTTTGACTTCTTAGTTCAGAGTCTTGCAACAGCGAAAACTCAAGTGGTAATTGGCGTGACTCCGTTCGTCCATCACCCGGGTACCATGCCAAAACGGCGCACGCCAGCGGCACCAGTCATCATGAGCCCGAACGGTGTCGAACACAAACCAACTGCCTTTCATCTCCGTGTAGCCCAGTTCCTTGCTGCCAAGGCTGGACATTTGACTCTCATTCAGAGGCAAATTCATGTGCTCCGCGGCATTACCGTTCAGGTCGTAAACGTCCAGCGAGCTCTTACAGGCGGGAAAGTCCCCGGTAGGATAAGTGTTGGAGCCACACCCGGTCCAGCTCCCTCCATTGCAGTCGGTAGTCTTCTTACTTCCCGTGGCGCAAATTCCCTTCTGGTAGGTCGGGCCGTAACTCCAGGATTTGGTCGGGCTGTCCGCCTGGTTATGCATGGCGCGCATACGATGAATCGCGTCTTCAGGGGCCAGTCCTTTCAGAAGATCAAAATGGTAGTCCGGCGGTTCAAGCGCCCCCGCACATGCGCCTTCCCATTCGTGGGCGTCACAAAGTCGCTTTCCCATGGCCCAACAAATCTCTGCAGCTTCGCGGGCTTTGACCCAAACCACTGGATATGTGCAAGGAATGTCGGGAAATTCAAACTGGTCGATGCATGCTTTGGCGTCTTCGGGTTTCTCTTTGGAAGGATCGTACAAAGGAGCCATGTACTTGGCCCTGCAGATTTTCTCAAATCGGGGATTCTCGTAATGGATCCCCGAGGTATTCAACTTCACCATGCATTCGTCGGGCGTTACGGGGTGCTGGGTGACTGCAGGATTTCCCTGCCCGATATATCGGGAGTTGGCAAATATTTTGCGGAGTTGGTTGACTTGCTCATCGGAAAGGCCATTCTCGCGCTGTAACTGCTCGAGCAAGAGCTCATCTTGTTGTTGCAGTGATTGAGACCGAGCAAAAAACGAGTCGAAACGGACGAGCCCCAAAAGAATCAACAGTCCCGAGGACAATAGCCGGAGCGTTCTCATTTTGTACCTCCTGTTATCGATCGTGTCTCATCACATAGAAGAAGTCGCGGTTATCGGGGTAGCCGAGAAAACGGGGAACCTCATCGCCGGAATCCATTTTGTCCACCTCACTCATACCGGTCAGCAGGTAATCAACGAACAGTTGCGACCCTGCCCGGCGATAGAGTGCGAGATAGGTATGCTCCAGTGCGTTCATATCAAGGTGCATGGCGTAGCGGCAGCGATAGGCCTGGAATACGCGCGCCATCGCCGAAGGCGTCGCGTCGGAGAACACGGCGTAAATTAGGAAGCGCTTTTTCCCATTCGATTGCAGCGCCGCACCCGCACGGATTGTGCGTAATTTCATCTCTTCAGAACCCGACCAGTTTCCCGGACCCCATTGGTTTACTAGCCGCCCCGGAAAGGTTGCCTGCGATCTCTCATCGAACTCAACCAGGGCAACGCCATTCTGTCGCGCGTGCTTGATTTTGGGTAGGATGCCATCGTCCTGCACCTCCCAGGTCTTCATACCTACCGAACCATCATCGAGGACAAAGATCGTCGCCAAACCCGGCTGAAGCTTACTGAACACAACGCCATCTTCCGCGAAACCGTAATGGCTGCCATGGTTTCTCGTAGCAAGATCGCCGGACCTGAATGCTCCATGCGCGCGTTTAAACCCGCCCGTGAATGTGGCCACGGTTTTACTGACAGACTCAGGGCTAACCATGCCAGTCGGAACCAGCGGAGCGATCGTCCCAATACCGTCAGGACCCGGGAGTTTCAGGTCCTTCATTCCGGGCTGGATGTGTTCGGACCACTCGGTTGAAGGATGTTCGGTTCCGAGCTCATAGCCCAAATCGAAGCGGCTGAGGTCGAAGGCGACCAGGTAACAAAGGGACGAGGCCTCGATGCTGTCGAGGGGATTGAGCATCGTTTTGTAGCTCTCCAGGATATTTCTATCGATTAGCTTCGGTTCGATGAGGCTAACGTAAACGCCGGGATTGCCGCTTGCGGAATACCACGCTCCCGGCGTTACCGCGTTGTGGACATTTTCCAAGGTGATTCCAAGGTCGCTAGGAGTCAGAACCCGGCCTGCATACTTTGGATCGATCAGAGCGGGAGGCGGAGCATCCTCTGCGTTAACAACGCTACCACCTGTGCCTCCTTGAGCGCCGGTGTCAGTCAACTCCGCAGTTTCGCGGTGGCTGTCTTCGAGAAGATGGTGGAAAACTACTGCGACTTTCTCTCCGCCCCACACTTGCGTGCGAAAGAATTCGGCCTCCGCTTCCAATTTTGTGCGATGCCCCTTGGTAGGGTTTCTTAGAAAGAGCCGTTCATCACACAGTGATGCGTAGGGTGCCTGCGAATTTTTCGCCTGGTCCAGGGGACCGTTTGCTCTGGTTTGAAAGAGGCTACAGAGATAGTGAGCGTTTCCCTGCGAAATTTCTATTCCTGATGCAGATTTGGGATCCAGGAACAATTTTTCCGAACGAGGCTGAGGGTTCTCCAGATGATAAGTGGACTGGGAACCGTCCTGCCAGGAAACCTCCAAGACGTACCAGGCATTGGCTGAGGGATTGAGGTTGACGAGCGTGGCCGTTCCTTGAATGCCATTGTCCGACTTGATTCTCATTGAAGTGGTCTGGCGAATAGGTTGAAGATCTAGGATGGTTTTCGGCATAGCAGCTTCAGGTTGCGCGGTTTCAGCTTTTCGTACTACGTTTTCTTGGGGCGGCGTATCCCGGCCTTTTGCGATACGCAACATTCCGACCGAAGCAAACACCACGAGGCTTAGCGCTAACAGGGGGCGGCTGTTGTCGGTGCCTAAAGAACGTTTCTTTGCCGGAGATATCAAGTGAACTAGTCGTCCTTTTCCGCAAACTAGATGGCCATCAAGGCCGCAGCCAGCATCAACAGGATCAGAATGCGACTGGTCTGGTTACGCATCGCGAATACCAGGGGATCGTCAAGCATTTTCCCGCGATGCGCGATGAGCCAAAGGTATCCTATCCAATAGAGCAGCAACGGACACACCAACCACAACACTTGATGTGTGGAATAGAGCAGTTTGACGGACCCACTTGCGATGTAAAGCGAGAGAACCAAGACCGCTGCGTACCCGCTGCCTATTCCCATGGAGGCCAGTAACTCCGCGTCGCTCAGTTCATAGCTTCGTGCTCTGGCGTGGTCCCCATCGACACTACGCATGACGACAAGCTCGGCGTAGCGTTTGATAAATGCCAAGCTGAGAAACAAAAACATGGAGAAGGCCAACAGCCAAACCGATAGTGGGACCAGTGCCGCTAGGCCTCCCGCAACGATCCTTAGGGTATAGAAAGACGCGAGCAGGAATACGTCCAGAAGAACCATTTTCTTAAGACGAAGCGAATAGGCAGCCGCCATGGTGAAATAGAGCAGCAGGATTCCCACCGAGGGCCCCGAAAGCGGCCAAGCCAGGACGCAACCCAAAATGGCCAGTGCAGGAGCCAGCGCGAGACCGTAGGCCAGCGGCAATCGTCCGGACGCAAAAGGGCGCAAGCGTTTCTCGGGATGATGGCGGTCAGCCTGCAAATCACACAAATCGTTAATAAGATATCCGCTAGATGCACAGCAGCAGAATGACGCGAAAGCGATAATTGTTCTTATTAAAAGAATTGGTTCGGTGAAAAGGTGCGCTGCAAGCAGAGGAATAAATACCAAAATGTTTTTTACCCACTGCCGAGGCCGCAGCGCACTCAAGTATTCGCCGAGGCTAGCGCCGCGATCTTCAAACGAGCTCTCGATTTCCGTCACCTGCGCGACAGTTCGCTTCAAACGGGGGTTCGAAGTGACCACAATGGCTTTCCTCGCGGAAGACCACACCGCCAAGTCGCGGGATTCATTGCCCACGTAGTCGAAACCCTGGTCTCCGAATTCACCAACAAGACGTGCTCGTTTGCGTTCCCCCGACAAATTTGTGACACCGTCACTCGCCTGAACCAAATCAAACAGCTTCAGGTAATCGGCGACTCCCCTGGCAAATTGCTCGTCGCTAGCCGTCGCGAGAACAATGTGCCGGCCCTTTTCGCGTTCTGTATGGAGCCAGTCCAGAACAGCGGTGCGATAGGGAAGCAATGCGGGATCAAGCCGAACGCGCTGGGCGATCTCACGCTTTAGGTGTGCCCTTCCCTTGAGCAGCCAAACAGGCACGGCACATAGCGCAAAAGGCGCCTCTCGTAGCAATATACAGATAGACTCGAGTAATAAATCGGTTTTTATCAGCGTGCCGTCGAGGTCCACCACGAGAGGGGGTAAAGGACCGGCTGGTAAGGACACATTTCGCACTCTGGTGCTCTGCTCTTCAAGAGCCGGGATGGAAGCACGTTCAACGTTCATAGTCTTTTCGTGCATGGGTTCACTTCAATTAGCCTTCGTGAAGGCAGGTCCTGTCTTTGATGAGGAGGCATAATCATGCTCATCCTCCCTGAATCAAATTGCCTCGGAAAACCACAACTCGGGTTCCCCTGGCCACCTATTCTAACCGAGATGGCCGCTGCTTTTTAGATGCTCGTTCGTTCGGCCGGGATTCTACTCCGTGCTGAAGGTAAGCGCCAGCGTGAAGCCCGCGGAAATGTCTTGTGGATTGGGGGGATTCAGTGACCGCACAAGCCGCCCCCAGCCAAAGGAAACGCCCAGCTTCCCGATTGCCTTTGTTCCTTTCCCCACACTGGCTTGTCGCAAGTCGGCTGCCAAATCTGGATGTGCTGAATCGATTGATGCTAAGGGCGGTTCCCGAAGCACCCAGTGCACAAGTGAGGATAGTCTGCCCACGCGAGGGCAGCGCTGCCCGGAACCAAGGCTTCCGGCGATGTGGAAGATGCGGATCAAAAGTAAAGATTCTGTTTCGTGTTAGTCACAAAGGAGGGAGGGCAGGAAGCATACTGGCGGGTAAGCGTCCTGCCCCCAAGTGGTCAAGTGGACTGTTTGGATTGGATGAATGAGGAGCCGCAAAGGTTTAAGATTTTGGGGTGGTGAGATGAGGTTATAAGCCATTCGTTTA
>Ga0209656_10002520_pt1 | contig 11851 bp, 5 predicted proteins | sample BogFormECP12_OM2_FD_188239 | JGI IMG/M metagenome (GOLD analysis project Ga0209656, IMG submission 188239) | Bog forest soil microbial communities from Calvert Island, British Columbia, Canada - ECP12_OM2 (SPAdes) (version 2) | ecosystem: Environmental > Aquatic > Freshwater > Wetlands > Bog ... | reverse complement strand
TGCGTGCCGCGAAAATCGATACCCACGTCATAGGCAGACGCTTGGCCGGTGACCGTCAGACTAACGTTCGTGCTTTGCTGGATGCCGCCACCATTGCCGGTCACCGTGATGGGATAGGTCCCCGTCGGTGTGCTGCTGCCTACCGTGATGGTCATCGTTGAGCTGCCCGAACCCGGGGCCGGTATCGGGTTGGGATTGAAGCTCACCGTTGTGCCGGACGGCGCCCCCGATGCCGACAGGCTGATCGCGCTATTGAAGCCCCCGCTGATGGTGGTCGTAATGGTCGAAGTCCCTTGATTCCCTTGAGCGATGCTGAGCGAAGCCGGCGAAGCTGAAATCGTGAAGTTCGGCGCGGGCGTTACCGTCAAAGTCACCGTCGTGTTTTGCTGGATCCCTCCGCCATTGCCGGTCACCGTGATGGGATAGGTACCGGTCGGTGTGCTGCTGCCCACCGTGATCGTCATGGTCGAGCTGCCCGCGCCCGGGGCCGGTATCGGGTTGGGATTGAAACCTACCGTTGTGCCCGAGGGAACTCCGGAAGCCGACAGACCAATCGCGCTGTTGAAACCACCGCTGATGGTGGCGGTGATGGTCGAAGTCCCCTGATTCCCTTGCGCGATGCTGAGCGAAGCCGGCAAAGCCGAAATCGTGAAATTGGGTTGCGCTCCCGCCGTCACTGTTAGAGTGACCGTGGTGTTTTGCTGGACTCCTCCGCCGTTGCCGGTCACCGTGATGGGATAGGTTCCCGTCGGCGTGCTGCTGCCCACCGTGATGGTCATCGTCGAACTGCCCGCGCCCGGTGCCGGAATCGGGTTGGGGTTAAAGCTCACTGTCGTCCCGGAGGGCGCCCCCGATGCCGACAGACTGATCGCGCTGTTGAAGCCCCCGCTGATGGTGGCGGTGATGGTCGAAGTCCCCTGGTTCCCTTGCTGGATGCTCAGCGAAGCCGGCGAGGCCGAAAGCGAGAAGCTTTGCTGTTGCACGGAGGTAATGCGGATATGCGCAATACTGGGAGCATTGCCAGCGGCCATGCTCACGGTCAGCGTTGTACCCGTCAGTGTGACCGTTTGTTCCTGGTTGCTGGCGGGCCACTGGGCCGCCGTCCAGTTATTGTTCGCAGCGTCGATGAAACGCCCAGTTCCGGGATTGTTGGGATTGACGGTAAAGAGCTGCGTTCCACTTTTGCCGTCCTTGAAGATGAAGCTTGGACACTTTCCCGCACCACATTGGGTTCCGGTTGCACTTCCGGTCGCGAACCCGATGTTGTAAGTCCCCGCCTGGGGAACCGTTATGGTTAGAGTTTCCCCGCCTGAGGCGGTATAGGTGTTGGCTACTCCCGCCAAACGCGGGTCAATACTGGTACTTTGGTCTGCCGCCGCGTTACATTTCTGGCTCCATTGCCAAGTGACAGACTGACCATTCGAATTGGTGCGGGTTTGCGGGGTTATTCCGTCATTTACGCAGTTGTCGAAGACCGCGTATGCGGGGTCGGTGACATAATTTTGTGTACCGCGAAAATCAATACCGACGTCGTATTGCTGGGCTGTGACCGTGAGGCTGGCAGTCGCCAGCAGCAAAGTAATCGTAATCGCCATCTTAAAAAAGAAAAATACCTGCCTGCTGGAGAACCCGGAGCTCATGTCTTGCCCTTGCCTTTGAAGGAAATCCCTGCGAATCATCGCCTCTTAGGGGCACGAAATTCGCAATGGTAGACGGCACTATATGGCAAGATGAAAGGATCCGCATAGAACCAAGGTGTCGATGTCTAAACTTTAGTAACCGACGCCTTCAGTTACCACGGACGCAGGCTGTTGCAACTTTACTCAGCTTGGGAACCCCGATCTTGTCACGGTGCCCTGTGATGTAGGTACTTGCGCTGGCGACTCCCCGATAAGTACAGTCATGGCGAAGGATGTCGAGGAGTTGTGTATGCGAGCGACTCCCAGAACATCCTCGAGAGCAGGACTGTGTGACTCAACCGCTGCTGTCGTTGTTTCGCTTGCGGCCCTTCCAACCCCGGTTGCCCGTTGCCAGTTCCCAGTTGCCAGAAAACCCCCAAAATCAGTTGTCAGTTGCCAGACGTCACTTGCAGGAGGCACCGCAGATCCCTCCACTCCGCTTCGCTCCGGTCGGGATGACAGACCTGCAATGTCAGGCTCGGCACGACAGGGCGAAGAGCGAACGGCGAAAAGCTAACTGCGGCACACAGCGCCCCTTTAAATCCTTATCCTGCAATATTTTACCCATAACTCCAACGGGCTCAATATTTTGCGGGGAATCTTTTTTGATTGTCCTTTAATTTCAATATTTTCCGCGAGACAAGGGGAGGGGGGACCGGGTCAGTCGCCAGTTGCCGGTTGTCGGTTGTCAGTGGCCAGGAAGCATCGTGATCGTAAATCATTTGGATAGAATAATTTACGATAAGTCCATATAGATAGAATTGTTTAGCAAGATTCTTGGGGCTGCAACAGAGCAGTACCAGATTTTTCGGTAGTGGGTCATGACCCACTACCGATTTTTCGTCCAAGTTATTGATTCTACTTGGTGGCCGTTAGCTCTTCCGCTTGTAAACGTAAATGTTCCACGTCGAAAGCGGTGGAGCGGGACCTTTGCCCTCGACGCCTAGGGGGTTCAGGGAGCTGATGTCAACCGCAAGCAGGGAGTAATTCTGAGCGAGGTAGGTTCGGAGCCACTCGAAGATGTACATGTCGGCTCCAGGTTGTGGGAGCCAGGATAGCGGTACATCGACGTAGATCAAAAGCTCCGGACGGGCCTTCTCGATCTCGGCGATCATTTCGCTCTGCATGACCGGGGCGTACTTCTGCGGCTCCATCAGCGCGTAGGTGTAGATGTATCCCGTGGCCGAGGGCCGGCCGGAGTAGAAATAGATCTCCGGCTCCGAGCCCACAATCGCGATCGGAGCTCCCTTGGGCGTTTGACTCTTCACTGCCCGTGCAATGTCCAGCGCTTCCGGGAAGGGATTGGCGCCATAAATACTGCGGCAGGCTTCGAGCGGCGTCATCTTGAAGAAAATGTCGCGCTGGCCGTAGATGGAATAGGCAAAAGCGGCCAGGAAGAAAAGCACAGGTATCGCGCTGAGAGCAGGAGAAGGCTTCCACGACAATAGCTTATCGGTGGCGCAACTTATGGCCAGTCCAGCCAGGAGCGACACCGCCGGCAACATGAGAATGAAGTAGTGCTCGCGAAAGTAGAGTCCCGGACAAACTGCCAGGATGGAGAAGAGAAGAAATAGACCTACAAAGGCACCGTGAGACCGGGCCCAAGAACACCAGAGGAATGTCGTCAGCCCTAAGCCTGCAATCGCCCAAATCAAAATTACAGGACCTACTACGTAAGGGATTATGAACTTGAATAGAGCGAAACCTTCATGTGGTGTCACCTTTGAGGCGTACTGGCTGCTGTAAGAGAAAGTCCAAAACCAAAACTTCTGGAACACTCCTGCCTTAAGCATGAGCAGGCAGGTGACAGCAAAGGGAAGTGCGCCTCCTAAGACGAGAGCGCCAAGGCTGGAGGCCAGACCTCCGCGAAGGTCAGGAGATCTGAGCTTAGCTTGCAGTAGATACACTCCTCCGAAGAGGAGAAACAGAATCCCGGGCTGCTTCATGACGAAGGCGAGTCCGAGCAGCAGGCCGCTGCAGAAGAACAGCCAGGTCTTGTTGGACTCGATGGCGCCTAGCAGCAACAGGATACCCGCGATTGCAGGCAGCACCACGAAGTGGCTGGCGTGGGCAGCGAGGCCCATTTCCGTTGGGTTTGCGGAGATCAGCGCATAACTGGCGCAAGCGACAGCTCCAGCGAGAAAGGAGAACAACCGCGTTGCGAGGAAGAAAATAAGGAGCGCAGTGGCGGAATTGAAGAAGATGAGACCGACATGCACTGCGGATGGAGTCTGGCCCAGGGTTGCGAGGATCAACGAATACGCTGCGGCGGTGCCCGGCAGCTTCATCGTATAGGCAAGCTGGTAGGGAGGAAGGCCTTGCAGAATCAGTTGACCGGTGTAAGCGTATTCTCCTTCGTCGCGCTCCAGCGGCATGGCGCGCAAGCGATAACGAATGCAGGCAAACAACAAGATGGCGAGGAGCACCAGTCCGCAACAGAAGTACTGCAACAGGCGGTGCTTCGCGGAGTTAGGTTGCTCGAGCTCGGCCAATGTGTTCACGCAGTCAAATCCACAGCATGGAGCTTAGGCTTGTCAACTGGTGTAGGTGGTTCTTCCCTATGGGCTGGGAGAAAATTCCGGTTGACGCACACGCTTACGTCTGCGGCTCGCCGCCAGTAGCGAGAAGTAGTAAATAATGATCTGAAGAACCGCCACTCCACAGGTATCGAGGACGACGTCCTGCCACCTCCCGGTTCGCGACGGAATAAACGACTGGTGAATCTCGTCCAGAGAAGCGGTGACCACGGTGACGAGCATGCCGATCATCACCCACTCCCCTCGCCAGAAGTCGTGCAGGTACATTCCCCAGCGTCGCCTTAGCACCGGCGCAAGCCGGTCGCGGTTGGTGTACCTCAGCGCGAAGAACACCAGAGCGCCCAGGATTCCATAGCCCATGAAGTGCCCTGTCTTGCGCAGGACCTCATTGAGCTCCTGCACAATTTGTCCGTTCACGTGCCGGAACAGAAACGACAGCATTGCGTAGAGCAATCCTGAAGTGTTGGCTGAGGAAGCCATATCGGTGGATTCCAGCCGGATGATTCCCAGCCAGACAACGGCCGGCCACCAGTTGCGGGCCAGGATTCGGAATGAGGGCTTCAGCGAACCCGTGTGCTGCGCGAGCAATTCAGCGCCTGGGTCGGATGGACGCTGGCGGTAAGCCGAGGGATTACTCGACACGGTAGTTGGGCGCCTCGCGGGTAATCATCACGTCGTGGACGTGGCTTTCGCGCAGGCCAGCGCCGCTGATGCGTACGAATCGCGCATTCTGCTGGAGTTCCGCAATGGTGGAACAGCCAACGTATCCCATTCCGCTCTTCATGCCGCCCACCAACTGGTAAACGATCATAGCAACCGTCCCGCGATAAGGCACGCGCCCTTCAATGCCCTCGGGAACGAGCTTTCCCAGTCGATTGCCGTCGACGCCGTCTTCGGACAGCACGGGAACCGAGGAATCGGATTCGCCATCCTGGAAGTAACGCTCGCTGGAGCCTTGCGCCATGGCGGCGAGCGATCCCATTCCGCGGTACACCTTGAACGAGCGGCCCTGGTAGAGAATTGTCTCGCCCGGGCTTTCTTCGGTTCCGGCGAGCAGCGAGCCGATCATCACGCAGCTCGCACCGGCGGCAATCGCCTTGGTAATATCTCCGGAATACTTGATGCCGCCATCGGCGATAATCGGCACGTCGCTGTCGCGAGTGGCGCGTGCAGCCTCAGCGATGGCTGTGATCTGCGGAACACCCGCGCCAGTCACGACACGTGTGGTGCAGATCGAGCCAGGTCCGATGCCGACCTTAATGCCATCGGCTCCGGCCCGCGCCAGTTCACAAGCGCCGTCGAAGGTGCCGATGTTGCCGGCGATGAGGTCCACTTCTGGAAGCTTCGACTTGATCTCCCTGACAGCTTCGAGAACACGCGTGGAGTGCCCGTGTGCGCTGTCAACCGCCAGCAGATCGACCTTGGCTTGCACCATTTCCTGAGCCCGCTCCAGGTAATCTCCAGTTGCGCCAATGGCGGCGCCGACGCGCAATCGGCCGTGGGCATCTTTCGCAGCGAAGGGATACTTCAGCCGCTTCTGGATGTCCTTTACCGTGATCAGCCCCTTGAGGTTGTAATGATCGTCCACCACCAGCAGCTTCTCGATGCGGTGTTTATGGAGGATCGCCTCCGCATCGCTAAGGGTCGTGCCTACTGGAACGGTGATCAGGTTCTCCTTTGTCATTACCTCGCTGATGGGGATGTCGGTGCGGGTTTCGAAGCGGAGATCACGATTGGTGAGAATGCCAACCAGCTTCTTGTTCTTGGTAATCGGCACGCCGGAGATGCGGTAACGCCGCATCACGTCCAACGCGTCGGCGATCCTGTCCTCCGGCGACATGGTTATGGGATCGACGATCATGCCACTCTCTGAACGCTTGACCTTGTCCACCTCGCTGGCCTGCTCTTCGATGCTGAGGTTGCGATGGATGATCCCGAGTCCGCCTTGCTGTGCCATGGCGATTGCCATGCGCGATTCCGTCACCGTGTCCATGGCGGCGCTGATCAGCGGGATACGCAGTTCGATATTGCGGCTCAGGCGCGTTCTGGTGTCTGCTAGGGCAGGTACGACGTCGGACTTGGCAGGCAAAAGCAACACGTCATCGAAGGTGAGCGACTCGGGCACCGGGAAATGAATCATGGCAATGGTTCCGCGGAGGGGTAAACTTTCATTGTAGAGTTGCACTCGGCTTTAGGCAAACGGGAGCGCCACGCAAGTTAGCAGGGCTAAGTTCCTCTTGAGTTGACGAGGATTTGGGGAAAAGAACGTGCTTGACGGGGCGAAATCGAGTCCAGCAGGCCGTTGAATTTTGACGATTTCCGGCGTATAGTTAGGGAAGTACTGCTGTGTTTTTGAGGGTTGTGGTACCCCCTCCCGGCGTGGCGGCGGGGCCGCGCGCATTTGGCGAAGCACATCGGTGGGCGCGAGCCCACTTTTTATTTCCACCCGTAATCCGCTGGTGTATGGCGACTCCAGGCGGCAGCGAAAGCCTGACGGGCGGGTTCCGCTCATTTGCCAGAAGATGTTTTTGGGCAAGAAGGACGATGACAGCCGGTTTAGACAGGGTCCGAGAGATCGCGGAGCGCGTAGCGCAATCGAGCGGCTTGGAAGTGGTGGATATCGAGTTGCTGGGCGGCGGTAAAGCGCGCATGCTCCGCATCTTCATCGACAAGCCGGCTGGGGTAACGCACGAGGATTGTTCCAGCTTCAGTCGTGAAGTCGGCACTATCTTCGATGTGGAAGATGCCGTACCGGGAAGCTCGTATTTGCTCGAAGTTTCATCGCCGGGACTCGATCGCAAGCTTTCGAAGCCGGCGGACTACGAGCGCTTCACGGGCAGTCTGGTGAAGCTGATGACTCGCGATTCGGTGAACGGGAACCGGCATTTTGAAGGGCGGCTAAAGGCGTTTCACGATGGCCGGCTGAACCTGGAATTGACCGGCAGGAAGAAGTCAAAGAAACACGAGGCAGTGGAGCACGGAACTGAAGTTGAAATAGAGCTTGCCAACGTCGAGAAGGCGAACCTCGTTCCCGAGTTCTGATTGCAGGTTACGAAGTTACCCAGAGAGCAAGGCAAGTAAGGTGGCGGACATTTATGGCGAGTGAACTGTACAACGTAATCGACGCTCTGAGCCGGGAAAAAGGCATCGATCCGCAGATCGTCGTGAACGCGGTGGAGGATGCAATCGTTGTCGCCACCCGAAAGTATTACAAGACGCAGGAGAACCTGCGGGCCGAGCTTGACAAGGAAAGCGGCCAGATTCGTGCCTACGCGGTGCGCACGATTGTTGAGGGTTCGGAGCAAATCGAGGACCCCAACGCGCAAATCACCCTCGATGAGGCCAAGCGCATTGATCCGGCTGCCGAAGTCGGCGGCGAATTGCGCACGTACAAAGCTACGGACGTACTCGGGCGAATTGCGGCACAGCTTGCCAAGCAGGTCATCTTCCAGAAGGTGCGCGAAGCAGAGCGGGACACGATTTACAACGAGTATATTGGCCGCGTCGGAGAAGTGATCAACGCTACCATCAAGCGCCAGGAAGGCCAGGACGTGATTGTGGATTTGGGCAAGGCCGAGGCGCGGATGCCCAGGAAGGACCAGTCGCGGCTGGAATCATTCGCTCCCGGTGAGCGGGCGCGAGTGGTGATCGTCCGCGTCGAGAAGGCTTCCAAGGGGCCGCAGGTCGTGGTGTCGCGCGCCGTGCCGGAATTGGTGTCGCATCTGTTCCAGACGGAAGTACCCGAGATTTATGACAACACGGTGGTCATCCGTGCGATTGCCCGCGAAGCTGGCGAACGTACCAAAATCGCCGTCATGTCGAAGGACAAGGACGTCGATCCCGTTGGCGCGTGCGTCGGCATGAAGGGCATGCGCGTGCAGTCGATCATCCGCGAATTGCGCGGCGAGAAGATCGACATCATCGAGTACCACGAAGACCCCGTGGTGTTCGCTGAGAAGGCGCTGCAGCCCGCCAAGGTCAGCCGCGTGACGGTGCTCGAGGGTGAGGAGAGACATCTCGAAGTCATCGTTGACGATAGCCAGTTGTCGCTGGCCATCGGCAAGAAAGGGCAGAACGTCCGTCTTGCCGCCAAGCTGCTGGGATGGAAGATTGACATTAAGAGCGAGGAAGAGAAGCGCCAGGAAGTCGAAGAGCGGATGTCCGCGGTGATGAGCCAGCCGGCCACTCCGTTGGAGACCATTCCCGATCTAGAGCCGGGCATCGTTGAGAAGCTCGTCGCGGCTGGCATCACCACCGTTGAGGCCGTAGCTGACATGACTCCAGAGCAGCTCGAAGAAGTGCCGGGTATCGGGCCGAAGACGGTGGAAAAAATCAGTATCGCCGTGAATAATTATTTTGCCAGCTTGGAGGCAAGCGAAGCTGCTACGGAGGAAGCCACTCCGGCAGAAGAGCTAGCAGAAGAAGGCTTGGCGGAAGAGGAAGCTCCTTCAGAAGGCTTACCGGGAAGCGACGAAATCCCGCTGCCGGACGAAGTAATTCTGGAAGGCGGCGGCGACGAGAGCCCGACTGGCCCCGATTCCGCCGGGCAATCCGGCGACGTGGAAGGCCTGTCTGACGAGGCCGAAGCCACTTCGGACAGCGTCGAAGATCTGGTCGAATCCGGGCAATATTACGAAGCTGAAGTCGTCGCGGGCATCGAAGATGCTCCTGATGCTGATGTGGCCGAGGTGACCACGCACGAGCGTCCGACGACGGAGAACGAGAACATTCCCGAGGAAGAAAAACCTGGGGAAGAGAAGTAGAAGTCAGAGGTCCACAGTGCGTGCTGCGGACCAGAGGAGTTTCAATACGAGGGTGCTATGACGGCTTAACCGGACGGAACAATACGGAGGAAACAGGGCGGCATGCAGAAGATTCGAATCAATGATCTGGCGCGAGAACTAGAGGTCAAGAGCAAAGAGATTCTCGACGTTCTCACCAAGGTCGGTGTAACAGAAAAGAAGACGCACTCCAGTTCGATCGAAGTGGATGAAGCGGAGCGTGTGAAGAAGTACTTTGCGGGGCATGCAGAGCCCAGCAGCGGCGCGCGTAGCCCGCGCCCGCCCGCCCCGGCAGATGAGTTCAAGCCCAAGATTGACTTGTCGCACATCTCCAAGCCTGGCGATGTGCGGAAGGCGGTCGAGCAGAGGGCAGTCCAAGGTTCCGCAACTGCCCGCCCGGCCACGCTCGCAACCCACGCTGTGCCTGCTGCGCCGCGGCAAACCGTGGCTCCCCCGTCAGCCGTGCCTGCGAAACCAGCGTCTGTGATCGCCAAGCCTGCCGCACCGGCTGCGGCTATCGCTCCAGCAGCCCCTGTTGAACCGCCGAAGCCCGCGCCGCGTTTCATAACTCCCCAAACTGTGCGTCCGCCCTCTGCGGTCATACCTCCGCCAAAGCCGCCAGCAGCCGTACTGCCGCCCGTTGTGCGCGCTCACGCACCGTCCCCAGTGGAAGCCGCGAAGCCTTCCGAACTGATGATTGAGGACCAGGTTGCGGTCCTGGACGAAGCCGAAGTCGTGCTTGCCCAACCCGAAGCCGCTGAGGTTGGGACCCCCATCGAGGTGGAAACCGAAGCCCCAGCCGCACCAACGAGTCGCGTAACCCTGCCGCCCCGCCCCGCCGCTCCGGCACGTCCGGGGCAAACTGGAGCCGGCACTCACGCGCCGCGTCGGTTGATTGTTCCCCAGACCGGGCCGCGCCCGGTATATCTGGCACCGCCGTCCGCGGCAGGTTCTGGCGCCAGCGCACCTGCGCGCGGAGGCATGCCGGAGCGTGGCAAGCCGATTTTCCAGCGCCCGCGTCCGGGAGCTCCGCCGCAAAATTTGACGACGCGGGCGCCCGCACGTCCGGGCGAGCGCCGTGGCCCGCATCCCACGCGCACTGGCGCGCCTGGCGCCCGTCCTGGATTCGGTCCGGGTGCTGGTATTGCGCCTCCGCCCACCGGACAGCGTCCGGCCGGACGCCCAATGCGGCCTGGGCAGCGCTATGTTCCACGCGGAGTGAAGGAAGGCCCGATGAAGGGCTTTGTTCCGCCGCCGCGGCTGTCACTTTCGACCGAGCCACTGCCGATCACGCGGAGCATCACCATTCCGGAAGGCGTCAGCGTGAAGGACTTGGCTGAAAAGCTGGGAATCCGCGCCAAGGATTTGATCGCCCGGCTGCTGGCGCGTGGCGTGTTCGCCACTGTCAACCAGACGCTTGACTCGGACCTGGCGACGGAAATGGCCCGTCACTTCGGTGCAGAAACGGCAGTCATCACTTTTGAAGAACAGTTGGCCAAGGACACGGTCCAAACCGAAGGTGCTGGCGAAGACGGCGGAGCACAAGCTGTGCCCCGTCCGCCGGTAGTGACGATCATGGGGCACGTGGACCATGGCAAGACTAGTTTGCTCGACGCCATCCGTTCGACCAACGTCGCCGAAGGGGAAGCTGGCGGCATCACACAGCACATCGGGGCCTACAAGGTCTCGATCACTGATCCCAATTCGCCCGCATATGGACGCGAGATCGTCTTCCTCGATACCCCGGGTCACGAGGCGTTCACCCGCATGCGTGCCCGCGGATCGAAGGTGACCGACATCGTGGTTCTGGTTGTAGCTGCGGATGATGGTGTCATGCCACAGACGGTGGAGGCCATCGATCACGCGCGGGCGGCTAAGGTGCCGATCATCGTCGCGGTAAACAAGATTGACAAGCCTGACGCTCTGCCGGAGCGCGTGAAGAAGCAGCTCGCCGATCGCGGGCTGATGCCCGAAGACTGGGGCGGCAACACGGTATTCGTGGATGTTTCGGCAAAGCAGAAAACCAATCTCAATCTGCTGATGGAAATGATTTGCCTGGTTGCCGACCTGCAAGACCTCAAGGCTGTGCCTGATCGTCTGGCATCGGGCACCGTGCTTGAAGCCAAACTGGATCGCGGACGCGGTCCCGTGGCGACGGTGCTGGTACAGAACGGCACCCTGAGGACGGGCGACAATTTCGTAGTCGGAAACGTTTTCGGCAAGGTTCGTGCCATGTTTAACGATCGAGGCCTAGCAATGGAAGCCGCGCCTCCGGCGACGCCGGCCGAGATACTGGGATTGGAAGGATTGCCGCAGGCTGGGGACCAGCTTGTCGCCGTGGCCGACCGTGAGAAGGCGCGTGGCATCTCCGAATACCGTGAGCAGAAAGCACGCGAGGCGCAACTGGCAAAAAGTTCGCGCGTGTCGCTCGAGGGCTTGGCGGAGCAGTTGAAATCCGCGGGCCAGAAGGAACTGGACATCATTCTGAAGGGCGATGTGCAAGGCTCGGTGGAAGTCCTGAGCGACTTGCTGACCAAGCTGTCGAACGACAGGGTCAAGATCAAGATCCTGCTCAGCGGCGTCGGCGCCATTACGGAAACCGACGTGCTGCTGGCCTCCGCATCGAACGCCGTGATTATCGGCTTCAATGTACGGCCGGAGCGCAAGGCGCAAGAACTGGCGGAGCAGGAAAAGGTGGACATCCGCCTGCACTCGATCATTTACGAGTTGCAGGATGAAATCAAGCGCGCCATGACTGGCCTGCTCGAACCGATCATCAAAGAAACCTATCTCGGACGCGCCGAAGTGCGCGACACTTTCCGTGTTCCGAAAGTGGGTACTGTGGCAGGCTGTT
>Ga0209656_10002519_pt1 | contig 11854 bp, 9 predicted proteins | sample BogFormECP12_OM2_FD_188239 | JGI IMG/M metagenome (GOLD analysis project Ga0209656, IMG submission 188239) | Bog forest soil microbial communities from Calvert Island, British Columbia, Canada - ECP12_OM2 (SPAdes) (version 2) | ecosystem: Environmental > Aquatic > Freshwater > Wetlands > Bog ... | reverse complement strand
CGGGAGCACAGCGTCCGGTTTGATGAGTTGGGATAGCGACATATCCGTCCTAGATGTTCGGCGGCCGTCCTTGCCCCCGTCGATCGCCGTCAGCGTGGATCCAGCCACCCTATCGCTCCATCCCGGCGCCGATAAACGATGTTCACTCGCCCGCTCCCCGCGTGCGCGAACACCACGACCGGCGCGCCCGTGAGGTCGAGCTCCGCGACCGCCGATGCGACGGATAGCGACTTGAGCGCCTCCGTTCCCTCGGCGACGACCACCGGATTAAAGCCCCCGGCCGGCTCCACGTCGTCTGACGGCGCCTCGACCACATAATTGGTAACGGTGCCTTCGCCCTGCGCCGGAACCATGATCTCGGGGGTTCCCGAACGGCCCTTGAGGCGCTGCTTGTAGCGCCTGAGCCGCGCCTCGATCTTGTCGGCGGCGTGCTCGAAACAGGGATAGGGTTCGTGCGCCGCGCCCTCGGCGTGCAGACTTACGCCGGAGCTCAGCCGCAGCGTGCAGTCCGAACGATATCCGGAACCCTCACGGGCGATCACCACGTGCCCGCTCACCGTTCCGTTGAAGTAGCGGGCGACCATCCCCTCCACTTTGTCCAACACGTGTTGCCGCAAAGATTCCCCGACGTCGAGGTTCTTGCCGGTTACTCTCACAGTCATCGGTTATTGGCCTTGTTCTTTCGGCGAGCCGCGCGCCTCATCGCCGCCGCTCGTCCCTGCGCCAGCTGGCGCTCTCTCCTTCGCCCCGCTTCGCCGGGGACATCGCAAGCGATCCTCCCGAAATTAGCGTTAGGAGCCTGCCGCGGCCGTGTCAATCGCCGGCGCATCATGTTGTTTCGGCGCAGCAAATGAGGTTCACGCCTCGACCTGAACAGAATCGCTCCGCGTTCGCAGAGCGCCGATCGGCGACATCTTCAGCTTGCGCCGCTCGACCGAGGACGGAATCTTGAGACTGTCGCGGTACTTCGCCACGGTGCGGCGCGCCACGACGATCTCGGCCCTGCGAAGCCGTTCGACGATGCCGTCGTCGGACAGGACGTCCTCCGGATCCTCCTCGTCGATCATTTGTCGTATGCGCTGCCGCACAGCCTCCGCCGAGTGAGACTGGGTCGAGTCGGTGGAGGGGATCGCGGCAGTGAAGAAGTATTTCATCTCGAACAGGCCGCGGGGCGTCTGGATGAACTTGTGCGCCGTGGCGCGCGAGACGGTCGATTCGTGCACCCCGATCGCTTCGCCGATCATCTTCAGGTTCAAGGGTTTCAGCGCCGACACGCCTTCGACCAAAAAGGCGTCCTGCCGCCGCACGATCTCGCTCGCCACGTTGAGAATGGTGCGCGCGCGCTGCTCGAGGCTCTTGGTCAGCCAGTTCGCCGACTGAAGCTGGGCGGACACGTATTGCTTGTCCTCGTCGCGGCTCGCGCCGCGCCGGATGACCGCGGCGTAGGTCTCGTTGACCAGCACGCGCGGCAGCGCCTGACTGTTGAGTTCGACGCGCCATGTCCGGTCGGGCGCGGCGACGACAAAGACGTCGGGGATGGCGGGCGCGCCCGGCGGGTCGCCGAAGGCGCGGCCGGGCTTCGGCTCGAGGCGGCGGATTTCCGCGATCATGTCGGCGAGATCCTCGTCGTCGACGCCGCAGACCTTGCGCAGCAGGGGAAAGTCGCGCCGCGCCAGCGCCGGCAGGTTGGCGATCATCGCCTCCATGGCGGGATCGAAACGGTCGCGCTCGCGCAACTGTAGCGCGAGGCACTCGGCGAGGTTGCGGGCGAACACGCCCGTCGGCTCGAGCGTCTGCAACTTCATGAGCACCGCCTCAACGGCTTCCCGGGTCGTTCCGAGTCGTTCGGCGATTTCCTCCAGCGAGCCGATGAAATAGCCCGCCTCGTCGAGCCCGTCGATCAGCGCGACGCCGATCATGCGCTCGGACGGATCGACCAGGATGACGCCGGCCTGGCGGTCGAGGTGTTCCTGCAGCGAGGGGGTCTCGGACACGTAGGCCTCGAGGTCGGGGGCCTCGCCCGAGCCCGACCCGCCGCCGACTCCGGCCCAGGACCCGGTCGAGAGCCCCTCGCCGAGCGGCGTCTCCGCCGCGGGCACGGTGCGGTCCGGCTCGAAAGCGTTCTCGACCTCGGTGCCGAGATTGGCTTCCATCGCCGTCCGGTCGGTCTCCAGCGACTCGGACGCCCAGTCGCCGGGCTCGACGGGGCGATCCGTGGCCGGCGCTTCCGGCGGACCTTCGAGCCGTTCGGCCTCGCGGCCCTCGTGCTCCTCGGCCCGCTCGAGCAGCGGATTGCTCGAAAGCTCGTTCTCGATGAAGGCGGAAAGCTCCAAGTTCGGCATCTGCAACAGCTTGATCGCCTGAAGCAGTTGCGGCGTCAGAACCATCGTCTGACCCTGCCGCATCGTCAGTTTGGCCGAAAGCGCCATTGCACCCTTGCTTTTGCTGGCACCCACGCCGTGAACCGCGGCGCGCTTCTTGCTTGCCGGTTTATAGCACGCGTTCGCCGCGCGCCCAGATAAACAATTTGGACAAATTGGTCGCACCGGAATCGATGCGCCGTTGCGCTACCGCATCCTTGGGTGGATCGGGCGGGTGGCGTGGCAATGATATAAAGATTTGCTTATATGTTTATTGCGCCATGCGCCGGCCGCTGGTAAGGGAGCGGCCGAACGTCAAACGGGACAGGACGCAATGACCAAAGCCGCCGATTACGCCGTCGCCGACATCGGCCTTGCCGCTTTCGGGCGCAAGGAGATCGCGATCGCCGAGACCGAAATGCCGGGCCTGATGGCGACGCGCGCCGAATACGCCGCCGCCCAGCCGCTCAAGGGCGCGCGCATCGCGGGCTCGCTCCACATGACCATCCAGACGGCGGTCCTGATCGAGACGCTGAAAACGCTGGGCGCCGACGTCCGCTGGGCGTCGTGCAACATCTATTCGACCCAGGACCATGCCGCTGCGGCCATCGCCGCCTCCGGCACGCCGGTGTTCGCGATCAAGGGCGAGAGCCTCAAGGACTACTGGGACTACACCCACCGCATCTTCGACTGGGCCGACGGCGGCGCGCCGAACATGATCCTCGACGACGGCGGCGACGCGACGCTGCTCATCCACTTGGGCCTCCGCGCCGAGCAGGGCGACACGGCCTTCCTCGACAAGGCGACCAACGAGGAGGAGGAGGTGCTGTTCGCCGCGATCAAGGCGCGGCTCAAGGACAAGCCCGGCTGGTACGCCAAGAATGGAGAGTCGATCCGCGGCGTCACCGAGGAAACGACGACGGGCGTGCATCGCCTCTATGTCATGGCCAAGGAGGGCAAGCTTTTGTGGCCGGCGATCAACGTCAACGACAGCGTCACCAAGTCGAAATTCGACAACCTCTACGGCTGCCGTGAGTCGCTCGTCGACGGCATCCGCCGCGGCACCGACGTGATGATGGCCGGCAAGGTCGCGATGGTCGCGGGCTTCGGCGACGTCGGCAAGGGCTCGGCCGCCTCGCTCCGCAACGCCGGCTGCCGCGTGCTGGTGTCGGAGGTCGACCCGATCTGCGCGCTGCAGGCGGCGATGGAGGGCTATGAAGTCACGACCATGGAAGACGCCGCGCCGCGTGCCGACATCTTCGTCACCGCCACCGGCAACATTGACGTCATCACCCTCGATCACATGCGCCAGATGCGCGACCGCGCCATCGTCTGCAACATCGGCCACTTCGACTCGGAGATCCAGGTCTCGAGCTTACGCAACTACAAGTGGAACAACGTCAAGCCGCAGGTCGACGAGATCGAGTTCCCCAACGGCAAGCGGATCATCCTTTTGTCCGAAGGTCGCCTTGTGAACCTCGGCAACGCGATGGGCCACCCGTCGTTCGTGATGTCGGCCTCCTTCACCAACCAGACGCTCGCCCAGATCGAGCTTTTCACCAAGCCCGGCCAGTACGGCAAGCAGGTCTACACTTTGCCCAAGCACCTCGACGAGAAGGTCGCCGCGCTCCACCTTGCCAAGGTCGGCGCCAAGCTCACCAAGATGACGCCCGAGCAGGCGAATTACCTAGGCGTGCCGCAGAACGGGCCGTTTAAGGCGGAGACGTACCGGTACTGAGCGTTCGTGGCTGTCGCTCTTCCGCCACGGCGAAGGCGACGCGACAGCCTCGCGCCGTTATTGGTTCTTCGTCCAGAGCGCCTGGTGGCGCGAGTGGCCCTCGCAGTTCTTGAACGCATTGTCGTATTGCAGCACAAAGCCGCGTCCGGTCAGCTCCGTGTTCTTTGCCTGGAAACCGTCATCGCCTAACGCGAAAAATAGCCACGTCATTCCTCGCGGTCGGGAGCTCCAGTGGGCGCGCATCTTTACCACGCCATCCTCGCATTTGGCTGAAAGGGAGTCCGGATAATTGCCGTTGGCGGCCTCCTTTTTGAACTCGGCGGCAAAGTCATCGCGGCTGATCCAGCCGTTGAGCTCGGCGGGCTTGGCCGGCGAGACACTGGCGGGCGAGTCTGTGGCAGGCGAGTCTGTGGCAGGAGCGGCATCGGGGGAGTCGTCGACTGCGGCCGGCGAGACGCTGGCAGGGGCCACCGCAGCCGGGGAGCCGTTGGAGGAGGCCGGGGGAGCCGCGTTTGGAACTGCGGTCCCATTCGACGGCGGCGCCACGGCCGCCAGGCTCGAACCGGACGCAGCGGCGGCTGCCGTTTTCTGCTCAGGACTCGCGCCGCGTTGGGCGAAAAACCACGCCGCTGCAGCGGCGACCAGGACGAGCGCCACGGCAACCAGAACGAGGGGCAGACGTCCTGGCTTCGCGCGCGGGAGAGGAGCCGAGGCGGCCGCGTCGGCGCTCGTCTGTGGCGCGCGGTTCGCGGCAGCCGTGGCCTCGGCAGGCGTTGCTCGTGGAAGCGTTTCCGGCGTTACGGATGCGGGCTGAGCCGCGATTGCCGTTCTCTGGAAAGGCTGGCCCTCGATCTCCGCGAGCGCGTCCGTCAGCCGCTCGGCGTCCGAATCGAAGCGGGCGTGGGAAATCTCGACCGCCTGCCGGCGGACCAGCGTCTTCAGGCCATCCGGCAACTGATCCGCCCGCGGCATCGCCGCGCCGTCGACAAGCACCGGAATGACGGGAACATTGCGCTTCAACGCCACTTCAATCTCGATGCGGACGAAGTCGTTGGGATCGTCGAGGCGCCGCCGGTTTTCGCCGTCGGCGCTCGCGATCCACTGTTTGCCGATGATCGCGATGAGCGCGTCGCACGCGCCGACGCGTTCCGACAGGACCTCGACGAAATCGCGACCGGGTTGGATCGTATCGACGTCGAAGAACACCGCGTCGTGTCCCAGGCGGCTCGACAGGCGGTCGAAGATCCGCCCCGCGTATCCAGCCGAATCGTCACGCCGATAGCTGATGAAGACTCCGCCCGTCACCGCCCGGTCTCCATATTCGTCGGAATGCTAAACCAGGCGCCCTCGACGTGCAATTGCCGAAACCGCGGCAGCCGAGCGCGACAACGTTTACGGCGGACTTGCGCGCGGGCGATTTGAGGGGAGGGACGCCACGCGGACGTCTTGCCTAGCGCGCCGCGAGCCCTCCCATCAGCATGTACTTCAGTTCGACATATTCCTCCACGCCGTGGCGGGAGCCTTCGCGGCCGATTCCGCTCTCCTTCACGCCGCCGAACGGCGCTTCGGCGGTCGAGATGATGCCCTCGTTGATGCCGACCATGCCGTATTCCAGACCTTCGGCGACGCGCCAGACGCGGCCGATGTCGCGGGCGTAGAAATAGCAGGCGAGGCCGAATTCGGTGGCGTTCGCCATGGCGATCGCCTCCTCCTCGGTCTTGAAGCGGAAGAGCGGGGCGACCGGCCCAAACGTCTCCTCGCGCGCCACCGCCATGCTTGGCGTCACGCCGGCGAGCACGGTCGGCTCGAAGAAATTGCCGCCGAGCGCCTTGCCGCCGACGACAATCTTCGCGCCCTTCGACACCGCGTCCGCGACATGGCTCTTGACCTTGGTCACCGCCGCCTCGTTGATCAGCGGCCCGGTGGTGACGCCGGCCTCGAAGCCGTCGCCGACCTGGAGCTTCTTGACCGCCTCGGCGAGTTTCGCGGCGAACGCGTCGTAGACGCCGTCCTGGACCAGAAGCCGGTTGGCGCAGACGCAGGTCTGGCCGGCGTTGCGGTATTTGGAGGCCATGGCGCCCTCGACCGCCGCGTCGAGGTCGGCGTCGTCGAAGACGATGAACGGCGCATTGCCGCCGAGCTCGAGCCCGAGCTTCTTGATGGTCGGGGCGCACTGCGCCATCAGCACGCGGCCGATCTCGGTCGAGCCGGTGAAGGTGAGGCCCCGGACGATCGGGTTCGAGGTCATCTCCCCGCCGATCTCGCGCGAAGAGCCGGTGAGGACCGAGAAGACGCCGGGCGGAAGGCCGGCGCGCTCGCCGAGCTCCGCCAGCGCCAGCGCGGACAGGGGCGTCTCCCCCGCCGGCTTGCAGACGAAGGCGCAGCCGGCGGCGAGCGCCGGTCCCGCCTTGCGGGTAATCATGGCGTTGGGGAAGTTCCAGGGCGTGATCGCGGCGACGACGCCGAGCGGCTGCCGGATCACGATGATGCGCGAATGGGGCCAGGGCGAGGGGATCGTCTCGCCGTAGATGCGCTTGGCCTCCTCGGCGAAGAACTCGATGAAGGAGGCGCCGTAGGCGATCTCGCCGCGCGACTCGGCGAGGGGTTTGCCCTGCTCGGCGGTCATGATGCGCGCGAGGTCCTCCTGATTGTCCATCATCAGGGCGAACCACTTGCGCAATATGGCGGCGCGCTCCTTGGCGGTCATTTTCGCCCACAGCTTCTGGGCCTTTTCCGCGGCCTCGATCGCGCGCCGCGTCTCCGCCGCGCCGAGCTTGGGGACATGGCCGACGACGCTGTCGTCGACGGGATTGGTGACGGCGATCGTAGCCGGGCCGCCGATCCACTCGCCGGCGACGTAGCATTTGTCCTTGAGGAGGGTTTGATCCTTCAGCGTCAAGGTCGTCATTGGTGAATCTCCTTTGGCGCCGCGCGCATCGACACTTCCACCCGTTCACTACCGCTTCCGCTCCGGCGTCGTCCACGCGCTGCATGTTTTCCATCATCGTCAACAGATAGTGCAGATGTGGGCCGCGATCTTTGATCGAGAAGTCCGCGAGAATTTGCTCGTAACAGGCGTGGATCTTGAGCAGGGCGAGGTCGCCGCGCCGCCCTCTGGCAATCCAGAAGTTCAGGTTGCGCGAGATGCTACGGCAAGGGACATTGTCGTCCGAACTTGATCGCCATCGACGGGCGACGGGGAGGGAAACGCCATGGCCCCAGATGCCGGATCATCTGAATTCCTTATTGAAATTGGCCTCTGCGGGACATCCCCAATTGGACTTTGCTCCGCCACAGGCTCATTGACCGCGGGATCGCACGCGTCCTCGGACGAGGCGTCCGAGTCGACGCGAGGACGGCTCTGGAAAATAGTTTAGCACTGAACTATTATCTCGTGACAGGCCAAAACAGCGCCTCCCCGAAAGGCGCTAGCAGATGCAGTGGCGGGTCGTCGGGCGGGAGTCGTGGGACGGTATGAGGACGAGGCAACAATGACGCCGAAAGAAATTGTCGAAAAATTCGGGCCGCGAGAGGCGATGGCCTATGACGTGGTGGTCGTCGGCGCCGGCCCGGCCGGGCTTGCGACCGCGATCCGCCTGAAAGAGCTCAATGCAGATCTCTCGGTCATCGTGCTGGAAAAGGGCTCGGAGCCGGGCGCGCACATCCTTTCCGGGGCGGTTATGGACCCCCGGGCGCTGACGGAGCTTTTTCCCGACTGGAAAGAGCGCGGCGCGCCGCTCAACCAACCTGTGATGAGCGACGACGTTTTGCTCCTGACGGCGACGGGGTCGCGGCGCGTGCCGGACTTTCTGGTCCCGCGGACGTTCCACAACCACGGCTGCTACGTCGTCCGGCTCGGCTATGTGGTGAAGTGGCTCGCCGAGCAGGCTGAAGCCCTCGGAGTCGAGATCTTTCCGGGATTCCCCGCCTCCGAAATCCTGTACGCCGACGACGGCTCGGTGCGTGGCGTCGCGACCGGAAACATGGGGATCGGCAAGGGCGGCGAGCCGAAGGATTCCTTCCAGCTCGGCATGGAGCTGACCGGCCGCTACACCGTCTTCGCCGAAGGCGCGCGCGGCCAGCTCGGGCGGCAATTGCTCGAGCGCTTCAAGCTGACCGAAGGCAAGGACCCGCAGGGCTACGCGATCGGCGTCAAGGAGCTTTGGGAGGTCCACGAGGAGGATGCAAAGCCCGGCCGCGTCGTCCACACGGCCGGCTGGCCGATGGAGCCGAACACCTTCGGCGGCGGGTTTCTGTATCACCTCGAGGGAAATCTGGTCACGCTCGGCTTCGTCATCGGACTGGACTACGCCAATCCCTGGCTCAGCCCGTTCGAGGAAATGCAGCGCTGGAAGACCCATCCGGCCATCCGTGCGCATATCGAAGGCGGCAAGAGGCTCGGCTACGGCGCGCGGGCGATCAACAACGGCTCCCCGCAGGCCCTGCCCAAGCTCGTCTTTCCCGGCGGGGCGCTGGTCGGCTGCGACGCCGGTTTCATGAACGCGGCGCGCATCAAGGGCAGCCACGCGGCGATCAAGAGCGGCATGCTGTGCGCCGAAGCGCTTGCGAAGGCCCTCGCCGACGGCCGCGGCGGCGACGAACTCACTGCCTATCCCGAACTGTTCGAAAAGAGCTGGCTCTATGAAGAACTGCGGCAGACCCGCAACTTCAAGTTGTGGTTCAAGAAGGGGCGGACGGTCGGCGAACTGATGACGGGGATCGAGCACTGGCTGATGCCCAAGCTCGGGATCTCCACGCCGCCGTGGACGCTGCACTCCACCAAGCCGGACTACGCCTATCTCAAGCCGGCGGCCGAATGCCCGCAAATCGAGTACCCGAAGCCCGACGGCAAGGTAAGCTTTGACCGGCTCTCGTCCGTGTTCGTCGGGAACGTCAATCACGAGGAGGATCAGCCTCCGCATCTGACGCTCAAGGATCCGACTGTTCCCGTCGCCGTCAACTTCGCCCGCTATGCGGGGCCGGAGCAGCGCTACTGTCCGGCCGGCGTCTACGAGTTCGTGAAGGACGATAAGGGCGCCGAACGCCTGGTGATCAACGCGCAGAACTGCGTCCACTGCAAGACCTGCGACATCAAGGATCCGACGCAGAATATCGTCTGGGTCGCGCCGGAGGGCGGCGGGGGGCCGAACTATTCGGGCATGTGAGCCTCGGATCCGCGAACAGGAGTTCCCCATGGCTTCCCATTCGACACGCCCGTCCTTCCAGTGGGCGGACCCCCTTTTTCTCGAAGCCCAGCTCGCCGCCGACGAGCGCGCTGTGCGCGACGCCGCTGAGGCGTTCGCCCAGGAGCAGTTGCTGCCGAAGGCGCAAGAGGCGTTCCGTCACGAGAAGACGGACCCGGGCGTCTTCCGCAGCATGGGCGAACTCGGCCTGCTGGGCGCGACGATTCCGGAGGCCTACGGCGGCGCCGGCCTCAATTATGTCTGCTACGGCCTGATCGCGCGCGAAGTCGAACGGGTCGACTCCGGCTACCGCTCGATGATGAGCGTCCAGTCGTCGCTGGTGATGGTCCCGATTTTCGAGTTCGGAAACGAGGCGACGAAACAGAAATATCTGCCGAAGCTCGCCACCGGCGAATGGATCGGCTGCTTCGGCCTGACCGAGCCCAATTTCGGATCGGACCCGGGCGGCATGGTCACCCGGGCGCGAACAGTGCAGGGCGGCTATCGCCTGTCGGGCGCGAAGACGTGGATCACCAACAGCCCGATCGCCGACGTCTTCGTGGTCTGGGCGAAGGACGACGAAGGCGACATCCGCGGCTTCGTCCTGGAGAAGGGTTCGAACGGTCTGAGCGCGCCGGCGATCCACGGCAAGGTCGGCCTGCGCACGTCGCTGACCGGCGAGATCGTGCTCGACGACGTCTTCTGCCCGGAGGAGAACGCGTTCCCCGAGGTGCGCGGCCTCAAGGGGCCGTTCACTTGCCTCAACAGCGCCCGCTACGGCATCGCCTGGGGCGCGATGGGCGCAGCGGAGGACTGCTTTTCGCGCGCGCGCCAGTACGTACTCGACCGCAAGCAGTTCGGCCGCCCGCTGGCGGCCAACCAGCTAATCCAGAAGAAGCTCGCCGACATGCTGACCGAGATCGCGCTTGGGCTGCAGGGCTGCCTGCGGCTCGGACGACTGAAGGACGAAGGCGCGGCGCCGGTGGAGCTCACCTCGATCCTGAAGCGCAACAATTGCGGCAAGGCGCTCGACATCGCCCGCGCCGCCCGCGACATGCTGGGCGGCAACGGCATCAGCGACGAGTTCGGCGTGGCGCGCCATCTCGTCAACCTCGAGGTCGTCAATACCTACGAGGGCACGCACGACATCCACGCCCTCATCCTGGGCCGCGCGATCACCGGCATCCCGGCGTTCGCCTGAGTCCCAAGGCTGTTCGCAGCATTCCCGACTGGCGGCGGGGCGTCCGGCGCCGTATCCTTATCCATCGAAGGCGCGGTTCGAGCGCGCAGCAAGGCTTGGGGTCCCGACATGATCATTCACCGCGGGTTGGCGTTCGGCGCGCTCGTTCTGGCGTGCTGCGGCTCCGCCGGCGCCGCAGAGATCGACGCTCGCATGACCGGCGCCTGGGCGACGTCGAAGGCCGATTGCGACAGGCTGTTCGTCCGGAGCGGCGGAGGGTTTACCTATCGCCAGCCGGTCGACCAGTTCGCCCAGGCCGCGATCATCACGCCGGGAACGGTTGTCCTGCCCAACCAGACCTGTCGCGTCACCGGCGCCACGCACGACCAGGGACTGACCAAGCTCGACTTCGACTGCAGGGACACGATCAGCTACACGTCCCAGTCCGTCGAGATCGAGATCAAATCCGGCACGGAGATGATCTATCGGCCGAACGGCGACAAGACGCTCGACACCGCGCTGATCAAATGCGGCGTATGACGCGCCTCGGGCTTCGGCGAGCCCTCATGCCTGGGGGAAGCGCATTGTGACGTGGATCGTCGTCCCCTCGCGCCGCGTCGAGGTGACAAGCCCGCTATGTTCGAACACGGCGAGCATGGAGGCGTTGTCGGCGAGAACCTCGGCCACGAGTTCCTTGATCCCGGCCTCTCGGGCGATCGCTGCGATATGATGCATCAGCACGGCGCCGAGGCCGTGGTGCTGGTAATCGTCGACGACCGAGAAGGCGACCTCGGCGTTGCCCGGTTCGGTGACGACGAACCGGGAACCGCCGACAATCCTGGGCTGGCCGTTCGACTTGGCGACCGCGATCAGGACGACGTGGTTGACGAAATCGACGTCGAAGAAGAAGTGCTGCTCCTTCTCGGAGAAGGAGCGTTTTACTGCAAAAAAACGATGATATAGGGTGTCCGCGCTCGCGTGCTGGACCTCCGCGAGAATGGCCTCCCGGTCCTCCGGCTTTTGCGCGCGGATCTCGACCGTGGTCCCGTCGTGAAGCGTCTCGATGACGTGGAATTTCTCGGGTTCGAACATGTCAGGCGCCCCCTTACCCGGCCCCGGCTTATTCGCTGCGACGCCCATATTGTCGCAGAGACGGGCGTCAATCGCCAGTGCGCCGCGGGGCCGACTTTGGTATGCGGCAATATGCGCGCTCGGACCGGCGTCCGATCCGCGTTTCCGGCGCATGGGTTCGCATCGGGGCCGAGAGCTTGACGGGTGCCGCATCTTCGCTCCGCCGCTTGGCCCGGCCTTTGCTCTCGCCTCAAATCCCGCCGGTCTTCCGTCCTTTACAACATTGTTGCGCTTGCCTAGTAAAGCGCCGAAGACAAACGAT
>Ga0209656_10002518_pt1 | contig 11856 bp, 10 predicted proteins | sample BogFormECP12_OM2_FD_188239 | JGI IMG/M metagenome (GOLD analysis project Ga0209656, IMG submission 188239) | Bog forest soil microbial communities from Calvert Island, British Columbia, Canada - ECP12_OM2 (SPAdes) (version 2) | ecosystem: Environmental > Aquatic > Freshwater > Wetlands > Bog ... | reverse complement strand
GGCAGGGCGTGAGCGGGAAGAAGTCAAGGCCGGACGGATCGGTTGCCAGCACGAAGTAGCCATTGATATCCAACACGACATCGGTCGTGTTCGTGGCAAACACGCTGACAGCTTCGCCGCTTCCCGCGGGCACGATGGCGGCGTTTGCCTTGATCCGTCCATCGAGGGAATTCAGCGTGGATACTAGCGGCTGTTGCTGCCCCGTCGGCCACACGGTCAGATAACCTAGAGGGCCTTGCGGAACGACCGTGACATTCAGTGAATAGGCTGCTGCTGTGTTTGGAATCTCGCAGGGGCCGTTGGGGATGGCGAAGTCTCGGGATCCCTGGCCTTGAATCGGCGGACCACCGAAGGGCCCGTTGGGCAACCTCGTATCGACCACCCGGCAAGGTGTCACCGCAACAAATCGGAGGGCCGATTGCGCTCGAGCTGCCAGAGATATTCCAAGGAGGATGGAAATCAGAACAAACAGCAGCGTGCGGCGCGTGGTTGGCATGTGGTTCTCTGCTAAGTCTGCAACCTACATAGCGAAATTCGGCCATACGGTTGCAGCCGCACTACCTCCGCAGGAACAACACTAGTCTGGTTCTTATCTCAAATCTACTGGTTTGAGGACGCAATGCGGTGTAACTTCCTGACCTGTACTTACCTGACCAAGCGTACAGTTCGGACATACTGTTTACTGCATTTTCAAATAAATAACTTCCGAAGAGTCGCAGTCGAAAGAAATTCCCGCTGTAGACGGATTTCGATACCAAACCAGCCGTAGCTGCAGACTCGAAGTGACCAATTCTCGATCGCTTGGGCAACGCCAGCCGCTGTCAAAGATTGCCCAAGTTGCCGTACAGCACATTACGGGACGGTAGCGGCAGCTTGGTTCGAGTAAACGCTTTCCAGGCCCTGCGAGTCGACCGCAGTGGTTACGTAGTAATACGTGTATCCACTCTGTACCTTCTGGTCTGTGTAGTTGGTGGTGGTAATCAAGGTGGAGTTAATCTCCGTGTACGGCCCGCCCGAAACCGTAGAGCGGTAGGCGTTGTAACCAATAACGTCCTGAGAGGTACTGGCATCCCAGGATAGAAATACCGAGTGGGAGTTCACGGTGATGCTGAGCGGGGCACTAGCGGTGGCCGGCGGAGACTCAGAGTCGCTCACCTGCACCGTGAAGTTGAAGGTGCCAGCGGTTGTGGGCGTGCCGGAGATCACGCCGCTGCTGGCGTTGAGAGTTAAACCATTGGGCAGGCTGCCGCTGATGACGCTCCAGGTGTAGGGTGGCAGGCCGCCCGTAGCCGACAAGGTTGCATTGTAGGGAATATTGACCGTGCCCGGCGGTAACGAGCTGGTCGTGATTAACAGCGACGATTGGATGGTAATGCTCAGCGGCGCACTTGCGGTGGCTGGCGGCGACTCGGAATCGCTTACCTGCACCGTAAAGTTGGAGGTCCCAGCCGTCGTAGGCGTGCCGGAGATCACCCCGCTGCTGGGGTTCAGAGTCAAACCAGCGGGCAGGCTGCCTTTGATGATGCTCCACGTGTAGGGTGGTAGGCCTCCCGTGGCCGATAGGGTTGCGCTGTAGGGACTATTGACCGTGCCCGACGGCAACGAGGTGGTCGTGATCAGCAGCGGCGTGATCTCAAAGACGGTACCATAGCCAAGCCCGCCGGCAGCAAGTGCCGTGCCGTAGAGGTTGCCATTGGCATCGAGGACCACGTTGCCGACCGGTTCTGCCCCGTCGCTACCGAAGGTGAAGTCGTGGAGATCGCTGTACCGCCAGCCGCCATTGGAGGGTACCAGCTCAAAAACCGAACCATATTTATAAGCACCGTCTTCGTAGGTCGTGCCGTAGAGGTTACCGGCGGCGTCCATAGTCAAGTCGGCTTGAGGACCACCTCCGGCTTCTCCGCCAAAGGCATAAAGCACAGTCAATGCCCAGGTGCCGTTTCGTTGAGGCGTCAGCTCAAAGACCGTGCCGCCGCCGCCTGGTCCGCCGGAGGCGGTCGTGCCGTAGAGATCGCCCGATGGATCAAAAATCAGGCCGGCTGTAGGACTTGCTCCGTCGCTTCCGTTTTGAAAACTGTAGAGGGTGTTCTGTGACCAACTGGACCCCGCGGGTACGAACTGGAAAACCGACCCATAGCCGTGGCTGCCGCCGACCTGCGTTGTACCGTAGAGGTTACCGGCACCGTCGAAGATCACGCCGCCCGCGGGTTTTCCACCGTCATTGCCTCCGGTGAAGCTCCAGACAACGCTTTCCGTCCAGTTGCCATTGGAGGGCGTTAACTCATAAACGGTACCCTCCTGGGAGGAGCCTCCACCTGCCGTCACGCCGTAGATATTCCCTGACTGGTCGAAAATAAGATCACCCACGGGAAGAGCTCCATCGCTACCTCCGGTGAACTGATAAAGCACAGTCTCCGTCCAGTCCGTAAGAACATTGGTCGAGGCGTCCACGGGTGGCTGAAGATTGAAAACCGTGCCACAGCCGTTTCCGCCACATCCGCTTCCTCCTCCGTAGGAGGTGGTGCCGTAGAGTGTGCCGTCCGCCCCGATGATAACTCTGGCTCCGGGACTAGCCCCATCATCGCCGCCAGAAAAGCCATACAGCGGGTTCAATGCCCATCCGGAGTGCGTGTGCGTGAACTTGAAGACCGTGCCGTAACCGTTGGGACCGTTCGCGCCGCCGTTCTTGGTTGTTCCGTAGAAGTTTCCTCCCTTGTCCATCGTTAAGCCGGCACCAGGAGATGCTCCATCCCCGCCCCCAGTGAAACTGTGGAGTACGTCGAACGTCTGGGCCTCCAGCGATCGGGTTACAACGATGGTCAACCCAAGTGCAATCGCCAAAGCCAGGGCAACAGTTGCAGGTCGCCCACTTAGGCCAAGAATCAATCTCCGAGAACGCGACATGGAATATCCCTCTTTCCAGAGTTTCTGTGTCTGGGTGTCCGGCGACCTATGAAAGCCGGGCATAGTTGTCGGTAGAATCCCCAGGAAAGAAGCCAAGGGCGTGGTCGAATCGCTGAAGCTGGCCTTCAATCGCTGCCTGGCCCCCAATTGTCGAGTAGCGGTCACCGGACGAGTAGGCCACGTTGCTCCAAGAGCCATCATTAAAAAAGGTCGAATAGCCGCCACGGGTTTGGGCTCGCCAGAGCGCCGCTAGTACAGCGAACGCGAGCATTAGTTGAGGTAAGGAAACTGGCGAGCCTGGGAGGTGGATCATCCTGTTTCTGAGTGACACTGAAAACGTCCTTGCCCTTGTCTTGCCGACAAGGCCGTTGGTCTTGAGGACGAAACCGCTGGCGCAGTCAGATGGAACCTCGAAAGTTTCTCACGGGAGGACTGGAGTTTGAATTAGCTAATTCCCGTGGACTATTACGATGGTAACCATAGGTAACCATATATAGTGTAGAAACTACACAGCCAGTCACCGCGGATTTCACGGCTTGGCGGGATCTCGCCAAGTCAGTGGATGAGGTGAACCGGCCGCTGGTCGCTCTGGGAAGTATCGACCGATGCGGCTACCGTAAGGGCGGCGATTGGGGCGCCTGCACTCGCGCTCATCCCCCGACTCCATCAAGCCTCGATAGTCACCCCCTTCCTCTCGACGCGGTAGAATTCGAGCGGCACAGCCCCGATCAGTCTGTCGCGCAGGCTTCCACCTTAGGCGCTAGTACATAGTTGCAATAATTAGCGTATGGTGTATAGTAGTCCGCATGCAGGCGCGGACCGTAGAGTTGGATAGCGTGGAGCGGGAGCAGTTGCAAACCGTGGTGCGGCGGGCGACCAGCCCGGCCCGGGATGTGTTTCGGGCGCGCATCGTGCTGGATGCAGCCGCCGGTTTGAGCAATGCGGCGATTGCCGCGGCCAGGAAGACCCGTCCGGCCACCGTGAGCAAGTGGCGGGGCCGCTTTTTGGCGGCGCGGCTGGCGGGACTCGGCGATGCCCCGCGCAGCGGCAAGCCCGCCCGCTACGACCAAAAAACAGAACGGCGGATTCTGCAACAGTTGGCCGCCCCGGCTCCCGCCGGCTACGCGCGCTGGAACGGGACCTTGCTGGCCACCGCGCTGCCCGACATTTCCGCCGATCAGATCTGGCGGGTGTTGCGCCAGCACGGGATCAGCTTGGAACGTAGGCGCAGCTGGTGTGTGAGCACCGATCCCTGTTTTGCCCAGAAAGCCGCCGATGTGGTGGGGCTTTACCTGAACCCTCCGGAGAACGCCATCGTGCTGTCGGTGGACGAGAAACCGCACATCCAGGCCCTGGAGCGCGCCCAGGGCTGGTTGCGACTGCCCAACGGCAAGGCTCTGACCGGGTTTTCGCATGACTATACGCGGCACGGCACTACCACCCTGTTTGCCGCCCTGGAAGTGGCCACCGGATTGGTCAAGGCCGGCCATTACCAGCGTCGCCGCCGCGTGGAGTTCCTGGATTTCATGAATGGCCTCTGCCGCGCCTATCCTCAGCAGCAAATCCATGTCATTCTCGACAATCTCAATACCCACAAACCCAAACACGACCGCTGGCTGCAGCGCCACAAAAACGTCCACTTCCACTACACTCCCACCCACGCCTCGTGGCTCCATCAGATCGAGATCTGGTTCAGTATCCTCAGCCGACAAGCGCTGGCGGCGGCCAGCTTCCACAGCGTGCCACAACTCTGCCGCAGTATCGACGACTTTCTCGCCGCCTATAACCAGACCGCCCATCCCTTCGAATGGAAGAAACACGTGGTGTTCCAGAAACACCCCAAAACATCATACGCTAACTTATGCAGCTAGGTACTAGTAGGTCAGTCTCGGATGACGCACCGCGTTACAAGGCGTGGCTTCGGTGGTCGATGTGACCGTTTTCGGGACCGGTGGTGAAATGGGTTGATTGCATCAACGACCCGGAACGAAGATTCCCGGCACCGTCTCTAGCATTAGCTCCCATCCGCCGGTTTGTGCTCGGCCATCCATTTCTGTGACACGAGCCATGCCTCTGCTTCGGTCGCGATTCGGAAAGTGCGCGTCACGCGAAAAAATTCCTCTGCCTGCACCTCAAACACCCTCATCATGCCGAAAAGAGCTTCTCCGCTGACCAGGATCGCACACGCCTCGAAGCGAACCTTGGTGCGGATCCTCTTCAACTCACCGATGACGGTCGAGATCTGGGGAGCCTCCGGTAAAGAATCCACTTCACTCAGGTCCAAAAAGACGTCGCTGCGCTCTGGGCATTGGGGATCTTGCTCCAAGGTCCGAAAATGATTGACAACCTCCGGCAGCGTCACATGCCCGACAGCCTTGGTCCGAATCGTTCTCTTATCGGCGTCGATTTGGTACGTGATGGGCACACGCGGATTCTACCTTCCGCTCTTCGCGGCTAGAACCTTTCGGCTTACGGCGTGAAGGGTCAAGGCTTGTTGCACCGCATTGGAAAGATCGCTGACGCTGAACGGCTTATGCAGGAACGGGCTGCCTTTCAGGAGGATATCACGCCGCGCGGCACTATCTTCAGTGTAGCCTGACATGAAGAGCATTTTGATTTCCGGATGACGCCGGGCAAGCTCGCCCGCCAGCTCATGCCCGCTCATGCCGGGCATGACCAGGTCGGTGAGCACGAGATCGATTCTGCCGCGATGCTCTTCGCAAAGTCTAAGTGCTTTTTCCCCGTTCTCCGCTTCCAGTACCTGGTAGCCCAGTTGCTGTAGGCAGTCGCAGACATTGCCTCGAATCATGGCTTCGTCCTCCACCAGCAGCACTCTCTGCCCGGCGGGGTGGAAAATTGTTTCGCTGCGCGCGACTGGACCTTCTAGCGCCGCCGTGGTGACCGGGAAGTACAAGTTGAACGTCGTTCCATACCCGGGTCCGCTGTACGCCCAGATGTAGCCGCCGCTTTGCTTTACGATGCCGTACACGATCGACAGGCCCAGGCCCGTGCCTTTGCCGACTTCCTTGGTGGTGAAGAAGGGATCGAAGATGTGCGGCAGGACCGACTTGTCGATGCCGGTGCCGGTATCAGTGACAGCCATCATTACATAACGGCCGGGCTGCACCGGAGGATGTGTCCTGGTGTAAGCCTCATCCAACTCCACATTGGCAGTTTCGATATGCAGCGTGCCGCCTTCGGGCATGGCGTCGCGGGCGTTGACCGCGAGGTTCAGAATCACCTGCGCAACCTGATCAGGATCGAGCCGCGAATTGCCTACTGCTTCGGAGAGCTTGGTGACCAGTTGAATATCTTCTCCGATCACTCGGCGTAGCATGTGCGCGGTTTCGCTCACTACAGAGTTCAGGTTGATGATGCGTGTCTGCATCATCTGCCGCCGTCCGAAGGCCAGCATCTGGCGCGTCAGGGCGGCAGCGCGATCGGCGGCGTTGGAGACCTGCAGCAGCGGTTTGGTGAGCGGATTGTCCGGTGTGATCTGGTGAAGCATTAACTCGGTGGACAGCTTGATGACGACCAGAACATTATTGAAGTCGTGGGCCATGCCTCCCGCCAGCCTGCCCACTGCCTCCAGCTTCTGCACTTGCCGGACCTGCTGCTCCAGCTCGCTTTGCAGGGTCATGTCCTCGACATAGCCGTCAAAATGTTCGGTTCCGTCTACGTCCCGGATCATAGAACCGGAAATGCGCACTGGCATGGGGCTTCCATCGCGGCGCTGGAAGGTGGTCTCGAATCCCTTGATCCGGAAGTTCCGCCGCAAGATTTCGATCATGCGATCACGGCCTTTGGGATCGGCCCAGACTTGTTTCGAGATCCTCAGCTGTAAAGCTTCCTCTACGCTGTACCCGCCAAGCATCTCCCGGAAAGTCGAATTCACAGTTTCGTAGCAGTCTTTCTCGACGGAAGTCCGGCAGATGCCGAAGGGCGCATTGTCCACTAGCGACTGCAGAGAAGCTTGCGATCGCTGAAGGGCCTCTCCGACCAGACGGCGTTGGGTCACGTCCTGCTTGATGGCTATGAAGTGCGTAACCTCTCCACCGTCATCGCGTACGGGGGTGATGGTCATTTCCTCTATGTAGAGTTTGCCGTCCTTGCGGCGATTGACCACCTCGCCCCGCCAGATATGCCCCTTCTGGAGGGTTTCCCACATAGCTTTATAGAACGACTGCGGGTGGGTTCCGGACTTGAGAATTGACCGAGTGCTTCATCAGCCGTATATCCGGTCATCGTGGTGAAGGCAGCATTCACCCAAGTGATATTGCCCGAAGCGTCGGTAAGCACAATCGCATTGGCTGCCGACTCCAAGGCGGTGGTTTTCAGGCGCAGTCGCTTTTCCACCTGCCTGCGCGCGGTGATGTCTCGAATGTTGCACTGGATGACGTTTTCGCCATTCTCTGCATACACGTGGCTGACGAACTCTACGGCCACTGAGGCTCCGTGTCTGGTTTCGAGGGGGAGGTCCTCATAACGGATGTAGGCATTGTTTTGTAGCTCTTCAAAGGCCACCTTGCTGTTCGCTGTATTCTTAAACGGGCCAATCTCCCAGAAACGCCTGCCAAGAAGTTCCTCACGTGAATAGCCTAAGAGATCCTCGAGGAACGGATTAACGTCCGTTATATGGCCCGTGCTTGCATCCAGAATCAAGATTCCGTCTTTGGCGGTTTCAAAGAGGCGACGGTATCGGGCCTCAGAAGCGACCAGTTCTCTTTGCAGACGAGCCCGTTCTTCGTCTCCAGATGTGGCGCACATCAATCGTTCATACCTCCTTGTCAGGTCCCAATTAGAACCACTGCCGTACGCAAGAGTCTTTCATGGACGCCGTACCAGAAAAAGCCCAGGGCGTTCATAGACAGGTTCAAGGCGGTTATTCGTCGGATTTTGCGGCTTGCTGAGCAGGTCGCGAAATAACATCGCTATGACCTGTGACGTTTCCTCGTCGAGAGAGTTGCTGTAGCAGATAGCATCAATGCCCAACGACGGCGCCATCGTCGAATCCTGTCGAGATCAAAACCAACGGCGTACCGGGAAACAGTGGCTTCATGTCGCAGCCGATGATGCTGCCCAGCCGAACGTCGTGCTGGTAAATCAGAACGCCATCAACAAGTTCAATGTAGGAGCACAGAACTGTGCTCTCTGTGTTATGCGCATCAAGCACTCGAAAGCCCGCATCTCGCAGAAAATCGTAAAAAGGAGAACAGGCTGCAAGGTTGTCGCAGATGAATAAGAGGGTCAAGCGAGCACTCTTACTGTCACGACCTTTCAAGGGCCGGCATTAATGGTCGAAGGAGCCTGACATCGCAGCCGTCTTCAGCGAAGCGGCACCTGGTCCAGCGCCGCTCTTTGAGGCTGACGGGGCGACCATTCCCCAGTTGATTGACGATCCTCACGAGTCGTCAGAATCACGCGGGGAGCGCTGCCTTGCCCCACAACCAACGTCATGGTTGCGGCACAACGCTGCATAGCCAGAAATGCTCGACTTTGTGTAGCGCCCGATCTGGGTTAGTCCCATCTCCTGTTTGTGCGTCTGAATGCCCATCTGTGATGAACAGCTTCCCAACTCGGGAAAAAAGAAACGGTTGGCCACACCTCTCATTAGCACATTTCGTAATCATACGGCTTCCTCATATTCGACCAGCTTGGTGTTTCGGCCTTCTGGGGGAACCTATGCTGCATCGCAGTAGCTAAGGCTGCAACTTCAGTGTCGGAGTAGGGCAGGCAGATGAAATCGAACGCCCCAACTCCATCGATTCCAGGTAGCGTTGCGGATCGGCTAGACGCGAAACCACCACCACCGGCACAGCCACCCGTTTGGCGGCCTTCAGCACGGCCTTGAATCCCTCACCTGATAGATTATCGTGACAGAACGCAACGCACACTGCTTCGCTGACTAGCATCGAAATTGCAGCGCTGGTGCTGGTGGCGATCGCCGGCTTCAGGCCACACCGGGCGACGAGTCTCACCAGTACTTGCCGGTTTCCACATTCACAGCATGCCACAAGCGCCTTCGGCAGCTCTGCCATACAAGTGCTCCTGTGAGGATTGAATCTCAGCCTCTTGGACCGTGACCCGAACGCTTTAAGTCTTGGCCGACAGTGTGCCAACAAGAGGGGCCAGACGTTGGCCGCTAAACGTCGCTATTCTTGTAGATGACAGTGTTGGTGGTGAGACAAGCCCGCACCAGGCGCTGAAACAGATTGGCCTCCATAGTGCGGCGGTTGAGCCGGTAATTGAATTCGGCCAGGTGGCGTTGGAGGTGTTGCGGTTCGACTTTGTGGTGGGTGCCCCCCGATCTCTTCCGTCTCGATCAGCTGCTCTGCGAACTCAGGGTCGGTCTGTGTATGTTCGTCGCGAAGCTTTTCCAGTCTCCCCTGGAGGGCGTCGAGCGTGGCGGCGATGGCCTGCGACGATGACGCCAGTAGCTTACGCAGGATGAGGGCCGTCAAGTGCCGCTGGCGTTTGTGGGAGCGCATAACTGTCGGGGCGCTGCAGGAATGTCGACACGGCCTCATAGAGTGCGTGCTCATCGTGGCTCGGCGTGAACGGTCGTGTGATGGGCCGCCGCTCGGTGTAGCTAATGTATTCAGTGACCTGGTTGCGGAGCGTGCGCTTGCAGAATTCCGAGAGGCGCTGACGCAGGTCGGTGATGTTGCTGCCAGCGCCGGCGTACTGCGCTCGGAACGCGTTGAGATCTCCAAACAGGTGCTCGTCGATCAGGGTCGAGAGGCCATAAAGCTCAAGGAGTGAGTTTTGCAGCGGCGTGGCGGTCAGCAGTAGCTTACGGCAATCCTCAGTAGCCCAGCGGATGCCCTGCCCGACCTTGTTGCTCGGCCGGTACGCGTTGCGAAGCTTATGGGCTTCGTCGATGACCACTGGGTCCCACGCGATGGCCTTCAACTCCTCGCGCGACGCATTTGCGGAGTTGAAGGACATGATGAGCACGGCCTTCTCGCCGAAGGGTGCGCGTCCGCTCCGTTGCGCATCGCGGTAGGCCTTGGCGTCGAGCACGTGCGTGGGCAGGTTGAACTTGTCCCCCAGCTCCAGTGCCCACTGCTTGCGAAGCGATGCAGGACAGATCACGAGCAACCGGCGCTTGCGTTCCGCCCAGAACTGGCACATGACGATGCTTTCCTCGATCGTCTTCCCGAGGCCGACCTCGTCGGCCAGGATCATGCCCTTGGAAAGTGGTGATTCAAGAGCGAACACAGCTGCTTCGATCTGGTGCGGATTAAGGTCTACCGCCGCGTCGAAGAGAGACATGGAAAGCCGGTCTATGCCGTTTGCGGCCCTCCGGGTCAGGTCATGCGCGAAATACTTAGCGTGATAATCCGTCATTGGCCCCCGACGCGATGAACTCTCAGCCGGCGGCGTATTTGCGAGCGCGGTCATCAAATGTGGTCAAAGTCTGTGATATCTCATCATATGATAGGGGCAGTTTCTGTGCGAACGAGGGAGGAAGGGAGCACCCGAAGTGACTTTGGAGTAGAACGGAGCTCCGGGACTCGCGCTATTGAGAGAATCTTCCCCCTGATAGCAAGGTAGCGACCACATCCAGCCGAACCCATTCGCTATAGCGACTTGCATAATGTCTGTCTTCGCTCGGGAGATGTGTCGTCACCCTGAGTAACGAAGTGCTTCCTCAGATCTAAGGTCCAGAAACTTTAGTGCTGGAACGGTTGCATTAGTCGATCCAACTCAGCACCCACGTTCTCTCGTTTTGCACCCACTATCAAACATGTGCCGGGGCCTTCAAGAGCGCGTTGAAGGTAGTTCACCAGCTCCAAGGCTCTCATCAGGGCAGACTCCATATCCGAAAACTCGATCATCCAGTCCGCGTTGGTAAGGTCCTGCTCCCGCGCTGTATGCGCCATCAGCTGGTCTCGGCGCCTCTTAATCGGCTCCACCATCTTCACCAAAGTCGCGATCTCTTTCTCGACGTGAGGGATGATCGTACTGCGGACTGCACTCGGAGCCACGTTGTGGAACCGACCGGCTTCGGACTCAATCAGACGCGGCAGTTGCCGAAAACTGATCACGTCGTGACGGTCGTCAAGGAGGCGGGCCAGTGTAAGAGCCGCGGCGTCAAGATGGGCTTTTCGGGTGTAGCTGAAGAACTCGAATGCAGCATCCCAAGCTTCTGTCGTCAGACGCGATTCCAACGCAGATCCTATTGCGGCATGATGGTCACCAAAGCTGGCGTCCATACCCAGCCGATCCAGCAAATCACGCAGCGGAGAACGCATTACCCCAACAGATGCTTCATTACCTTCCGACATGGTTCTCACCAGATTGTTCCGCGGTATTCCTCGTCTGTATTGAGCTGGGTCAAAAATCCGCCGCGGGCTTGGACCTGAGGATGCTTCCGGGGGACACCGGGTGCGCTACGCCCGGTGATTGGAGCACAAGCCTTCCCAAAAGGCTTCGTAACGCAGAACGTCACTGTGCTTTGCCCGCCAATGGGCATCAATGCCATCCCACCCGTTGCCCTGAAACAGATGACCACATAACGGACAGTATCGGGGTTCGCCCCTGTTCAACTGGCGCGAAGATTGTCGTTCTTTCTTACACCAAAGACATTGAGCCCTATCCCTCCCAGCTTGAGTTTTCGCCGAAATCGTTCCCTCAGGCTAGCGGAATGCGTGGCGGGCGCCTTTGAGCAGAAGGTGGTCAGCCCTGCGCTGGAGAAGCCACGAGACGTGCGCCTACAAAAGGCAGCAGCTCCGGTTCGGCGGTCTGCGGAGGAGTGAACAGCCGTCCGCACCCGTACTCTCTGCATTCCCCATCCGTGGCGTTGAGTCAAGCTGCTGTCGCGAACAACCGAAAAGACATAGACTCGTGACGCTCCTTACAGGCAACCACTATCGCGTAACTTACGATCAAGTGGTTGACACAGAGATATTCGCCTGGCGTTTGCGATTTGGGTGGGATCAAGAAATC
>Ga0209656_10002516_pt1 | contig 11869 bp, 10 predicted proteins | sample BogFormECP12_OM2_FD_188239 | JGI IMG/M metagenome (GOLD analysis project Ga0209656, IMG submission 188239) | Bog forest soil microbial communities from Calvert Island, British Columbia, Canada - ECP12_OM2 (SPAdes) (version 2) | ecosystem: Environmental > Aquatic > Freshwater > Wetlands > Bog ... | reverse complement strand
GGAGGCCGGTGTAGGTCCACACGAGGCTGATGACCGGAATATTGATATCGGGAAAAATATCCGTGGGCGTGCGAAGGAGCACGACGGGTGTAAGTAGCACGATCACAAGGGCCATGACGATGAATGTATATGGCCTGGCGAGCGCTAATCGAACTATCCACATAGAAAGAGCAGATGACCTTTGGGCCAGAGGCGCTGGCAGAACCGCGCAAAACTCGGCTTGGATTGGGTATCAAGTATATGTCGTTGTATTAGACTCAGAAAGGGGGGCATTTGGGTACGTCGGCCAGGTCTCAGACGGCGAGGGGAGCCCCGGCACTTGCAAGGCAAACTTGTCGAGCGCGCATAACTTATTGAAATTCCTTGCGTCAGTAAATGTCTTACAAATGACGACCAATATCATTGATTCTCCAAGCACACAATGCCCTCCCTTTAGAGACTTTAGAGAAGGAAAGTTAGCCACCGTCCCGGCCTGCTCAGGGCCGGGCCTCGTACACAATATTGAACGCGGTTTCGGTGGCGCGACGAAAGCGGCTGAAACCGGCCAAGGAAACCACCTCGCGGATGCGTTTCTCCCCGGATTGCGCGCCCAAACATAAAGCGACTTCCTGCGAGCGCGAGCAAGGCGTACAGAGCAGCGTCGAAAAAGAGTAATAGACGCGGCCGACGGGGTTGAGATTGTCCTTGAGCTCGTCGTTGGCGAAGGGTTCCACGATCATCCACGTGCCGTCTGGGCGCAAAGATTGGTGAACGTGTTTCGCAGCGCCGATGGGATCGCCCATGTCGTGGAGGCAGTCAAAAACGGCGACAAAGTCGTAGTTTTTTCCAGGAAACTCCTTTGCTTTTGCCACTTCAAAGGTGACACGGTCAGCCACGCCTTCTCGCTTGGCGGTCTCGCGGGCGGCTTCGATCGATTTATCGTGGTAATCAAAACCGAACAATTTGCATTTGGGGAACGCCTTCGCGAGCAGGATGGTGGAGGCGCCTTTGCCACAGCCAACATCAGCGATGCGGGCCCCGGATTCGAACTTGGGTTTCACATCCTGGAGCGCGGGGATCCAGGTGCTGACGAGATTGGCGGCATAACCAGGGCGAAAGAATTTTTCGCAGCCATGGAAGACGCCATCATCATGCTCGTGCCATCCCATGCCGGCACCGGTGTGGAACGATTCAGCAATGCGCGGAACGGCGGCGAGGGAGCCGAGCGCGAGCTGGAAAGCGCCAGGGAGATAGGCGGGGGAGTCCTCGTTGGCAAGAGTGAAGGCCTGCTCTTCGGTGAGGCTGAATTTGTTGGTTTTCTCGTCGTAGGTGACATAACCGCCCGCGGCCTGCGAAGAGAGCCATTCGCGGACATAGCGTTCGTCGGTAGCAGTTTTTGCGGCGAGTTCGGGAGAGGTCATGGGCCCAGCCGCAAGCGCTTTGTACAAGCCGAGCTTTTCACCTATGACGACCATGCCGGTGTGCACGGCGGCGCCAAGATCACCGACGAAGCGGCCCAGGAATGAGTTCAGTTTGTCCATGTCAACAGCCATGATGATCTCCTTTGTGAATTCCCAGGATGAGATTGGACGGAAACGCAGAACTGCACGAATTCGCAAGACTTGACCGAGAGACGGGAAAAGGGCGCCAACGCGCGCGGAAGTAACAGGGAGCGATGCGCAAGGTGCACCTCGGCCGTGATTTGAACGATTATGCGATTGTCATGGTGGGGGAGTCAACGGCCGAACTGGCGCGAGTCGCGAGGGAACAATAGACCAAGTGCCCGAGCCGGAGGACTACCCGATCCCCGAGGAAGCGAGGATATAGGTCGCGGGCGACGCCAGAGTGAGGGCCGATGGGGCAGCGGGTGCGAGCTACTCGCGAATAATGAAGTTGAGGCGAACCCCGCAAACTTCGATGAGGTCGCCGTCATTGAGGCGAACGGTTCCGGAAATGGGCGTGCCGTTGACGGCGGGAACTCTGTCGCCAGTACCAAGGTAATAGCCGTCGTCGCGCTGGTTGATCTGTGCCGCCATTTTGGGTTTGAACCATCCGCGTAGGCGCACCGTGGCCATGGGGGATTTGCCGATAACAGTGAGTTTGTTGGTGAGAAGGTATTCTTTCTGATTGACCTTCCCGGACAGAACCACGAGGGTCGGCATCTTCATGCGGCCGGGAGAAAACTGCGAGCGTTCACCCATGGCGGCGGCCTGCTGAAGCATCTCGCGACGAACCTTGGTATCAAGAACCATGGTTTCGTTAATTTTCGGGGCGGCAGCTTTGCGGCCGGTATCCCACGGAATGGCCGCGTCGGCGGACGTGTCCACCTTGATGCTGTGCTTGCCGACCCAGATGGAGTCGCCATCATGTAGCGTGGCGCGCTCAACGCGCAGGTCATTGACAAACGTGCCATTGAGGCTGTCGAGGTCTTCCACAACGAGGCGGCCGCCTTCGTAGTAAACGCGGGCGTGGTACGTAGACACAGCAAGGTTATCGACGGGAATATCGTTGTCCGGCGAACGGCCAATGCTGACGGGACGATTGCCGATGGGGACTTCCTTCACCAGTTTGTTCTCGAACATGAGGCTGAGTTTGGCCATAGCTATGATTCCCCCTGCGGACGTCTAGTCTTTTTTCGCTGAGCCACGGCGCAACCAGGAGAGCCAACCTTTGGGTTCGTCCTGGAAGCGGGCGACGATAGTCGTAACGTTGTCGAGTCCGCCGTTTTCGTTGGCCCGATCGATCAATTTCTGAGCCGCGGCGGAGGGATTCGTTTCTGCCTGAAGGGTACCGGCAATTTCCGGCTCCGTCACCATGCGGGTAAGTCCATCGGAGCAGAGAAGCAGAACATCGCCGGAATAGATGGCCGTCTCGTCGACATCGACTTCGACCTCGTTGTGTGCGCCAAGAGCGCGCAGAAGAACGCTTTGCATCTCGCTCTCCTCCGCCTGCTGGCGGCTGATGATGCCGCGGCGCACCTGCTCGGCGACGAGTGAATGATCATTGGTGAGCTGCTGCAAGCTGCCGCTGCGGAGCAGGTAGGCGCGCGAGTCGCCCACATGCGCGATACTGAGCTTGCCACCGTTTACCCAAGCGGCCGTGACCGTTGCGCCCATGCCACGCTGTTCGGAGTTTCTCTGGGCGGATTCAAAGATACTGAGATTGGCGGCGCGGACAGCGTTCTGCAGCAGCTTGGTCTTCTCGGACCAATTGTCGGGGGATTCGGCTACGAGTGTAACACCGGAATCTTCTTTGGCTTGGCTGCAATAGTTCACGATTGTGTCCACAGCCAGGGAACTGGCCACCTCGCCGTGGGCTTCTCCGCCCATGCCGTCGGATAGGACATAGAGGTGCAGGGGATCAAGGATTCGAAAGGAATCCTCATTGTTGGTGCGCACGCGCCCCACGTCCGTCATGCCACCACTAACGATCTGCACGAGCACTCCTTCCAAGCTTTCCGTGAGCACGCGTGGCTCCCCCCCGGTACACACCCCGGCTCGGTCCTTTAATCCACGCTAGCAGACCCTCGGAGGGTCGGAAAGCCTCTGCGCCCTAGTGATTACTCGCTGATTAGCCACACGGCCCTGAGGGCCAAGTTGGAAGAATACCCGAGGGTACGAGGGAGGACCAAGGAGAGAGTAAGGGGGTTAGGAGTGTGCTTGTGAAATCGTGCTATAAGTCCTCGGTTGTACGTTCTGAGAGCGAGTTTGTGGAATGTGGGACGGCCGCAGCCCACAACTCACACAGGCCCAATCCCATGCGCCGATTTATAACAATTCTGTCCTGCCTGTTGGTTATTGCTTTTGCCTATACAAACGTATTTGGCGCCAGCGGGACGGGAACAATCGCCGGAACGGTCTTCGACCCCAAGGGCGTCGCCGTGGCGGGAGCAACCGTCAGGCTGGTAAACGCCGGGGGCACCACGATTCGCCAGGCAACCAGCGACGACAAGGGTAGTTTTCAGCTCCAAGACGTCGATCCGGGGGAGTACCAATTAACCGCGGAATCCCCGGGATTTGTCACATTGAATTCCGATATTTCCCTGGCGTCCGGGGAGCACACGGAAATCACTCTTCAATTCCAACAGATTTCCTCCGTGCTGCAGTCCATCACCGTCGTGGCTTCCGCTCCTTCCGCGCTTACGCCCGACCCGGCACAAAGCATCATCCTCCACGATCAGGTGCTGGATGCGAATCCCGGCCGGCCCGGAGCACCCATCTCCCTTCCCGGGTTGCCCATTGAGACAGCGTCGGGAGGCATCAAGGCGCCGCAATATTTTGCCCCGGGTGGTTGCGGGGGACCATGGCGAGCCGATCGCACAATTCTTTCAAGTGGGCAATTTCCTTTACCCCAATAATCTGCCGGCAAACGCTCATGGGAACGGGTATGCCGATCCGAACGTGTTAATTCCATTGATCCTTGAAGGGGTCACGGTCGACGGGGGCGCGTTTAATGTGCGGGAAGGCAACCACTCCGTGGACCTAGCTGTGACTTACTTTCCACGGCCGCGCTTCCATGATTTTGTCCAGCTAACGGGAGACTATCGCGACATCGATTTGATGGCCGGCTGGAGCCCGGCAAAGCCGACTACCAATGCATGGTTAGGCCTGGAAGCCGCCTACGGCAACGGATCTCTTGACCGCTTGGAGCACCGGCAGCAATACAAACTGAATGGCTATCGCCAGTTCAAGTTCGATCACCATGAATTGACGCTCTTCGGAATCGCTTACGGTGGATTTTCCGACATACCTGGGCTGATTCCCATCCACGTTCCCGTTCCGGGTGACACCATTGATAATCGGCAGTCGGACCGCACGGGCAACTTTCTGGCATCTGCTTCCGATAGCTGGAAGCTCGATCAGCAGCGGCAGTTTAACTTCGCAGGGTACTTTCGCGAGTACACTCTTACATTGCGTTCCGATTTTGGCGCCGGGCTCATTCAACAAAGCGAAACCCGAACCGTGGTGGGCGGCGAAGCGCTTTACATTCAAAGCGTCCATCCCTGGATGGCTCTGCTGGCGGGCGTGGAGCTCCGCCGGGACGCGCCGCGAAATCTAGACCTGATGCATGCGGACGCGGAAGGCGTGTTTCAGCCGGTAACCAGCAATAATTTGACGCTCTCCTTTGTTGAGCCGTTTGTATCCCTGGACGGGAGCTTGGGTGAATTCGTTCACTATGACATAGGCATGCGGCAAGAAGAAGTTTGGATGAACAATCAGGACCTCATGAACCCACAGAATTCCTTCGGCAAGCTTGCTTCTCTCGCGTTGCCCAAAGCTACTCTCACCCTATTTCCGGAAGCAAAAGGTTTTTCTTCCTGCCGTGGCGTTCAGCTATGGAGTGGCATTTCACACAAACGATCCTCGAATCGGAACCGGCAGCGAACAGCCAATTTTGTTATCGCCTTCGCGTGCGTATCAACTCCGAGTCTCAAAGGACATCAAGCAGTACCAGTTCAACCTTACCTTGCGCCGAACATCAAATTCGCAAGAGTTGGCCAAGATTGATCCGGACACCGGCCTGCAAGAAGACGTTGGGCCATCGCTGAATCGCTCCATTGTGGTTTCCGTGCAGAGAAATTTCACGCATGGAGCGTTCTACGTCTCCTACGCGCAAGCGGACGCTCGCGACAGAATCACAGGCGAGCCAGTGCAAGAGGCGCCGCGCCTGATCTGGGACGCCGTCGCTTCCGTAAATCACCTGCCCTGGAAGCTCCAAGCTCGGGGCGAATTTGAGTTCGTCAAGGCAAAGCCTCTGGGCGATGGCTTCCTCGGGGTGCCTGTCTACGAGGTGCGCGGTGGGGTATTCCGGCCGTTCCTGAATCGGCACATGTCTTTGGGCGCCAACTTCCTGGTTGCCCTCGGGTACACGGGACAGACGACCGAGACAATTCCAAATCAGCCGGAACCTTGCCCAACAAAGTGCGTGGTTGGTGTGCCGCTTAAATCGTACGTCAGTTTGAGCTGGACGTATTACTTCAAGAAATAGCGCATTCGACCCAGAGGGCTTTAGTGAAAAGCGAAAGTCCACTACAATCCGGGTGTGCAGACTTTGGCGGAGACTCTTAGAAAATCAGCCTTGGTGGCGAGCGTTTTGGTCGCCATAGGAATTCCCGCTTGCGCGCAGCAGAGCGCACGAGCTCCGCAAGCGCCCCCAGCATCTGGAGCGAGGATTCTATTGCTGCCCCGCAAACTTGTCACTGGAGAGCGGGCTACGCTGGCGGTTTTGGATATGAACGGCAGATTGACGCCGGGAGTGACGGTGATGTTCTCGAACGGCGACAAGATCACCACGAACGCCACGGGGCGAGCGATGTTTGCGGCTCCCCTGAATGCAGGAACAATTTCCGGATGGATCGACGGGCGCACCGGGAAAGTTTCTAGTACGATTCTGACGCTGAGCGAGCTGCCCACGAGTGTGCTGGAAGTGGGTGCGGCGCCGCGTGTGGCGTCGTTGAGTGATCGATTCGAGTTGACCGGCCATGGCTTTTGCGGAGATGCGGACGCGAATCACGTGACGATTGCGGGATTCCCCGCGCTAGTGCTGGCATCGTCGCCAGCGTATCTGGCGGTGTTGCCGCCGATCGATATGGATCCGGGGCCAAAGCAAGTGCAGGTGACTTGCGGACAGCAGTTGTCCGTGCCGTTCACGGTGGTGTTCGTGAGCCTGGAATTGGAGGCCAGCAGCGCGCCGCTTGCTCCCGGAGAACACCGAACGCTGACGGTGCATCTCCGCGGAAGTCCAGCCAAGAGTAATCTGGAAGCAAGGAACTTGGCGGAAGACGTGACGGAGTTGCAGGGCGGAACGACGGTGCGTGTGACCTCGACGGGCGGCCCGGAGAATGTGGCGAAGTTTGAGTTGGTGGGAAAAAAGCACGGGAGTTTTGTGATTTCCATCCGCTTGCTGGTGCCGCTGAGCCCGCCGCGAATTTAGAGGGAAATCAAATCAGGCGGATTTTTTCGCGGCGGCCGGAGGAAGGGAGAGTGTACCCGGATCGTCGTCGAGAAGCGGTTGCGGCGACTCGCTGGAGTTGAGGATGTTGTCCAAACTGCTGGAGGCCTTGTCAAAGCGCTTATCGGCCTCCGCGTAACTCTGCTGGGCGTTCTTCAAGTGCGTGCCGATTTTCTCGAAATATTCGCTGAAGGTGTCGAGCTGTTTGCGCATTCCGGTAAGGTTGTCGGAGAGGCGCTTGGCATTTTCCTCGATGCGCATGCCCCGCAAGCCCATGGCGATGACAGAGAGATGGGCGTACAGGGTATTGGGGGAGACGGCGAGGATGTTGCGGCTGCGGCAGTAGGCGTCGACGGCCATTCCCTTGCCATCGGTACTCTTTAGAAGTTCATAGTAGACCGATTCACTGGGAACAAACATCAGCGCGACATCGAGCGTGTTCTCGTCGGGGACGATATATTTCCTGGCGATGGAATCGGCGTGGCCTTTCACAGCAGACACGAACGCTTTGCGCGCTTCCTCGCCCTCTTCGGTGAGACGGAGATAGGCGTCGAGAGGGAATTTGGAATCGATGGCCATGATCATCTTGTCGCGGAGGTGAATGACGGCGTCGGCGGCTTCCCCGCTACGAAAGCGATATTGCTGGGAGAATTGCGAGGAGGGAAGGGAATCCTCAAGCAGTCGCGCAAGCGTGGTTTCGCCAAAATTGCCGCGAGACTTGGTGCCGCCGAGTATGTTTTCAAGGGACTCCGCGGCCTTGTGCATCTGCTCGCCCGCCTGCTGGACTTCGCCAAGCTGCTTCTGAATCTGGACGATCTGTTCGCGAGTGTTTTTCAACTCGGTAGACATTGCGGATTGCGCTTCAGAGGTGATCTTGGAAGTGACCTCGGCGGAATCCTTCACGCCGTCCTTGAGAGCGGAGGTCATGGCTTCCAAGCGAGAGGCGACAGTTTCCGCAATAGTCTCCATTTTGGTGGAGCTATGCGTTTGCGCCGTGGAGAGGCCCAGGAGGTCGCGACGCAGTTCATTCATCTGGGATTCGAGAGCTTCATTCTTTTTCTGGTCCTGGGTGTTCTGGACTAGAACCCAGACAACCAGTCCGATCAGAACCAGAGCAAACAGGGCGGCGGCAATGTAGATAGGGTTCATGCGTTCTCCGGAAAGTTTACGGGAAACGGTAAACCCACTTTACGCGGAAAGCAGCAAGCGAGCAAACCAGGGATGTCGGCCTGCCGACAGTGCAGCGGTAAGTTCAAAGCTGTAAGTAGTACGCAAAACAAAAAGGTCGCAGCCGAAGGAGTTAGCGCAGCGATCCGAGATCGTGATTCGTTGTAAGTTCTGACTTAATTCCTGAATCGTGCAGACCGTGCCCCCTCCCCCATTTTGCATATGGTAGGGAAGTAAAGGACTTAGCGAAGTGCGGTGCCCCATGGCGCGAGCCGCTGTGGGTAAAAGGACAGAAAGGAGAGGAAAAGTGGCCAAGGAATCGAGCCAAAGGCGGTAGCTCACCCCGGGTATTTGGTGGATGCATATCAAAAGAGAAGAGAAGCGGGCACGGACAATCGGATGTATATGAATCGGAAATAGTTAGGAGAAACTTGCGGGAATGCAGGAAGGGCGTGCGGGTCGCTGCGCAGGAACCCAGCTGAATCCTCAAGCGCGCGCCATATATTCGGTAGGTTCTCAACTGTAAAATAGTATTTGATCGTCGCAATATTCGAGCGGGAGACGCGGGGGTGGGTGGTATTCGTAACCCTCAGGGAAGAGAAACCTAAGTCCTAGGTTCCGTTACCCAGGTCACCCCGCCTTCGGATACTTCCGAAGCAGCCGCTCCGGTGATGCCGTCGCTGCGTCCCTCCCCCCAATAGATCCGTTCACTCTGGGCTACAGGTTCACGCGCAGGTTTCAGGCCCGCTCCTCTGTGGGAATCTCTTTACGAGAAATTACCGAAGTCGTAACCAAAATGACGATACCGGGGCATAGAAGGATCGTGCGTGAATTTGGCCGCACCATTCCCGAGGAGGCAAGCCTTGAAAACCGAGAATCGCTCCACATCCGCTTTGCGCAGGCTTCGAAACGATATCCGAAAGGGTTCAACCAAACGGCGACAACTGACAGCCGTGCTCGCGTCGTGTGCGTTTTTGCTGGCTCCGGTTGGTCCGGTGATGATGCCAAGCGTTGCAGAAGCTCAGCCAGCCCCGCCGCTGGCCGGCGCTGCTTCCACTGCCGGATGCAACTTGCAGTCGGCAAAAGGGGAGATCCAGCATGTGATTTATATTCAGTTCGACAACGTTCACCTGAGGAGAGACAACCCCCACGTGCCCTCAGACCTGGAGCAGATGCCGCACTTGCTGAACTTCTTCGAGAACAACGGCACCCTACTCTCTGACCATCACACACCATTGATTGCGCATACGGCGGACGACATCCTCACTTCGCTGACGGGAGTGTATCCCGAGCGCCATGGGCAGGCAGTATCGAACAGTTTCAACTATTTCAACCCGAACTCTTCGGATGGCTTAGGCTCGACGTTTACGACATCGTTTACCTACTGGACCGACCTAGTCGATCCGAGCACGCCGAGTGCCGACCCGAGTTTCAGCCTTCTGACCCCGGAGGGAAAGAATGCGCCGGCGCCGTGGGTGCCGTTTACCCGCTCTGGTTGCAATGTTGGGGCGGTGTCCATCGCGAATATGGAACTGGAGAACACCGGCAATGACATTAACAACGTGTTTGGCCCCACTTCACCTGAAGCCGCTGAGGCAGCCAGCAATTCGAAGCAGGCAACAGCGGATTTCGTGGGAATCGCCATCCATTGTGGCGTGGCTAACCAGCTGTGCTCGACGAGCCACGGAAGGCCAGATATTCTGCCGGACGAACCCGGCGGCTATACGGGCTATCAGGCGCTCTATGGGCATAAATATGTCGTCCCGGTGATTGCGCCCAAGGGATTGAATGATCTGGCGGGTAACCCGATCACGGGTTTCCCCGGATTTGGAGGAATCTCCGCGTATCAAGCGCTGGCCTATACGGCCGCGATGCAGGAAAGCGGTGTGCCGATCACATACTCCTATATTTCCGATGCTCACGACAGCCATTCGTTTCCGTTCCGCGCCTTCGGACCCGGAGAACAAGGCTACGTGCAGCAGTTGCAAGCCTACGATGATGCGTTCAACAAGTTTTTCACGCGACTGGCGAATGACGGGATCACCGCGGCAAACACGTTGTTCATCGTTACCGCGGATGAGGGCGACCATTTTGCAGGCGGCACGCCTATCAATCCTGGTTGCGACGGAAGTGCGGGCAACTATTGCACTTACAACACGAACAACAGTGCCGTGACGGCGAATTCCATCGGGGAAATTGACACGAACATTCAGTCGCTGCTCGGGAAAGTTGATCCTTCGTTGAACTTCAACAACACCCCCTTCGATATCCACTTTGATATGGCCCCTGCGTTTTACCTCAGCGGCCAACCGCCCGCTGGCGCACCGGTTGCGCGGCAATTTGAACTGGACGCGGCCAAACTTACAGCGGTAAATCCGATCACAGGCAATACCGATCAATTGACCCGTTATCTGGCTGATCCCGTTGAACTGAAGTTTCTCCATATGATTACGGGTGATCCACTGAGAACGCCAACGTTTATCATGTTCGGAGATCCGGATTACTATTTCCAGACCTACGGTGCGGACCTGGCGGTCAATGACGGGTTTGCCTGGAACCACGGCGGGGTCGCACCAGAGATCAACACGACGTTTCTAGGGGTTGCCGGACCTGGCGTGAAAGCGTTGGGACAAAAAGCCGATGTCTTCACCGATCACGTAGATATCCGGCCAACCATTCTGAGCCTCGTGGGTCTTGCGGACGACTATCAGAGCCAGGGCCGCACGATCGCTGAAGTACTGCAAAGTTGGGCCAAACCCGACGGGATACAAGACAGTGGGGATGAGTTTGTGGAACTCGCACGGGCCTACAAGCGAATCAATGCGCCGACCGGCGAGCTTGGTTTAGCAACTTTGCGTATTTCAACGAGAGCGCTCAAAGGCGACCCGGATACCTACGAGGAACTCGAGAACAAAATCGCCTTTATCACCAAATTCCGCAACCAGTTAGCCGAACAGATGGCGGATGAGCTGAATGCGGCGGAATTCCACGGCCACCGCATCTCTGAAAGGCAAGGACGCACCCTGGTGGTCCAGGCCAACCTGCTTGCGGACTATGTGAACTGGCTTGCTAACGAGTAGGTCTATCGCCATTTCGCTCGGAAAATCGGATGGGGCGGAGGGAAGCGTTGGGCCCTCGGTCCCGACCGGCCATCCCACATCAGGACAGCAGAAAACTTCTGCCGCGTAATCAGTTACGTGAATCCCGTCCGGCCTTCGCGTCGTTCACAGGGAAAACATTTAAGAATTGACCCGGCAATCCCGCGGTGTTATTCAACCGATCCCGCCGCAGGAGAATCATGTACATGAACAGAATACCGCTGAAGGATTGCTCTCGTTCCAATCGAGCGGTTGGGTATCGCTGAAATGGCCGCTCTCGAGGAATTCCTGCCCTCGGAAGATCGTGGGATTTACCTGAGCAGTGCAGACAGGGGCAGCGCCGAGCGTGGAGCATTTCTTCGGGAAACGCGGGAATGGCCGTTGGCATATTCGTCTTGGGATCCAGTGTAGACGCGAGGCGTTGGAAAGGGTCGTTAGAATAGGCGTGGCTGATTGCGTCGCGAACAGCGTAGTGTCTGGCGCGGAGTCATCGGGCGTGCTGCTCGCGGAGCGCACGAGCGAGCGAATTGCACTTCCCATTGTGCCTCGAAGCTGGCGCCGCCCGCGCTTGTGTCTTTGCCCAACCACTCATTTGCCTGCCTGTCATTAGCGATGCTGATCTTCCCAACTCCAGTTGAGGGTATCAGTCATAGTGCCAAGCAACGGTCGAGCCA
>Ga0209656_10002515_pt1 | contig 11873 bp, 10 predicted proteins | sample BogFormECP12_OM2_FD_188239 | JGI IMG/M metagenome (GOLD analysis project Ga0209656, IMG submission 188239) | Bog forest soil microbial communities from Calvert Island, British Columbia, Canada - ECP12_OM2 (SPAdes) (version 2) | ecosystem: Environmental > Aquatic > Freshwater > Wetlands > Bog ... | reverse complement strand
TGACCGCCTCTCCTCGCCTCAGATGCCCAACCTACACGCTGCCACCCTCACCGCGGCCACGACACCCCCGTCACCGCCACAACCGCCAGCCCGGTACCCACGGTAACCGAACCGGCCCCGGGACGGCAGCTGACCGGACCGGGGGACCCGGCCGCGGCAAGAGCCGCCGCAGGCCCACGGCCGCCCTGCAGCGCACCGCCGTCGCGAGGGCCAACCGCTGAACAGTTGCTCCAGAACTTCACGCAAGGGCATGCTGCTCGGCCAGCCCTCGGCCAGGCCCGATGAGCGGCCATCTACGGTGATTCGCGGTTCTCAGCGGCGCCTTGGGGGATAATTTCAAGGCAGCTGAACCAGCGACGATCTCAGGTGCGGACAGTCCAGCCCGCCCAGCGGACTTCAGGAGCGCGACAATGGACGGTGACGACCAGGTCAGGGCAAGGATCATGGGGCATTGGCAGGCCTCCGAGCAGGGGGACAGCGCGGCGGAGCACGCCATCTACGCGGAGGACGCGATCCTGGACTACCCGCAGTCGGGAGAACGGTTCCGCGGCCGCGCCACCATCGCCGCGCAGCGCGGCGGCCACCCGGCGAAGCGGCACTTCACCGTGCTGCGGATCACCGGCGCCGGGGACCTATGGGTCAGCGAGTGCGTGATCAGCTACGACGGCGTGCCCTCCGACTCGGTGAGCATCATGGAGTTCTCAGGTGGCCTCGTCGCCCATGAGACCCAGTACTTCGCCGACCCCTTCGACCCGCCCGAGTGGCGGGCAGCGTTGGCAGAGCAAATGCCGGGCCGTTCCGGCTGATGCCGACGATCTCGAGAGTCCAGTGTCGCTCCAGAGCAGGTCAGCGCCTCCGCAGCCGACGCACTCACCTCCATGTCAAGCATGAGCGGGCGGCCTCCGCGCACCGAGCGCGCCGCGGAGTCAACGGTCTGCGCCCAGGCCCGGGAACCGACGTCCGCTGGATGCACCAAGCAGGAGCTTGTTTACGCCAGAACCAGCGCCGCGCCGGTCGTCATCGGAACCGGCTGAGCCGACGATCAGCCCTGGCGCCTGATCCGCGTGGATCAGTGCGTGCCGTGTACGCTTTTGATCCGCCAAGGGTCGGCGGTTCACCCAGTGAGCGGCGTGCAGCCGGGAGCTCGTACCGCTACCCGGACCATGGAGGTACAAGATGCCTGAAGGCAGCCAGCCCGCATATGAGATCGCACTGGCCCACTTCATCGTTTCTGATGACGTGGAGCGCTCCCGTCGCTTCTATACGGAGGTGCTCGGCGGCAAGACCATCCGCTCGGGTGAGCCGACGTACGTGGCGCTCGCCAACAGCTGGATCATCATCAATGTCGGTGGCGGCCCGACCGACGACAAGCCGGCAGTCACACTCGAGACACCGCGCGATCCGGACCTGGCCAGCAGCTTCCTCAACATCCGGGTCTCGGACATCCGAGCTGTGTATGCGGAGTGGAGCGCGCGAGGCGCCGAGTTCCTCACGCCACCGAAACAGCACAAGACCGAGATCCGCTGCTACGTGCGTGACCCCGACGGGCACCTGATCGAGGTAGGCCAGACCACCCTGCCGGGCGGCTGGCGCCAGTTCCTGAACCCGTGAAGGAAGGTGTCACACGGATCTGGCCGTGCCGCGCTGCCGCCATCGCAGGCCGTGCCAACCGAAACACTCCAGGAACGATCACCCGGCCAGGGCTGCCCGAGTTTCCCGGATAGCGATGCGCGCTAGTCGAGCGACGCCTTGAGCGCGAGACGGCCACATCACGCGCGACCTGACGCGCGCTAGGCGGCATGAACGAGCATTCTCCGGGCAGGGCGGCGATGCATAAATATTGTCGCTGATTGCCTGTGTCCCGTGCGGTCTGCCGCAAGGCGAGCGCGACGACAAAAGGAAACAGGCCCTGAACCGCCGACGTCAGCCGCTCGACCAGGCCGAGGTCACCGCCGCCGTCCCGCGCTGCGATCAGGAGCCAGCATGACAACCCGGCGAAGACCACGGTCACCGTCGCGCAGCCGTAGACACCCAGGATCCACGATCGCGCCGGCGCGCGCCTGGCGACAAATACCGGCCAGACCGCTGTCGTGACCACGCAGCTCACCGCGAAGGCGAGGTGGCGCGACGTCGGGCCCGTGGCCGGTTCCGGAGTGGCGGCGATGCCGAGAGTAGAAAGGCCAGTCAGGATCAGCAGGATTCGCGCAGGCATGCCGACGCCAGTCAGGCCTGCGCCGGTCGCGATCTGACAGCTGCCCACCAGCAGCAGGGCCGCGGTCATTACCCACCGGTCGGTTCCCGAGTGATCAGCGAGCACGCTCATCGTCTGCCGCATCGGGCTATAAGAGGCCGGCTGAAGCGCGCCGGCCACCAGCCAGCCCCCGACCAGGACAGCAGGCGCCAGCAAGGCCGCGCCTACCGCCCAACCAGGGACTGGCCGGCCAGCCCGCAGAAGCCTCGGGCGATCGGCCGGCAATGGTTCAGTACTGGCCGAAGCCGGGCCAGAGCGTACGTGACCTCGTCCTGATCGGTTGCGCGCGGGGTCTGGACGCGCAAGCTGAGTCATGGCTCCTCCATCAGCCACATCGACTCGGGCTGCCGGAAGGAGGCGCTCTTGATCCTTAAGCAGGCTGCCTGTCCCGGATCCTTACTCCTACGAGTCACACTGCCGCTGGCATCATGCCCGGAGGATGCGGTTGCCCCACGTACTGGTGGGGTTCACCCGGATGAAGTGCGCAGGCACCCCCTCGATCCACGGCTCAAGCCCGGCGCCGACGATCGACGCGCGCTCCGCCTCGGTATCCAGATGATGCGCCGCTCCCCGCACCAGCACGATCCACCCCTCGCGCGCCTCCAGATCGATCTGGTCGGCCTCTACGGCGACCTGGTACTCGGCGTGCGCGATACCAGTACGCAGGTCTTCATCAAAGAGGGCGGGGTCCCACGTGCCCAAGACAATCGACTCGCCGTCGATCCTGTACGTGGTCGGCAGCGCCGTGGGCCCATACCGGCTGTTATAGACCAGACGCCCCACACCGCCGTTGGCGAGCAGCTGCATGCATTCGGCCTCGCTCAAGGGCTCCAGCACACGCCAGGCACGCGCTCCGGGGTCGGGCGAAGCAGAACCGCTGGGAGAACTGAGGTCGGGTTCATCGTCTGGCATAGCTCCAAACCCTAGTCGTCCTGCCCGGCGATAGCACGCGGGCTCGTTCCCGCACTGTGACCTGCCGGACGCGCCCTGGTTCCTACCAGGGCACGCCAACAGATATCGGCAGCCATAACGGAGAGTCGCCAACAGCGCGGAACGGGCGTGAAGGCGTGCGATATCCGCCGGCATGCCTTCGAATGACAGTGGAGCCCGTGGGGGCGGGGCGCATTAGTGGGGAGTTCGGTGCCTTCTACATGCCGGCCTGCGGTGGACGGAACGGGGTGGAAGCGGCAGGCTGGCTTGGTGGGGAGGCTGCGTGAGCGCGAGCGTGAGCTGGCGGCGGTCGAGGTGCTGCTGGAGCACCGCGGCGGGATGCCGCTGGTGGAGGGCCGGGCCGGTATTGGCAAGACGTCGCTGGTTGAGGTGGCGTGCTCGCGGGCGGATGAGCTTGGCTACGAGGTCATGCGTGCGCGGGGCTCGGAGCTGGAGTCGGGTTTCGCGTTCGGGGTGGTGCGCCAGTTGTTCGAGCGGCGCCTGGCGGGCGCGGGGAAGGGCGAGCGTGAGGCGCTGCTAGCTGGGCCTGCGGCCGCAGTGCGGCCGCTGCTGTCCGGCGAGTTCGCCGTGGAGCCTGCAGGTGACAGTTGGTTTGCGGTGTTGCACGGCCTGTACTGGCTGGTGGTCAACCTGGCGGCGAGCCGGCCGCTGCTGATCGCCGTCGATGATGCGCATTGGGCTGATGAGCCCTCGCTGCGCTGGCTGGCCTACCTGGCGCCGCGGCTGGAGGGGCTGGCGGCGGGGATTCTGGTGGCGTTGCGTCAGGGCGACGCGGCAGTGCTGAGTGCTCCGCTTCTGGCAGTGCGCGCGGCAGCGACGGCGGTTATGCGCCCGGCGCTATTGAGCGAGCAAGCGGTGAGCGCCATGGTGCGCGCAGCGGCCGGCGGGGAGGTGAGCGATGAGCTGTGCGCAGCGGTGTATGCGGCCTGCGGCGGTAATCCGCTGTACCTGGCCGAGCTGCTGCGGGCGGCTGACCTCAGCGGCCGGCCGCTGGCCGCGCTGGAGCCGGCGGAGTTGCTGGCGGGGGGGCTGGAGGGAATCGCGCGGCTGGTGATCACCCGGGTGAGGGGCCTGGGTGCGGATGCGCTTGGCCTGGCGCAGGCGCTTGCCGTGCTGGGGGATGGCTGTGAACTGCGTCACGCCGCGGCGATTGCGGGCGTGGCCACGGCCGTCGCCGCGCGGTTGGCCGGGGGTCTTGTCCGTGCCGAGGTGCTGGCGGCCGGTGACCGGCCGCGGTTCGTGCACCCGGTGATCCGTGATGCGCTTGAGGCGTCACTGGACAGCGGCGGAAAGGACCGCACCCATCGCTGCGCGGCGCGGCTGCTGCACGCTGATGCGGCCCTGCCGGGGCAGGTGGCCGCGCATCTGATGCGGGTGCGGCCGGCGGGTGATGGCTGGGTGCTGGCGCGGTTGCGGGAGGCGGCGCGGGCAGCGATGGACTGTGGCGCACCGCAGGCCGCGGCGGGCCTGCTGGACCGGGTCCTGGCCGAGCCGCCGCCGCCTGAGCAGCGGGCCGTGGTCTTGCGGGAAGCGGCTCGCGCGGAGGTGACCGCCGGGCGGGAGAGGGCCTTCGTGCTGCTGGAAGAGGCGCTGCGGGCGGCCGCCGGCCCGCGCCAGCGGGCCGAGATCGCGCTGGAGGTGGCCAATGCCTATGCGGCCTTGTTCCGGTGGGTGGACGCGGTGGATGTCATCGAACGGGCGCTCGCCGAACTCGGTGAGACTGACCAGGAGCTGGCGGGCCGGCTTGAGGGCGAGCTGGTGGTCTGCGGCCTGCATGACGCGCGCCGCGCGCCGCGGGTCGCGCCCGTGCTCGCCCGCCTGCGCTCGCGTCGCCTGGAGGCCGTCAGCGAACCGCTTGGGGTCGCGCAGGCGATGGCGATGCTGCTGGCGGGCCGGCCAGCCAGCCAGATCGCGGGCTTGCTGGAAGGGACGCTGCAGCGCGCTGGCCCCGATGTTGAGAACTGGGATACCCGTGCGGCGCTGCTGTGGGTGCTGGTCGTGGCTGAGCGTTTCGGCACGGTCGAGGAGTCGCTCAAGCCAATGCTGGAGCAGGTTCACCGCTGCGGTAGGGCGCGTGGCTTTGTAGCCGCTTACTCCACCTTGGGCCTGCTCAAGCTGCGGCTCGGCGCTCTGCCTGAGGCCGATGCGGCGGCCCGGGTGGCGCTGCGGGTGCTGCAGGAAGGTGACTTCGCGCCGGGGCTCGGATTCGCCGCGACCGTCCTTTCCGATATCGCTGTCGAGGCGGGCGAGCTTGACGAGGCGCAAATGCTGCTTGACCTGCTCCCCCAGCAGGGGTGGCCTGCGGGTGTCGGGACGGTGCTTATCCCCGCCTCCCGCGGACGTTTGCGGCTGGCTCAGGGGCGGCCCGCCGACGCGCTGGCCGACTTTCAGGCCTGCGGGGCGCTGTTCGGCGCCGACGTGTGGGGCATGCCCATCCGCGAGACGGGTTACGTGCATGCACGCTCGGGCGCTGCGCTCGCGCTGTTGCGGCTGGGACGGCGCGAGCAGGCGTGTCAGCTGGCCGACGCCGAACTCGCCGACGTGCGGGTGTTCGGCGCGCCGCGCTCGCTCGGAATCGCGCTGCGCGCCGCCGGGCTGGCACGTGGCGGGCAGGAAGGCCATGCGCTGCTTCGTGAATCGGTGGCCGCGCTTGACGACTCTCCGGCGCTGCTTGAGCGCGCCCGCTCGATGGCCGAACTCGGGGCAGCTTTGCGCCGGGACGGCCAGCGCGCCGCGGCCCGCGACCCTCTGGCCCGGGCACTTGAGCTCGCCGCCCGCTGCGGTGCCCGGCCGCTGGCCGGCCGGGCACGCGACGAGCTCAAGGCCGCCGGCGCCCGCCCGCGGCGGCCATGGCGCACCGGGATGGAAGCGCTGACTCCCAGCGAACTGCGCGTCGCCCGGCTGGCAGCCGAAGGCCGCTCCAACCGCGAGATCGCCTGTGAGCTGTACGTGACCCTCAAGGCGATCGAGGGTCATCTGGCCCGCGCCTACGCCAAACTCGGGATCGAAGGCCGCAGTCAGCTGGCGCGCGCTCTAGCAGCAGAAAAGGACTCTGCAGAAAAAGACTAGGGTGCCGGCCCTACAGCGAACCACCCATCGCCCGCGCGACCGTATTGCCATCACTTCACCTGCGAAAGGGGATTTCGATGGCGATGACCATACGCGAAGCGTTCGCGAAAGGGACGGAAACCTTCAACGCCCATGACATCGACGGCTTCACCAGCGTACTCGCCGACGATGCCGTCTTCCGCGCACCAGGCGGGATGAGCGGCCAGGGGAAGGCGGCCTGCGCTCAGTTCTTCGCCGGCTGGTTCGGCGCCTTCCCCGACGTACACGTCGAGGTTCACGCCTTGCATATCGCCGGCGATGTCGCCGTGGAGGAAGGCACCTTCACCGGAACCCACCAGGGCGCCCTGCACAGTCCGGCTGGCGACGTCCCGCCCACCGGCCGCGCGGTCACGCTTGACTACGTTCACGTGCTCCGCTTCCGCAACGGCAAGCACGTCTCGTTCAACCTGATGTATGACCGGCTGGCGCTGCTCGAACAGCTCGGCCTCATCCCAGCACCGGCATCCACAAGCTGAGCCACGTGGACCGGAACGATCTGCATGTCATCGTGGTAGGAGGCGCTTCACCTGGTAGCCCGGCCGGGCGAAGTCCTCGGCAATCCAGCGGTGGTCAGCCAGCTACGTGCGCTCGTCGATGCCCGCCCCGAGCTGACCGCAGTCGCAGCCGGACCCACACATGAGGAACTGGCGGCCTAGCAATGGCGCGCGGATATCAGGCAGTGCGGTGCCAAATGCGGGAGGCTGGCACGGCGATCCGAATCTCGTACGTCTTCCGGCAGTTCCAGCGGCGGTACGGGAAGAGGAATTCGCCGGGCACGTCCACGCGTTCCCTGCTGGTGGTCATGATGCGCACCTGGCGGCAGCGCCATGATCAGGTGCCCGGCACAGTCCGCCTGGTCTTTGCTCGCCGGCCGCCGCGTATCGGGCCGTTACCAGCGGTCCCAGTGCACGACCTCGTCGAACGGCCGGCGGTCCGGTCTGGCGATCGGCCGCAGCGGCCGGTCGGCCGGGTAGCCCAGGCCGATCAGGTAGACGGCCAGGTAGCCGTCGGGGAACCCCAGGACCCGCTGCGCCTGCTCTTGGTCCCTGACAGCCGAGTGGCCCGAGCCGATGCCCCGATCGGCAGCGGCGAGCATCATGTTCGCGGTGGCCTGGCCGAAGTCATACATCAGCCAGTCGTGGTGCATCTGGTCCTCTGGCTGCCGGGCCACCAAGGCGATCGTCGCCGCGGACTGGGCGATGTGCCGACCGCCCTGGGGCCACGCCTTAGCCAGCTCGATGAGCTGCTCGCGGCCGCTGACGACCACGAAGTTCCATGGCTGCCAGTTCCGCGACGACGGCGCCCGCCGGCCAGCCTCGCAGATCCGCTCGAGGTCCTCGCGGGCGATCGGCTGGTCTATGTACTGACGCACGTTGCGTCGTGCGCGGATCGCATCCCAGGTCTCCATGTCACAGTTCTATCGCATAGCCCGGGCAGCAGTTGGATGGCCGCACGGCTATGGCTGGCGGTGTCGGCTCGTCTTCGAGACTCCGGCTCCGGAGGCGCGTCGTCACTGGCCTCGCGAAGATCACCCGCCCGGCGGCCGCCGCACTTGCCGTTCCGGCGTTGTATCAGCTGGCGGGCATCCCCGCTCTGCAGGGGTGATGGGTAGTACCCAAGTCCGAAAAGGGGAGGCAACTCGATGAGGCTCATCCGCGCACGCGTGGCACTGGCGGGCGGCCTGGTGGCCGTCGCCGGGACGGTGGCCGGGGTTGTGCTGGCCGTGGGCCCGGCGTCCGCCGGATCCAGCCAGGTGGTCCTAGTCAACTGCAGCGGCGATGGCCAGGTCCGGCCAGCCGGGTACGATCCGAGCTGCATGCCCTCCAGCGAGCTGGTGACCGGCCTGAAGTGGACGAGCTGGCGCTCCGTCGCCTTCGGCAGCGGCGTCCTGAAGGTCAACGACTGCACGCCGAGTTGCGCGCAGGGCAAGTACATCAGCTACCCGATCCTGACGGTCCTGTGGCGGGCCATGCCGTGGCCGGAGCACCCAGGCCAGGAGTACTTCAGCCGGCTGACGTGGATCTTCACGGGCAACCGCCCGGGACACGTTCCCGCAGCCCAGACCTTCACGCTGCCGTCGTCCGGGCAGCCGTAAGCGCCGGGAACCAGCTGATCGCCTCAGCCGCAGACGTGCACTCGGCGCCACTATCACCGCATACACCACTCACCGACCACGCGATCCCCACCTACTCGTCAACAGCCGTCCGGTTCCTCCAATGCGGCCGCGACGTCATACCCGAGCGCGGTCGCCACATCGGGAGCGGCGCAGACGACCCGGCCGAGCCCGGCCACCGGGGCGATCACCAGCAGCACGTCAGCGATCTCGTCCTCCGTCGCGCCCGCCGCCAGCGCCCGGCCGACGCTCCATTCTGCAGGAACGCGGGTGCCGGCGTCACGAAACTCTCCGCCGTGAACCTGCGCACCGCTTCGTCTGCGTCAGCACGCATCTGTTCGGCCCCGCGCCGGCACAGGAAGGTCCGAAGCACGGCGGCCCACGCCTCGGTCGAAGGGTCACCGGGCCGGGCCGGGTCCCCGTACTGCCAGCGATCGACCACGTCGGCCCACCGCTCGGCCTCGACCGGCCGCCCCGTCAACGCACAGAAGAGCGCGGCCAGCACGGCGACCATCGGGTGTCCCTCGATCCCGCCCTGATCTTCCAGCCACCGCAGCCACCGCTGGACAGTTGGGACCCGGCCCTGCCGGTGGGTCGGCACCACGAGTTTCTCCACCAGGCCAGCGGCCACGTCGGCGTCCCCGGCCGCCATCGAGTACTCCAGCGCCTCCTCGGGCAGCTTGTTCCGCGCGCACCAGCCGGCGGCGCGGCGCTGCAGAACCTTGATCAGACCGGGCTCCAGGCGGCGCAGTTCCGCCAGCAGCATGTCGCGGAACAGGTGGTGGTAGCGGTACCACTCCCCGCGCCGGTCCAGCGGCACCAGTAGCATGTTCGACCGGGCCAGCTCCGCCAGGGTCACGGCGGACCCGGGCAGCTCGAGCACCGCCTCGCACAACGGCCCGGACATGCGCTCCAGCACCGCGGTCCGGGTCAGGAATACCCGCTGCCGGCGGGAGATCCGCGCCAGGAACTCCGACTCCATGTACTCGCTCACCAGCCGGTCGTCGCCGCCGAAGGAGACCGCCGCGCTGGCCAGCGGGCCGCCCTCCCGCAGGTACAGAGCCGCCAGGTACAGCCCGGCTGGCCAGCCCTCGGTCCGCCGGTGCAGCTCGGCCATCTCATCCTCGCCCAGCGCCACCTCAGCGTTGCGCAATAGCGACGACGCTTCGTCGCAGGTCAGCGACAGGTCCCGGGGGCCGATCTCCAGGATCCTGCCCTCGGCGCGCAGCCGCGCGACACGCAGCGGTGGCTCAGCCCGCCCGGCCAGCGCCAGCCGTGAGCCGCCCGGCACATGATCGGCCAGCACCGACAGCGCGGCCCGGCATTCGGAGTTGTGCAGCGCGTGCACGTCGTCCAGGAGCAGCACCACGGGCGACCTCATCGACGAGAACGCGGATCCGAGCCTCGGGACCACCGAACCAGGCACCGAGCTCGCCGGGGAAGCCAGCGCGTCAAACACCCGCCTGTCGATCGGCTCGACCGCATCGAGCGCTTCCGCGACATAGGTGAGCAAGACCTTCGGATCGTTGTCCCCCTCATCGACCGACACCCACGCAAACGCCTGGCCATTGCGCTCGGCCCACTGCGACAGCAGCGTCGTCTTCCCGTAACCCGGCGGCGCGACTACCGAAACGATCGGATAAGGCTTGCCGCGCCTCAGCTGTTCGATCAGCGCCAGACGACGGACAGCGCCGGGCCTCACCACCGGACGGCGGAGCTTTGACGCCAGAAGGTCGAACACCGGGCCGCCCGCCCGGTGCGACCAGTCGACCCGTTCACGCATGTCGTTGTCGTTCATGCTCCGACGGTGTCCCCCGCAATGGTCTGCCGCTGCATGCTCTTCCCAACCTACGGGTCAGGTCAAGCGCGGCAATAGCCTCGTCAGGAGCGGCTCGCTTGCTCGCGCGCGCAGAAGGGGTTTCGCGGCTGCCGTAGGCGCACAGGCCGTAGAGCGCGACCGCATCCACGGCGATGATGACCAGCGCCCAGAACGGGTAGGCCGGATGAAGAACATCATGTCGATGGCGTTGAGCCCGACCACCTTGGGCGGGTCCAAACTTGCCATGATCAAAGCCGAGAGTTCGGATTTCATGCCAACGGCGTGATGCGCAGCCTGGCCGGCTGGCATTTGGTTGTGGTGAAGGCTAGGCGCCCTCCATGGCGGCCGGGCATAGCCGGCCGGTAGCCCAACGCGTGATCTCCAATGGCCAGCAACCTGACGGTCGCTGGCCGGAGAACTGGCCGGGAGAAGGAGCGGGGGAGATATCAATGGCGGTCTATGCTGCCGAACGGGTGGCTACCCGCGCCCGGCGGCCGGCCGTTTCCGCCGGCGTTCCGATCGTGGCGGCTAAGATCACCGCGCCGGGCGTGCCCGACTGGGTGGTATCGCGGCCGCGGATCACCGAGCTGATCGCGCAGGGCACGCGGTGGTGCCCGCTGACGGTTGTCACCGGCCCGGCGGGCGCGGGCAAGACGACGGCCCTGGCGCTGTGGGCGGCGGCCCAGCCCGGGACGGTTGCCTGGGTCGGCCTGGATGAGTTCGATGACCGGCCCGGGGTTTTCTGGGCCTATGTCGTCGCGGCCCTGCGCCGGTCCGGTGCGGTGATCCCACCAGCGTTGCCCGCGGCGCGGGGCCGGGGCGCCGGCCATGTGTTCTTGCTGTGGCTCGCGGCGGCGCTGGCGGCCCAGGACCCGCCGGTGACGCTGGTCCTGGACGACCTGCATCTGCTGACCGACCCCGGGGTGCTGGACGGGCTTGACTACCTGCTGCGCAATGCAGGGTCCGGCCTGCGCCTGGTGGTTGCCGCGCGGATGGACACGCTGCCGCTGCACCGCTACCGGCTGGCTGGCCAGCTGACCGAGATCCGGGCCGGCGACCTGGCGTTCACCGTGGCCGAAGCCGGCCTGCTCCTGGCCCGGTACGGCAGCGCGCTGCCGGCTGGCTCGGTGGAGCGCCTGACCCGGCGGACCGAGGGGTGGGCGGCCGGCCTGCGCCTGGCCGCGATCTCCATGAGCACCCATCCCGGCCCGGACCGGTTCGCCAGCGAGCTGGTCACCGAGGACAGCGCCCTGACCGGCTACCTGACCGAGCAGGTTCTCGATGTCCAGCCGCCGGAGGTCCGGGACGTCCTGCTGAGCACATCCATCCTGGAGGACCTCAGCGCCCAGGCCGCCGCCGAACTGGCCGGCCACGAGCGGGCCGGGAGGATCTTGCTCGCCCTGGCGCGCGCGAACGCGTTTGTCCAGCCGGCCGGGCCCGGCCGGTACCGCTACCACCCGTTGTTCGCGGAGGTGCTGCGGCTCACGCTCAACCGCGAGCACCCGGACCGGATCGTCCCGCTGCACCGGCGGGCGGCCCGCTGGTATCAGCGGAACGGCCAGCTCACCGACGCGGTACGGCACGCCGCCCGGGCCGGCGACTGGCCGCTCGCCGCCAGTATCGTCATCGAG
>Ga0209656_10002514_pt1 | contig 11875 bp, 9 predicted proteins | sample BogFormECP12_OM2_FD_188239 | JGI IMG/M metagenome (GOLD analysis project Ga0209656, IMG submission 188239) | Bog forest soil microbial communities from Calvert Island, British Columbia, Canada - ECP12_OM2 (SPAdes) (version 2) | ecosystem: Environmental > Aquatic > Freshwater > Wetlands > Bog ... | reverse complement strand
GCAATGGCTCCCAAAATTGCATAGTCGTGACCGGTGCGGTGGAAAACCCGGCCCTTAACCCCGTAAGTTTGTGAAAAAAAGCTTTCCATTGCATCGGCCTCGGTGCAATAATGGCGGCCCTAGAATTGCTGTGGAAAAAATCAGGTTTTAGGTGGGCCTAGTATGTGGATTGAAAAACTCGCGGCCGGGGTCGTGCAAGTGCAGACGCCGATCGGCCCGCGATACGTATCGCCTTCATTCTTACAGCGCGTTTACCTTCTGTGGATGTTCCGCAACTTCCCGATTCTCCCTCATGCGGTCCTCAGCAGAACCCAACAGCGCATGATCGACCGCATGTGCAGCGAGCAGAACTTCGCGTGGATGCCCTATGCGGATGGAACCTATGAAGCACCGATCATAGGCACCATTGAGCATCGGCCACCAGTCGGAGCCGATCAGTTGCCGCCCCGGCGTCCCACTTCGAGCGAGGGTGCTCTGGCTGCCGAGGCCCGGCAGAGATCCTAGCGGTCGATTCAACGACAAGACCCCAGACCCACAAAGGGCACGAAGTATCACGAAGGCGTTCCGCTGGTACGGATTTCCTTCGTGTACCTTCGTGCCCTTCGTGGTGATGCTCTTCAACACTCTGCGAAATTAATTTTGCGGCGGCGGATTGCCGTTGTTGCCATTGCCCGCCCCGCCGTTCGGGGCGCCTCCACCCGGACGGCCTCCGCCCATTTCGCCGCACCCACCAGCCCATTGCCGTCCACCACCTCCGCCGGGATGGCCCATGCCTCGTTCCTGCTGGCACGCAGTCAAAGTCTTCTCCTGTTCGGGTGTGACCAGGCCTTCCATTTTCTGCTTCGCCTGTTGCCGGATTTCGCGCGCCTGCTGGTTTTTCTGCTGTGGCGTCAGCGACGAATTCGAGCACACCGCTTCCACCTGCGAGCGCATCTCGCGCTCAGCGGCCCAGCGCTGTTCCATCACAGATTTTTCAATGCCGGCCTGCTGCCAGCAAGGCGGTCCGCCGCGGCGCGCAGATCCGGCGGGTGGTTGCGTCGATGGTTGCGTGGATGGAGAATTCTGCGCCATTAAAGAAGTGGCGCACAAGAGCACAGAAGCGATGACTTGGCGCAACATAAATGTGATCCTCCGCTGAACGTAAAGTCGCCCCACAAGCGACGATTTCTAGAGTGTAGCCTAAGCAACCAGCGCGCCCTAGCACCGTTGGTGCAATTCGGATTCGTGCGAACTCGCCGTGCTATCGTCGACCATCACGCCATTTCAATGCGACCAATCGGAGCGACTGAAAAGACTTCTGCGAATGGATCGTTTTCAGTTCTCGTTCGGGTACTCGCCGTTTCCTTTCTCCCCGCTGAATGAAGAGAAAAAAGTTAAGCGGCAGCGCTCATCCATGCGATCGCCGCGGCGACCAAATGCTATAATCGTTGTTTGTCTCCGCAGTCAGATTTCCCACCACGGGCGCGTAGCTCAATTGGCAGAGCAACTGACTCTTAATCAGTAGGTTGTAGGTTCGATTCCTACCGCGCTCACCATCTCCGTGCTTTGGGAGTTCCGAATCGCCGGGATCATTCCAGAAAATAGTCGATGTAGGTGGCCGTAGCGCGGATGCCGGCGTCGTTGGCCTTGGCGCTTAGGTTCTTGGTCACGTCGGAGATGACTACTCGCTCGTCGGCTTTTTCACTCAGGGCTTTGAGAAGCGCTGGGGCCGGCATCTCCCAGCCTTTCGTGCCCTGTTTTTTTGCGGTGTTTTCGTCCAGCGGGATGAAGGCAACGAGGTCATCGCGAGTCATGAGTTCGAGCCCACCTTTCTTCAAGGTGGCGTTGTGACTGCAGTGATGACCCACTTTGTAGAAGACCGTGCGCCCGAGCAGGTCGAGGGCCGGCAACGGTCGTGCGCGTCCTGGAACGTTGAATTTGACGCGTTCCCAGGACTGCCAATTGCCTACCTGGGCATCCCCGACGAACAGCAGAACTTCTCCTTTTTTTACGAATTCGAACGCCAGCACGAGGCTGGTGTTGTTGGTGTCGCTGTCCAGGCTGAGGGCTAAGTCACCGAATGCGGCGAGCCAGTCGTCTTCAATCTGCCGCCAGGCCTGGGCCTTATCGTCGTAAGTCCTGGAGACAAAATCTTTGATGAGGGCGAAATAAGGATTTGGCCCCATCCGGCCGTTTTGATTAAGAGCATCGCGCGGAATGCGGTGCTCATCGGAGAAAGGGAAGTAGCGCTCGCCCTCCCGGTCGCTGCTCCCGTTCAGGGTGCCAATGGCAGCGCCCAGTGCACCCATGCCAGCATCTCCCATCGCGGCCAGATGATAAATCAAATCCTGACTCTTCAATTCCTCGGTCACTCGGCTGGTCTTTAACAAGTTGGGGTCTTCTGGTGGGCCCAACACATAGACGCGGACGCCCTCGACGCCGTCCAGTTCGAGAGGATCCCCGCCTGGTTTGAGATATTGGAGGTTCTCCGCTTCCTTGCCGCGAAGCTTCAGATAGTCGAGCGCTTCGGAAATCTTTCCCGCGCCGGTTGAGTCTTCGTCTTCGCTGAATGCAAGTACCTGCTCCACGCCTTGCAGGGCAGTCGCCGCTAACGGGCTGTCGAGGGCCGCTTTCAGTTTGGCTATCGCCTTCTTTTTGGTCTCTTTGATAGCCCTGATTTCCGGCTTGCTGAGATTTTCGGTCCAGCCCAACCACACCGCGCCAAATTCGAAGTCGTTGTTGAAGATGTCCCGTGCCTGGTTAAATCCCGAGAGGTGGTCCTTATGCTCGTGCGTGGCTACGACAAGATCAAGCATTGCCTTACTTGCACCAGTCTCCACGCATATCGTGTCACGGATGTGTTCCACGATCTTGGTCATGAATTGCTTGTCGCGGCCCAGGGCGCCGCAGTCGATCAGCATGTGAAACGCATGTTTGTCGGCCCGAGGAAATGTGAGGAGAAAGCAATCGCCCAGACCCTGACGGTACATACGCACGCGCACCCGAAACTTTTCAGGGCTGCCGGTAACCGAAACGGGCGCGGTCCTGCTGTTACTCCGACCAGCCTGCGGTTGCGCCAGCTGCGGCTGGCGCGCCTGTGGTTGGGGCACCTTCTTTCGCCGCTCAGCCTTGATCTTCTTTCGGCTGGTCCTCGCGGGTTGCTTTCGTGAGACGCGTGGCATGGTGTAAACACTCCTGCAGATCAGACACCTGTGCTGTGAAGGGCGGCGAAAGGCTCCTGCATGCCGACGAAGTACGTCGAAGCTAGAGACGCCGTCAAGGATCTGTCTTCCTCAAACTTAATGGTACGGAGCAGGCGCTCCTCGTCGCGAAGCCCTTTGCGGATGCAAAAGGTCACTCTCTCGTCGTCGAGATCAATCACGAGAACGCTGCCGCAGCGGATGGAATAGGTTTGCCCGTTGCGTTCCAGGATTTGGCTCTGCAGAAGCGTGATGAACACTTGATTGAGAACCCGTCCGTCCGCCCGCAGACGCCGGGCCTCACGAATCGACTTGACGTAAAACACCGGTGCGCCGCTGGTGCTGGAAATTTTTACGCCCGGGGGCGGGGAATAGTTGGTCAGCGCCAACCCCGTCAACCTCTGCAGGATCTGCGCTTTGAGTACTTGGTTCCGGATCGCACCATGCAGGTCCGCCTGAATGAACCGGCTCTCTCTCCAAATGTCCTGGCGGCTGGTCAAGTACCGCAGTCTGTCGACCTGCTGTCGCAGATTAATGTTCGAAATGAAAGTCTTGAGCATTTTTTCCATTTGGCCGGGAGCCAGCGTGGGATCTTCCCCGGGCCGCGCCCAGCGCAGGCTGTCCTCCGAGAGCGTGCGTACATCTCGCGGATAGATTCCCCTTCGCCGGAACGCCTCGATAAAAGCCACTCGATAGCGATGCTGGTCATCTGGGACGAGGTCCATGTCCGCGGTGATGAGTGCGCGCAGATACTCGCCGAAAGTCAAGTCAACCGGCGGGCAATAGTCCAGAGCGCGAATACACATGTTCAGGACATGGCCGGCGGATTTGGCTGCTTCCAGCGCCAAACGGTTCGATAGGTCGGGATGCAGCTCTCCCTGCGGAAGCACGCCACTGCCTCCGCTGGCGAGCCGCAGCAAGTCGCGCGAACGGTCGTGATAAATCGAAAGAAAAGCGTCGAACACGGCCGCCACCAGAATTGCGCCGCGCTCATGCACCTTCATCGTGCGTTCCAATTCGGTGGGGTCCGGCGTCAGGCGAATCCACTTTTTGCTTGCTTCGTCATACTTGCCGATGGCGTCGCGCAAAGCTCCGTGGGTTCCGCGGGCGTGGCCGACCTGAGCGGCTAATTGCGCCAGAAGATTTTCGGTGCGCAAGTCTCCGCGCGTTTTCGCGATCTGGTGCCGGAGCACTTCCGGAAAAGTGAAATGCTGAAACAGCGCCACCATATCGGCAAAGGCCTCGTGAAAGGCCAAGACGTCCGGATTCGTCGGCTCCAAAAAATACTCGTGGAATCCGTCCAGCAAGGCGTGAGTGGTTTCATGGGCGACGACATCATGAGAGAGACAGGTAAACACCATGCCGCCGGGAAACTGTCCTGAAGTGCGATCGTCGGTAGCGGGGAAATAGCCGAACAGGAGCGCACCTTTGCGGCGGCTGTAGTACGCGTTCGCCATGCGCAACGCGTGGGGATAGATGCGCAGCCGGGGAACAAACTCATCCTTGGGCGGCGCGCCGGTTTGTGGAGTCTGTTGATCGGTCCAAAAAGCCTTTCGCCCCAGCGCGCGTTCAAAGCGGTTGATGGTCGTCATCGCCACGGCATAGACCATCTGCTGATGAAACTGCGGGTTACCCTCGGAAGGCGCCAGGCCGTTTTGCGCCAGGACCCGGTCATCGTTCAAATTCACGGGCGCATAAAAACAGCCGCTGGGCGGATCGTAATCCACCACCTCTACGTATTCTCCGATCGGACCCGGAGCGACTTCCTCCCACGGGATCTTGTAGGTGATCTCGCTGACCAGAGCGGTTTCCAACTGAGTCGCCAGAGTCGGATCGAAAGCATAGCCACGCAGCAGCCGATAGGTAGGCGCAGGAGGCTGCGAGGCCACGTGCCGCGCCGGCTGATTGACGGGGCCTGGAGTAACGGAACTCGGACTGACGGGGCCCGAACTTACAGATCTCGGACTGACGGGCCTCCGCCTGACGGAGATTGGAGGTCTCAATGCCATAAGTTCCACGCCGGTAGGTGAGTCGTTATGAGATGAGTCATTGAGAAAACTTCCAGCTGCAAGACATCACTGCTACCCAATCGACGCACGAGCCGTCATCGCTGCCGTTTCGCTCTTTTGCTGCGCTTTGCCTTCTTCGCGGAGTTGGCCTTGCGCGATGGAGTGGGCGCTTTCAGCAAGCTCGCCTCGCGGACTGTGCGAATCTCTGCCAGGCTGGCGGCCAGTGCGAACGCCGTGGGAGGCTTGTAGCCAGCCAGAGCCGGGCGAGACGCGAATTTTTCCGCCTTCTTTATTTCTTTTTCAATCTCATTGCCCTTCCACGACACCACGCCAACATAGCGAGGCGCATTCACTACCGCCTTGCCGTCCGTCGTCAGGGATACGGAAACGCTCCCATCCGCCTTGAAAATTCCTTCGACCTCCGGCAGGGTCAGACTCACGCTGGCTCCTTTACTGTCTCGAAAAGAGTAAGTAAAGGTTGCCGCCTTCAGTGCAGCCACCACCGTGAAGTGGCTCTTATCTAGAATGTCGCGCAAGCAAGTGTCGCGTTTGTGCTCCAGAAGAAAGTCGATGAGAGCGCCAGTCTCGATGGTTTCGTGCTGCAGTCCTCCCATCACAATGGTCGCACTGCTCACACTTTTGGCCTCGAATTCAGCTTTGGCTTGCCCGATATGGAAGATTTTTGCCAGGAAGCTGACAATCCCTTTGAGATCGAAATCGAATTCGCGTTGAAATTGCAGCGTGTCCACCGCATGGTCTTCTGTGACCTTTAACGGAGGATTGGGCAGGCATACGCCGGGCCCCCGGACGATGAATAACTGCCCGTCATGAAAAGAGTAGATTGTCGTCGGACCCGACTTCTCTCTCGGAAGAGGAAGTGCAGTGTATTTCGCCTGGGCTAGAACCTTCTCCAGATCAGCCATAAGTCAACCTCCAACGGTCGGCACAACTCTTCAGACGTGGCTGTAGCTCACATCAACCTTGTTCCCATCGGTCGCAACCGTGACGTGATAGTGTTCGTCGGTGCGATAAATCGGATTCAACGAGGCAAGTGCGGTCACTACGCTTGGATCAGGATGTTGGAACGGGCGAACATGGCTGCTGATCGCTACCTTGCAGGTCTTGGGAATGGCCGTTAGCCAAGGCGTTGTTTGGGCGGTGGTTAATGTGCCATTTTTCGACCCGTGATGAGGCACCTTGAAGAAGCCGGTGTTCGCAGGAATTTGCGGAGAACTTTGCGCAGCGATTTGTGTCCATACTCCATCGGCCTCCGCGTCGCCCGTCAGCACAAAGCAGACATTGCCGAGAGTGATGGCGAGCACCGCCGAGTTGTCGTTCTCGTTTGCCGAAACTCCTCCCGGATTTGGCCAGAGGAGTTGCATGGACGCAGGTCCGAAAGGCGGCAGTATCTTGCCGGTGTCGACCACATCATGCTGCCCAACGCGAGTGCTCTTCGATCGAGCAGCGTAGCGCAGCAGATCGGCAAGAAACGCAGGCCGATTCGCGGAGTTCGTATACCAGAAGCACAGGGTGCCAAAGTCCCGCAGAATTTTCTTGAGGCCCTGGCCGTGGTCCGCATGAGCGTGCGTCAGCAAGACCCAGTCAAACATAGGAATGGAAGTTGGTATGGTAACGCCCTTTTTCTCAAAGAACCGCTTTAAGAAGATATGGGAAGAGCGAAGGGTGGAGGTATCGTTCGAATCGATCAGGGCATAGTGGGAATCGGTGGGCGTCTTGCCGATGGACTCAAGCAATATCGAGTCGCCCCAGCCCACGTCAATGAGAGTTACCCGGAGACTATCCATCATCTCTTGGACCTTGGGCGTTGTTGCCCGCCACTCTTCTTCTGCAATTGCAACTCGGAGTTTTTCGGAAGCCCATTCTGCGCCTCTTCAATTTGTTCTTCTGTCCAATCTTTGAAAGCCTGTGTCTCATCCGCGGAGAACAGGATTTCCCGTCGCAATTCCTTACACACCGCCTCAAAGTCATCCTGCGTATGGCGTCCATCGCGAAACTGGTGCGCCAATACGAAGAGATTGTTTCCGAGACGGTATACATCTCCCACGTTCGGCTCCGACTTGAACAAAACGCTGGGCAACCAAAGATCCTCAAAATTCACGGATAGGAAGGCCTGCTCCTCGATACCGGCAAAGAACTTATCGATCAGATTAAGGTCGCTGAAGCGAGTCCCACCTAGCGGCTGATAAACGACGCCCACGAGATTCAGCATCAGGAATGGCATTGCCGATCCGCCAACGGTGAGCTGCCAACCGGACCGAGGTTCGTCGCACTCAACGGATATGTAGTGACACCGGACCATGGAAAAAAACGGCCGGCTCGGCGTTTCAATCAGGATGGGTACATCGGGCTGCGATAGCACAGGCATGACGCCAACGCTCATAATCCCGGGCTGACCTTTCCGGATCGTGCCTTTTGCGGTTGCGACCTATTGGCGCCTTCCGCATTTCGCTCTGGAGTATGCCGGGGAAGGGGCAAACTTAGCACAATCTATCTGCTCGGACAACAGAATTTACATCGCCACGCCGCTGGAGACATAAGGCAATCTACGCGGATTTGTAGAATCGGGTTCTGCTATTCCGCAACTACGGATAAAATGACCAACAATTCCGAAATCCCGAACAAGAATCAAAATTAACTTTGCAGTAACAAGAGTTCGTGTATAGTTCGCAACCTCAAATGAAAACACACTAGAAATAATCGATCCGAGGACTACACATGGCTCTCACTTATGGTTGTCTGAAGTGCAAGATAGTCACGGACCCTGTTCTGAAGTCGAGCCGGCATAAGAATGAAATTCAATACCATCTGCACTCGACGCTGGAAATCACCGCGCAGGACGGCTCCACTCAACAGTGGGACAGCGCCATCAACGTCGGCACCAACGATTCTGACGATTTACTGAAGTACAAGTTGGTTTACGACTTTCATCATCCGGTTATCGGAAACTTGAAGGCGTCCGCTTCGGGGTTCGCCGACCTGACGAATACCGACACGTTACCCGCTCTGGATTTTTTGCGAAGTGATCTCCTCAGTGAAACTGGCCCGTGGAGAGACAGCGACATTATGGACGGCAGCGATCAGGTCGAGCCCGTGGCCTCGCTGCTGCGGCTGCTGCGCAAGGCGCGCGCCGGCAAGTTCGACGTTTATGTATTCGGCCGCAAATACACCGACGGCCTGGGGATCCACGACGTGCACATGAATCAGGGATCGCAAAAGTCTTTTCTCAATAACGGAAAAGATGACCACAATGATCACAACGATGTCTGGCAGGACGGCGCGGTCGTCGTCGATCTGGGGCAGCCCGAACTGAGCGCTTACTTCACGGTATTTACTCAGCAATTAGTTCCGACCGACGAACTTGGAAACCCAGACGAGGAAAGTCATCCCGTTAGTGTTTCCGACGATGGTAGTGAGGCCTCTTAGTGACGCCCTAGCGACGCACATGAATAACATCACTTCTTCCGCTCGCGCTTGCTTGGTTGAATCCATCCCCAAGGGCATGGAGGATCTGCGGGGCACGCCCGGCGTGCAATATACGGAGGACGTGCTGGTGCGGCTCACCAACGCCGCCAAGTCGACCATCGACCTGACCGCGATGTACTGGGCCCTGCTGCCCGATCCCACGGGCGACGACGAGAAGGGCTTCACGGATGAGCAATTCGAAAAGATGGGCGCAGGCACCGGCCGCGCGCTTTACCAGGCTCTGCATGACGCGGCTGCTCGCGGGGTGTCGATCCGCATCCTCGAGAGTCCCGGCTTCTCCAAAGTGAAAACAGAGTCCGCCGTGCTGAAGGAGGCTTTCCCCGACCGCATCTCGATCCATCCCATCCAGATGGGCGACTGGTACGGCCAGAGCGGCATCATGCACCAGAAGATATGGATCTTCGATGCCCGCCATATTTATCTGGGCTCCGCCAACATGGATTGGAAATCGATCGCGCAGGTGAAGGAAATGGGTGTGGCCGTCGAGGACTGCCCCGATCTCGCGGCTGACGCCGGCAAATATTTCGAAACCTGGTGGGCCTTCAGCGCACTGAAGCCAGCGAGCGTAGAGGTGTTTGATCCGATCGTGCGTGTTGACCGCCGAGTGCCGCCATGGTCGGAACTTGTGCCGGCTGCGCAGCGCTTGCCGTCGCCGCTCGAAGACAAAAAGTACGCCACCGATTACAACCGCAAGAATCCGCTCCCGCTGGATCTGGGTGGAGAGCGAGGTGGAGTATTCCTGACCGGATGTCCGCAGGAAGTTCGTGGTCCGGGACGTACGTGGGATCAGGAAGGCCTGGTCTACACCATCGACGATGCGCGCGAGTCGGTGTGCGTCAGCGTCATGGATTTTGCGCCAGTCGGCATCTACAGCCGGCAAAGTGCGGGCGCTCCCCTTGGCGATGAGGGCGTCATTCCCAACGACACGCCAGTGTGGTGGCCCAGCCTTTTCGATGCGCTGCTTGCGGCGGTGCTAACCCGCAAGGCCTACGTACGGCTGCTGGTCAGTAAGTGGGCGCATACCTCGGGCATGATCGAACCTTTCCTGCGCGCCCTGCAGAGCGCGGCCGACGCCGGACGCAGCGACAAGTACATGACTGCCGGCCAGCTCGAGATCAAACAATTCATCATTCCCGGCTGGGACAGCACCAGCGGCAGTTTCCGCAAGTATCCCGGCCATACCCGCGTCAATCACACGAAGTACATTGTCACCGATCGGCGCATCAACATCGGAACCTCAAACATGACCTGGGATTATTTTGCATCGACCGCCGGGAGCAGCTTCAACACCGATCATCCGGCGCTGGTCCGCACGCTGCAGGCTCTATTCGACAGGGACTGGGCTTCGAGTTATGCCTGGCGCCTTAGTTGAGTGGTGAGTTCGTTGATGAATGAGTGGCAGTTTCGAATGTCAGGAGTCTGGAGAGAGATATGGCGATAAGTAAGAAAAGTTCTCCGCAACCCACGATGCACTCACGGTTCGAAGTGCCCGAGCCCCCTGTGAGGTCGCTGCAAGTGTACGGGGTGGATCCGAGCTGGGGAAAATACTCCGGAAATCAAATTACAGTGCGGGTCCCGTGGGAAAAACTTGAACCGGGACCAACCGGGCGGAAGATAGCAGTCGTCGACTATGACGCGAACAACGAATGCTACTACCCTCCGGTTAATCTCGATGACCCTTTGCTGCTGGCCAACGATGGCTTCAATCCCACCGAAGCCGACCCGCGTTTCCATCAGCAGATGGTCTACGCCATCGCATCCCGCACCATCCAGATGTTTGAAGTAGCTCTGGGGCGGGAGATTCACTGGCGCCGCGCCGATCGCTTCGGCGGTTCGGCCGTGAAGGAGAACGCGTTCCCCAAGAAAGATGATATCTGGGTCCTCAAGCTCTATCCTCACGCCATGCAGCAGGCCAACGCCTACTACAGCCCGCAAGCAAAGGGAATTTTGTTCGGCTACTTCCCCGCGAACAAGACCGGGCAGGGGCGGAATCTTCCCGGACAACTGGTTTTCACCTGCCTGTCGCAGGACATTGTCGCCCACGAAGTGACCCACGCGGTCATCGACGGCATTCGAACGTATTTCACCGAGCCCACCAATCCCGACGTGCTCGCATTTCACGAAGGGTTCGCCGATCTATGCGCGCTGTTCTCTCACTTCTCGCAGCACGACTCCCTGATTGAAACGATCCGCAAAACCGGTGGCCGCCTGTATCAGACGGAACTGAATCCGGTTGCTGGCGATCCCGCCAACAAAGGCCAAGCGGAGCTCACTGCCGAAATCCGGCAACTGATCGATGTGATGAGCAAGACCGGGGGCTCGACGGACAAAGCCGAGAGCGATGTGGACGATGATAGCGGCCAGCCACAAATCACCGCCGAAATCCGGCAGATGAACCCATTGATCCAGTTGGCAATTCAATTCGGCCAGGCGCGTGGAGACAAATACGGCCTGCGGTCGGCACTCGGCACGCCGCCCAACTCCGACGACATCAACAAGAATATAAGCGATCCGCACTTCCGCGGCTCCATCCTGGTCGCAGCCGTGTTCGATGCCTTTTTCAGTATCTACATGAAGCGGGCCGACGTGCTGTTCCGCATCTACCGCTCCGGCGGCATGGATACCGTGAATGCCGACTTGCCGACCTCGCTTTCAGACCTGCTAGCCACCTGCGCCTCCCAAACCGCCGTGCAATTCTTCCAGCTCTGTGCCCGCTCCATCGATTACTGTCCTCCCATCGACATTAAGTTTGGCGATTTCCTGCGCGCCCTCATCACTGTCTCGATCGACGTCGATCCCACCGATGACGACGGCGTGCGCGATGCGCTGATGGAGGCGTTCCGGCTACGTGGCATCTATTCGGAAAGCGCCAGCTTCTACTCCGAGGATGCGCTCAGTTGGCCGCAGGTAGCTGAAGAGCTCTATGTCGAAGACCTTGTCTTTGGAAGCCCCAACGGTCTTACGGCTAAAGAGAAGAACCACAACGGCGACGTACTTCGCGAGTGGGCCGACAAGCACCGTACCGAACTCGGCCTCGATCGCGATCTCCCGATCTCCGTGCCATCTTTCCATCCCGTTTTTCGCACGCAGCAAAATGGCCGTCTGCGCATGGAGATGGTCGTGGAGATCATCCAGTCGACGCAGGTGAAGTTCAGTGACGACATTCCCCAGGCCGGCTCTTTT
>Ga0209656_10002513_pt1 | contig 11877 bp, 12 predicted proteins | sample BogFormECP12_OM2_FD_188239 | JGI IMG/M metagenome (GOLD analysis project Ga0209656, IMG submission 188239) | Bog forest soil microbial communities from Calvert Island, British Columbia, Canada - ECP12_OM2 (SPAdes) (version 2) | ecosystem: Environmental > Aquatic > Freshwater > Wetlands > Bog ... | reverse complement strand
CGCTCCGGCAGGTCACGCCACGCAATTCCGGCGCGGTATCGGTAGAGAACCGCTTCGACGAATCGGCGATTATCTCGGGCGGTGACACCGACATCTCCGGCTTTTCCGGGAAGCAGGTGCTTGATTCGCTCCCATTGGTCATCGCGAAGTGCCTATCGGTTCATGGGTCAGCCTTGTGCAAAGCCGACTCTCCATGAATCACATAAATTACTGTAGCGATAGACTCTTTTTACTACGCATCGGCTCAACGTTGACTCGTTTCACGTGCAGACCCGAAATAATTGACGACACGCCCTAGTATCGAAGCAGCGCAGAGGGACCGAAGCAGCGCGGAGGGATGCCGATCCAGAAGTCACCGCGTTGCGGGCGGAAGCCCGAAAGGCTCTGGGCATTCTGACCGGCAAGTGGAAGCTGGAGACTCTGTGGCTGTTGAACCAACGGCTGCATCGCTTTGGCGAGCTGAGCCGCGCCATTCTCTCCATCACCCAATACATGCTGACGGCTCAGCCGCGGGAACTCGAAGCCGACGGGTTGTGAAGCGGACCGTCTATCCGGAAGTGCCGCCTCGCGTTGAGTATGAGATCCCGCCAAATGCTCGAAACCTAAGGCCGGTGTTCGATGCGATCCTGCGCTGGGCTCGGGGAAATTCGTAAATCACTGCGACGGCCCACAGGAAAAACCTGATTCTTATCTCGCCGCATGGCTTCGCTGTCCACAGCAAGGGCAAGATCTATGTCGGCAACGATGGGGTTTGGCGTCCGCCGCAACCGACAGCCGCAACCGCTAAGCCGACTGCGATCCATCGCTGCCTCTTATCACGATATTCCCGTACCCATCGAGTTGGGCGGGACGTCTCACGACGCCGCCGGCCCCACGCGACCGAGCAACGGGTCACCTCCACAGCGGGTCACCGGGTTAAGCCTGGCAGGAACATGAAGTCGGCGAGGACCTGCCGCACTTCCGCTTCCCCGTTGAGGTGATGGGGAAACAATACAGCCCCAGCGTTTCTGCTTGCAAGGGCAGCGCGGTTGCTAGCCTTCGTTCCTACAGCATAACCGCGCACGGTTCGGGCTCATATCGACAAAGAACCAGGCGCGGGCAAGCCACGAGGGTACGGTCGCCGTCATGACTGGGAAGCCGCCAATCTCCGATTTGCAGGCATCGAGGCGTCAGCAACGCGCGACGGCGAAGCTCGAAATCGATGTGATGGAACCAGCGGCAGGGGACGGGAAGGGGCGAAGAGAGCAGGGTTAGGGTAGGGGCCGCATGAACCGCCCGCGGGCGCGAGACGGCCTGCCGCAGCGGCGGCGGGCGATGCTCGTGGTCTTGACCGGCCTTTCGATGTCGGTGCTCGATGGTGCCATCGCCAACATCGCGCTGCCGACCATTGCTGCCGAGCTTCGCGCGGACCCGGCGAACGCCGTCTGGGTGGTCAATGCCTATCAGCTCGCCGTGACGATCTCGCTCTTGCCGTTCGCCTCGCTTGGCGAGTTGCGCGGCTACCGGCGCGTCTTCGTCTGGGGTCTGGCCGTGTTCACGCTCGGCTCCCTCGCCCGCGCGCTCTCCAGGTCGCTGACCATGCTCGTCGCCTCGCGCATTCTCCAGGGTTTTGGCAGTGCGGGGATCATGAGCGTCAACACGGCCCTGCTCCGCTTCATCTATCCCGCCGATCAGCTCGGCCGCGGCATCGGGATCAATGCGGTCGTCGGATCGATCTCGGCAGCGATCGGGCCGAGTGTGGCGGCCGGAATTCTGTCGATCGCATCGTGGCAATGGCTGTTCGCGATCAATGTGCCCCTCGGCGTCGTCGGCCTGGCGTTCGCGAGGCGCGAGCTGCCGCGGACCCCGCTCGCCCGCCATCGTTTCGATTGGCTCAGCGCCCTGTTGAGCGCGGCGACCTTTGGCGCCCTGATCATCGGCATCGACAATCTTCGCCGATTGTCCGCGGTCGTCGCGTTCGAGCTGGCGGATGCGGCGGTCGCGGGTGCGCTCTTCGTCTGGCGGCAACGCCTGCTGGCCTACCCGATGCTGGCGCTCGAACTCTTCGTCGCGCTCTCCGTTATGGGCTCGATCTGTTCGTTCACCGCGCAGAACCTGACCTTTGTCTCGCTGCCGTTCTTCCTCGATGAGGTGCTCGGCCGGTCGGCGGTCGAGACCGGCCTCTTGATGACCCCGTGGCCGGTGGCAGTCGGTTTCACCGCACAAATCGCGGGATGGCTTGTCGACCGGCGCTATCCGGCCGGCATTCTCGGCGGGATCGGTTTGGCCGTATTGAGCCTGGGACTCGTTCTGGTGGCCACCCAGGAAGCGCACGCGGCGGTATCGCGAATCGCCTGGTGCATGGCGATCTGCGGCATCGGGTTCGGCTTCTTCCAATCCCCCAACAACCGCACCATCCTTTCGAGCGCACCGCGCGAACGCGCCGGCAGCGCCAGCGGCATTCTCGCCACCGCGCGGCTCGTCGGCCTGATCTTCTCGTTGACGAGCGCCGGCCCGGGCGGCATCGGCCGCGGCGCCACCTTGGCCCTGCTGATCGGCGCCGGCTTCGCCGCGGCCGGTGCGGTGGTGAGCAGCCTGCGACTCTTCGGGTTTCGTCAGGCCGAACCAGAGCCGCCGCGCGGACCAAACGCATTCGCGCCCGGTCCCGAAGGCCTTCCCAGGTGCTTCTCTGTAAATACCAATGACTTGCCGGGCGAGGTTCGCCCGAAAACCCGGCCGAAACCCCGATTCACGCTGTTTCCTCCCGTAGAACACGGAAACCGAAGGGGGCGTCGGTTGACACTGCGGGGAGGGCCGATCATGGTGCGGCCCGCCTTTGCCCACCTTCAGCTGCCGTGGAAGAGTGATGACCGACGCCGATCTCGCCGCGACCATCGACGCCGCCTGGGAGGACCGTGAGAGGCTGACGCCTGCGACCGGCGGCGCGATGCGGGACGCGGTCGAGGCCGCACTCGACGGGCTCGATGCGGGGCGGCTCCGCGTCGCCGAGAAGACCGCCCGAGGCTGGCAGGTCCATCAATGGCTCAAAAAGGTGGTGCTGCTGTCGTTCCGGCTCAACGACATGGTCGAGATCCCGGGCGGCCCGGCCGACCCCGAGCGGGGAGCCGCCCGCTGGTGGGACAAGGTGCCCTCCAAATTCGCCGGCTGGTCGTCCAACCGCTTTCGCGACGCCGGGTTTCGCGCGGTGCCCGGCTGCTTTGTGCGGCATTCGGCCTATATCGCGCCCAACGTCGTGCTGATGCCGAGCTTTGTGAATGTCGGCGCCTATGTCGACAGCGGCACGATGGTCGACACCTGGGCGACGGTGGGCTCGTGCGCGCAGATCGGCAAGAACTGTCATCTCTCGGGCGGGGTCGGGATCGGCGGCGTGCTCGAGCCGTTGCAGGCCGAGCCCGTCATTATCGAAGACAACTGCTTTATCGGCGCGCGCAGCGAGGTCGTCGAAGGGGTCGTCGTCGAAGAGGGCTCGGTGCTGGCGATGGGCACCTTCATCAGCGCCACGACCAAGATCGTCGATCGCCAAACCGGCGAGACTCATATGGGTCGCGTCCCGGCCTACTCCGTGGTTGTGCCGGGTTCGTTGCCGGGCAAGCCGTTGCCCGACGGCAGGCCGGGCCCGAGCCTCTATTGCGCCGTCATCGTCAAGCGGGTCGACGAGCAGACCCGAGCGAAGACCTCGATCAACGAGCTGTTGCGCGAATGATGGAGCGGGCTGTCGACCCGGCGGCACTGGCTGCCCAGCTGATCCGCCGGCCGAGCGTTACCCCGAAAGACGAGGGCGCGCTCGATGTCCTCGCCGCGACATTGGAGGAGCTCGGCTTCGCCTGCCACCGACTGGTGTTCGGCGGCGATGCCACCGATCCGATTCACAATCTCTACGCCCGCCACGGCACCGCGCCGCCAAATCTGTGCTTTGCTGGTCACACCGACGTGGTCCCGCCGGGATCTTGCGCGGCTTGGTCGTTCGATCCTTTTGCGGGTGTCGTACGTGACGGCGAGCTGTGCGGCCGAGGTGCCGTCGACATGAAAGGGGCGATCGCCGCGTTTATCGCCGCGGCGCAGCGTTACCTCGACCGGCATCAAGCCGGGATCGCCGGCTCGATCAGCCTGTTGATCACCGGTGACGAGGAGGGGCCGGCGGTCAACGGCACCAGGAAGGTGCTCGATTGGCTCGGCGAGCGGGGCGAAATCCTCGACGCCTGCGTTGTCGGCGAGCCGACCAGTGCTGTGGCACTCGGCGACATGATCAAGATCGGCCGGCGCGGCAGTCTGACCGGCCGGCTGACGGTACACGGTGTGCAAGGCCACACCGCCTACCCGCAGCTCGCTGACAACGCGGCGCATCGTCTCGTCGCGATGCTGCACGCGCTGACCACCGCCCAGCTCGATCGGGGCTCCGAGCATTTCCAGCCCTCGACCCTGCAGGTCTCGACGATCGATATCGGCAACCCGACCGCGAACGTGATCCCGGCGAGCGCGTCTGCGGTCTTCAACATTCGCTTCAACGACGTTTGGACCGGCGAGACGTTGAAGCGCTGGCTCGCCGCGCGGCTCGACGCGGTCGGTGGGCGTTACGCGCTCGACGTCAGGGTCAGCGGCGAGTCGTTTCTCGTCCCACCCGGTGCAGTCGGCGAGCGGCTCGCCGAGGCGATCCGCCGGGTCTCCGGAAGAACGCCCGAATTCAGCACGACCGGCGGCACCTCGGACGCCCGCTTCATCCGGGTCTGTTGCCCGGTTGCCGAATTCGGCCTCGTCGGGCAGAGGGCGCACCAGGTCGACGAACGGGTCACACTTGCCGACCTCGCCGCGCTGACCGAGATCTACCACACCTTTCTCGGGCTGTTCTTCGACTCACCCTGATGGGAAATACCGCATGGGTCGAGGCGCGGCTGGCGCTTGCCGGCACCTTGCGCTTGGCGCGCGGCGATAGCGGCGGGCTTGCTTGCTTCGATCGTTCGCTCGACGGGTTCTGGCACTCATTTCGCGCCGCGGCGATATCGTATCCGCTTTACCTGATGCTGCTGGCGATGAGAGTAACGGTTGCCGAATGGCAGGGCTCGGGCGGCTGGCGCATCGTTACGGTCGAGACCATCGGCTATGTCATCGCCTGGGTCGCGTTCCCGCTCTTGATGCTGACGGTGACGCGATGGCTTGGTCGCGCGCACCGCTTCTTCGATTTTATGGTTCCCTACAACTGGTGTCAGGTGCCGCAGAGCGTGCTCTTTGTTCTGGTCGGCCTCGAAGCCGAGACCGGAATACTGGGCGCTCAGGCCAGCCAGGCCATCGACTTCATCGCCGCGATCGCCACCCTCGTCTATGAATGGTACATCGCCCGCGTTGCGCTGGAGACCACCGGCTCCGCCGCTGCGTTCGTCGTTCTCGTCGATCTCGTCCTCGGGGTGCTGATCAGCCGGGTTGTCGGCGGCCTTTATTGAAAGTCGGCCGGGTAGCGGACTGCGACCAGATAGAGGCCCTCGGGCGGGGCGGTCGGGCCGCCGGCGCGGCGGTCGCGGGCAGCAAGCGCGCTGGCGACGTCATCGGGGTGCCAGCGGCGGAGCCCGACCAGCTTCAGGGTTCCCGCCATGTTGCGCACCTGGCGATGCAGAAACGAGCGCGCGCGCGCCTCGATATGGATCTCGCCGCCGACGCAACTAAGCTCGAGCGCATCGAGCGTCTTGAGCGGCGACTTTGCCTGGCACAACGAATCGCGAAAAGTCGAAAAGTCGTGGTGGCCGACGAGATGCCGGGCGCCCTCGCGCATGGCCGCGACATCGAGTGGTGGAGAGACCTGCCACACCCGGCCGCGCTCGAGCGCGGCCGGCGCCCGCCGGTTCAGAATCCGGTAGAGATAGACGCGGGTTGTAGCGGAGAGCCGCGCGTCGAAATTGTCCGGTGCCGCTTCCGCGGCCAGAATGCTGATCGCCGCCGGCCGCAGGTGATGGTTGACCGCGCTGCGTAGGATCTCCGTCGGCACCCTCCTTGAGAGGTCGAGATGCGCGCTCTGGCCGAGCGCGTGCACACCGGCATCGGTGCGCCCCGCGCCGTGGACGGTGACCCGCTCGCCGCAGAAGCGCGCGACCGCAGTTTCGAGCGCCTCCTGCACCGACAAGCCGTTAACCTGCCGCTGCCAGCCGACCAGCCCGGTGCCGTCATATTCGATCGTCAGCTTGTAACGGGGCACGGCAGCACAATCCCGGCGGCAATCGGATAGCCGCGCAGAAAGGCCGGAGTGTCGAGCGGCGCCCGGCCCGGCCGCTGAAGTCGCAACGGTCGAAACACACCCTCGCCGCAGGCGATCGATAGGCGCTCGTCGAGCACGGTCCCTGGCGCGCTCGTCGATTGACGCGGTAAGACGACCGCGGACAGCACCCGGATGCGCTCGCCCGCAGTCCTGAAGCCGGGGCCCTCGAAGAACGCGCCGGGCCAAGGGTCGAGCGCCTTCACTTGCCGCTCTAGAGTTGCGGCGGGGCGGCGCCAATCGAGCCTGCCGTCGTCACGACCGATCTTGTGCGCGTAGGTGACGCCCTCTCGCGGTTGCGGCCTTGGCACGAGCGTGCCGCCCGCGACCCCATCGAGCGCGGCGACAATCAGCCGGGCGCCGAGCCCCGCGAGCTCGGCCGAAAGACCGCCCGCCGTCGTGCCGGGCGTGATCGGCACCGCCTCCTGCAGCAGGATCGGGCCGGTATCGAGTCCTTCCTCCATTTGCATGATCGTAATCCCGCTCTCGGCATCGCCGGCGAGCAACGCGCGCTGGATCGGGGCAGCCCCCCGCCAGCGCGGCAGCAGCGAGGCGTGCACATTGAGGCAGCCTAGCCGCGGCGCCGTGAGAACCTGTCTGGGCAGGATGAGGCCATAGGCGGCGACCACTGCGGCATCGGCACCGAGCGCCGCGAATGCCGCCTGCGTCTCTTGCGTGCGCAGGCTGGCCGGACATCTGACGGTGAGCTGCAGCTGTCCGGCCAGCAACTGCACCGGCGATGGTTGCGGGCGATGACCGCGGCCGGCGGGGCGCGGGGGCTGGGTGTAGACCGCAAGGATGCGGTGGCCGGCATCGACCAACGCACCGAGGATCGTCGCGGCAAACGCCGGCGTGCCCATGAAAGCCAAGTCGAGCGCCTTATTCACAACCGTGGCGGTCACCATTCGATCACCGCGAACCTCGGCGCTAGGCGCTGAGCGGAACTCGGCTGCGCTTCGCCTTGGCGAGCTTGCGCAGGATCATCCCACGCTTGACTAGAGACAGGTGGTCGACAAAGAGGATGCCGTCGAGGTGTTCGATCTCGTGCTGCAGGCAGGTGGCGAGAAGCCCCTTGGCCTGCATCTCACGGATCTCGTTCTGATGGTCCAGGTAACGCAGCCGGATTTCGGCCGGGCGGGTGACGTCGGCATAATGCTCCGGTAACGACAAGCATCCCTCACTGAAGGTCGCCAGCTCGGGGGAGCGCCAGAGGATCTCGGGGTTGGCGAGCTTGAGCGGCTGCGGCTTCTCGCCCTCACGCGCGATATCGAGCACGATGACGCGGCTCGACTGCCCGACCTGCGGTGCCGCAAGCCCGATGCCGATCGAATGGTACATCGTCTCGAGCATGTCATCCATCAGCCGCCTGACCTTGGCGTCGACGGCCGCGACCGGCGGCGCCTTTATTTTGAGTCGCGGATCCGGAGCGGTGATGATCGAAAGCAGCGCCATGGGAGCCGGTTCTAGGTGGGGTGCCGAGGACTCTCCGTCAATATCAGCGCGCTCGGGAGCGCCGCTCCGCGGGCGAGCAATTATTAACCATTCTTTGCGATAACGCCGGCCTCAACGACCAGTAATTTCATCTTGGAGATAGAGCGATGACCATCCTGGCCAAGTTTCCTCTGGCCAAGCTTCCCGCGATCATCAGCCTCGCACTCGGGTTGGGTTACGGCTCCCCCGTGCTGGCGGGCTCGGTAGCCGACGGAACGCCGGGACCGCCGCCGCAAAAGGGCGTCAACATCGGCAGCGGTCCCAAGGCGCCCGCGACCGACGAGCCGATCGCCCGGTTGCAGATGTCGTCCGATCTGCTCGCTTTCGGGCGCGACACCAAAGATCCGCTCGCGCTGATCGTTGCGGCGAGGGTCATGAAGGCACTGGGCGACACCGAGGTCGACTTGAAACCGGAAGGCAGAGCGGGGAGCGACAGCGCGCAAAAGCCCGGCCAGCCGGTATCGCCCGACTCGATCCTCGTCGAAGCGCGCGACCTCGCCAAAGGTGACAAGATCACCGGCCTGCTGATCGACGAGACCGCCGCCACCGGAGTCGCGGCTCCCACCGCACAACCCAAAACCCATCAAGACACCGTCCAAGCCGGCAGCACCGACGTCTATAGCGTCGTGTTCACCGGCGGGCAATTGGCCGAAGCGGGTCTCGCCGGCGATGGCGACAGCGACCTCGATCTTCTCGTCTATGACGAGAACGACCACCTCGTCTGCCGCAGCGCCGGGAGCAGCGACCGCGAATATTGTCGCTGGTGGCCCCGCTGGACCGGACCGTTCCGCATCGAGATCCAGAATTTAGGAGCAGTCGCCAATCTGTATCGCGTCGCGACGAATTGACGAGAGGTGAGGCCCTCGTCCGTCCGATCACGCGGCCCCGAGCGCTTCGAGAAAAATTCCGATCGTCTCGGCTGCGGGCCGCCGCAGGATGGTCTCGTTGGTGAACAACTCGAAGTCGGCCCCCTCGGCCGCGCATTGTAATGCCGGTCGGATCGAGACCCCGCGCGCGATCAGCCGCTCCGGCAGTCCGCAGGCATCGCCGCCGCGAATGCGCAGACGGGTGACGTTGGTCGCAGCTGCCGACCGCAGGACTTCGCAACGTCCGTGCTCCCGTAGCGCGCGAAACGAGGCCTCGGCCGTCGCCATCGCGCGCTCGAAACGCCCGCCAAAACCGTCAAGATAATGGAGCGCAACCGCTGCATAAGGCCAAGCCTGACGCAGCCCGCCGCCAAACATGCGGCGCTGATGGTAGAGGTTTTCGAGCAGATACCGTGGCCCGGCGAGGACTGCGCCGCCAGTGGCGTTGAAGTACTTGTATAGGGATACGTAGACGGTGTCGAACTGCGCTGCGTAGGTCCGCGGCGCTATTCCGGTATAGGCGGAAGCCAGGAACAGCCGGGCGCCGTCTAAATGGAGCCCGATCCGGCGCTCGCGCGCGAAGGCCGCGATCCGTTGCATCTCGGCGAAGTCGAAGACCTCCCCCTTGACACGGCGCACCGGAGATTCGATCGAGATCACCCCGACCGGCGTCGTGACGCGAGCCTCCTCGACGCGTGCGACCTCGGCCGCCGCCTCGGCCAAACCGAAGGTCGCTCGGTCGGGAGCAAGCGGGATCAGGGTCAGCCCGCTCAGCTCTTGCGCGCAATCGCCCGTGTCGTTGTAGATATGGCTTTCGCGCTGCACCAGCACCCGGCGCCCGCGTTGCGCGAGAAGGCGCAGCGCTAGATGGTTGGCGAGCGTGCCGCTGGGCACAAAGACAGCCATTTCCTTGCCGAGCATCGTCGCGATCTGGTCTTCGAGCCGAGCGACGACACCATCCCGCGAGAACTCGTCCACCGCGATCCCGCGATTCTCGGCAAGCCGGGCCAGCAAGCATGCATATTCGCCGGGCGACAGCGCCAACCCGTCGGAGCGGAAGTGGATGCTGCGGTCGTCTGCGTCTCGCAAAGCCTTGCCCCGTCCCCCCACGCTGATCTGCCGGAAAGTCTCGACACGGCAGCGGGCGGACATCGCGCCCGCGACGATGGTAACATAGGGTACCGATCCTCGACCACGCGTTCGCAGCCGCGGAGATCGCGATGAACCCGTCTCGGTTTTGCGTTGCCACCCTATGCCTGGTGCCCACCGCTCTTTTCCTGACGGTGGCGGAGAGTCGGGCCTGGGGCACCGAAGGACACATGATCGTGGCGCTGGTTGCTGATCGGCTGGTGCAAGCAAAGGACGGTCCGACACAAAAAAAGCTCGCCGAGCTGCTCGCGAGTGATAAGTCCAACAGTTGGACCAAAACCGATATCGCCGGCGAGGCGACTTGGGCGGACGTGCTGCGCGAGAAAAGCCCGGAGGGGCGCGCTGCGACAACGAAGTGGCACTACGTGAAGCTCGACTCTACCAATCCGGACCTGACCAAGGCGTGTTTCGGCAAACCTGCTTTGCCGTCGATGGCACCGGCGAGCCACGGGCTGCAGGACGACTGCATCGTCGATAAAATTGACCAGTTCGCCAAAGAACTCCGCGATCCGGCCACTCTACCGGGAGAGCGGCTGATGGCGCTGCAGTTCCTTCTCAACTTCGTTGGTGACATCCATGATCCGCTCTACACGATCGAGCACAATGATCAGGAGGGCCGCTGCATCGCACTCCTGCCCCCGGGAGCGAAGACCCCGGCCCGGCTCAGCGCCTATTGGGATGATACATTGGTCGTCGAGGCCGAAGGGAAGGACCTGGCCAAGGCTGCCGGCCAGATCGTCGCTGGTCTGGCTCCGGCCGAAATCCAGAAATGGTCGGCCGGCACCCCGGCGGATTGGGCGCAGGAATCTTACAATGTGGCGAAAGAGATCACCTACGGCTTTGTGAAGGGCGCGGCCAAGGATGCAGCCGGCCGCAAATATGCCTTCCCCACGCGAAAAGGGGAGAAGGACGCGTGCGGCCCGGTCCCGCTCTACGATGTCGACACCGCCTATCGTGACCGCGCCCTCGCGGCGGTCAAAGAGCAGCTGGCGAAGGCCGGGGTTCGTCTCGCCTTTCTGCTGCAAGAGAATCTACAATGAGAATCAGACGGTCGTGCCTCTTTTCGGGGTGCCGGCAGATCGGATTTCGGGTTACCGCTCTCTCAGCTGGCGCGCCCTGATCAGAAAGACTGCGATGTCGACGGGATCGTCGTCGGCCCCCGCAAGGAAATCGACGGCGCGCAGCACCGGGTCATGGAGGCGATCGCTCAAATCGGCGATTTCCGAGATCCGTACCGTGGGCCCTGCGAGATCTGCGGCACATTGATTGAGAACCCTTTCTAGAACAAAGGCCACTGTCACCCGACCTGAAAACAGCGAGGATGCCACGCACCCTCTGGCTGAGATCGCGAGTTCCAGCAACGATTCCATACTACCGAAACGGCCGCGTTGCGTCTGGTAGAGGAATTGACGCCTCAGATGCGCTGCGGCCAGATCGATTACCGACTTGGTCAACTGAAATCACGCCGGGTAAACAAAGCCTCGAACTGTATTCCCGCGTTGCGGAAATTATCCTCGGCACCCTCAAGGCGATCGACGACGCTTATCACCTTTACTATTGTGCATTGAAATTGCCGGGTCTGGTCGGCCGCTCGCATCGCCGAGCCCCCGGTCGTAGTGACGTCTTCAAACAGGATGACCCTCGATCCTCTTTCGAGCAGCCCATCGATCCGCTGATCGGTGCCGTGGCCCTTGGCCTCCTTACGGATGAAAAACCCCTTGATCGGCTTGTCGGGCCAGCTGCGCATACATAAGGTCGCGACGATCGGTATCGCGCCTGCTTCCATCCCGCCGATACAGTCGACGTCCTCCGCCTTTATCTTGTCGAACAGCAGGTCGGCAAGCAGCGACGCGCCTTCGGGATCGAACATCGTCTTCTTCAGATCGATAAAAAAATTGCTCGATCGACCGGAGGTCAGACGAAATTCTCGGCCCTGCAACAGCGACGCGCGGGAAATGATCGCGAGAAGTTTCTGTCTCTTGTAAGCAAGATCAAACGTTTCGCCGGTTCCCATAGAACGCCGCCGCATCATCCCGAGCTGCGATCCGCAATTAAGCCCGAAGGCTCCCCCCAAAACAAGCTTCCGCGCAAGGGTGATGCTTGACGCGCGTCGGCGCGGACGGCTACTCCTTC
>Ga0209656_10002512_pt1 | contig 11879 bp, 9 predicted proteins | sample BogFormECP12_OM2_FD_188239 | JGI IMG/M metagenome (GOLD analysis project Ga0209656, IMG submission 188239) | Bog forest soil microbial communities from Calvert Island, British Columbia, Canada - ECP12_OM2 (SPAdes) (version 2) | ecosystem: Environmental > Aquatic > Freshwater > Wetlands > Bog ... | reverse complement strand
AATTTTATGTCGCTCTCTTCCGGGGTGATAGTGAAGACGGGACCCTGAGCGCGGGTTAGGGCCGGGAGCATGGCGGACACCAAAAAGAAGACAAGCGCTAATCTCATCGAAATTCCTCCTGAACAAGAACACAACGGGGTTGCAGTCGCCTGGAAGAACTCTACGCCGATTGTAAACGAGGCGCCATCGACGATTGATTGTGTCTGATTAACGCTGCTGGGCGCCGGGGGCCGGAAGAGGACTCGTTTAGTGAATACAGCCCCCCGGTGGGTGCCGTTGCGACGTGCGACTCGAATTCAAACCATACTCGTGCTATAAACTTGGCATGCCTAAAACCATCGAGCAGTGGCTGTTGTTCCATTACGAGGGCCTGGAGATGACGCCGCTATCGAAGCCGTTCAAGACCAAGGCGGAGGCCGAGAAGGCTCGCCTGAAATATCCGGAGCGGGAACGCAAGAGGATTGGAATCGGCGTCATCCGCAGGACGGCCTAGTCGGCGGCTGGCACGCGCTTTAGAGCTGGTCGCGCGCTACTGGTATCTCTGCTGAATTTGTCTGCCGCATTCCCTGCGTTTTTCCGGGTGCGGCTTTTGTGTTTTGCTCTCATTTCCCCGGCGGCGAATACAGTGCCAGCCCGGTCAGCTGGGAAATGCGGGAAAAATCCTTGTCCAGCGTAAATACACTGGCGCCATTCTCCAGCGCCATCGCCGCAAGGAGTACATCAATGGTGGTCAGGCTAACTCCCTTCGCGCGGCCGATGCGGAAAATCGCCGCCGCCTCTCGATATGTTTTGTAACCTCGCGGCTCGAGCAAATCCCATTGCGCGAGGAAGCCTTCGATTTGCCCGGGATCGCGCTTGAGACCCTGAAGAATCTCCGTCACCACCACGCCCGCGATGGCAAACGGCTCGGCATCGCTGATCATCCGCCGCAACTCATGTCCCGCCCGCCCCGGCGCGGAACTGAAAAAATCCACCCAGACCGAACTATCCACCAGGATCAAACGCGGTTCCTGCGCATGGCTTTCAAGTCGCCCTTCCAGATCCCGGACCCAAAATACCGCAGGATGCCTTTCCGGCTCTCGGAGCGCACCAGCAGTTCCAGCGCCTTGTCCACGATTTCGCGCTTGGTCTTCAGCCGCGTCAGCTTGCGGGCCTTGCGCACCAGACCCTCGTCAATCTCAATATTGGTTCGTCCCATAGAAAAATCATACACCATTTCTTCGGCTCTTGGTGTATTACGGGAGTACGCCTTGCTATTTTACCGCAAACTCCGTTTAATCGAAAAAGCATAAGGAAATCGCGGTGCTGCGCGATGCGCCGGCGTCCACGCTGGCCTGTGGCTGCGGCGTTCGATGGGAGCAGGCATGAGAGAAGCGGTGGTGGTAGCCAGTTCGCGGACCGCGCTGGCCAAATCGTTTCGCGGATCGTTCAACGCCACGCGGCCGGACGATTTGGCGGCGCATTGCATTGTGGAGGTGCTGAAAAAGGCCCCGCAACTCGACCCGCGGGAAATAGAAGACGTGGTCCTCGGCTGCGGCCAGCCGCACGGCGTGCAGGGACACAATATCGCGCGCGTATCGGCGATGCTCGCCGGACTCCCGACCTCGGTGGCGGCAACGACCGTCAACCGCTTCTGCGCCGGAGGTCTGCAAGCTGTCGCCACGGCCGCGCACCAAATCATTATCGGCGGCGTGGAGGCCGCGATTGGCGGCGGCGTCGAAAGCATCTCCCTGATTAGCCGCGACTCCCATCCCAATCCCCGGCTGCTGGAAAAATTGCCCGGCATCTACATGGTTATGGGCGAAACCGCCGAAGTGGTCGCAAGACGCTACAAAATTTCTCGCCAGGCGCAGGATGAATATTCCCTACTCAGCCAGCAGCGCACCGCGCGCGCGCAGCAGGAATGTTTTTTTTCGGGCGAGATTGCGCCCATCCGCGTAACCAAATCGTTGCTGGACAAAAAAACCGGCGAAGTTATTGGCCACGAAGAAGTTTTGGTGGACCGCGACGAATGCAACCGTCCGGACACCACCCTCGAAGGTTTGCTGGCGCTGAAACCGCATTTCGATCCCCATAGCGGACAAGGCTCGGTGACCGCGGGCAATTCGTCGCAACTCTCCGACGGAGCTTCGGCGACATTATTAATGTCGCGCACGCGGGCGGACACGCTGGGCATCTCCTACAAATTAATTTTTCGCGGCTTCCAAATCAGCGGCTGCGACCCAGACGAAATGGGCATCGGGCCGGTCTTTGCGGTGCCGAAATTGTTGCAACGCGCGGGACTCACGATGCAGGACATCGACCTCTGGGAACTCAACGAAGCTTTCGCCTCGCAGGTGATTTACTGCCGCGACCGCTTGGGCATCGACCCGGAAAAAATGAACGTGAACGGCGGCTCGATCTCCATCGGCCATCCCTTCGGCATGACCGGCTCGCGCATGGTCGGCACGCTGGCCAACGAGATGGCGCGACGCAAGGCGCGCTACGGCGTGGTCACCATGTGCGTGGGCGGAGGCCAGGGCGCCGCCGGTCTTTTTGAACGCGCGAGCTAACACGAAATAATAATCGCTGGCTGCCGATTAACCGCTGGCGGGGCAATCGGGCAGCCAGTTCCAAAATGAACCGCTTTCCCGGCGATGTGCCAGCGTGGTCCACGCGACCGGCGCGGAACACGCGTCGAGATCTCCCAAAATCAATCGAATCAATCGCTTTGCGAGCTCCCCGCGAGTCCGAATGGCCAAGTGCGTGCCGGGAATGCTGCGGGGTGGAGTGTGTTTTTTTTGCGCCCGGAATCGCGTGCAAGGAATGGTGCGAAGGTCCGCCAGAGGTGTGAGCGCGTCCGCTGGACGAGGGCCGTGCTGGGTTTGTTGGTGCTGCTGGCCTCGCTGGTGAGTGCCGCGGGCATCGCGGCGCAGTCCACGGCACCGGTGGAATACCAGCTGAAGGCCAACTTCCTGGCGCAGTTCCCTAATTTCACGGAATGGCCGGACGGTGCCTTCTCATCACCGCACACGAACTTCCTAATCTGCGTTTACGGAGATTTCTCGTTTGGGACGGCGCTGGCGGAAGCGACGCGCAGCGAATCCTTTCACAACCGGAAGATGGAGGTGCGCTGGGTGCGCAAGGCTGCGGAGTTGCGGGCGTGCCAGATCGTATTCGTGAGCCGGTCGGAAGCGCACCGATACGGCAAAGTGCTGGCGGACGTGGCTGGAGAGGAAATATTGACGGTAGGAGAAACCTGCGACTTCCTCGCGCTGGGCGGGGCGGTGTGCATGTCCTTTGAAAACGAGGGGTTGCAATTCGAAGTGAATCTCGCGGCGCTAAACGGCGCACGGCTGAAAATGAGTTCGCGGCTCTTGACGCTGGCGAGGCGCGTGTTGCACTCGCCGGAGGCGGCGAAGAGCTGATGACCGGCCCAGCGCTATTCCGGAAAGCTTCCCTGCGCCAGCGGCTGCTGCTGCTGACCATGTTCACGAGCGGCATGGCCATGACCCTGGGGTATACGCTTTTTTTTCTGTACGACATGCATTCGGCGCGGGAGCGCAAGGTTGCGGAGCTAAAGACCAGCGCGGAACTGATTGGCACCAACGCCGCGGCAGCGCTGGCCTTTGGGGACCGAACGGAAGGCGCGCGGTTGCTGCAAGCGCTGCAGACACGCTCGGATGTGCGGCGCGCGGTACTGTTGCGCTCCGATGAAACGGTGCTAGCAGTCTACCTGCGCGGCGATTTGCTGGGAGAAAACGCCGTGCCCATGCGCGGGCCCGAGGAATTGACCTGGAGCCCAGAGTTCCTGGCGGTGGATTCGCCGATTCGCACGGCCTCGCACCCAGTCGGCTCCCTGTACCTGGAGGTGGGGCTAAGCGATCTGCGGGACCGCAAGCAGCGATTTGAACAAGTCACGGCAGTAATCGCGGCCTTTAGCCTGGTGCTGGTGTACTTCATGACCAGCGGCCTGCAGCTGTCGATCAGCGGGCCGATCCTGGAACTGGCGGGTCTGGCGCGCGCTGTGGCATCCAACCAGAGGTACTCGCAACGCGCTCCGGAGTTACCGGGACGCGAGCTTGCGCAGCTGGGCGCGGACTTCAATCACATGCTGGGGGAAATCGAGCGCCGCGATGCGGAACTGCAGGAGGCGCGCGACACGCTGGAAAATCGCGTGGTGGAACGAACCCTGGAAGTCGAAGGGCAGATGGCCAAGCGCCTGCGCGCCGAGCACGAGCTGCAAGAACGCACGGCTTTCCTGGACACACTGATCGCCAGTAACCCCATCCCTATCGTGGTCGTCGATAGGGACGGACGCATCTCGCTAAGCAACCCGGCGTTCGACTCCCTGTTTGGGTATGCACGAGAAGAGACCTCCGGGCAGCAACTCAATGATCTAGTGGTTCCGGCGAGCGAACGGGAGGAGAGCCTGGCGAGCCTGCAAGGGCTGGTCTTTCCGAACACGCTGCACAAAACCGCGCGACGGATACATAAGAACGGGCGGCGACTGGACGTGGAGGTGCACATTGTTGCGCTGGAGGTTCATGATCGCCCTCCGGAATTTCTGATTCTTTATCAAGACATCACGCAACGTCTGAGATCCGAAAAAGCCATCCGCGAGAGCGAAGAGCTCTTCCGTACCCTTAGTTCCGCGGCGCCCGTTGGAATTTTTATGGCCGACGAAAGCGGCAGCACGAAGTATTTGAACGAGCACTGGCTGGAAATGAGCGGCCTGAGCGCGGTGGAAGCCAAGGGCGTTGGATGGTCGCACTCCATCCACCCCGAAGATCTGCAGCGGGTGCTAGGCGAGTACCAAAACGCCACGCGCGAAGGAAAAGTGTTTAGCAGCAGTTACCGATTGGTTTCCACGAAGGGGCGAACCATCCAGGTGGAAGGGATGGCGCGCGCGATAGCGAACTCCGATGGCGCGCAACGGGGCTACATCGGAGTGGTGCAAGACGTGAACGAGAGGCACGAGGCCGCCGAGCGCCTGAAGGAAGCCAAGGAAGCCGCCGAGACGGCCAACGTGGCCAAGAGCGAGTTTTTGGCCAACATGAGCCACGAAATTCGCACGCCGATGAACGGCATTATCGGCATGACGGAGTTGACGCTGGACACGGAATTAAGCGCGGAACAACGCGACTACGTGAGCATGGTGAAGAGTTCGGCGGAAGCGCTGCTGACCATCGTCAACGACATTCTGGATTTTTCGAAAATCGAAGCCGGGCGGATGGAACTGGAGTGCGCGCCGTTTTCCTTACTCGATTGCGTGGAAGACGCATTGCAGCCGCTGGGCGTGCGGGCGCAAGAGAAAGGCTTGGATCTGGTCTGGGCGCTGGGTCAGGAGGTGCCGGAATGGGTGACGGGGGACGCCACACGGCTGCGGCAGATTCTGGTGAACCTGGCGGGCAACGCCATTAAGTTCACCAAGACGGGGGCGGTTTCCGTGCTGGTAGAACGGGCGGCGACGCAGTCAGGGGAAGTCGCCGTTTCCTTGCGCTTCGTGGTGGCCGACACGGGCATCGGAATTCCAGCGGAAAAGCACCAGGCGGTATTCGAATCCTTTTCGCAGGCGGACGCCTCCACCACACGCGAATTTGGGGGCACGGGTCTGGGCTTGTCGATCTCGGCGCGACTGGTGAAGTTGATGGGCAGCGAGATGGAGCTGGAAAGCGAACTGGGTAAGGGCAGCACATTCTCTTTCACGATCAGCCTTCCCATGGCGACGGCGCAACCGGGCAGGGTGACGCAGGAAAGCGCGACGCTGCACGGGAAGCGCGTGCTGGTGGTGGACGACAACGAAGTGAATCTGCACCTCCTCGACCGGCTGCTGTCCCAGTGGGGGCTTGTGCCGGTGCTAGCGTGCAGCGGCAGCGAAGCGGTGGAACTCTTCGAGCGCAATCAGGCAGGAGCGACGGCGTTCCCCTTGATCCTGATGGACCGCAACATGCCGGAAATGAACGGCTACCAAACGACCGAGAAGATTCGGCAATGCGATCCTTCGCGGCGCGCCGCGATCCTGATTCTTTCCTCGACATTCGACCCCGCAGACCGCGCGCTCGAAAAAAAATTGGGCATCGCGCGGCATTTGACGCGCCCGATACGCCGCGCGGTATTGCAGCAGGCGATGCTCGAAAGCCTAGAGCAGCGCGAACCGGCCACTGCCGGTCCAAGCGCGAAGGCGGCCGCCGGAGAATCCGCGCCGCAAACGCGGCTGCGCCTGCTGCTCGTCGAAGACAACGCCGTGAATCAAAAGCTGGAAACCCGACTTTTGGAAAAAATGGGCCATAAGGTGGCGCTGGCGGTGAACGGACTGCAGGCCACGGAGATGGCGGAGCAGCAGGGGTTCGATTTGATCCTGATGGACATACAAATGCCGGTGATGGGCGGGGTGGAAGCCACGCGAATCATCCGGGCGTCGAAAAATCCGGCAGTGCGAAATGTTCGCATCGTGGCCATGACCGCGAACGCCATGATCGGCGACGCAGAAAAATATCTGGAGGTGGGTATGGACGGCTACATCTCAAAGCCCATTCGCACGAAGGTGCTGAAGGCGGAACTGGACAAATTTGCGAGCAATGCCGGGGGGCCGAGAAAACCTCCCGCTGTCACGGAAGCGCCCACACATCCAGACGAAGGAGGGTTCAGCCTCAGCACGCTGCTCGAGCGCGTGGAGCAGGACCGCGAGTTATTGAGAGAGTTGATAGAAATATTCAACGAAGAGTTTCCGCGCTACCGAGAAGAGCTACGGCAGGCGGTGGGGCGTGGGGAGCTGAGGCGGGTGGCCACCGTGGCGCACGCCTTAAAAGGGATGTTTGCCAATCTTGCGGCGGAGCGCGCCGCTGCGCTGGCAGGAAAGCTGGAACGGCTCGGCAAGGGCACGGAGACCGCGGGATTGGCGGGGGCGCTGGAGGTATTTGAGAGTGAGTGCGCGACACTGCTGCCCATGCTGGACTCGTGTCTTCTGGAGGTCCACAGATGAAGATATTGATCGCCGAAGACGATGGCATGTCGCGCCGCCTGCTGCAGAAGACGCTGGAGAAGGCGGGTTACAACGTCATCGCGGTGGAGAACGGCAGGCTGGCGCAGGAAGAGCTGTGCCGCGTAGATGGACCGCGGCTGGCGCTGCTGGATTGGGAGATGCCGGAGGCGGATGGTCCGGCGGTGTGCCGAGCGGTGCGCGCACGAACGGAGAAAGCTTACGTATACATGATCTTCCTGACCTCGAAGGAATCCAGTGACGACAAGGTTGCCGGGCTGCAATCGGGCGCAGACGATTATCTGACCAAACCGTTTCATACCGAGGAGCTGAAGGCGCGGATCCGAACCGGGCTGCGCATCCTGCATCTGGAGGACCGGCTGGTGGAAGCGCGGGAAGACATGCGTTTCAAGGCCACGCACGACGCGTTAACGGGGTTGTGGAATCGCGGGGTGATTATGGAGCTGCTGCCCGGCGAACTGGCGCGGGCGCAGCGCGAGCGGAAATGCACGGCGATTCTGCTGTGCGACATCGACCACTTCAAGAAAATTAACGATACGCACGGGCATCCGGTTGGCGATGAGGTGCTGCGCGAAGTGGCGCGGCGGCTGCAGGCCGCGGTGCGCTCGTACGATTTCGTGGGACGGTACGGGGGAGAAGAGTTCCTGGTTATCCTGAACAATTGCGAGCCAACTTCCGCGCTGGCGCGCGCGGAACAGATGCGGGAAACCATTGCCAAGCGGGAGGTCATCACAAATTGTGGAGCGCTGCGGGTGACCATGAGCGTGGGCCTGCTGCGCAGCGTGGACTGGGGAAATGCGCGGGCGCTCGAATACCTCAACGAGGTGGATACGGCGCTGTATGCTGCGAAAGCCGCGGGGCGCAATTGCGTGCGGGTGGCGCTGCCGCCCGTAGCAAAAGTGGAGCCAGATGCGCAGGTGCCGGAAAAAGCGCATCGCGCGCGATGAATCGCGCGGCGGCAAGGTTCACGCCGATTTGCTTTTGGGCTTGGCCTCGCCGAGCATCTGGCGCATGGCAGCGGTGGAGCCGGGAGAGCGTTTTTCGCGCCATTCCTCCAGGCGATTGCAGGTTTCCTCGATATTGGAAAAGAGCAGCGGATTCTTGAAGGCCGCGCGCCAGGTGGGCACCACAGAGCGCATGCGGTCCCACACCACCCAGATCTCCCCGTTGCTTTCGAAGAATAGTTCGTCGTTGATGAGCCCGCGATTCACGATGCTGCCGACCATTTCCCAATAACTGATGACCATGCGGATGTAGACGTTCTCTTCGCTGCCCTGCGGATATTTCTGCATCATCTCGTCGGGAGATTCCGGATGAAAATGTTCGGTGAACCAGGCGCGAGCCTTGCGTAGCTGCGGTTCGCGGCGCATATCGTACAGGCGCAATAGCAGGTTGACTTCCTCGTAGCTTACTTGGCTCATGACTGCCCTCCAGGCAAATGTTCTCGCGAAATCGCGGGGAAATCCTTCATGGATGCGCGGACGGCGGGGAAACCGCGGGTTCGCTGACGCCGGCAAGCGCGACGCCCTCCGTGGCGCGGTCCGGTGAAACACCCAGTTGCTCCGCAGCCTGCGGGTTGGCCAGTTCGAAGCGCTGCACGCTGTACAAAGGAATGCCCTGGCGCTGAAATTCAAGCTGGATGCGGCGGCGCAACTCGCGCGCGACCTCGTCCTGGCGAGTGGGCGCGGTGCGCACCTGCAGGCGCACTGTCGCGGCGGTGCGGTCGATGCTTTGCACCCCGAGGATGCGCGGGCCGTCGACCAGCGCCTGCGACCAGGAAGGATCCGCGCGCAACTCGGCGGCGGCGGCTTCCAGCGCAGCGAGGGTTTGTTCGATGGGGATGTCGGGTGCCAGGGCGATGTCCACGAAGGCTTGCGACCAGTCGCGGCTGAGGTTGGCGACGGTGCGGATGTCGCCGTTGGCGATGGTGACCAGAGCGCCGCGTGGATCGCGGACCACGGTCCGCCGCAAGGTGAGGTGTTCGACGCGGCCAACGGTGTCGCCGACCTGGATGGTGTCGCCTACGACGAACTGATCCTCAAGAACGATATAAAAACCGGTGATGATGTCGCGGATTAGATTTTGTGCGCCGAAACCCAGCGCCAAGCTGGCCAGTCCCGCGAGGGCGGCAACGGGCGTCACGTTGATGCCAAACTCGGCCACGGCGGTCAGAATGGCCGCTCCCCAGACGATTTTGCTGCCCGTGCTGTAGAGAATGAGGGCCACGGTGCGGGTCTGCTGCTCGCGGCTTTGCGCCACGCGGGATTGCGAGGAGGCGGGGCGGATCACCAGGTCGGTGAGCACGCGAAGCAGACGATTGACCACCAGGGCGATGACGAAAATTACGACCAGGTGGAGGAGGTTGGCAAAGGTGAAATTCGACCAGGCTGTGAAGGAACTGGGCATAATCTTTAAGAGAGAGGGAGTATAACACTGGTGGTGGTGGCGGGCGCTGCGAGCGCCGCACGGCAGAGAGAGAGCCGAGCGGCACCAAGGGGATCAGCATGGATCAGAAAAACCGTAGGCCACAAATGGAAAGGCGGGCATGGCTGGGATTGCTGACGGCCAGCGGGGCGCTTCTGGCCGCGAGAGCTTTGGGCGGCCAGACTCCAGGGCAGAATCAGCCGCGGCCGACGGGGAGCGAGCCCGCAAGCGGGGACGAGGACAGTCCGAAGTTGCCAAACGCTTCGAAGGCGATCTTAGAGGCCAATGACAAGGACATTAAGAAGAGTGTCGAGAAGCTGTATCAACTAGCCGGCGAACTGAAAGAGGCGGTGGAGAAGACCAACTCGGCGCAGGTGCTCTCGCTGGCCATGGTGAAGAAAGCGGAAGAGATCGAAAAACTGGCGCGGGAGATCAAGTCGCGCGCGAAAGGGTGAGCGAGCAAGGCGGTGGTAGCGCGGTCTGGTGTTACGCGATAGAATGAAGGCGCGCGGGTGATTTCGGGTCGCCGCGCGGCAAACCACACGATGCGAAAGCGTTACGCATGCGCCTGTAGCTCAGCTGGATAGAGCGCTAGCCTCCGAAGCTAGAGGTCGTGAGTTCGAACCTCACCAGGCGCACCATTTAGCAAAGGCCTTTTGTTTCTCACTGGAGCGTTGATTGCGGCTGGGAAGAAGCAGCGGCTCTTCGCGCGCCTCGGCCCCGCCGAAAGTTTCACTCTTGCCTAAGCAATCCCTCCTTGCTACTGTTTCCGTGGCCCAGTTTAGCTAAATCCCTCCGCGCGAATCCAAACGCGTTTCCCCTACGTATAGTGAGCAGAGCAAAAACATGCGAAACTCCGCCCTGATACTCACGCTTCTGATTGCCAGTTCGGCGACCGCACAAAGCGTCCCCGCCGGAAAGAAGCCAGGGGCGCCTTCCGCAGGCGGCACGGCACCGATTCATTGGATGGGCTGGAGCGATGAGGTTTTTGCGCAGGCCAAGCGCGAGCATAAATTTGTGCTGCTGGATTTGGAAGCGGTGTGGTGCCACTGGTGCCATGTGATGGACGCCAACACGTACAGCGACCCGCAAGTACAAAAGTTGATGCAGGCACACTACCTGGCCGTCAAAGTGGACCAGGATTCGCGGCCGGATCTTTCGAACCGGTACGAAGATTATGGGTGGCCGGCGACGGTGGTGTTTGCCGCGGATGGTTCGGAGATTATCAAGCGGCAGGGTTATCTGGCCCCCGACGAGTTTGTCAGCACTTTGCAGGCGATCATCGACGATCCCACGCCGGGACCCTCGGTGCATGCGGAAGCGCCGATTGTGTATCCATCGAATCCCCTGCTGCCGGAAAAATTGCGCGACGATCTGCGGGCCGCGAACCTAGCGGGATACGACTCGAAACAAGGCGCGTGGGGTAGTGACTTCAAATTCCTGGAATGGGATTCCGTGGAATATTGCATGGACAATGCCGCGCATGGCGACGCGCAAGCGGAGAAAATGGCGCGCCAGACGCTGACCGCGCAACTGAATCTGCTCGATCCCGTCTGGGGCGGCGTGTATCAATATTCGACCGATGGCGTTTGGACGAATCCGCACTTTGAAAAGATCATGTCCATGCAGGCGGAGAACATGCGGATTTACGCAGAGGCGTACGCGCAATTCAAGGATCCGGCATATCTGCACGCGGCACAGGCCATCGACGGATTCTTAACCAAATTTCTACTCAGCCCCACGGGGGCGTTTTACACCAGCCAGGACGCCGACGTCATTGAGGGCCATCACAGCGCGGAGTATTTCGCGTTGAATGATGCCGGGCGGCGCAAACAGGGGATCCCGCGGGTGGATAAGCACATGTACGCACGGGAAAACGGCTGGGCCATCGCGGGGCTGGCCGCGCTATACGGCGCCGCCGGGGATAAACAGTATCTTGGGGAGGCCACTAAGGCGGCGCATTGGGTGCAACAGAATCGCGGCTTGCCGGGCAGCGGCTTCCGCCATGACGTCAAGGATGCCGCGGGCCCCTATCTCGGCGACAACGTGGCCATGGCTCGTGCCTTCGTAGCTTTGTACGGCGCCACCGGCGACCGGCACTGGCTTACCAGCGCGGAAAAAACCATGGCGTACATCGACGCAACCTTCAAGGGCCCAGCAGGCTATTTGACGGCGGCGCACGCGACGGACAGCCAAGCAAAGCTGCGCCAGCAGCGCGACGAAAACATCATGCTCGCGCGGACCTCAAATCTCTTGTCTCACTACACCGCGCGGCCCATCTATAAATCGATAACCGACCAAGCCATGCGCTATTTGGCGGCGCCAGAAATCGCACGCCGACTTCCCGGGGCCAGTGTGCTGCTGGTGGACTACGAGGTGGTCCGGCCGCCACTGCATCTGACGATTGTGGGGCCCAAAGATGACCCGGTGGCCCAGGCCCTGTTTCAGTCCGCCCTGCGCTACCCAGCCAGCT
>Ga0209656_10002509_pt1 | contig 11889 bp, 10 predicted proteins | sample BogFormECP12_OM2_FD_188239 | JGI IMG/M metagenome (GOLD analysis project Ga0209656, IMG submission 188239) | Bog forest soil microbial communities from Calvert Island, British Columbia, Canada - ECP12_OM2 (SPAdes) (version 2) | ecosystem: Environmental > Aquatic > Freshwater > Wetlands > Bog ... | reverse complement strand
GGTCTTGCCGGCGCCGTTGGGGCCGAGCAGCGCGACGACTTCTCCGGCAGTTACTTTGAAATCGACGGCGCGCAGGGCGCGAACGGGGCCGTAATTTTTGTTCACGCCCGCAAGGCTGGCGACCACGAAATCCGAACCGGAGGCTGGTACGATGGTCTGTGTGGATGGGAAATGTTCGGCAGTTGCGATCATGTTCACTCCTGGCTTGCGGCTGCAGGTTGTTTCCTTCTCTCCCGCAAATGCATCATCGCGGATGCGGAGTTGGCGCAGTAGTGCCATCCATCACGGAGTTTGCGTGACAAATGTCATCCGTATCGGGCTGGGTGATCTTGGCTGGGTAAGGCCAGGATGGTGAGAGGCGCAAGGTGGGCTAACCGCTCCAACGAACGGCCGTTGTTACGAAATCCGAACAAACAGGGAAAATCAGAAGGCTTGGACCCGGTGCGGAGTCCGATTCGGTTTCGCTGCGAAGTCTAGCGGGACTAGCGTCTCACGAGGGGCAAAGCTTGTTCGGATTTCGTAACAAGCTAGCCAAATTAAGGTTTTGGCATAATTTGGCGGGCACAAGCGTGTCCCATTTTGATATTATTCCTCCCACCTTTGGGAGGGCCCTTCATGCTGCCGGCTGGTAAAAGTCTTCGCACCCTGCGCGAAAAACTTGGCCTCACCATGCGCGACGTCGAGAACTCCAGTGCCTGCATCGCGGAGAAGTATCGCAACGAAGAATTTTCGATTCCGCCCAGCCGCCTGTCGGATATAGAGACAAAAGGAATTCTGCCGAATATTTACCGGCTCTACGCGCTGTCGGTTATTTACCGGCGCGATCTGCGCGAATTGATGTCGTGGTATGGCGTGGACTTGAATAACACGGCCGCGGACCTGGGTCTGGTTTCGCCGCCAAAATCGCATGTTTCCGACGCACTGGCTGGATTGGCTGCGGTGCAGGTTCCGCTGAAAATGGATCCCGGCTTTGACGAGAAGCGAACCACGAACCTGGGTCGCATGGTCGAACAATGGGGGCTGGTTCCGCTGGCCTATCTCGCGCAGTTTGCCAACAGCAACTACACTTACGGCTACGTGGGAACGCAGGACTTCACCATGTATCCGATTCTGCCTCCCGGCAGTTTCATCCAGGTGGATGAAGCCAAGAGCCGCGTGGCAGAGGGCTCGTGGCGCTCGGAATACGAGCGCCCGATTTATTTTGTGGAGACGCGCGAGGGGCATACCTGCTGCTGGTGCAGCATGCGCCGCGACGATGTTATCTTGCAGCCTCATCCACTCTCGCCCGTGCCGGTACGGATTTTGCGCCATCCCGTCGAGGCCGAAGTGATCGGCCAGGTGGTGGGAGTGGCTATGAAGTTGACCGAGTGGCACGCGCTCGATTCCGTTCCAGGCTCGAAAGCGCCACCAGCACTGAATTAAGATGGCTGGCCGCGGGCGTGTCCTTGCGCTCGCTGGGCAACAAATCTTCCCGGCCCCGCATTTGCTCGACAAAAGCCAGCGCTGCCACGCCGCTGTCACGGCTCGATTCGGACAGATCTTCTAACAAGGCCGCCAGGGGAGTACGCAGCACGCTGGTGACAACCTCCGAATGCGCCGTTTTTAGCGCACGCTCGGCCGATTCCTCTCCATGTAGCGATTCCAGTCCCCAATGCTCGTAGCGGCCTTCGGCGTGCCGCAGTGAAGCCAAATAGGCCAGTTTCCCCAGCAGGCCGCAGACGGCGGCGAGGGTGGTTTCTTTCAAGTCTTGCAAAGCCGATTTCAGAGTCATCTTGTTACGAATTCCGAACGTTCTAATCCTTTCGTTCCCTTGGGAACGGAAGGCGCGGCCATGAAACTATCGCTGTCCAATTCGCAGTTACAAGGAGAAAACAACCGTGAAACGCATGCTACTCGTCTTAGCCGCAGCTGTCCTCTTCGTGAACACTTTGGTAACACCCACCGCAGTAAAAGCCGATGGCGGCGTAGGCGGAACCAGTTGCGGCAATACGCTGTGCAAGCCGTAGCCGCGACTTCTTATTTTGCATCTGAAAAACAGTTTTGTTGAGCGAAACGCGCTGATCTTACGAAAACCGAACAAGGAACGGGCTGCCGTTGCGACCTTATGCAACCGGAGGTATAGTAGCGGCCTGTCCTATGTTGGAGCCGCATTCACTTCTGTGGCATTACCTGTGGGTTGCGCCCAGCATCCTTGTTCTGGTTTTGGTCTGCCGCCTCTGGCAGAAATCTCTACAGAGGCAGCATGCCTTATTCATTGCGTTCGCGGTGGCGAGCGCCGTCGAGCAACTTACCCTCTACTGCTGCGACGTGATACCGTCGGTCACTGCGAGAACCTGGTGGGAAGTTTTCTGGGTTGGGCTGCTGGTCGAGGGCATTCTGAAATTTGCCTTGGTTGGAGAGATTTTTGCCCAAGCCTTTGACGCTTACAGGTCGATTGCCCGACTCGGCACACGCTTAATTCGTACAGTTGGCGTAACGCTGGTTCTGGCAGCCGCGATTGCGGCGGGCTTTGCTCCCAGAGACAGTTTGTTCGGAATCGTTTCGGGCGCGCATCTTCTGCAGCAAGCCATTTATCTGATCGAGTGCGGTCTTCTGTTGTTCATCTTCGTTTTCTCCGCTTACTTTTCAGTTCAATTGAGCCGGTCAGTGTTCGGGATCGCGGTCGGACTCGCGGTGTCAGGATGTGTGCACCTGGCGACTTGGGCCATTATTGCCAACGGTGGACTTTCCGACGAACGAAGAGTGCTCCTCGATTTCGTCAACATGGCCACTTACCATGTTTGTGTTTTGGTCTGGTTCTATTACCTGTTGGTTCCCGCAAAAGTCGCCGCAAAGTCTGCTGTTTCCGTCCCCGAACATACGCTTGAGGTCTGGAATCAGGAATTGGAGCGTCTTTTACAACAATGACATTGGCAGTGCTACTCGTCGTCATCGCCGTTCTCAGTCTGGCCATCGTTCTTCGGTTGGCCGTTTCTCGCAGCCTGCAGGTTTCCGCGGGAGCGAGTCCCGCTTTACAGATTCAGCCACTGGATATTGAGGCATTCCGCAATCTCACCAGCCCGGCGGAAGATGAATTCCTGCGCCGCCGCTTGCCTGCGGCGGAGTTTCGGCGGGTGCGGCGGGTGCGCCTGCGCGCTACATCGGCGTATGTGCTGGTCGCAGGACGCAACGCTGCCGTGCTGGTTCGGCTGGGCCAGATGGCATTGGCGTCGAGCGACGCGAACACCTCTCAGGCCGCGCATCAGCTCGTCGATCAAGCTTTGCTGTTGCGGCGCAATTGCGCGTTGGCGCTGATTCGGATTCACATCGCCCTGGCGTGGCCGCTTCCCAACGAGGCTGCAGCGCCGGTTCTCCGCGGCTACGAGCAACTGAATGGCTGCGCCTTGTTGCTGACGCGGCTGCAGAATCCGGCGGCCCCGGTGCGGATTTCCGCCTCGTAGGGATTTCGATTACAGAAAGTTCTGTTCTGTTGGGTGCGCACATTAACTCAAGAATGACCCGTGCTCGATTCCCTGCTTGTTTTCTGCCTACGTTTTGATATAAAAACCTCCGGGAATTGACCCGGTCCATTTCATTCGTGCTCACTTCGGCAATCTGCCGCAGTAATGATTCCTGCCGTCTCCTCGCCTCGATGCGAGTTCAAGGGAGAACCTCATGATCCGCACCTTCAGAAACTTCTTTGTGTGTGTATGCGTTCTTGCAATGTCCGCCATGTCCTTTGGGCAGGGTGGCGCCGCAACCGGCGACCTGCGCGTCACCTTAAAAGATCCCAGCGGAAATTTGGTCACCAATGCCACCGTGACTGTGCAGGATGTTGCGAAAGGATTGGAGCGCAGCGCGATTGGAGACGGCCAGGGCGGCTACAACGCTCGCTTGCTGCCGCCGGCGACGTACACCGTAACCGCGGTCGCTCCGGGGTTTACCAAGGTGGAGAACACCGGCGTCATCATCACCGTCGGCGGAGTGGTCGACTTGCCGATCATGCTTTCGGTCTCGACCAGCACGCAGGTGGTTGAGGTGAACGCGCAGGCCGCACTGGTGGAGACCTCGCGCAGTTCGACGACCGACACGATCGGTCAGCGGCGCATCGACAATCTGCCCATCAACGGGCGCAACTACATCAATTTCACGCTGACCGATTCGCAAGTCGTGCGCGACAATGCTCCCAGCCTTGGAGGCGCTGCTCCGACCTCCGGCCTCAACATGAGCGGCCAGCGCGGGCGCTCGAACCTGGTCAACGTCGACGGCGCCGACGCTACCGACAACTCGGTCAACGGCGTACGCTCCACCGTATCGCAGGAAGCGGTGCAGGAATTTCAAATCATCACCAATAGTTATGCCGCGGAGTACGGGCGCGCGGCCGGCGGCGTGGTCAACATCATCACCCGCTCGGGATCGAACGACTTCCACGGCGACGTGTTCGGCTATCTTCGCAATCGAAATTTCCAGGCGGTGAACCCGTTCAGCACGGTTTCAAATCCGGCTTATACGCGCGTGCAGGCGGGCGCGGCATTTGGCGGAGCGATCAGGAAAGATAAGACGTTTTACTATTTCGCCTACGAAATCACGCGCCGGCACGAGACCGGATTCTCCTCCATCGGCCAGGGCAACTTCGGGCTCACTCCCTTCGATACATCGGTCCTTGGACTGCCGTTCGGCACGGTGCAACTGACTCCCGATCAGGTCGGGCTGGTCACAAATCCTCAGGTTGATTTTGCAGCAGCGACGAATCCCGCGGTCGCAACCGCGCTGGGCGACTACATCGTGGCTTCAGGAGTTTCGTCGCAGCAAGCGGTCCAGGGCAACTGGCCAACGCCGATCGTGACCGCGCTCTCTGGAGGCCTATTACCCGGTTGGGCGGGGTTCATTTCGGGCTGCACCTTCTTCAATCTCCCGAACTCGTGCCCTGCGGCTGCGCTGTTTCCCGGGACCAACGCTCCCGCTTCGTACCAGACGCTGCAATCGCAAGAAGGCAACTTCCCCGTCTTCGAAGGAACCAGCGTATGGTCCTTGCGCCTCGATCACAATCTGGGAGCGAATCATCGCCTGACGTTCCGGGCCAATGTGAGCCCCAGCACGGTGACGGGTATTGAGGTCAGCGGTCAAGACCAGCCGTTTGGGCAGAACGCGTACTCGCGCACTTCCCAGACAACGTTCCGCGACGTGGCGGGCGTGTTTAAGGATACTTGGACGATCGGCTCCAGCAAGGTGAATGAGTTCACCTTCCAGTATGCGCGGCGGGGACTCTCGTACTTCTACAATACGAAAATTCCGGGAGGGGCCGACCCGGCCGTCAACATTCCCGGATACGCGTATTTCGGGCGTGAACCTTATTCCTACATTCAGAGAAAGGAACAACGCTACCAGTTCACCGACAACTTCTCCTGGACGATTGGCCGGCACAACATGAAGTTTGGCGGTGACTTTCACTACCTGCCGCTGACTGCCACGTTCACCGTCAACTACGGCGGGGTATACGATTTCGGCGGCATCTCGGCCAGCAACTTCCTGAGCACCGCCGACTACTCGGCTTTGACCTCTGCGCTTGGGGCCAACGCCAGCATCCCCGGGCTCAATGCGGTGCAGGCCTATGGCTTCGGAGTGCCGGGAGATTTCGTGCAGGGCATTGGCAGTCCGAGTGATTCGTTCCACAACATTCCGATCGGTATGTTTTGGCAGGACTCGTGGCGGGTGAATCAGAACCTCACGCTGAACTACGGCGTGCGCTACGACGTGGAGAAACCTCCATCCTTCAAGCAGCCGCAGGGGCTGGCGCTTCCCGCTTATAACCTGCTGAAGTTGCAAAAAGGAATTCAGACCGACACGAATAACATTCAGCCGCGCCTCGGCATGGCGTGGGATCCGAAGGGCGACGGCAAGACCGTGGTGCGCGCTTCGTATGGGATGTTCTATGACCATCCTCTTCTCGGACTGTATTTCCTGGGCGATGCTTCGGACGGTTCGTCGAGCGGACAGCTGGCATTCGTTGGCACGTCAACTTGCAGCGGCGCGGGCAACGCGTCGAACCTGAATGCGATTCCGATCTTCCAGGGAACGCAGGGAACGGCAGATTGCGCGCCGTCGCCTTTTCCGCTGGCGGATCAGAACCTGGGATATCTGCCGAATCAGCAGCAGTTCCAGTCGCTCAACTTCCCGCAATCGGTGTTTCTCAATCAGAGCTATCTGAACCTGAATCTGGCGAACCAATCTCAGTCGACCTTCCTGCCGCTGGGCTTTCAACCGTTCGGATATCCGCAGGCCAAGGGATTCGTTTACGCCTATGCGCAGCAGGCGAACGTAAGTGTGGAGCGCGATCTGGGCGGCGGATTTTCTCTGAACCTGGCGTACAACTTCAATGGCGGACGCCATCTGAACCGCCCCATCAACGCCAACACGGTGCGCGGCGATCTGATGGTGGCGAACTTTGAAGGCGCGTACTACGACGCGCTCCTCGGCGGAACAACTCCCCCCGCCAGCCCGTTTACGGTGAGCGGTTGCAATCCCCCGGGAGGCCCGGCGGGGCCGTATCCGTATGTAGACGCGGCTTTGATGAACTTCTTCCGGCCGGGCGGATTGAACCCCTCGATTGCTGCGGGATACGTTCTGCAAGGAGGCACGGGATGCGTGCAGCAGGCGACCGCGGTGGCGCAGGCGGCCGGATTCAATGCGAACTGCAGCCCCCTCTCGCTTTCCTACACCGGATGCGTGCCTTTCGGCGACATGGATGCGAACTATTCCAACGGCAGCTCGATCTATCACGGATTCAGCGCCAATCTGCGGAAGCGCTTCAACAACCACTACGAATTTCTCGCTTCCTACACCTGGTCGCACGCGATTGACGATTCCACGGATTTGCAGGCGACCACGACTCCGCAAGACAGCTACTATCCCGGGCTGGATCGTTCGAATTCGCTGTTCGATCAGCGGCACCGGTTGGTGTTTAGCGGCGTGTATCAGTCAGGGAAGGTGCCGGGCAATGGGATGACCGGAAAATTGCTCAGCAACTGGACCATCGCTCCGATTGTCGAAGTGGCTTCGGGGCGCCCGTTCAACATCATTACCGGCAATGGCGACAACCTGCAGATTTCGTCGCTCACGGCGCGGCCAAATATAACGGTGAATCCGATCTGCACCGCTGCGGGGTACACGCCTGTCAATTCGAAACATTCGCCGACCGGAGTCTTCCAGGAGCCATGCATTCAACAGTTCATCGCGACGCAGACCTTGCCGACTCTGCTGCAACTCGACGGCAACCTGGGCCGCAACGCCGGGCTTCAGCCGTGGACGGTGTTCAACGATCTGCGGATTGCGCGGCGGATTAATTTCACGGAACGCTTCAGCGCCGACCTGATCGCCGACATGTTTAACATCGCCAACAAAATGAATGTGGCTGCTGTGAGCCCGCTGTTCACCAATGCGGGACAGGCGACAGCCGCGTATGATCCGCGGCAGTTCCAGTTTGCGATGAAGATCAACTGGTAGCAGAGTTTGGACTAGCCCTTTTGGAAGGCGTCATCTTGAAACCCGGCGCAGTTCAGCCGGGTGAGGGATCTCCCTTGGAACGACGCTGACCATGTGGGGGAGATCCCTTCGACTGTGCTCATGGCAGGCCCTTCCCTCAGCCGGAAGATCGGCTCCGGTCAGGACGGCACTGACCAAGAAAATTCAAACGACGCACCGCCGGCTGTCGAAACTTTCTGCACCATGTCTGCGTAAAGTAGAGTGAGCGACTGAGGTGCTTTCGCACAATGTCCGATCCCGCACTTCCTGGTTCAGATAGTCCTTCCGCCGCGCCGTCGTCTGACTCGCTGCCTTCGCCGGCGGAGCCTGCCCTGAGCTTGTCGAAGGGAGAGCTCGCGCCACACTCGATTTTCCGCGGGCCCAATGGGATTCGGGCGGGCTGGCGGGTGCTCATCTTCTTCGTTCTGGTCGCGGCGATTGCCCTCGCGGTGGCGGTGCCGCTGGCCATCATCGCGCGACTACGTCACGGCGCGGGGCCGCAAGTTCTTACAGGAGTATCGGGACTGACTCCTCTCGGCCTCAGCCTCAGCGAGGGTGGGCTGTTTCTCCTGACGTCCATAGCGGCGCTGATCATGGCGCGGATCGAGCGCCGCAAATACGGCCAGTACGGCCTGCCGGCCCAGTATGCGTTCGGGAAAGACTTTTGGATCGGGATCGTGGTTGGGTTCGCGGCGATCAGTACCTGCCTGCTGGCGATTTTTGCACTGCACGGATTTCAACTCACCGGCATCGCCACTCATGGATCTGCTCTTGCCTCAGCCACGCTAGCTTGGAGCTTGACGTTTATCCTGGTGGGATTCGCGGAGGAGTTTTCCTTTCGCGGATATCTGCAGTACACGCTCACCACCGGCATGGGCTTCTGGCCGGCGGCGATTCTGTTGTCAGGACTGTTCGGACTCGCGCACGCTGGAAATCCTGGAGAGAGCAAGTCCGGCCTGCTTTCGGTAGTGCTGTTCGGATTGCTGTTCTGCCTATTCCTGCGGCGGCGGGGAAATTTGTGGTGGGCCGTCGGTTTTCACGCAGGATGGGATTGGGGCCAGACATTTTTCTATGGAGTGCCGGATAGCGGCATCCCGGCGTATCACAATTTTTTCAGCTGCAGCTTCAGCGGGCCGAGTTGGCTGACCGGCGGCAGCGTTGGTCCTGAAGCCAGCGTTTTCACTCCGATTGTCCTGCTGATCGTCGCGGTTATTTTCGCGCGAGTCTATAGGCAGAACCGTTATGAGGCTGCTTAGAATGTCGCCATAGTTAAGGCCTTGCAACGTCTTCTCAGTTGCCCGCTTCCGGGCCAGTGGTACACTCTTTTTTCATCCATCCTTGGCGCTTGCCGGAGTTCGTCCTTCCATGCCTGAAAACCCAATGCCCACTGCGCGGACGCGTGTGGTTCGCGAGCCGCATCGCGGTGTCTACGATCGTGAGACCGTATATCGCATCCTCGATGAAGGGTTCTTGTGCCATGTCGGCTTCGCGGTCGACGGGCAGCCGTTTGTGATTCCGACTTCGTACGGCCGCAAGGACGCGACGCTGTACATCCACGGGTCGGCGGCGAGCCGCATGCTGCGGCAGATGAAGGAAGGCGTGGCAGTCTGCATTACGGTCACGTTGCTCGACGGCCTCGTGCTGGCGCGGTCAGTGTTCAATCACTCGATGAATTACCGCTCGGTGGTGATTTTGGGGAAGGCCGAGTTGGTCGACGATCCGGCGGAAAAGCTGGAGGCTCTGCGCGTGCTATCGGAGCACATTCTCCCCGGCCGTTGGGACGATGCGCGGCAGCCGAACGAGCGCGAGTTGAAGCAGACTTCCGTCCTGCGGGTGCCCATCGAGGAATTTTCGGCCAAGGTGCGCAGCGGCCCGGCGGTTGATGACGAAGAAGATTATTCGTTTCCTACCTGGGCGGGAGTGCTGCCGTTGGAGATGACGGCATGCGCGCCAATTGACGATGAGCGGCTGCTTCCGGGGCGGGGAGTACCGGGGTATGTGCGATCCTATTCACGCACCCGCTAGCCGGAGTAGCCTATACACCATTGACAATAATAGTACAACGTGAGATCTTTACAGTAAGGAATGAAAGTAGGAATGAAGTATTCCAGCTCCATCAGCGCGAAAGGCCAAGTCACAGTTCCGCAGGAGATCCGCAAGCGTCTCGGGGTCTCGGCCGGGGACCGGATTGATTTCGTCATTGAGGGAGACCGCACAGTAATTCGTCCTTCCCGATCCGAGGAAAATCCATTCCAGAAATACAGAGGTATTCTCGGCCCATTTCCTGGCGGCGAGAAAGGTATCAAGGACTGGATCGATGAAATGCGCAGCGATGAAGAGTAACGGTTCACGCCGCGCATGAAAACCGCCCTCGACTCGAACATCCTTTCTGCTTTCTGGTCAAACGAGCCTTCGGCAGCTCGCATTGAGCAGGAACTGACAAACTCCCGTGCGCAGGGCAGCCTGGTGGTATGCGGGCCGGTATACGTCGAACTAGCGGCGCACCCACTAGTTACGGCAGGTTTTGTGGACAAATTTCTTGCAGCCACGGGAATCGCTGTGGAGTTCGCGCTCGATGAGCCGGTCTGGCGGAAGGCCGCAGAGGGGTTCGCAGCTTACGCCGAGCGCAGACGACGCTCGGGCGGCGGTCCGCCAAAGCGATTGGTGACTGATTTTCTGATTGCCGCGCACGCCCTTGTGCGCGCGGACCGGCTATTTACTCTCGACCTCACACGCTACCAGCAAGAGTTTCCACAGATTCGGCTGGTTTGAGAATTCTTCTTTCTTAGGACTCTTTCGCCGCTTCGCGGCTAGACAGCCGGGGGCGGCTGTCCCTACATTGGCTCGCGGGCAGAGCCTGCCCTGAGCTCGCCGAAGGGAGTGCCCACGGCACATTACGGCACGAGCAGCAGTTTCCCCGCTACTTTGTGGGCTTCCATGTCGCGGTGGGCCTGGGCGGCTTCGGCGAGCGGATATTTCTTGGCGATCCGCAGCTTGAGCTTGCCTTCGCCGATCATTCCGAAAAGTGCCGTGGTGCGGGCCAGCAACTCTTCGCGCGTGGCGGTGAAGTGGGCCAGCGTGGTGCGCGCCATGTAGAGCGATCCTTTGTCCGACAGCTTGGCGGGATCGACCGGAGGAACCGGGCCGCTCGACATGCCGTAGAGCACCAGCATGCCGCGGGTGCGCATGACGTTGAGATTTTTTTCGAAGGTCGCCTTGCCGACACCGTCGTAGACCACGTCGACGCCCTTGCCGGCGGTCAGACGCTGAACCTCCGGTTCAAAATCGTGCTGGGTGTAGACGATAACTTCATCCGCACCTGCCTCGCGCGCCAGACGCGCTTTCTCTTCGCTGGACGCCGTGCCGATCACGCGTGCGCCGACTGCGTGCGCCAGTTGCACGAGAATGAGACCGACCCCTCCTGCCGCAGCATGCACCAGAGCGGTCTCTCCGGCTTTGAGCTTGTGCGCATCGTTGACGAGATAGTGCGCGGTGAGGCCGTGCATCATCGCCGCGACCGCTTGCTCGTCGGTGATCGTTGGCGGCACGGGGACCAGGTGTTGCTCTTCCGCCACAACGTACTCGGCGTACGAACCGAGCGTGCCGCTCCAGGCGACGCGGTCGCCGGGCTTCACAGTTTTCGCCTGCGTGCCGACCGACTCGACCACTCCCGCGCCTTCTTGTCCGGGGATGAATGGCACCGGCGTTCGAAAACTGCCGTCGCGGAAATGGCCGTCGATGGAGTTGACTCCGGCCACTGAAACTTTGATCAGGGCCTCTGCTGGTTTAGGTTGGGGAGTTGGGACGTCGGCCAGTTGCAGGACTTCCGGCCCGCCAGTGTGTTCAACGCGAATGGCTTTCATGATTATGCCTGTCCACTTGGTTCTTCTGGAGCAGACTAGGGTATCAGGAGCAGCTTGCCTGTGGTCTTTCTTCCTTCCAGGTCGCGATGGGCGCGCTGCGCGTCAGCCAGCGGGTAGGTGTGCTCGATGCGAAGCTTCAGCTTGCCCGCAGCGATCATGGCGAAAACCGCACCGGAACGCGCCAGCAATTCCTCGCGTGTCGCGAGATAGTTGGACAGCGACGGGCGCGTCAGAAAAAGCGATCCCTTCTGCGTGAGGATGATGGGATCGAAGGGCGGAACCGCGCCGCTGGATCCGCCATAGAGCACCATCATGCCCCGCGGTCGGAGAATGTTCAGGCCTTTCTCGAAGGTCGTCTTCCCCACCGAGTCGTAAACGACGTCAACACCCTTGCCGCCCGTCAGGCGCTTGGTCTCGGCCTCAAAATCCTGCTGCGTGTAGAGAATGATTTCGTCCGCGCCGGCTTCGCGCGCCAGCTTCGCCTTCTCGTCCGTCGAAACCGTGGCGATGACGCGGGCGCCGATGT
>Ga0209656_10002508_pt1 | contig 11893 bp, 10 predicted proteins | sample BogFormECP12_OM2_FD_188239 | JGI IMG/M metagenome (GOLD analysis project Ga0209656, IMG submission 188239) | Bog forest soil microbial communities from Calvert Island, British Columbia, Canada - ECP12_OM2 (SPAdes) (version 2) | ecosystem: Environmental > Aquatic > Freshwater > Wetlands > Bog ... | reverse complement strand
GGCAGATGAATCGATGATCTTGGGCTCAGGATAGTTCGCCGCCTCCGGTCCCTCGGGCATAATGCCCTTTTTCTTAAGCTCGCGCTCATGCTTCCGGATCTCGCGCTCGATCTTTTTCTGGTTGGCCTCAAGCCGTTCTCGCTCGTTGGAGGCCTCCATGCGACGCCGCTCCGATTCCTCGGCCATCCGGCGGAAAAGTTCTTTGGTTCCCTGGACCGCGTTCTTAACCAGGTAAATTGGACGGATGCCCGTCAGCCAGATCAAGCTTACGAGATAAACGACCGAAAGCGATATAATCGAGCCGATCTCCCCGAGCATGCCCAGGAGGAGTGTCCCAATCCAATAACCGGTCCAGCCGCCGGGGCCCAAGATGTTGAAATCATGTTTCCACGAGTGCAGAAACCAGGGCTGCAAATGAGCGACACCGGCGCCACTGACCACAAATACGACTGCCCACTGCAGACGTTTCAATAAGCGAAATCCAGGCAGAAAAAGTTTTGCGCCACCGAATCCCAGAAGGATGGTGGCAATCAGGTACGAGGCACAACCAAGTGTCATGTAAAGAAATCCGGCAATGACAGCTCCGGTTGGACCTATGAAATTCTGGGCCGGATTATTGGGCGGACTGACCGAGCTGAACCACACCCACGAAGGAACATCCTTCGGAGTGTACGAAATCAACGCCAGGAATAAAATTGTCCCGACACCGATCAACACCAGACCCATTACTTCGTTCCAAGCGTTATGCTTTCGCGACTGCGCCATGTCAGCTCGCATTGTAGTTCCTAGTTGTGGTCTTTCAATCCTCAATCCAGAAGAGAACGGCCGGAGAGCGCGTTCTCTTTTTTGATGGCGCCAATGCGAAGAGTCGTTACCGTTGGGTTTTCGCACCTTCTAAAACAGGCGTATGCAATCTCAGTGCCTCACATTTCATCCGTTATACAAAGAGCGAGTCTGGGGCGGTCGGAGACTGGCAACTATTTTCGGACGCAATCTGCCAGGCGAGAATCCGATTGGCGAATCCTGGGAACTGGTCGACCGCGAAGATTCGCAGAGCATCGTTTGCGAGCCTGAATTCCTCGGCGCTTCTCTTCACGATCTCTGGACCGATCATCGCCGGGAAATATTCGGTGAAGGTTATGATTCCTTTCGTTTTCCAATTATTGCAAAGATTCTCGATGCATCCGAAGTCCTTTCCGTGCAGGTGCATCCGGCACCGGATCGCCTAACTCACGCGAATGAAGAGCCAAAGTCAGAGATCTGGTACTTTATTGCTGCGGACCAACGAGCGGGCATTTATGCGGGTCTAAAGCGAGGTGTCAGCCGCGAGGATTTCGAATCGGCAGTGGCCAGTGGCCAGGTCTCGGAACTGCTTCACCATATCCCGAGCCGACCGCACGCCTGTATTGCGATCCCAAGCGGCAGGCTTCATGCGATCGGAGCGGGAAACGTCATTTTCGAAATCCAGCAAAACAGTGATACGACTTACCGCGTATTCGACTGGAACCGCCTCGGATTGGACGGACGGCCGCGGGAGCTCCACGTCGAAGAATCGTTGCGAACTATTGACTTCAACGATTTTGAACCCGCTTTGACCGAGTGCGATGCGGAAAACCTGGTCGATTGGCATTGCTTCAGCGTCGATCGTTGGGCGCTTGATTCCGGCCGCCAGGCAAACGCAGAGCGCAAATTCTCAATTTTTCAGGTTGCAGCCGGCAAAGTTTCATTCGGCGACCGAATATTCCGACACGGAGACCTGTTTCTGGTGCCTGCAAACTACCATCGCGGCTCCGTCAAACCGGTTGATGGACCTGCAACGGTTCTTCGGACAACCCTTTGATGATTCGGGATGCGAGCCTCGAGCCTGGTGATAAACGAGAAATCCTGGCGATTTCAAGTCTGTTACCGAAATTGACGTCGGTTATAAACCAAACTACGATCGGCCCGTGAAAATTTTCACAAAGTCAGCTCTTCAAGGGATCGGAAGCGCAAAGTTCCAGCGGGCCGTCGAGCTGATCAATCCGCACCTTTATACGGTCGAACAACGTATCCGCGAACAAGCCAAAGAATTCGATCCGGCGATTGAAGGCTATTTCGAATATGCCTGCGGCAGCAGCGGCAAACGCCTGCGCCCGGTGTTGACTTTGCTTTCCGGATTCGCGACGGGCAGGGTTCGAACAAGCCATATCGACCTCGCCGTGATCGTTGAACTCATCCACCTGGCAACGCTCGTCCATGACGACATCATGGACGGAGCGGACATTCGGCGTGAACAGCCGACAGTAAACGCCAAATGGGGTAACGCCCTGGCCGTCCTGCTCGGGGACTGCCTCTTCGCGCATGCCCTCAAACTTGCCGCAGCGTTCCCCAACAACGAGATCTGCCGCCGAATCGCGCATGCAGCCAAAGATGTTTGCTCTGGAGAGATCATCCAAACACAGCGCCGGTTCGATTTGAACCTCACGATTGAAGAGTATTTTCAGGTCATCGAGATGAAAACTGCCGCACTGTTTGCCGTAGCGACAGAACTCGGTGCATTCATCAGCGAGGCCGATCCCGAGGTTATCACTGCGATGAAGAGCTACGGACTCAAGCTCGGCACAGCCTATCAGATTTACGATGATTGTCTCGATATCGCAGGCACTGAAGACAAAGCCGGTAAAACGTTAGGATCCGACCTTCGCAAAGGCAAACTGACGTTGCCCATGCTTTACCTCCTGCAAACGGTCAAACCGGACGAACATCATCGGTTCAGCGAAGTACTGCTTCGAAGTAATCCGGAAGAGCTAGACGGATTAGCCGCCGAAGTCGTCCGGCGTGGTGCACTTCGTCGAGCCGTTGACACAACCAAGCGGTTGGTGGAGGAAGCCCAGCTCGAACTTGAAAGGTTGCCAACGAATAAGTACTCTCTTGCTATGCAGGATATCGGAGATTTTCTGTCGAATATCGTTGACCAGTTCGCTGCAGCAGCCTAACAGTTTCCACGCATGTTATTGTTTTCATGCGTGGACTGAGAATAGAGGAATTGCCGGACCATCAGAAACCGCGCGAGAAGCTGCTTCATCGAGGCGTCGATGCGCTGACGGATGCGGAGGTCCTCGCTATTCTGCTCCGGACAGGCGTTCCAGGCTGTAACGTCCTCGACCTTGCTGAGCAACTTCTCCATAAGTATGGGAACCTGGCACACTTATCCCGCTGCTCTATCGCGGAACTTTCGGAGCTCAAAGGGATCGGGCCTGCGAAGGCATTGCACATGGCCGCCGCATTCGGACTGGGCGCCCGCCTGGTCGCAGAGCAGGCTGCTTCCGGACCGCTTGATAAGCCCGAGACTATCTATCAAATGCTCGGAACCGAAATGCGAACGCTCGACCGGGAATCCCTTCGATCGGTCCTGGTCGATGCGCGATGCCGGCTGATCGCAATGACAGAAATTTCCCGAGGAACGCTAAACGAAAGTCTCGCGCATCCCCGCGAAATCTTTAAACCGGCGATTAGTCACTCTGCGTATGGCTTCGTCCTCGTTCACAATCATCCATCCGGCGATCCCGCCCCTAGCGAATCCGATATCCGACTGACACGGCGCGTTTCCGAAAGCGCTCACATCCTGCAGATCCGTTTTCTGGATCATATAATCGTCGGATCGCCGCAGCAGGATCGACCTGGATATTTCAGTTTCAAAGAAGCCGGCCTACTCAGCTAAGCCCACGGTTAACGCCACGTATGTGGTTAGCGCGGTATAAGTAGCCTCCCCAATCTCCGCCGCGGCGGATGAGAAGTTCAGGCTAAAGGCCTGTTGCCCCTCCGGGGCAACTGTCGTCATGTTCCGCCCGCGGAACATGAGAGCGGAGCTGTTCCCGGGTGTATTCGACAAACCGCTGCACAAGCGGCTCCGACGGCTCTTTGCGCCACGCAACTCCATAGCGGATTCTCTGGCCAGCCGGACGCAGAGGAAGAAATCGAACGCCGGGTGCCGGCTGGCGGCAAACATGTTCGCCAAAGATGGAGATTCCAAAGCCGGCGGCCACATACTGAACCCCCGTTCGAGCGCGATCAACTTCCTGAACAACAGTCGGGCTAAATCCGGCCTGCTGACAGAGCCGCGCCAGCCACGAGCGATAACTGGGCGCATTCTCCCTCGAAGTCAAAATGAAGTTTTCATCTTTCAATTGAGCAAGCCGCACAAAGGGACGGCTCGCCAAGGGATGATCGCTCGGAACGCCAACCAGCGGTTCCTCTTCGACGAGGCATTCCACTTTCAGCCCGACAGGCGGTTTCCCATCAATCGGCCCGACGAGCCCCACATCCAACCGATGACTGGAAAGCGCCTCAAGCTGCGCCGACGGCACCATCTCAGTCAAAGTCACTTCAACCTCCGGATGTTTCTGACGAAACCGTTTCAACACGAGCGGCATCCACTCATGGCTCTGTGCTCCGATGAAGCCAATCGCCAAGTGGCCGGTCTCAGCCCTGCCGATTCTCCGAGTCTGCTTCGTAAGCTCGTCGAGGTCAGAGATGATTCTCTTGGCGCCCAGCAGAAATGCCCGGCCGGCGCCAGTCAAACCAACCCGACGGCTGTTTCTCTCGAGCAACATCACACCAACCGAATCCTCCAGCAGCCGGATTTGAGCGCTGACCGCAGACTGCGCCACGTGCAACACACTCGCAGCGCGGGTAAAACTGAGTTCCTCCGCCACAGCAACGAAGTAACGCAGGTGCCGATATTCAACAGGGGACACGCTCATCCATCACGGTTACAGATTGCAGCTAGCACAACAAGCTATTTTTCTTATTGCTTGATTTTGATATCTGTTTTTCAGGCATGAAATTTTCGATGGCAACATCGCCCACGACGGCCGATCCGAGAGTTGCAGCAATTTCGTTGAACGGAATTGCGCCAGGGCACGCAACGTTTTCCTCACGGCGTCTTGGAAGGATTGCGCCCCGCGCAAGCGAACCCGCAAACAGATGGATCGCATTGGCGGTAATTCTCGTAGGTCCTTTCCTCGGTGTCATCGACTTTTTCATTGCCAATATCGGGGTTCCCTCGATTCGGGTTTCATTAGGGGCCTCGTTCAGTGAGATTGAACTGGTCATTGCCGGATACGGATTGACCTACGCTGTTTGCCTGATCACTGGAGGCAGGCTCGGCGATATTTATGGGAGAAAAGTCACGTTCATCGCCGGAATGGCCGGGTTTACGCTGACATCGGCATTTTGCGGCCTGGCGCCAACAGCCGGCTGGCTGATTTTCTGGAGGCTGGTCCAGGGGTGCGCCGCGGCAGCGATGTTTCCGCAGGCACTATCGTTCATTCATGTCAATTTCAGCGGATCATCGAAGAGGGTCGCCTTCAGCCTTTATGGAGCGATGATTGGATTTGGATCGATTGTCGGCCAATTGCTGGGAGGATTTCTGATCCAGGCGAATTTATTCCAGCTTGGATGGCGCCCGATCTTTCTGATTAACCTTCCGATTGGAATCGCCACGATCGTCTGCGCGTCGCTCCTACTTCGAGAGTCACGCGCAGAAGACGCTCCAAAACTGGATCTGGTCGGTGTTGCAATTCTGACTGTTGGTTTAGCACTATTTTCTTATCCCTTCATGGAGGGCCAACAACAAGGCTGGCCTGTCTGGGCATGGATTTGTTTGCTGACCTCGTTTCCGGCGTTTTGGCTCTTCTGGTGGTTCGAGCGGGGGCAATCAGAGAAAAATCTCTCTCCGCTTATCGAACCACGGCTCTTTCGGGACAAGGGGTTCGTTATCGGACTCGTCGTGACATGCATCTACTTTGCCGGGCATACTTCGATGCTTCTAATGCTGAGTCTTTATCTGCAATTCAGTCTCGGCCTGAACCCAATGTACGCCGGGTTTGCTCTCGTCCCATTTTCATTCGCGTTTCTAGTTGGATCGAGTTTCTCGGGAAAAATTAATGGCTACCTCGGGCGCAGTTCGCTCCACCTCGGCGTGGTCGTACTTGCGTTCGGGATTCTCGTGCTGGCATCGCTTGCGGCGCCGGTTCCAGGTCATTTGACACCGAGCTTTGTCATGGCCTGTTTTCTTTACGGAATCGGGCGAGGGATCGTCACCGCGCCGTTGTACAACACCGTGCTCAGCGGAGTCCCACACAAGGATTCAGGAGCCGCATCAGGTGTGACATCCACGATGCCGCAACTTGCAAACTCGGTCGGAATTGCTCTAATCGGCGCAGTCGTCTTCGCTGTGATTCCGAAAACCGATGCAACACCGGCCGACTACGCACACGGTTTCGTGGTCTCTTCCATGATTAATCTGGTGCTGCTTGGTGTGGCCGGCGGACTGATTTTCCTGATCCCAGCCAACCGCGGCAGCGATCTTCCCGTCGGCGCGCAAACTGCCGTGGAAGGCTAGCCTGAACTTCTTACAAACCGGTGACGTCGCGCGCCTCCCATCGGCCGCCAGTGGGCAGAACAGGGGCGGTTGTTCCGCCGCCACTTGGTGGCTGCATGCGCTTGGGCCCCGTTAGAAACGTCCAACTGCACAAACGCGATCATATTTTCTCGCCGCTCAGCGACCGGTCATTTGCTCCAGTCTTTCGGGATACCGAGCGCCTTGCACCGTGATCTTTGAGGCGGCGTCATCGATGTCACGGAGATCGTCGGGCGTGAGTTCGACTGAAACTGCTCCGATGTTTTCCTCCAAGCGATGCAGCTTCGTGGTGCCTGGGATCGGAACAATCCACGGCTTCTGGGCGAGGAGCCAAGCGAGCGCGATCTGGGCAGGTGTCGCATTCTTCCGTTCTGCGATGCTGCCGAGCAAATTAATCAGGGCCTGATTCGCCTTGAGAGCCTCCGGCGTGAAGCGAGGCAGGGTGCTGCGGAAATCGGAGCTGTCGAAGGTCGCGTTTTCATCGATCTTGCCCGTGAGGAAGCCTTTGCCCAAAGGGCTGTAGGGTACAAAGCCGATTCCCAATTCCTCAAGGGTTGGTATCACTTCCTTCTCAGGAGTCCTCGTCCACAGCGAGTATTCGCTCTGAAGAGCAGTGAGGGGCTGGACTGCGTGTGCGCGACGGATCGTTTGCACTCCCGCTTCGGAAAGTCCCAAGTACTTGACCTTCCCCTCCTGAATCAGATCCTTTACCGCGCCAGCTACGTCTTCGATCGGCACGTCCGGGTCAACACGATGCTGATAAAGCAAGTCGATGACATCAAACCTGAGGCGCTTAAGCGAGCCCTCGACGGCCTGCTTGATGTGCTCCGGCCGGCTGTTCAGGCCCGGCGCACCTTTCATCCCGCGGGGATCGAAATTAGGACTGAGGTCAAACCCGAACTTGGTGGCGATCACCACTTGGTTACGGAAGGGAGCGAGGGCTTCGCCCACGAGCTCTTCGTTTAAGAACGGGCCGTAGACCTCGGCGGTATCAAAGAACGTGACGCCGCGTTCCACGGCTGCCCGGAGAAGAGAGGTCATCTCCTTCTCGTCTTTGGGCGGGCCGTAAGAGAAGCTCATTCCCATGCAGCCAAGCCCGAGGGCCGAAACTTCCAGATTGCTCTTCCCAAGTTTGCGCTTTTGCATTTTTGAATCCTTTCTTCGAGTTAAAATCTGCTCACGATCAGCCTTGCAGTGTTAGAACAAGGTTTGCATGAGAATTCAATTTCCCAACACTTCGACCTCAGCCATGCGATGCAGCGTGCGCCATTCTCCGGGCGAAGTGCCTTCCCAAAGGTGAAAGGCTCGAAAGAAGGAGTTGGCGTCCTCGTAGCCCAGCAGGTAGGCGGTCTCATTCAGTTCCACGGTGCTTTGTTTGAGATAATGGTGCGCCAGCTCGCGCCGGGTGTCTTCCACCAGTTGTTGAAACGTGATGCCGGCATCGGTAAGCCGACGCTGCAATGTGCGCACGCTCAGGCCCAGTTCTCGCGCGATGCACTGAAGTGTTGGCCGTTTGCCTGCCAGGGAGCGCTTGAGCGTGTGCTTCACCTGCTCTCCCACATTTGAGCCGGCATTCTTCGCCTGGAGCTCGGTTTCCAACTGAGCCCCGATCGCCGTCAGCAAATCTACATTGTGCGTAACGAACGGCCGGTCCAGGTCACTGGTGCGAAAAACAAGTGCGTTACGCCCGGCCTTGAACCGCACCGGGCAGCCGAAGTGGGTTTCCAGCAAGTCACAGTGCTGGACAGGACGGGTGAGTTCCAGTCGCAGAGGCTTGATTTGTCCATCGGTGCCCCGGCGACCGATGGACAAAATCCATGAGAGGCACAGATCCACCAACACCTCAGGCTCGACTTCTTCAGCTTGCAGGAAGGCGAATTCCACGGAGGCTTCGTCCCGGTTGATGTGAACGCGTATTTCTTCGGGGCAAGTCAGCTGCTTGTAGCGGGCCAGGCGTTGCAGGGCGTCGCGGAACGACCGGCTGCAGACGGCGGCGATCGCGGTCGCGTCATACCGCTCCAACCGCGGTTCGGCGCCCAGCTTCGGCCCAATCCCGGGATCTCCACTCGTCTCCCCAATGGCCCGCCACAGCGCGAAGAGTTCAGCGGTCGTTACGTAGATCTTCTCCTGCTGGAAAAACCCTGGCGGTAGCCCCGCCCGTCGCAGTAGTGCTGGCAGCGACACCTGATGCTCTCCCAACCGCCGGGCCAGGAGATTGGAAACCCTGAATCGATCGCTCATGATTTGAGGGATGCCATGTCGATGACAAACCGATATCGCACGTCCTGCTTGAGCATACGCGCCCACGCCTCGTTAATCTTTTGCATAGGGATAAGCTCAATATCCGAAACGATTCGGTGCGCAGCGCAGAAATCCAGCATCGCCTGAGTTTCGGCAATCCCGCCAATGGCGGAGCCGGCGAAATTGCGACGCGGCATGATCAAGTTAAACGCTGCCACGGGCAGAGGCTGTTCGGGGGCGCCCACCAGCGTGAGCGTGCCGTCCAATTTCAACAAGCTCAGATAGGCATTGATATCATGCTGAGCCGAAACGGCATCGAGGATGAAATTGAAGCTCCCTTGGTGCTTCTTCATTGCGTCGGCATCTTTGGAGACCACGACCTCATGAGCGCCCAGTCGTAGCCCATCGCCGATTTTGCCGGGAGAGGTCGTAAACAGGACCACGTGGGCATCAAAGGCACGGGCAAATTTCACCGCCATGTGCCCCAGGCCGCCCAGCCCGACGATGCCCACCTTTTGGCCGGGGCCCACCTTCCAATGGCGCAGCGGCGAGTAGGTCGTAATACCGGCGCACAGGAGCGGGGCGGTGGCGGCCAAATCCATTCCTGCCGGCACTCGCAGGACGAAGGCCTCGTCCACGACGATATTGGTGGAATATCCACCGAAGGTGTGCCCGCCGAGATACTTATCGTCGCTGTTATACGTGAGGGTGGGGAAAGAGAGGCAATACTGCTCGAGCCCCGCTCGGCAATTCTCACAGGTGCGGCACGAATCCACCATGCAGCCCACCGCGGTCAGGTCTCCGGGTTTAAATTTCGCGACACGAGGTCCCACGCGTGTGACGCGGCCGACAATCTCGTGGCCTGGCACGCAGGGATAAATCGTATTGTGCCATTCATTCCGGGCCTGGTGCAGGTCCGAGTGACAGACCCCGCAGTAGAGAATTTCCATTTCGACGTCCAGGGGGCCGGGCTCGCGCCGGGCAACACCGAACGGAGCCAGGGCCGAAGTTGCGCTTTGCGCTGCATAAGCTTGGACTTTGGTAACAGTCATGGTCTCAAGTTAACTTCGGACTAAATTCTGTCACTAGCAGATCGCGCCAATCTACTTGCCAAACACGACACTGGGTAGCCGCAGCAATCGCCTCCGGCTTAAAATCCCTCCAGCTTATTTCTCGGATAGCCTCTAACCCGCATTTCTCGCTGCCCCATGAGAAATGCGCACAGAGTGCCGATCCGCCGTTGGCTGATCGGGGCTAGCCGCGAAGGCGTTCGCACCTGCAAGCTGCTTCCCAAGCAGCTTGCAACGGGTGAACTTCTCATCCGGCCTGGGCCGGATGAGAAGTTCAGGATAAGGCCTAAGGACTGGATCTGTGCGGTTGATGACTCAAATATTCATCGCGCAGACCCGGCGGGCAGCCTCATTTCCTGCATCGACAAACAGCATGCTGTCCGTGGTAAAGAACCTGGATGATTCATCCCACGGCTGTTGTTGACCCGATCGCTGAGATCGAGCCTGATGTCATTATCGGTCCTTATGCGTTGATCGAGGGGCCGGTGCGAATTGGGTCTGGAACCGAAATCCAAGGCCATGCGGTCATCACCGGTTCCGTGCGGGTCGGGAAAAACAACCGGATCGGGTACGGCAGCGTCGTAGGTTCGCTACCCCAGGATCTCAGCTTTGACCCCGGGGCAAATTCCGGGGTTGAGATAGGCGACAACAATGTTCTGCGAGAATACTGCACGATCCATCGTGGCACGAAGGAGGGAACACATACTCGAATCGGATCGAACAACCTCCTTATGGTGGGCGCTCATTTGGGACATAACGCACGTGTGGGCGATAGCGTCATTCTGGCGAATAACGTTCTTCTTGGCGGTTATGTTGAAATCCACGACCGCGTCTTTGTCGGAGGCGGATGTGTCGTGCACCAGTTCACGCGAATGGGCGCTGTTTCATTGATGCAGGGCCTTTCGGCAATAAGCAAGGATGTACCACCATTTGCGATTGCCGCCGGCCGGAACAGCGTTTCGGCGATCAATGTCATTGGCCTCCGTAGAGCAGGCTACGGCCCCGCGCTTCGAAAGGAAGTAAAGGATGCGTTCAATCTTTTCTATCAGAACGGACTGAACGCGAGCCAGGCCGGGCAAGAAGCTGCGCGGCGGTCCTGGTCGACTGAGGTCTCGATCTTCTGGGATTTCGTGTCGAGCACGAAACGCGGAATCTGCTCAATGGTGCGCTGGGGACAGGTCAAAGGAGCCGCATTTATCGGCGAGGAAGACTGAATCTGGGTACATCTTTCTGCTGGTTGCGGTAGAGACCCGAAAAGCTTTTTGTTTGATCAATTGCTCCCGGTTGGTTAAATACACCGACTTAATGACCAACGAAAAGCGGATCGGCACTACGTACTAGCGCGTGAGGGTTTTTGTTACAGGGGGTGCCGGTTACATCGGCAGTGTTTGCGTCGAGCAATTGCTCGCTCGCGGTGAGGACGTCGTTGTTTTCGACAATTTATCGGAAGGGCATCGCGCGGCGGTCGATCCAAAAGCGACGTTTATTCAGGGAGATCTGAACGACCCTGCCTCGATTTCCCTCGCCCTCAAGCAATTTGCGCCCGCTGCCGTTCTCCATCTTGCGGCGAACGCGCTGGTTGGGGAATCGATGGCAGATCCGGGAAAATATTTTCATAACAACGTATCGGGAGGTCTGAACCTCCTTCGCTCTATGGTCGAGTGCGGCGTCAAACGAATCGTGTTTTCTTCCTCATGCGCAACCTTCGGGACGCCGGAGCGCGTACCGATTGACGAACAGACGCCACAGAATCCAATCAACCCATATGGCGAATCGAAGCTGATTTTTGAAAAAATCCTTCACTGGTTCAACCGCATTCACGAGCTCGCGTTTGTCACACTCCGGTACTTCAACGTTGCAGGAGCCTCGGAAAAGTACGGCGAAGATCGCAAGGTTGAAACGCATTTGATCCCGCGCATCCTGCAGGTTGCGCTTGGGCAAGCAGAACATGCCGAGATTTTTGGAACCGATTTCGAGACTCCCGATGGCACTTGTGTTCGCGATTACATTCATGTGCGGGACATCGCTTCCGCTCACCTTCTGGCATTGTCGGCGGACGAAAGCGACTCATTCAATCTGGGAACAGGCCACGGCACATCCATTCGCGAAGTTCTCGACGCGTGCCGCAGCGTATCAGGCCATCCAATCCCGGTGGTAGAAAAACCGCGACGCGCCGGCG
>Ga0209656_10002506_pt1 | contig 11899 bp, 11 predicted proteins | sample BogFormECP12_OM2_FD_188239 | JGI IMG/M metagenome (GOLD analysis project Ga0209656, IMG submission 188239) | Bog forest soil microbial communities from Calvert Island, British Columbia, Canada - ECP12_OM2 (SPAdes) (version 2) | ecosystem: Environmental > Aquatic > Freshwater > Wetlands > Bog ... | reverse complement strand
CACGGTGTTCGGCGGCCTCGGCGCCGACGCGATCACCGCTGTCGGGCGGGATCTCGACCGGAAGGTGGCCGCCCTGCTCCGGGTGACCGGCGTGGACGCCGACGCGGCGTTCGGCACCGGATGAGCAACGGCCAACGCCCCCGCACGTGCCGGGGCGCTGGCGTCTCACCGCACCGGCCCGCTACCGTGTGGTGGGCCCCACGAAGTTGATCCGCCATCCGTTGGCGGTCAGCGTGTCGCGGAGGTCGGCCTCCGGCACCGCGCCCATCGGCGCGATCACGCCGTTGACGTTGCCGTCTGAGAAGCAGAACAGGTGCAGGCGCGCGCCGGGCCGGGTCGCGCGATGCAACGCGGCGGCATACGACCGGCGGCCGTCCTCGTCGAGGCAGTGATAGAGCGCGCTGTCGATCACCGTGTCGAACCGGCCCGCGTAGCCGGCAAGGTCGGTGGCGTCGGCGATGCCGAACGTCACCTGGACACCCTCCTGCGCCGCGCGGGTGCGGGCACGCTCGATCGCGGCGGCCGAGCCGTCGAGTCCGGTCACCGAATATCCGCGTGAAGCAAGGAAGATTGCGTTGTCACCGAGTCCGCAGCCTACGTCGAGTACTTCGCCGGCGATCGCGCCCAGGGCTTCCAACTCCATCAGTCGCGGCTGCGCTTGTTCTATGTCCCAAGGAATTCCGGCTGGAGGTGGAGCACCGTCGAATGTCGGCTCGCCGCGGTAGAGCTTGTCGAACATCTCGGGGGAGGGCCGGAATGTAGCTGGGGTTGTCACGCCTCCCAACGTACTCTTGTGTCCTACCACACGTCACCAGATCGCCAGTCGCACACCAGATCCGCGGTCGTGTCGAGGTCGACGGCGACTGGCAGGACGAAGACGGCCATGTCGTCGTCGGGTGTGCGGGTCAGCCCGCCCGGTGCCAGCACCGACGTGGGACCTCGCCACTGCAGCCAGCCGCGGCCGAGATAGAGCTCGCGCGCCGACTCGGATGGGGTGAGCGCTCCCAGCTGGTACGCGCCGCGAATCACCTGCTCGGCGCCGTCCATGAGCGCCGTTCCCAGGCCCTGGCCCCGCCAGTCCTCGCGGACCGCAACACCTTCGACGTAGCCGGTCCGCAGCGGTGTCCCGTGGTACAGCAAGCGACGCTGCACGACGGCGGCGTGTGCGATCAGCGCGCCGCGGTAGTAGACAAGTGCGTGCATGCCGCCGAGTGCGTGCTCCCAGTCGTCGTCGCTGAACTTGCCCTCGAACGCGTCGACGAGCAGCCGGTGCGCGCTCTGTCGTGTTTCGTTGTCGAGGTCGGCGGTGTGGATCAGGCGGGCCGTGTGGACCTGGGTTCGCACACATGTGGGTCTACCACGACCGGCGCGGCCTCGACCAGTGCAGGCGGATGTGCTGACCCGGACGGATCTGCGCCAGCCGGTCGATCCCGTCGTCGGTGACCACCCCGACGACGGGATATCCGCCCGTGACCGGGTGGTCGGGGCCGAGGATCACCGGCAGCCCGTTCGGCGGCACCTGGATCGCGCCGCGGCTGGCGCCCTCGCTCGGCAATTGCCGGTCGGGCCAGCGGTGCCGTAGCGCTGTCCCGACCAGTCGCATGCCCACCCGGTCGCTGCGGTCCGACACCACCCAGCTGGTGTGCACGAGCGCGTCGGGCTCGGTGAGCCAATCGTCGCGCGGCCCGGGCACCACGTGCAGCTCAATCAGGGCTTCGTGGAATGAGGCGACGGGCGCCTGGTCGAGCTCGGGGAAGTCATCGGTGTGGTCGCCGACCGGCAGCACGTCTCCGGGCTGCAGCGGCTGCGGTCCGATCGCCGACATCACGTCGTAGCTGCGCGAGCCGAGCACCGGTGTCACGTCGATGCCGCCGCGCACCCCCAGATAGGTGCGCAGGCCTGTGTGCGGAGCGCCGAGCGAGATCACCTGACCGTCGTGGGCGTAGTGGATGCTGTTGATGCCGAACGGGACGCCATTGACCGCGGGGTCCGTGTCGGCGCCTGTGACGGCGATCGCGACGTCCCCCCCGCGCACCCGCGCGGTCAAGCCGCCGAACGTCACCTCGATCGTCGCGCGGTCGCTGGGGTTGGCCACCAGCCGGTTGGCCAGTGCATGGGAGCGCCGGTCAGCCGCGCCGGAACAGCTGACGCCGAGATGGGCGAACCCGGGACGGCCGAGGTCCTGCACGAGTGCCAGCGGGCCGGTACGCAGGATCTCGAGAGTCGTGGTGGTCACGACACCTCCCGGAACCGGACCGACATCCCAGGGGCAAGCAGTGCGGGTTCGGCACGGGCGATGTCCCACAGCACCGCAGCGGTGTGGCCTATCACCTGCCAGCCGCCGGGAGACTCGCGCGGATACACACCGCTGAACTCGCCGGCCAGGCCCACCGACCCGGCAGGTACCCGGGTCCGGGGTTCATCGCGTCGGGCTACCTCGAGCCGCGGGTCGCCGCCGACCAGATACGCGAATCCCGGTGAGAAGCCGCTGAAGCCGACCCGCCACGGCGTGCCGGTGTGCGCGGCGATGACGCCGGCTTCACCCAGCCCGGTGGCCTGCCCGACCTCGGCCAGGTCGGGGCCGCCGTACACCACGTCAATGACGACGTCGACGTGGCCCGGCGAGACCAGCGCATCCTGCGGTGTCACACGCAGCTTCTCCAGCCGCTGCCGGGTGCCGGGTTGATATCGCCGACCTGCCAGCTTGATCAGCACCGTGCGGGACGCCGGCACGATGTCGAGCACGCCGAGCAGGTCGGCCTCTCGCAGTGCCGCGGTCCACGCCAGCACCTCGGCGGTGCTGTCCAGTTGCAACAGCAGCCCCTGGTCGCCGTAGTCGTGGACTCTCAAATCCGTTGCGACGCTCATCTTCAGAAGGTACCGCCGAGTTACCTCCGAGTAACCTGCCCGGGCCGAACATTTCGAGCCTTTTCAGAGGTGCCTTAGCAGAGGCTCAAGTTCAGGCTTCCGTTATTGGCGCGGGACGGTAGGTCGGCTCCCGTTTCTTGATGAACGCGATCAGGCGGTAGGTGATCGGCAGCATCAACACCTCGACGGAGGTCTTGTAAATCCAGCCCAACGCGGCGTATGTCACGAAGTCCCCGAACGTGTTGATCCCGATCGCGCCGGCGGCGATGCTGCAGAACACCAGCGTGTCGCCGAGCTGGCCGGCAAACGTGGATCCGACCAGCCGCGCCCACAGGTGCTTTTCCTTCGTGTGCGCCTTGATGGCCACCACCACCCACGCGTTGATGGTCTGTCCGACGACAAAGCCCGACAAGCCGGCGACGATCAATTGGGTGAACGCGCGGACCACCACTTCGAACGACTCCTGGTGGGTGTAGAAGTCGGCCGGCGGCAGGTAGATCGTGACCCAGAAGGCGAATGCTGCCAGCGCCTCCATCACGAACCCGATGAAGATCGCACGCCGGGCCGCGCGGAAGCCGTAGACCTCGCTGAGGACGTCACCGATCACGTAGGTCAGCGGGAAGACGATGAAGCCACCGTCGGTGATGATCGACCAGTGGCCGACGATCGGCCCGAACGCAACCCCCTTGGTGGCCGTCACGTTGGAGATGATCACCAGCCCGGTGAACACCGCGACAAGGATCGGATAGTAGGCAGAGCCGATCTGCGCGTAGACGGCCGCGTCGGCGTCCCTGGCGCGGGTGTCACTGCTGGTCACTCGGCCATCCAAGCACCCTGCCGCGCAGGATTGCGAGCGTTGCACCTTCGCGTCGGGGCGGTTCAGGCGATCGCCTGACACAGGTGGTGGCTGGTGTCGCCGACGAAGTCGATGAGGGTGTAGTCGCGGTAGCAGAACCGCCACACACCGTCGATCCGCTCGAAACGGTCGTGGTAACGGCCGCTGACCACCACCTGGAGCGGCAATTCGTCGGTCTGCTGCAGCACGGTGTAGTAGCTACGGCAGGTTGCGCTGTCGGCGTCGACGTCGATGACCGGGTTCGTCACGACGTGTTTGGTGCGCGGCGTGCCGTCGGGGTACCTGATGATCAGCGCGCGCCAGAGGCGCAACATCCCTGCGGCATCGACAGTGTCGTCGTCGCCACCGCCTACCCGCAGCCGGGCGTGTTCGAAAAGTGCGGCGGCACCGTCGAAATCACCGGAGTCGATGCACTCGGCGTATCGGTAGAGCAGATTGGCGATCTGCGTTTCCGGGGTCAGGTCAGCACCTTCGACAGCATCGGCGGCAACTGGTCGGCGACGACGGGCAGGCTCAGGGGCGATGAGAACGCGATCGCGCCCGCGAGGTCGGTGCCGGTGAAGACGTTGCGGTTCCGGGCGGTGGCGTCCAGCTCCTTGATGGTCGGGTCGTTGCGCAGTGCGGCCTGATCCGCGTCGCTTTCCGTGGTCCAGATCAGCACGTCGGCACCGTCGAGCACGTTCGGTACCTGGTCGCGCGGGATGAATGCGCGGTGATCGTCGACAGCGAACGGCTGAAGGTTGTCGGGCACGACCAGGCCCATCTCGGTGAGGAAGTCGGTGCGCCATCCGGGCAGCGTGGCCACGACATTGTCCTGGTAGAACGCCCCCTGCACGAGGAGCACCTTCTTTCCCTTGAACTGCTGGTTGGCCTTCGCGACGTCGGAGAACCTGTTGTCCACGCCGTTGACGAGCGATTTCATCTGCTCGGCCTGAAACACCGCAAGCCCGATCGTGTCGGCCTGCACCTTCCACGGTTCGAAGAACGGATCGTCGCCCGACTGGGGAATGGTCGGGGCGATGCCCGACAGCCGCTTGTACGAATCCTGATCCACTCCCGCATTGGTCGCCACGATCAGGTCCGGCTTCAGCGCGGCAATCTGGTCGAACTGCAGGCCGTCGGCCAGGCTGAGCACGGCGGGTTGCGCGCTGCCGAGTTTGGGCTGTGCCCATGGCCAGACGCCGAACGGCTGGTCTCCCCACCAGCTGGTAACAGCGATGGGGACGACGCCGAGCGCGAGAAGGTCGTCCTGCTCGGTGTATCCCGCGCTGACCACGCGCTTGGGCGGCGACGGAACGGTGGTCTGACCGAATTTGTGTTTGACCGTCACCGCACCGGCGCCCGGCTTGCCGTTGTCCGGCTTGTTCGACGAGCACGCTGCGACCACGAGGAGCCCGGCCGCGCCGGCAACCCCGAAGAACCCGCGCCTGCTCATGGTCGTCACCAGCGTGAGCGTAGCTGGCAAACGTTCGTGTACGGCGGGAGCAGCGACAAAAACGCGCGGCGTGCCGGGCCGTCAGGTCAGCGGCATGCCCGCATCGATGAAGTCCAGCGCAGGGTAGATGCGCTCGACCGACATCGGAACCTCGTCGATCACGGCCATCATCGCGCCGGCCAGTGCGCCCGCGAAAACCCGGACCTCGAAATCGCCGGCGTCGCGGCCGAGCCGACGGGCCAGCGCTTCGGTGAGCATCCTGATGGTCCGGTAGTACTCGTCGAACTGGGCGGCTTTGAGCTCGGGTATCGAGAACACGAGCCGCTGGCGCGTGCGTTCGAATTCCCATTGGTCGTCGGAGATCGTCTCAATGGTGGCCTCGAACGCACGGCGCAGCGCCACCGCAGGTGACAGATCCGCCGGCTGGCGTTCGAAGGCCGCCATCAGCACCGGGTCCAGGTCGTCGGCCATCAGCACCGACTCCTTGGACGGGAAGTAGCGGAAGAAGGTGCTCGGAGAAACCTCGGCCGCCTCCGCGATCTGCTCGACCGTGGTGTTGGCCCAGCCGTTCTCGTCGATCAGCCGGAAGGCTTCGCGGCGGATGGTCTCACGGGTCTTGAGCTTCTTGCGCTCCCGTAGGCCCAACGAATGGTCAGCGTCGCGCATATGCCGATTCTCGCGCATCGACGGATTTCCGCCGGCCACGGCCCATGGCGCACCTCCATCCTGAGGAAGTTTCTATCGAATGATAGCGGCTACCACTTGATAGGGAATGTCAAGAATCCGTCAAGATGCGTCGGGAGGGGGAGTGGCGGGTTGTTGGTCTTCGCGCAAGCGGCTCATCCGGGTTGTTGGTCTTCGCGCAAGCGGCTCATCCGGGTTGTTGGTCTTCGCGCAAGCGGCTCATCCACGGGCTGAAGTCGGCGATCAACTCCTCCTGCGGCGGCCGCTGCTCTGGCGGCACGTGCTGCAGGTTCAGCCTGATCCGGTACCAAATCGAGCTCGGTCCGCGCATTCCGTCGACGAGGATGTCGGCCGGCTTCAGCAGCCGCGCGGCCACGGGATGGCGCTTGCGCCAGGTGCCGAGCGCGGCCATGGCCTCGTCCCTGGTCCTGGTCCGCGCGACTTCGATCAACGGCATCGTCGACTGGCGCCGGCCGGTTATCTTCTTCGCGCCGCGCGGCGCCTTCTCGGGCGGTCCCAACCGCTCGGCCAATTCGAGCAGGGGGTCAAGCGACCCGGCGGCGTCGTCCATCCCCTCCCACGGGTCACCGGCGTCGTCGTATCGCCTCGGCATGGTCGCCATCGTGAACGCCTCGGGGCGGGAATCGGCGACCTCGTCCCAGAACAGCGGGGCGGAGACCCGGGCGTCCGGGGTGGCGCGTACGGAATACGCCGACGCCATCGTGCGGTCTTTGGCGTTCTGGTTGAAGTCGACGAACACACCCTGGCGCTCTTCCTTCCACCAGCGGCTGGTGGCCAACTCGGGGGCGCGCCGCTCCACCTCGCGTGCAACCGTTTCGGCCGCCAGGCGGACCTGTTTGAACGACCACTGCCGCGCGATGCGCGAATAGATGTGGAAGCCGCGCGAACCCGACGTCTTCGGCCAGCCGGTCAACCCGTGATCGGCGAGCACATCGCGGACCACCAGCGCGACGTCGACGATCTGCCGCCATGCCACCCCGGGCACGGGGTCGAGGTCGATGCGCAGCTCGTCGGGATGGTCGAGATCATCGGCGCGCACGGGGTGCGGGTTGAGGTCGATGCAGCCGAGGTTTATGACCCACGCCAGCCCGGCGGCGTCGTGGATCACCGCTTCCTTAGCCGATGTGCCAGAGGCATAGCGTAATTCGGCGACATCGACGAAATCCGGCCGCTTCTCGGGCGCACGCTTCTGGAAGATCGCCTCCTCCGAGAGGCCTTTGACGAATCGTTTCAGGATCATCGGTCGGTCCGCGACCCCGCGCAGAGCGCCGCCGGCGACGTCGAGGTAGTAGCGCACCAGGTCGGCTTTGGTGTATCCGGCCGCCGGGAAGACCACCTTGTCGGGGTGGGTGATGGTCACGTCGCGGCCGTCCACGTCCAGCACGAGCAGAGCGGCCATACCGCCATGCTAGTTTCCCTGCCGCAGTGAGACCTCCGTCACATAAGGTGGTGCTCATGCCTACGCTGAACGTTGCCGAACTCGCGTCGCAGACCGCCGCAAAGGCGCGGCAGTACGCCGACCGCGGCGCGGCGGAACTGCACTACCTGCGCAAGATATTCGAGGCGGGCGCGCTCAAGATCGAGCCGCCGCAGAACATCGTGGCGATGGCCGCGGACTTCATGCGGTGGGGCGAGATGGGAATGCTCCCGGCGGTGAACGCGCGCCGCACGCCACACCGCGCCGCGATCATCGACGAAGAAGGCGCACTGACATTCCGCGAACTCGACGACAGCGTGAACGCGGTCGCCAACGGCTTGGTCGAGATGGGCATCGGGGGCGGGGACGGTGTGGCGATCCTGGGCCGCAACAGCCGCTGGTTCGCGATTGCCAACTACGGATGCGCGCGGGTGGGGGCCCGCACGATCCTGATGAACACCGAGTTCTCCGGGCGGCAGATCGCCGAAGTCGCCGAGCGTGAAGGCGCGCGGCTGCTGATCTACGACGACGAATACAGCGAAGCGGTGTCGATGGCGAGGTTCGAGCTTGGCCGGTTGCGGGCGCTGGGCACCAACCCGGACAGCGACCTACCATCGGGCAGCACCGATGAGACGCTCGCCGAATTGATCGCCCGCAGCAGCAGGGAACCGGCGCCGAAGCCGTCGAAGCATTCATCGCTGGTGATCCTGACCAGCGGGACCACCGGAACACCGAAGGGTGCGTCCCGCGGCCAGCCGCCGACGCTGGGCCCGATCGGCGGCGTGCTGTCGCACGTACCGTTCCGCTCCGGCGAAGTGACCTCGCTGCCGGCGCCGATGTTCCATGCGCTGGGTTATCTGCACGCGACGATTGCAATGACGCTGGGCTCGACGCTGGTGCTGCGCCGCAAGTTCCGCCCGGCGACGGTCCTGGAGGACATCGAAAAGCACCGCGCGACAGCGCTTGTCGTGGTGCCGGTGATGTTGTCGCGCATTCTCGACGCGCTGGACAAGCTCGAACGCAAACCAGACCTGTCGTCGCTGCGCATCGTGTTCGTCTCGGGTTCGCAGCTGGGCGCCGAGCTCGCCAACCGCGCGCTCAAGGATCTCGGCCCGGTGATCTACAACCTCTACGGCTCCACCGAGATCGCGTTCGCGACGATCGCACGCCCGGAGGACCTCGACGTCAACCCGGGGACGGTCGGGCCGGTGGTCAAGGGAGTACGGGTCAAGATTCTCGACGAGCAGGGCAAGGAACTGCCGCAGGGCCAGGTGGGCCGGATCTTCGTCGGCAACACCTTCCCGTTCGAGGGCTACACCGGCGGCGGCGGCAAGCAGATCATCGACGGCCTGCTCTCGTCGGGAGACATGGGCTATTTCGACGAGAACGGGCTGCTCTATGTCACCGGCCGCGACGACGAGATGATCGTCTCCGGTGGCGAGAACGTGTTCCCCGCCGAGGTCGAGGACCTCATCAGCGGCCATCCGCAGGTCGTGGAGGCCACCGCGCTCGGCGTCGAAGATGCGGAGTGGGGCGCACGGCTGCGTGCGTTCGTCGTCAGGCAGGAGAACTCAGACCTCGACGAGGACACCGTCAAGAGATACGTGCGCGACCACCTGGCCCGCTACAAGGTGCCTCGCGAAGTGATCTTCCTCGACGAGTTGCCGCGCAATCCCACCGGCAAGATCCTCAAGCGAGAACTGCGCAACATCGAGGTCGACTGACCGCCGGGGCGGGTCAGGGATCGCGAGGCAGGCCGAGCAGCCGCTCGGCGATGATGTTGAGCTGCACTTCTGAGGTGCCGCCGTAGATCGTCGTCGCCCGGCTGTGCAGTAGGTAGTCGGCCCACCTGCCTTCCAGCTGTTGGGGATCGCCGATAGCGCCGTCGGTCCCGAACGACGACACCCCGAACTCCGCGTAGCCCTGCCCGGTACGCATCGAGAGCAACTTCGACACGGCCGCCGACGGCATCGCGTCGAAGCCGGCGAGGGTGAGCAGCGTCGACCGCAGGCTGAGCACCTTGGCCGCGTGGCCCTCGGCGATCAGCCTGCCAGCGCGGTTCTGGGCGACCTGGTCGAAGTGGCCTTCGCGGATGAACTCGACGAAACCTTCGAGGTTGGCAAGGAACGGCGGCTCGCTGCTGCCGATCGACACGCGTTCGGCGGTCAGCGTGTTGCGGCTGACCTCCCAGCCGCGGTCGACCCCGCCCAGCACGAGGTCGTCGGGCACGAACACGTCGTCGATGAACACCGTGTTGAACATCGCTCCGCCCGTCAGTTCGCGCAGCGGCCGGACCTGAACACCCTCGCTGGACATGTCCAGCAGGAAGTAGGTGATGCCGTTGTGCTTCGGCGCGGACGGATCGGTGCGGGCCAGCAGCGCACCCCACTGCGAGAACTGCGCGGCGGTCGTCCAGATCTTCTGACCAGTGATCCGCCACCCGCCGTCGACCTTGGTGGCCTTGGTGGACAGCCCGGCGAGGTCGGAGCCCGCGCCCGGTTCGGAAAACAGCTGGCACCAGATGATCTCGCCGCGGAACGTGGGCGGGAGGAATCGTTGCTTCTGCGCATCCGTGCCGAACGCGACGATCGACGGCACGAGCCACGCCGCGATACCCAGCTGTGGCCGCTTGACCTGGCCCGTGGTGAACTCCTGCTGGATGATGATCTGCTCGACCGGGCTGGCCGAGCGGCCCCACGGCTTGGGCAGGTGCGGCGCTACCCATCCGCCCTCGGCGATCGCGGCCGCTCGCTCGGCACGTGGAATGGCCTTCAGTGCCGCGACTTCCGCACGAATCTCCTCGCGCAGCTTCTCGGTCTCAGGATCGAGGTCGATGTCGAGGGGCCGCAGACCGGTCGTGGTGGCGACGTCGATCACCTGCTGCGGGTAGTCGGCGGCGCGGCCGAACGCGGCGACGATGCCCAGGGCGCGGCGGTAGTAGACGTTGGTGTCGTGCTCCCAGGTGAACCCGATGCCGCCATGGACCTGGATGCAATCCTGCGTACACCGCTGCGCGGCGGCCGGCGCCAACGTCGCGGCCACTGCGGCCGCGAACTCTGCTGCGGCCTCGGGCTTTTCAAGCCCTTCGTCGATCGCCCGCGCCGCATCCCAGACCGCGGCGACGGCGCGCTCGGTGTCGGCGGCCATCTCGGCACACTTGTGCTTGATCGCCTGGAACTGCCCGATCGGGCGGCCGAACTGTTCGCGGATCTTCGCGTACGCCGACGCCGTGTCGGTAGCCCAGCGCGCCACGCCGACGGCCTCTGCCGACAGCAGTGTGGACGCCAGCGACCGCGCGGCGGTGACGCTGAGGTTGGACAGAACCCGGTCCACGGGCACCTCGACGGCGTTGGCCCGCACATGCGCCACCGGCCGCAGCAGGTCGACCGATGTGACCGGCTCGACCTCGAGCCGGTCGGCGTCGATCACCACCCATTCGGTGCCGCTGGTTTCCGGATCCAGGCCGGCGACGGGCAGCACCAGCAGCGACGCGTCGGCGGCCGACGGCACCGATCGGGCCTCGCCACGGACCACCAACGCATCGCCCTGGCGGATGGCGGTCAGTGACGACGCCAGCGCGAACGCGGCGATTGCCGTGCCCGAGGCAAGGTCGCCGAGCACCTTCGCCTCGGAGTCGTCGGCGTTGATCAGGGCGCTGGCGATGGCCGACGGAACGAATGGCCCAGGCACCGCGCCGCGGCCGAACTCCGCGATAACGACGGCCAGCTCGAGGATGCCGAAGCCCTGTCCGCCTACCGATTCCGACAGATGCACGCCCTGCAGACCCTGTTCTGCGGCTGCCCGCCAGTACGGGGGCGGGTTTTCGATCGGCGTCTCCAGCGCCGCATGCAGCACTTCCGACGGCGCGACCCGCTCGAGGAGGGCGCGCACCGAGTCGGCCAGGTCCTTGTGCTCGGGAGTAATCGCGATAGGCATACGTTGCCTTCCTCCAAATAACCGGTCGGTTGGTACCGAGGCTACCTGTTTACGACGTTCGCCAACTCACTGCCGTCCCGCAGCCGCATGCAGTTGTCCACGGCCTCAGCGAGGTAGCGGCGCATCGTGTCGGCGGTATACCAGGTCACGTGCGGGGTGAGCACCACATTGTCCAGCGCCAACAGCGGGTTGCCGGGCTTGACCGGCTCGACGGCGAAGACATCGAGCCCCGCCGCCGCCAGCCGGCCGCGGTGCAACGCGTCGACCAGCGCGGCCTCGTCGACGATCGCCCCGCGCGACGTGTTGACCAGCACCGCGTCGCTCCGCATGTTGGCCAGCGCATCGCCGTCGATCAGGTTGGATGTGTGCGCGGTCAGGGGCAGGTGCAATGACACGATCTCGCTGGCGGCAAGCAGGTCTGGAAGCCGCCGCCAGCCCGGGCTGCCGTCCTCGCGGGTGCTGGTGTGCAGGACCGTCGCGCCCATCGACGCGACGATCATCTCCACGCGCCGGGCGATGTTGCCGTATCCCACCAGCCCGACCGTGCACGAGCCGATGTCGCGCACCGTTTCGCCGAGCGACGGGTCGGTGGGCCAGCCTGCGCCGGCGCGCGTCTCACGGTCCAGCGCGGTCAGCCGCCGCAGCGCGGCCAACATCAGCAGCACGGTTCCCTCCGCGACCG
>Ga0209656_10002505_pt1 | contig 11899 bp, 7 predicted proteins | sample BogFormECP12_OM2_FD_188239 | JGI IMG/M metagenome (GOLD analysis project Ga0209656, IMG submission 188239) | Bog forest soil microbial communities from Calvert Island, British Columbia, Canada - ECP12_OM2 (SPAdes) (version 2) | ecosystem: Environmental > Aquatic > Freshwater > Wetlands > Bog ... | reverse complement strand
GTTTCCGGGCCACTTGAAGGCGGTGAAGTACGGCACCAGCTGTGGAGGCAACACCAGCCTTGGCTTGCCATGGCGTTTTTTGGCGTTCCCGAAGAAATGTTCCACGAACAATGGAATGTCTCCGACCCGGCGCCTGAGTGGCGGAAGTTCGATCGGAACCACGGAAAGACGATAATACAGGTCCTCGCGAAAAGCTCCGCTTTCAACCAAAGTTGCAAGATTGCGATTCGTAGCAGCCACGATTCGCACATCCACTTTGGCCGCGTGCAGAGCGCCGATTTTGTCGACCTCACGCTCTTGAATCAATCGGAGAAGGCGCACCTGAAGATCGAGTGGCAGCTCGCCAATCTCGTCGAGAAAAAGAGTTCCCGTATGCGCCAACTCTACTTTTCCTTTCTTGTGAGTGGTTGCGCCGGTGAATGAGCCACGCAAGTGCCCGAACAATTCCGATTGCAAAAGCTCTGCCGGAATCGCGCCGCAGTTAATCGTAATGAACGGCCTCTCCTGCCGAAGACTGTTGAAGTGAATCGCTTTGGCGAGAACTTCTTTGCCAGTTCCGGTCTCTCCCTGAATCAGGACCGTAGCGTCAGTCGGCGCCACGCGAGACGCTTGGTCCAAAACGTACAGCAGCGACTGCGACTGCCCGATGATATTGTCGAACCGATATTTATCGGAGATATTCTTTCGCAGTAAGCGAACCTCTTCGACCAGTTGTACCCGCTCCAGGGCTCGTTCGACCAGCGCGGTCAGTTCATAGAGATGAATTGGTTTAGTAACATAATCGTAAGCACCGGACTTCATTGCATCCACGGCGGTGGCCACGGTTCCGAAGGCGGTGATCATGACCACCTGCGTTTCCGGATATTGGAACCGGATGTTTTTCAGCAACTCCAAACCGGAAGCTCCCGGGAGGTGAAGATCGCTAATCACCAGGTCGTATGGTTCTAGCCCTAGCGCTTTCAGGGCTTCGAGCGAGTCGCGAGCTGTTGCAGTGGCGTAGCCCTGCTTTTCCAGATGTAGTTGAGTTACGCGACGTAGCGTTTCATCGTCCTCAACGATGAGTATTCGTCCACGACTCATAGTTGTACAGATCCCAAGTACACCCAGGGCGAACTCACGCACGAAACGAGCGCGCTAAACTGCTTAGCCAGTTATCTTGCGACAAAATCAGAACAAAGTCAAGCGCAAAAATCAGTTCCCCCATTTAGCTTCCGCTGCGGTGTCGGCATACTCTCGCCGCACTAACCAAAATAGGGACGAAAAAAATCAATCCGCATTTCCAGCCGCAACATCTCTGTCGTGAAAGTCGTCAATTGAAAATCGGAGCTTGCACGGGAGTGTCTGAGGCGGGCTCTACGACGAGAGTTCACACGCAGTCGCTAGGAGTATGTCCGTGAATAGGTCTGTATATCGCATCAAAACCCCAATGGTTGCGGTGATCCTGATGGAGGCACAAGAGCGGTTAGAGTGCCTCGGTTCCGGCTCCTTGGTGTTTCCCACGTCAGACGTGGACTCCGCAGGAATGCTTACGGCGAAATGCGAAGGCGCTTTCGTGCGAGTGTTCCAGCGCGACCTCTTCGAGAGAACGGAGCCGGTGGAGACCGATCTCGCCGCGAGCGACGAGTGATAGGTCTCGACACAAAGATCGCGTGGCTGGCTTCGAATTTCCCGCCGGTCCGCTGCGGGTCCGGTCACAGCGCCGAAAAAGAAACTGGAACAGGTCAGATTGTGCCTCATCTCCGAACGTGAGCTCGACCATAAGCGAGCGAAGGAATCCTGTTGCGCCCACTGTGCTTGGGTGCTGCTCTAATTATGAATTTTCCTGCGCGCTACAAAGCGGACATCGTCAGTGCCGTTGAGAGCATTGACATCGATGAGATCAGCAAGGTAATTGAGTTGTTCAAGCAGACCAGAGTTCGCGGCCGAAACATCTTCGTTTGTGCAAACACGAGCAGCGGGAACACCGCATCCCGGGTAGTTGCAGACTTGATGACGCGATCCAGCTTCGGTAGACCGGCACGTTTTCGGGTGTTGCCGCTACACAACGGTGCTATCGAATCGTTTGATGATGAGGAGATCCCGCGCGGAGATCGGTCGTTTGTCGAGCAACTGAAGACCTTCGTGGAGCCGCAAGACGTCGTCGTCGGAATCAGCGCTTCCGGCAACGCATTACCAATTGTAAAGGCATTGGATTATTCAACCAGGATCGGCTGCAAAACGGTTGCGCTAACCGGCTTGGATGGGGGTAAGTTGGGCGCCCTTGCCGACATCACCGTGCATGTGGCATCCACTCACCCGGGAACCGTGGAAGATACGCACGTGATTATCTGCCATATGATCGGCAGCTATTTTCTGGAGTTCGATAATCTGTGAATTGCCGCCGCCCGGGGTCCGGCTCAAATTCTCTACATCGCAAAGCCCGTAGAATACATCGATCAATACGCTACCAGACAGATCGGCTCAAGGTTGTATCGAATCCAATGCTACTTCATCCAAAGCTGTCTGAGCCTGCTATGAACCCACCTCACCACCTCAAAGCAGCCTTGAGCCATGGATCCTAAAGCAGGCCGACCCCAAAGACCCTGCCTTAGGGGTCAGAAGGGCGCATAGTAGCCGTGACGCCACGACGTGCGAAGTTTATGGCCGCCCACCGTCCGGTCCACCAAAACGCGCACTCGATGAAACTTGCCATCGTTCCGAACCGCGGCGGGGTAATATCCGAGGAGGTACTGGCTTCGGAGCTGCCTATTCAGTTTGTCAACGGCGCTCGGGAGATCATTGATATTGTGAACGACCAGGACAGCCCCGCCTGTCTCTGTGGCAGCCTTCTTCAAGAAGCTGGCATTATCGAAGAGACCGATCGCGAAGACGCGCACGTCCGCCTCGCGTAACATATTTATAACTTCGCCTTCGGTGTATCGGCTCTCGTTGTCGCCACCGTCCGATAACACCAGCAGGGCTCTGCGCGAGTTGCGGGAGAGCCTGATCTGGTGGGCCGCGAGATAAATCGCATCGAACAACGACGTCCACCCGTGGGCGCGGACCGTCTGCAGCTGCCCCATGATGTCGTCGGGATGGGGAGTGAAGCCAACCATCAGCTGAGGCACATCGCTGAATTGAACCAGAAAGAACTCATCTTCCGGCGAGCTGGTCTGCATGAACTGCCGAACTGCGGCTCGGGACCCATCGATTCTATGTACCATACTGCCGCTCGAGTCGAATACGATTCCAATGGAGGCGGGCGCCTCGTCGATCGCAAGAGACTCGATTTTTTGCTCCCGATCGCCCTCGAACAGATGAAGTTCGTCCTTGCGCAAGTCGAGAATGGGTGCGTCGTGCCGGTCCGTTACGGTGATCGGAACCATGACCATATTGACGCCGACGCGGATGGACGAAGGCCGGCGTCCGGAAGTGAGGGCGCGCGGAAGAATATCCACTTGAGGCCCATCCTGGCCCAGTGTTCCAAAGCTGAGCAGCACTCCAAGGGCACACAAGATCAGCAGAACACGATTGCGGTCCAACAACGGCATGGATCGCCACTGCTCCTTTTAGAAGATGATACGGATTCCGTGAGGATTACAGAACGAAGTATACGGAGAGCAGGCTGGTCTGTAAAGAGGTAGGGGGTTACAGGCTTACATGCGGAATCAAAACGAATCCTCGACTCGGAACGAGTGTTTTCTGATTCGGCAGCGCATCCGCCGCGGGCGAAGAGGAGCTCTTTCCGCTTCGTTCGAGCTGCGCGGTACGACACGGGAGCAGGACCTCGAAAGTAGAACCAGTTCCAGGGGCACTCACTAGATTCACAGCTCCCTGATGGGAACGAACAATGCCTTGCACGACGGCAAGTCCCAACCCGCGCCCTAAGAACTTGGTTGTATAAAACGGATCGAAAATCTTTGCTTGAACCTCTTTGAGGATGCCGCAGCCCGTGTCCCTCACCGCGAGTCGAGCGTAATCGCCATCCCGCAAGTCCGAGCCATAATTCCGTGCCATCGCCTTGCTGAAGTGCACCTGTTCGGTGGTTACGGCGATACTTCCCTTACCCCCATCAAGGGCTTCCGAGGCATTCATGATGAGGTTCAGCACGACCTGCCGAATCTGGCCTGGATTTGCGCACAGCGAGGGAAGATCTTTGGCAAAACTCGTTGACAGTGCCACCTGCGGGGAAAGGGACCGTCGCGCGATTTCAATCATCTCCTCGACAATCACGGTGAGATCCACGTCCACCTTTGCGGCGTCCGTGCCGCCGGCGTATACGAGCAGGAGTTTTACGGTCTCAGAAGCGCGAACTGCGACTGCCTTTATGCGTTCGAGGCTGTCGGCCACTGGTGTATCGGGAGGAACTTCAGCCAGAGCCAGATCCGAGTCGGCAAATATGGCGCCGAGCATGTTGTTAAAGTCGTGCGCGATGCCTGCCGCCAAAAAGCCCAGGCTCTCGAGCTTCTGCGCCGCCAGCATTTCCTCGTGATTCCGTTTCAGGTCCGTCATATCGCTGATGGTCCCCATGTGACCGAGGTAAGCACCGTTGACAAATCTGGGTGTTCCGGTATTTAGCAGCCAGCGGTATTGTCCATCCGCTCGACGGAGCCGGCATTCGGTGCGAAACGCGCCCCTTCGCGCAACCGCCGCTGCATACGTCGAAAGCACTTGTTCTCTGTCGTCCGGGTGGAGCAAATCTGTCCAGTTCTCACCCAGCATCTCTTCCATAGGCCTTCCCGCAAATGCTAAGGCCGTACTATTGAGGAACGAAACGCGGTTGTCCACATCGGTGACCCAGATGCCGACTGGCGCAGTGTCCGCCAAATTCCTCAAACGCGACTCGCTTTCGCGAAGCGCCGTCTCTGTAGCGCGATGCGCAGCAAGCTCTGCTCGCAGCCTCTCGTTGTCTAGTAGAAGTTCTAGCGAGGGGTCCACAACTGTCCATTTCAGACCGGGGTGAGTCTTGCCTTGGACAAAGGCTTTAATCGATTGGCTCAATCGGCGTAGGCTTCCAAACTCGGCCGCCTGTCCAACACGGTCCAGGAGCCATTCTTTTATCCAATCCCATGACATAACTGAATGTGGCTGTGTCACTTTACCTCACACGTCTTCAAGCATGATTCGAAGATCGCGCTGCTGCGCGCCTTTGAGCCCCGGTTAGAATATTTCGCGTTGGCGAGATCCAGCCACCCGAGCGGAATGTCTGAAGATCGACGAGCCATCGCCACAACACGGCGCATTCCTGAACGGTGACAAGATGCAAATTGAAAGGCGCGCGATTCACAAAATCGATATGCTCGAAAAAGTTTTGAGCCGTTTATCAACCAAAGGCATCAACCTATATTTGTGTGCAAGTGCCAGCACACAACCGTTTCATTAATGTTCGCTAGATCTTGCAGAGCGCTTGAACATGGCTAAGACAGCGAAACGCCTGCCGCATGGGCAGCTTCAACTCGCGATCGATACCGAGCCTACCGCAATGGTGTTGGTGAGCAGGCGAGGCAACATCGTCCTTGTGAACGCGCCGGCTGAAAGATTGTTCGGATATACCCGCAGAGAATTGATCGGGAGATCGATTGAGACTCTCGTATCCGGCGCACGGCGCCAACAACACAGTGCACTTCAAAGAGATTGGGCTACGCCGTCGCGTCGCGAGCTGTACGTGAGACGCAAAGATAGTTCTGAGTTGCCGGTGGAAGTTGCTGTGCATCCGCTCAAAAGACGCGAAGGCCTCGGGACATTGTACTCACTCGTCGATACAAGCGAGTGGAAACGTGCAGAAGCTGCTCTGCGAGAGAGCGAAGCCCGTTTTCGCAATCTGGCGGACACAGCGCCAGTCATGATTTGGTCGTCGGGCCAAGACAAGGGCTGTACTTTCTTCAATAGAGCTTGGTTGGATTTTAGAGGCCGTACGCTACAAGAGGAATTGGGGAATGGATGGACTGAGGGAGTGCATGTTGATGACTTAGCAGGGTGCATGGAAACCTACGTTGCCTCTTTCGATGCGCGCAAGAGTTTCCAAATGGAATATCGTCTGCGGCGGCACGATGGTGAATATAGGTGGATGCTGGACAACGGTGTCCCACTGTGGGCGCCGAACGGCGTTTTTGCGGGCTACATTGGGTCCTGCGTCGATATTACCGAGTCCAGGCGGGCCCAGCAACAAGCATTTTCGCACCACAAATTGGAGAGTCTTGGCGTTGCAACCGCCGGCATCGCGCACGATTTCGGCAATCTTCTGAGCGGCATCATTGCGCACGCCGAACTCCTGCTAGAGGATTTTCCACCCGGCTCCCCAAACGCTCGAGATGTCAGAACCATTATCGAAATTGCTGCTCGAGGATCCGAGATCGTCAAGGAACTGATGGTCTACACCGGGCAGGACGATTCCGCACTGGAGCCACTGGATCTCTCAGTTGTTACGGAACAAATGCTGGAACTGTTGAAGGTCTCGATATCCAAGCACACGATTTTGAAAACGGAATTCAGCAGGCGCCTACCCATGGTGTTGGCCAACCCCACGCACATTCGCCAAATCGTCATGAACCTTATCATCAATGCATCCGAGGCGATTGGGGACGGTCCCGGCGTAATCGAGTTGACCACCTCGCCGGCGACCGTGTCAGAAGGCGAAGAATCGGATATGTCTTCAGGTTTGACTCGTGGTCAATATGCGTGTTTGGCGGTTTCCGATACCGGGGCAGGCATAGCTCCCGAAGTACAGCCCAGAATCTTTGATCCCTTTTTCACCACCAAACCGGATGGCCGCGGTTTGGGACTCGCCGTTACGCAAGCGATCGTCCACCGGTATGGAGGCCGAATCCAGGTGCGCAGCGTAGTTGGCCAAGGCACCCGTTTTGAAGTACTGCTACCGGGGACCGGACTGCTGGTTTCCCAATCCCGCAGCGCGCACGGTGGAACTTGAACCCGAGTCGGAAATCACCGCAACCAGCGTGTCGACGAGCTCATTCAGTTGGAAGGGCTTTCGTATAAAGTGCTCCACAGAGAGCCCGTGCAGCGAGGCATCGACCATCTCTCTGCCGTAGGCGCTGGTGAAGATGATCTTTAAGTTGGGACGAATGCGCTTGACCGTTTCATAGATCTCACGGCTGGTCATTCCCGGCAGCGTAACATCGAGTAGCATTATTTTGACATCATCGCGACCACGAAGTGATTCGATCGCCGCTTCCCCGCTGCTCGCCTCGATCACGCGAAAATTTCGCTTTTTCAGCGCCTTGGATACTACCGTACGTAGGATTTCCTCATCTTCGACAACCAATATAGTCACGGTCTGGGGCGTGGCTCTGATCACGGCCGCTGGCGCCACTGCCTTGCCTTGCTGCCTGCGTTCGGTCTCGGACGGCAGCAACACTCGAAACGTAGTGCCGTGACCGGGCGTGCTCACAACGTGGATGCCGGCACCGTGCGAGCGGACGATGCCTTGGACAATCGACAGGCCGAAGCCGCGGCCGTCGCGTTTGGTGGTGAAGAACGGGTCGAATATTTTGCCCTGCCGGTCGGGTGCGATGCCGATGCCGGTGTCAGAAATCTCCAAGCACAGGCAATCGCCTCGCGCCATGTCGTTTCCGGTCTGCGAAATTTCGCCGTCCCTTGCTAAGGACGTGCTGACTCGGATGGTCCCCGAGCGATCCCCGATCGCTTCCGATGCGTTGGTTACGAGATTCAGAACAACTTGGCGAAGCTGCGCCGGATTGGCTTGTACCTGAGGCAGGCCCTTCGGCAGATCGGTCTCGAGGAGAGTGCTCCGTGGGATCGCCACCCTTAACAGTTGCAGCATTTCTTCAACCAGCACGGACACATCCACCGGCTCAAAAGCGGCGCTCTCGTTTCCTGCGTAGATCATCAATTCGCGCACGATTTCCGCGCCACGAATAGAAGCCGTTTTGATCCTTTGCAACTCCTCCCGTACGGGCGCGCCATCGGCATGTTCCAAGAGAGCCAGTTCCGCGGAAGCAAGGATACCACCCAGCAGGTTGTTAAAGTCGTGCGCGATACCGCTAGCAAGGATGCCGATGGTTTCGAGCTTTTGTCGAGCCAGATCCGCTTGGTGAGTTCGTCTGGTGTCCGTAAGATCGTGGCAGCAGCCAACCAGCCGGAAGATGTGCCCCCAGGAATCGCGGACGGGAATTAGATGTGTCCGGAAATATCTAGGCCCTATGGCGAGCTTCAACTCTCCTTCGTAACTTATCGGCGCGCCAGCCTGCAGACATTCCCGATAATGCGCCGTAGCGTCTGTCGCTACTTCCTGAGGAAGAACATCCTCGATAAATTTTCCGGAAACCTCGGCCGTGGAAAGGCCAACGGCCCTTTCCTCAGCCGGATTCAGTTCCGCGAATTTGAAACGTCCTTCCGGCGTCACATCCAGCACAAAAATGCAATCGGGAATGCTGTCGATGATCTGACGATTTATGAGTTCACTCTGGCGCAAAGCCGACTGAGCGCTGGTCCGCTCCAGACAGTCCGCCGCAAGACGCGCATGTAGTTGCAGAGTTCGCAACTCGTCGTCCGGCAGCTCGCGGCGTTGCGGGAAGTAGATCGCGAGCAGCCCGAGCAACTCGCCGGCTCCGCCTCGCAACAGGGTCAGGTATCCGAAGTTGTGATCAGGCGGACGAAGATGTCGAAAACAAGACGCGGCTTCCCCGTCGATTCCGTCGTCGACGATGAAGAACGATTCGCTTTTGGCCCAGGCTTGACGGATGGCCTGCAAGGTATCGTTCGGCCCAAGAGGTCGGCCGACGTCACTCCTGGAGAACCCCTGGGCGGCGGCTATTTTCACCGTTTGCGTTTGCTGATGCAGAACGACGACGCTACCGGCCGAGGCGCCCGTCATGTCGCACACTGATGAGAGAAGCTGCTCCAACGGAGCAACCGGATCGGCGGCTGTGAAAAGCTCCCGATTGAGTTCCAGCGCGCGAATCAGAAGCGAGTCTCTCTGGACTTGGCGGTCTTGCGATTGCCGGGCTAATCTTTGCGCCGAGATGTCATTGTTTACTTCCAAGACGGAAACCGGATCGCCTTGTCGATCCCTTTGCAAAACCCAATAACTTGCAACCCAGACATAGGAACCGTCCCTGCGCACATGTTTTAGGTCCCCGGCCCAGCTTCCGTGATTGAGCAGATGGCGATCGATCTCATCAAGGGGCGAAGGGAATTCGGTTCGCAGTAGTGTGTGGCTGCGCTTTCCAAGCATTTCTTCGAGCTGCCAGCCGTACAGTTGGCAAATACCGGCAGTGCAGAAAAGTATGGTGCCGTCCAACTTGCGAACCATAGTCGGGGCAAGATCGAGGATTTGGCGTAGGTCCTCGGAGGTGAGGCGCTGTTCCGGGATTGACCCTGCCCTTCCAGATTTTGCGCCGGTCGCGTCCATGGTCCCGCGTGGGAATCTTAACACCTTTCGTGCTTCGGTTGCCATATGCCGAAATACAAAGATCGAGGAGATATGCGTACAAGATCGTGGTCGAATTAGAGGAGCGAGACACGAATCGCCAGCATCGCGTTACGCGCTCAATGGGATGCAAGTCACTCCAGCGGTCACTAGCAACTCAGTTAGTATTAAGTTTCTCGATCGTGATCACGCAGCCTTTCGATCCACTATTTACATCTTCGAGCGAGGCGGCATTGATTCTGGCGCTGAACAGATCGCCTCCAGCCCCCTCGCACTGCTCTTGAAACGCCACCGATGCGTTTTTTTCGCGAGTCAGGCCGAGTAACCGGTGCATGATGGCTTCACGGCGGGATGGGTGGAAGAGGCTTTCAATGTGCATCTCTCTCAGTTCGGGGTCGCTATATCCAAGCATCGCGCCAGCGGCACTGTTGGCATTCGTGATTCGCAACGCGTCGTCCGTAACCAGAATCGCCAAGGGGTTCTGCTCAAAAGCCACGCGATATCGTCTTTGAGCTCGATACGCGCGAGAGAGATGTTTGGACTCGGTCAGATCCACGCTTCGGCCCACCACCCGCGTCGGGTTGCCGTCAACGTCTCGAATGATGTAAGCGCGATCCAGTATGTGATCCGATTCTCCTCCTGAGCGCATTCTTCGATACTCGCAAGTCCAGTCGTCGCGACGCTGCTTCAAGACTGAATCGAGGCTCACCGCAACAGCCGCGCGGTCTTCCGGATGGATCTGATCCAGCCAGGAGGCAAGCCTCATACTCGCAACGGGAGCCTCGGGCCGCTCGGCTCTAGTAGCCCCGGCGGTGACTCGATTTGACACCAGATCCCATTCCCAGATGAGATCGTTGCTGGTGAGGCGAAGTGCTTTGACGTCTTCCAGGCTTCGATGCATGCGCTGTGAATATTGACGCATCTGCTCGACGGCTTTCGTCGCCAGGCTCCGTGCCCGAGGATATGCCGCTCCCAAGCCAGCGATCAGGCTTCCTTCGAGGACAAACAAAACGAGACGGGCGGCATTGACCGGAACCAACAAGGACGCGGAACTTTCCGGTACGACAAAAAGCCAACCGGCGACAAGAGCCGAGAGAAATGTGGCGGCGAGACCTGGTCCGAGTCCCCCGGTCCATGCGCTGGCGGCGATCGCGACATAGTAAAAGGTAAAAGGCAGAGCGCGTTCGACGTCTTTAAACGCAAGCAGCTTCAGGCCGGTTGCGGTAGAAACAAAAAGGAGAACAGGGAGGTAACGCGAGGCCCAGGCCCCATTGTCTGCGATATCTGCTTCGCGGAAAATGTGACCAACACAGCTTAGTAAGACGCCCTCGCCGCCGAAGAGAAGCAGCCTCACAAAATGATCATGCGAGGAGATCTCAAACGAATAGATTGGCGGCAGGAGCAGATAGACGCTCGCTAGCGCGGCAAGACCAGTCGCCAGCAGTCCGGGCCCTAAACCGCCGGCCAAGGCCGAAAGCAGCACTGCCAGCACGAAGCCAAAGTAGTGGACATCGGAGCTCACTTCCACTGGTCCGGACCAAAAATACAAAAGCGACGCCAGGGCCGTGGCAAAGAGTGAGATGCCATAGCGGGCCGCGTGTGAGCTCAACCGAGGCATCGAATTCTCAAGAGCGATTGTTTACCATCAATGAGTCTGATCGGAGATGTCATGACGCGTGCTCAATCGCTGTTCTACTTTTGCGACCCAAGCCTCCAGATCTGACCGCTCACAATCGTGGGCGGACGAGTGGAGATACTCATTCACCTGGATGAGAGCCAACTCCGGGCGGTGAATGTCGTTAAGCGCGTTCGCGACGAGTAACCGGAAGAACGGGATTGCGCGCGCGGCATCATTCAGATGTTTCAGCGCCTCCTCCAGATCTTTTCGCTGCTCTATCAGGCTAATCGCCAGGACTCCGTGGGGAAGGGAGGAGAGGTACCGATCCGAGACCAAGCCGCGCGCGACGCGCTCGGCCTCGGGATACCGCTTCAAATTCATCAACAACAACGCCACGTTGCAGCCTGCTTCTGACAATCGCGGATTCAGTTGAAAAGCAGTTTGTGCATGCTCCAAGGCCTGATCCAGGCGACCCTGTCTGGCGTACATGATCGCCAGATCGCCGTGCGCTTCCGCAAAATCCGGATCAAGTTCGACGGCTTCCTGCAGATGCTTAATGGTCGCTTGCTCATCTCCACTGTCTAACGTTTTTTTCCCCGTCTGGAGAGCTTGTAAGGCGCGTTTTGGAGTTTTATGCTGTAGCGACGACATCGAAACAGAATTCGTGTACTCAAGAGTCCAATTCGGATCCGCTACGAACACGAGTATCGGCTGAGTTTTACTGGTGCCGACCGTCTGCATTCGCTCGACTAACACGTGCCCGGAGAGATCGCGAACGCGAAGCTGGTAATCGCCCGGCGCCAACTTGCCGAAATCGAAATTCCCGTTGGCGGGCACGAGAAGTTTTTGTTTGGTTGCGCTTTCGGCTTGAGCGCTCTTCGGAATAAGTTCCA
>Ga0209656_10002504_pt1 | contig 11901 bp, 19 predicted proteins | sample BogFormECP12_OM2_FD_188239 | JGI IMG/M metagenome (GOLD analysis project Ga0209656, IMG submission 188239) | Bog forest soil microbial communities from Calvert Island, British Columbia, Canada - ECP12_OM2 (SPAdes) (version 2) | ecosystem: Environmental > Aquatic > Freshwater > Wetlands > Bog ... | reverse complement strand
CCGGCGCGATCGGCGGGTGGCGATACGGCGGGTACTACGGTCGTCTCCCGGTCTTGCCCCACCGACCGCGTTCAAGGGGCAGCTTGCACGTGACGGCGGTCGCAGGTGAATTCGCCACCAGTATCAACATTCGTGTCACCAGACGCAAAGTAGCAGTCAGCACGCAGGCAACCCGGCGAACCTGCTCTGGGTAACCATCAACGGAAATCGGTATGCCTTCGCTTATAACCGGATGCCTCGACGCCGCGCTCCGCGCTGAACATGATCGAGGCTTCGGCGTAAAGGAAGCGCTGGTTGTTCGATCCCGCAGCAAGAGATCCGGCACTTTCCTGCTGCCTTCAATGAGAATTGAGGGATCGAACGCGACCTCGAGGCCGACGGCCTGCATGCGATCGGCGATCTGCACGACTGTCACGGCGGCATCATGCCTGTTGGCGTCACGGAGATCGGCGCACAGCAGGTCGTAACCGAGCGCTGACGAAAACCGGTCGAGGCAATCCGCAAACCAAACGATCCAATCGAAGCTTTGCGGCACGACGTTGGTGAGAGAGCCGAACACTGGGCCCGGCAGAGCCATCGGATCGTCGCCAAAGAATGAGCGGAGCCGCGCGAAGGCGCGGTTTCCCTGTGCGCGGTCGATGCCGCCTTGCTGCAAATAAGGCGGCCATCCGGCGAGGACGTGATCCCAGGTCAGCCTGAATTCCACGATCAAAAGCGGCCCGCACACCGCAACAGCAGGTCTCTCATCGAGCACATGAACGCCGAAGGAAATCTCAGAATAGCCCAGCAGCGTTCGGTGGTGCGTGGCAATACCGGCTTCTCATAAAGCAGCTTGCGCCCTTTGTTCGACCCGCCGGAGGCGGGTTCGAATGTCGGGACGCCCTTCGTCCCGACGCCTTCAGCGGGCCACACAAAGCGGCGCGGTCAAACCCCTGCCGAAGGCAGCCCGTAGGTGTAGCGACGCGCAATAATGAACAGCCCGACGCGCAATCAAGGGCACTTTCCGGCGCAGATTAGTTGAGACTGAAGCAGGCATCTGACGCACGCTGTCTGAGACTCAACGCACGATCGTTGAGACGGGCGCAAGATCGTGCGGGCCGACGCACATTAGCTGAGACTGGCAGCCAATCGCCAAGTGCTTGTAAAAGCGGGCAGGACAACGCCAACGAGCAAGACTTGGAACCCAACCAGCTCGACCTCTTGCATGCCGGAAGACGTTGAGGCGCCGGTCATGGGCAATGGCCGTGATGAGGCGTGTGTGGCTATCAGAAAAGATAGAGCGCGTTGCGTTGGGGCAAGTTTTGGCGGCTATGATCAGCGCCCCTCGCCGTTGCGGTGCTCCATCTTCTGACGCCGCTGGTCCGACTTGCTGTTGACCGGCTCCGGGCTTCGGGCCGGCGGAGGCACCGCCTCCGCGACCGGGTCGCAAGATAATGGCCCATCTCTTGCGAACGCCGGTCAGACGGTCACGGGCGTGGCGCGACGGCCGGAGCAACCCGAGACGGAGCGCGGCACGCTGCATTAGGCTGCCCGTCCTAAGCCGTTGATAACTTTGATTGTCGAATCCAAAACAGCGGGGCATCGTGCGGCGGCCACCACCGGAGATCCGTCATGGCACGCGAGGCAGAGGAGTTAACCGCACTGGTGCGAGCGGCAGTCCGACAACCCGGACTCACGCGGATGATTGCGGCCGAACACGCGGATGTAGCGGTCGCGGTGCTTGATCGGGCGCTATCAGGCAAATGGATCGCGCAGGCCGACATGCAGAAGCTGTTGACATGGGCGACCGCCCACACTCCACCTCGCGGCGGCATGCAGTACAATGACGCGAGCCGCGAAGGCTAGACCAGATCCCGCGCGTGATCGCGCCATCCGCGAGCAGGAAGAAGCGAAAGCCGAGCAGCTAGCACCGCACATCCAGCGTGTACCGGTGCGCGACGATGCTGGAGTCGTGCTGCGCGGTCCGCGCACCGTCGTGCGGCATGGTAGGGCGGAAGTCGCGAATGTGGTGCGGTTATTAGCCGTCAGGCAGGCGAAGCGAGCGGGCGCGACGCCACTGATCACCGAAGAGCACGTAGAGGCGGCCGAGCACTTCCTGGTCACCTACAGGGAAGTCGCCGCTGGTGTCGGCCGGGCTTCCAATCTCGAGCTTTTGCCAGGTCGACACGGTCCGCCGGGCGACGGCGCGCACCAAGAGATCCTGCACCAGCTCGCCATGCGTGAGGAGCTGCGGCGGGCGCTCGAGTGCCTTGGTCCTCTTGCTGCGATCCTGGTGGCGATCGTCGTTGAAGGCCGTCCGATCGCCAGCCTGAGCCGACAGCACGGGGTGAACCGAAGCCTGCTCAGTGGCTGGCTCGCTGCCTCCCTGACCCTGTTGGTCGCGCATTACCGGCGGCGGGACTGAGTCTTAGTCGTTTGTCGACGGCTTGCTCCGGCTCGATTCAACATGAAACCGTCGCGCTGGCCGCGATGCTGCGGCCGAGACGCGGAGACTGCTGACCCAGAACCCCAAACGTCGAAGGCCCGCCACAAGGGCAGGCCATCAAACGCAGTCGATCTTGGATTGGCCGGCGGATTGGCGTCCGCCGCGGGTGCACCCGACAAGGCACCCTCCCCCAACTCCTCCCCGTTTCGCAAGCCCCGTTTTTGCGAGTGGGAGAACGCGTGCCTGCACCTTGACCCCGGACCTTCGGCGTCAACCGAAGGATGCCCAAGCCTTGCCCAAGCCATCCGATGCCTGGACCGCTCGTGTGTGGACGGAGTTCCGCGCTGGCAACCTGACTCGAGCCTGCCGTGACGTGCTGCTGACCCTGCAAACCTTCCGTGGCCACGGCGGGGAGATCCATCCAAGCCACGCCACCCTGGCCGAGCGCGCCAGGTGCAGCCCCCGGACCGTCCTACGGGCTCTGCGGACGGCGCGCGCCCTCGGGCTGGTGTCCTATCCTGGGTCGAGCGGCGGGTCAAAGCCGCCTGGCGGTGGCTCCGAAGCTCGAACAGCTACCGCCTGGCGGTGCCTGCCTCGCCTCTGGTGCCCGATTCGCGGCCGGTCGCCACTAACCGCTAGGCTGGCCGAGGAGGGGAGAGCAAGCAAAACCAAGAGGCTCGGGAGGGGAGCAAGGCAGTCTTGGCGGAGCTGTTGGACCAGGCTGCCAGGCTGCCGGACCTGTTGGCGATGCGACGGGCAGCCTTTGAGGCTGGAAATCCGCTGTGCACGCGGTTCTAGGACGGCCGGAGAGCGTCGATAGCTTCACCGGCTACTGCGCGCAGCCTTTGGTCTTGAGAGGCCGCGGAAACGCCGGCCTGCCGCGCCGGGTCTGACGAGGCCGACCCAACGTTTCATGGCGAGATCGTATTCCGAGGATACTAGCCGCGTGAAGTGGGGTTTTGTCCCGTTTCCAGTCGGGATGTTACCGCGCCCAGCGGTCGGCGCTGCTCCTCATCTACGTGCAATCGCCTGAGGTGTCGTCGCCATCCGTCCGCCGTACGAAGGGAAATGGTGGCGAGTATTCCGAGGCAGAGATCTAGAGGTCGCGAATGCAATCGCTGGGCGGTACGCGCAACAGTACTGGGTCTAGTCACTTGCGGCAGGCTGCCACTAAGTCTCTCATCTTCTCGCTGCCGCCACCGCTCCAATGTGGTGAACAACGGGAACGCACCGACGCCTTATCTGCGCAGCGGCGCCGAGTTGGCACGTGCGATCGAGCGGCTCGATGAGGTCCGGCTGTTAACAGCGGGTTTGCCGACCGTCGCTCATGTTCCACCGGGCAGGGTGACGGCGCTTGCTCGTTTTGCGACGGTCGCCAAGGCGCAGGCCGTGACACGCATGCCGGAAGAGCGCCGCATGGCCACGCTGCTCGCCTTCGTTCGCACGCTTGAAGCCAGCGCGCAGGATGACGTGCTCGATCTGCTCGACATTGTCGTGACCAAGGTCTTCGCCGACGCGGCGGCGGTCGGTAAGCGGGCGAGATTGCGCACCATCCGCGATCTCGATGCCGCCGCGCTCAAGTTACGCCAGGCCGCTACCGGACCCCCTCAGCTCGGTCCGGGCGAGGTTCTCGTAGACCTCCCATAGAGAGGCATGACTCTCGTCTCGGCTCGACGCCGCCAGGATGTCGCCGCCGAGCCGGGTCCGAGAGCGGGGTTTCTTGCGGCCCAGGGCATTGGCATCGCCAAGACCCCAGGACCGGCCCCCGAGGGGGTCTTGCAAGCCCGGCTCGCCCGAAGGCGAGGAGCGGGAACAAGCGAACCATAACCATCACGACCCCGCCGGCCAAACAGGCCGGTGCGCCTCTGCCGCCCGATCGCCGGGCGCCCGACTCGGTCGCCGAATCCGTTATGCCGATTGCCGGGCGTAGGAGAGTCGCAGACGGCGATGTCGACCTGCCCGCTGTCCAACCCCATGGCGCCTGCGGGAGGGCTGCCAGATCAACGCTCTGCGGGCCGCGATTCGAGCGAGGCGGCAGCGGTCGGGACGGGCGACACCAGCTCGACCGGCCACGGGCGATACCAGCTCGACCGGCCACGGGCGACGGGCGCGCCCTTGGGCGCCATAGACATCCGCAAGCGATCCACACCGGATACCTAAGCCACTGGAATCAGGTGACACCCAGCATGCGTGTGCATGCGCTCGGGACGCCGATCGCAGCCCTGCCACCGTCCTGGTCGAGCACGACGCGCCCGCGGCGCCTGTCACGGGCCCGGGCCGCGATGCCGGGGCGGGGGGCTGCCCACCAGCCGCAGGACGGCGCGCGGGCCGGCGGTCGCCCCGGTCCATGACAGCATGACGCCACATGACAGCATTTTCCCTACTGAGTGCCTTTCGCGCGCGCGCGCGCGCGCGTAGGGGGTTCGCGCGTAGGAGGTTACAGTGAGAAAATGGCGGCATGTGCTATCATGGCGTCATGCGGCGTCATGGCAGGCGAAGCTCTTTTATGGCAATTTCAACGACTTACGGCAGACCGCGGCCGGCAGCGCCATGACAGCACTCATTGGGCGGCCTCCCGCGGCTGCCACCACCGCCCATGCATGTCGCGCTTCCGCTCCCAGCCCAGGCGCTCCAGAGCGGCTGTGATCCGGCGCTGTTCGCTACTGCCACCACAACGGCGCACTGGCTGGACGACGACGACGCGCAGCACCTGCCGTATGCAGGTCTCAGCCGGTCGGTCGCCGTGACAGTCGCCTAGACAAGGCATCGGACCGATCCGTACTGCGACGCCGCGTTAGAGAGGGACCTCTATGCCACTGAGCGGCAAACTTCTTGCTTGGATCGAGCCGTGCGGCGATGACGTCCTGGCTGCCTATGTCGGTGGCGCCGCATCCACGCGCCAGCCTGCCACCCTGCGCTGCGCCTCGCCGGACGAAGGCCGGCAGTGGGTCGAGCAGGAAGCGGCAACTCTCGGTATTCCAATCGAGTGGCTGACGCGCTGAAGGCGGTGCCACCATCCCCGGCCGCCACCTTACCGCCGGAATCGCTACCGCGCGGCTAAGCCGTTGGAATCCCAGCTTACTTGCTATGCTTGTGCATTACGTGGGCAATGCGCACGCATCGCTACGGCTGCCTGACTGGCCCGTCGCTCGGCAGCTCCTCGCCGATCAACCGCACCCGCCACAGCGGCCGACCGCCATACGCCGCCGCCCCGTACCGTGCCTCGTCCTCGACCAGCTCGACGGAGACAGGCGGTTTGCCGCAGGCCGTGCACCGCAGGCGGACAACCACGTCCGCGAGCGTTCGGCTCCCGTGACCGGAGCTGGCGACCAGCCGGAGCGGGATAGCCACCATCCGACAGCATCGCGTCTCGATCCAGTGGTCGCGGAGCGTGCCGACCGTCGCGGCGAGGGCAAGAGCACGGTCGGGCGGATCCCGTAGCGGCATGCCGATGACGTAGGCTGCCGGCTGCGTTCTGCATACGTTCCTGTCCGGCTAGGTTCGGGGGTGGCGATCAGCGGAGTTGATGACGACGCGAACATGCGCGTGACGCGGCAGCGGCGGGCAGGCCGGGGCAGACTCAGCCGCGACGGCGCCGCAGTCGGACGACGTTCGCGGGCGAGCCGTCGTTCATGACCTGGGGGTAACCCCTCCCTTAAGGGGCGGTTAACGGGGCCGCCGGCCGAGCCCAGAATTCCAGGCGTGTGTGCTTCCCGCCGGAATCACTGCCGCGCGGATAAGCCATTGGAAACAAACAATACTACAGATGCCGATGCATTGCCGATGCATATGCCGAGGCATCGCTACGGTTGCCCGGCCGGCACGGCTGGCGGCTTTCCGGCCCGGATTTTCGCTCATGGGCCAGCACGGGCCCTCCGTGCGCGGGCGATCGGCGGCGGCATCCGCACCCGCCGCGGCCTGGGCTGCCAGGACGGCGGCACAGGCCCGACCGGGAGCGGATCCGGATTGCGTACCAAGACGACGAGCCGCTGCGGGTGCGGCATCGGCACCGGCGGCACCTCGGCGGCGACCGGCTCGGCGATCGGGGCCGAGGTGCTTTGGGTGGCTTTGGCTGCGATCGGCGACGGCCGGCTCGGCGATCGGGGCCGAGGTGCTTTGGGTGGCTTTGGCTGCGATCGGCGACGGCCGGCTCGGTCGGGGTGGGATATCTGCAAGGCGTGTTGTCCCATCAGCGTCTTCAGCGCCTTCGCGAGGGTGCCCTTGTCGGTGCCTTCCAGGCCTTTCATCACAACCGCAACCTCGCCTTGCTCGGCTGGGTGCTGGATCATGCGGGCCATCCAACCCATCAGATAGTCGAACGCCTCGGCGTTGCCGCGGCAGATGATCCGCCTTGTGTGCTCGCGCAGCAGCGACCAGTCGCCTGGACATGGTTTGACGGCCCAGCCCTTCCACAAGTTCAGCACGCCATCGCGCGACGCATTGCCTGACGGGTCGAAACAGACACCTCCAATGAACTGGCGGCGGAGCGGGTGCTGCAACCAAACGGTCGCGGCCTTCTTGCGGATTGGGTTGCCGCCGTCATCCGTTCCAGTGACGACGCTGCGGTTGTCGTACAGCCGCTTCAAGTCGTCGAACGTGATCCGGTCGAACGTGTCGCGCTTCAGCACGTCATCGTAGCGCGGCGCGTAGATGATGGCCTTGCCGTTCTCGTTGACCACCATGTAGCTGGCGTTGAACTCCGCCATGAGGTCATCGACGGGGTTGCCGTTCTCGGCTGCCTTGGAGCAGCTCGGCGTAGCCCGGCTCGAGCCGTTGTCGGGCGCGCTGTCGTTCACCGGCGGCAGCTCGGTCCGGCTGTGCAGCCACACCTCCGGATCCGCCACGCCTTCCTCGCGGAGGTTCGCGGCATCCCAGCCGTCGTCCTTGTCGTCGACGTTGACGATCTGCGCGTTCGGGAACCGCTCGGCGAGCCACGCGACCGCTTTCCGGCCGGCCTCGTCGGCATCGGGCCAGAGAGTCAGGCGGCGCGCTTCCAGGGGAGTCCAGTCGGCCAAGTGCACGGCCGACGATCCGCCCGACCACGACACGCAGACGTGGTCGGGGAACAGATGCGCCGCAGCGATGCAGGCCTTCTCGCCCTCGCACACGATCACCGTCGCGTCCGGCCGGTCGGCGAGACGGTCGAGGCCGTATAGGTGGCGCGGCGCGGCGGGAGCCTTGCTGTGCCATCCAAGCTCGCCCCCCAGGCTGCCGTACGTCAGCCAGTGGAACACCTTGCGCTTGCCATCCATGGCGGCGTTCCCCTTTCTACTGCATTGCTGGGTTTGTTCTTGGTGCTGGAGCCGTAGGCGAGCCGCTATTGGCGCACGACGATGCGCTCGTCGCGCCAGCGGCGAATAGCGCTCAGGCGATAGACGACACATCGGGCGCTTAGTTTGAATCTCTTGGGTCCGCTGCCGCGGCGTACATGCATCTCAAGAGTGCGCACGTCGACGCCGGCAGCCTTCGCCGCGGCGCTCACCGACAACAGCGCGTCGTCTGCGCCGTCCAACGGCGGCGCCACCGCGCCGGGCGGCAAGATTTTTGTTCCAGAAACGAGCGTATTTGCAGCGTCCATTACCTTCGGGTCCTTGCGTGTATTTCAACGGCAAGGATGCGGTAACGAGCCGCGTAGTGCCAAATGAAAACGCTTCCCATGGGAAACGCAAAGTCCGGGGACGTGCTGAATCGGCCGCGCCAAATGGCAGCCGACTCCGTCGGTTCGGCGCATGTGCGTGATAGACCGCGCCACCGGCGCACGATGTCGACCGGGCGACGAGCGGCGTCGACGAATCGGCGCGAGCGGGATCATGTTCATGGCGGTGGCGCGCTCGGGTGCCAGAATCCGTGCCCTCGCCAATGGTGGCGATCGCCTCGGCCGCCACCCCCTCCCCTTCATCGTCCCGCCGCCTGCGCCGCCCAGGCCCGACGCCGGGCCTTCAGGAGGTCCGGCAGTCGGGCAGCGTCGGCCAACAGAGCCGCCAGCTCTTCGCCCTTCCCTTCCCGAGCAAAGTTGAATCTATCTTTTCGGGTTACACCGGCAGCCTGACGGTCGCAGGCAGGGAGCTGCCAGCTCGTGCCGCAGACGAGCACGTACTGGTTCGATGTCTGCTCACAGCGCCAATCGCAGCCGCGCACCAGCCGGCGGACCCAGCGCACCAGCCCGCAGTCCGCCAGCCGCTTGAGGCAGCGGAGTACGGTGGAGGGACTGCACCCCGCATCCCGCGCAATCGTCTCGTGGCTTGGATCGAGCTGGCCGTCCTCGCCGAGCCTACGGAGCAGCGCCTGACCGACCTGTTCGTGCAAGGCGGTGATCCGTCCGGCCCTGCGCGCAAAGTTCACCCTCGCCCGCCACACGGCTCGCTGCTCACGGTCCAAGGCATGGCGCGGCCCTGGCCCGAACTGGCTGTCCTTGTGGAAACGCATTCGCTCTCCTCGCCGGACGCGAGGTCGCCGAAGGCACAGCCGATCCCGTCCCGTTTAGGGTTGCCAATCGGGCCGAGAATGTGGAGGATGGTAGGGACCTTCTTTTCCCTGGCCGGCGCTGACAACGCCGCCATCCTCACTAAGGGCCGCCTTCGGGCGGCCTTTGCTTTATCCGGACATCATTTGCCTCTCGATCCGACTCCGTCATCGGCGCCGGTCGGTCATGATGTCCGGAAGGGCGGGATTCGACCAGAGCTGTAGAGCCCACCGGACTGCGCCGGGCTGGACACGCTGATCGGCCCGGCGCCGGCCGCAGGCTGCGCCACACGGCGCCGACGCCACGGCCGGGTCTCCCCCCTATCCCCGCCCCTCCCCTGCGGCCGCCAAAGCCTCGCCTAACGGCCGGCGTTTGCATGTTTACACGTTGCGTCGTAGGCATACGCACATGCAAACCATCGCACTCGTTTGCCAGAAGGGCGGCGTCGGCAAGTCGACAATCGCGATTCACCTCGCGGCTGAGGCCGCCTTCGACGGGGTGCGCGTTCTGCTGCTTGACCTCGATCCCCAAGCGTCCGCAGCACGTTGGGGCGACCGGCGCAGGCCGGGCGGTCCTGATGTGGACGTCGCGGTCGAGTCCCCTGCCCGCTTAGAGGCAGCCCTGACCCAAGCTGCGGCCGAGGGCTATCAGCTCGCCGTGCTCGACACCGCGCCCCACGCCGATCAGGCGGCCCTACAGGCGGCCAGGGCGGCCGACTTGGTGTTAGTGCCCGTGCGGTGCTCGATCCTTGACCTGGACGCCATGGGCGCCAGCCTCGACCTCTGTGCGCTGGCGCGCCGCCGCGCCAACGTCGTCCTGAACGCAACACCGACTCGCTCGCGTGTCGTGCAGGAAGCGGCCGAGGCCGTGGGCAAGCTCGGGGGCTTCGTCATCTCGACCGTCATCCGTGAACGCGTGGCGTTCCGGCATGCGTTAGTCGACGGCCGCGTGGCGCGCGAGTTCGATCCCGGCGGCATGGCTATGGCGGAGGTCACCGCGCTCTACAAGGAAACGTGTAAACACCTTAACATGCAAACACGTGAGAGTGTGTGATGGCCCGCCGTCCATCCCTGACCGACGCCGAGATTACTCGGCCGAGCCAAGCCTTACCGCCACCGCCTGCGCTGTCACCGGACGCGAGGCGCGCCCCGGCACGACAGGGCAAAAAAGCGATCGCGTGCTGGGTTGATCCGGCCGCGGCCCGTCAGCTCCGCACGGCTGCGGCCAGCATGGACCGGACCGTCCAGTCCATCATGGAGGAGGCGCTCGACGAGTGGTTCTGCAAGCACGGTCTCAGTCGGCTGGCGACCGGATCGCGCCAGGACGCCGCGTGACCAGCAGCGTTGTCGACGCGGAGACGCTGGCCACGGCGCAGGACGCCGGCGCGAAGGCGCCACGCATGAGCGCCAAAGACGCCAAGCGCGCCCGGTTCAACGACATGCGCGAACGTCGGCTGGCGGTTCTGCTGACGCTGCGCGGACTTGGCTGCCGCGTGTTCGAAAACCAGCCAGTGCCGCTCGCGGTCGGGATCGGCGAGCAGATCGCCGCCCTCGTCGACGGAGTCCACACACCGACGGACGTCAACATCTTCCTCCGCTGGTGGACGACGCGGCCCGACTATCTGGAAGCCGTCGCCCGCGGCGAGCCGCGCCGGGACCTCGACGGCGTCATCGCCCAGGAGCCCGAACCGGGACACCGGGAACACGCGCGGCAGGAGCTTGAGCGTCGCACGGGACGGCAGACCTGAGCGAGGCGGCGAGGCCGGCCGGGCCGTCGTGGACGCACTGGACATGCTGCTCGAGCGGGAAGGGTAGGGGCTGGTGCAGCGGTAGGAGTCGCGCGGATGGCTCGCGAGCTCCTCTTGTGGCGGAGGGCCAGCGCTCTCGAACGGCATGCTTGCAGCACCGCCGTCCCGCCGAGGAGGTGAAGCAGTACCTCGTTGCTAAGTACGACTATGGCCGCGACGACGAGCGGGTGATCCCGTCCGAGATCTACTGGCGCATCCCGCCGCTGTTGGCCGACGCCGGCAAGGAAGACGGCTCATGAGGGAAGGAAGGCAGCGTTGGCAGACATGATCCGGGACGCTGCCGGCATCGGCGACCTGCTGAAGGCGAGGCGCGAGGCGTGGCAGGCGCAGATGTGCATTGCGCCGCGCACCGGCCGCCCGCGCCATGCGCAGCGCGAGCGGCATCCGAATTATAGCACTGGCCAGATGGTCGCCACGATCGAGAAGGTGGCCGCCGTTCCGACCTGACCACACGCTCACGCCGTTATCGGGAATAGACCTTATCGAAAGCTTCCGGTTGCCTTCGAGGCCCGTCCGGGACGCCGCACCCCATACTGGGCGGCCGGTCGCCCTAGGTGCTGACCGGGGACGACCCGAGCGCGGAGAAAGTCGCGCGCCTGCTCTATGCCAACGCGCAAAACATGCCGGGGATCGCCCGCGGGTGACGCAGGCCGGTGCCTGAGAATGACGCCAGCCACCAGGCCGCCCTGTCCCCGTTCGCTGACGCCGTCGGCAAGCTGGGTTCCCTGAGGAACGGGGAGCTGACGATGGACAACGAGCTGGACGTCCGGCTGGGCCGGCTGGAGGCAGCGATCCGGTCGCAGGGCGAGCAGCAGGAGCGGGTACTGGCCATGGTCGCAGCTCGTGGCCCTGATGCAGGAGCCGGACGACCAGCAGCTGCCGGCGCTGCTGACGCAGCTGGTTGCCGCCGTGAACGCGAACAGCGCGCTGCTGGAGAGGATCGACCAGGCGCTTGAGCGCGGCGTGGCCGGCCGGTCATGAACCGGCCGGCCCAGGGGACGAGCAGCGCCGCGGGTGCGCTTTAGCCGGGCATGTCCTCCATCCGGTCGCCCACCTTCACGGCCGCCGCTTTCGCCTCGGCGTCGGCGTCGAAAGCGGCCAGGCCTTGGCGTTTCCAGAGCAGCTTGAGGCGCTCGGGCGGCACGTCGCCGTCGCCTTCGAGCTGGGCGCGCAACTTGATGAAGGCGCCGAGCAGGGTGGCGCGGT
>Ga0209656_10002503_pt1 | contig 11903 bp, 11 predicted proteins | sample BogFormECP12_OM2_FD_188239 | JGI IMG/M metagenome (GOLD analysis project Ga0209656, IMG submission 188239) | Bog forest soil microbial communities from Calvert Island, British Columbia, Canada - ECP12_OM2 (SPAdes) (version 2) | ecosystem: Environmental > Aquatic > Freshwater > Wetlands > Bog ... | reverse complement strand
CAATCCGATGGCGTTACTGCTCGCGTTCGGGTTGTGGTACTGCGTCTGCGGGCTGCTGGAGATCGCGAACCACCCTGCCGCGCCCGTGTACGGCCCGTGCTTTTCGATGACCGTCGTCGGATCGAAGGCGTCGTATGCGGCCACGTTGCCGTGGAACAGCCGCTGGATGGTCTGCTCCTTGGTCCCGGCGACCGGGGCCAGGTCGCCGGCGACGTCGACGAAGGCGCTGAACAGATCGGGATGCATCACGGTCAAGTCCACCGCGCAGGTGCCGCCCATCGACCAACCGACTACCCCCCAGTTGGCGGCGCCCGAGCTCGTCCCGAACGTCGAATTCACGTACGGCACGACATCTTTGGTCAGGTGATCGGCGGCGTTGCCGCGGGTCCCGTTGACGCATTCGGTGTCGTTGTTGAACGATCCGCCGGTGTCGACGAACACGAACACCGGCGCGTTGCCGCCGTGTGCGGCCTGAAAGTCGTCGATCGTCTTTGTCGCGTTGCCGGTGCGCAGCCAGTCGGCCGGGGTGTTGAACTCGCCCGCGATCATCATCACCGCCGGAAGCTTGGGTGGCGGGTCGGACTTGAACCAGGCCGGCGGCAGGTACACGTACTCGGTCCGGTGCTTGAAGTGAGACGCGTCGTTCGGGGTGGTCACCGGAACGACCTCGCCCTTGGCCGGGACCGTGCCGTTGTGCTGCATCGCGGTCACCGTGGCCATGTCGGTTTCGTCGGGCAGCGGCCCAGCGGTGAGCTGGTTCCACGCGGTCTGCACGCTCGGAAAGTAGCCCACCCAGAGATTCAGCGCGACGCCCGCACTGAGCAGACACAGAAAGACCGCAAGAAGAGATGTGCCGCGGCGCCACCAGCGCGCCGTCCGCCAGCCGAGCAACACGACAGCGATCGCCAGCCCGGTCAGGCCGATCCAGGTCCACAACTCCGGGGGCGCCGGATCGTCGGCCATTCCCTGCGAGTCGATGTACCAGTGCGCCCAGGCGGCCGCGCCCACTCCGACCAGCACGGCCAGCGGCAACCAGATCATCCGCCAGCGGCCGGTGCGCCAACCGATCGCCAGCAACAGTGCGGCGGCAGCGACCGCCTGGATCGTGACGGGCAACCACCCATGCAGCAAGGAAACGCCGTGGCGGTACTGGACGGCTGCGGGCGGCGGGTCTGCCAAGAGTGTCGCGGCGACCCTCCCCATCGAAGGTGTCACGCCAACATGGTGAAGGCAGTTCCTGCGAGGTTGCTGTGCGCCGGGACCCCGCCGACGGCTCACCGAGCCCTGACCGCTTCTCGTCGTCGGCCCCAAAATCGGGCGTTGAAGGGCCGCGGAGCAGCTACGTTTCGGAAGGGGGACGGCTTCTACGGGTTGTTGCCAGGTGACCCCGATCACCCTGGCTTTCTCATCCAATCGAAAGGCGAGCCCTCAAGCCTCGTCGACTTCATCCTCGACCCGTTCCCGGACCGGGTCGCGCCGCCGGGATCGCCGGGCCCAATCCCAGTTCGGGCACAAGAGCGCCCGTGCGCCGCGCTACAGCTCCTGCGGCAAACCGAACTTCGCGAACAAGGTGGTGTCGAGGAACGCCACCACGTGCGACACCCCCTCCGGCGTCAGGTCGATGACATGCAGCTGGAACGGCACATGCCTGCCCCCACAAGCGGGAGGTGCCCCCGCGCCGTCGCGCACATACATCGCCGCGGCGGGCTGGCCGTTGGCGAGCAGCGGGATAAGCCGCATGTCGCCGGGCCCGCCGGCCGGGCATTGGTGATGGATCAGCGAGCCGATCGCATTGGGACCTTGGTACCAGCCGTCGAACGGCGGCATCTCCCAGATCGCCTCGGCGGTGAACATCTCCACGAGGCGATCGATGTCGTACGCCTCGAACGCCGCGATGTACCTCGCCAGCTGATCCCGGGTCTGCGGGGAATCGGGCGGCGGTAGCCGATCGTCGGCGCTGGGGCCGACCGCATCGAGGTGGGCACGGGCCCGCTGCAGCAGGCTGTTCACCTCGGCTGTCGACGTGCCGATCGCCTCGGCCACCTCGGCGGCCTTCCACTGCAGCACATCACGAAGCACCAGCACCGCCCGCTGGCGCGCGGACAGGTGCTGCAGCGCAGCGACGAACGCCAGCCGCACTGATTCCCGCGAGCCGACGATCTCCGAGGGGTCGGCCGCGTCGTCCGGCAGCGGCTCGAGCCATGGCACTTCGTGCCGCTCGACGAGCTCGCCCGTGGGATCCGAGCTCGGGGCGCCAAGGCCGACCGGCAGCGGTCGTCGCTGCCGGCCCTGAAGCGCGGTCAGGCAGGTGTTCGTCGCGATGCGGTACAACCACGTCCGCAGCGACGACCTGCCCTGGAAGCCCGAGTACGCCTTCCAGGCGCGCAAGTACGTCTCCTGGACCAGGTCCTCGGCGTCGTGGAGCGAGCCGGTCATGCGGTAGCAATGGGCGAGCAGCTCGCGCCGATGCGGCTCGGCCTGAACCAGAAACTCGTCATCCGATTCATGTGCCAGGACACTCACCGCACCGAGCTTACGCACGCGGACCGCCGTTCATTACCCTCTGCTGATGGCAAGCACCAGGACCGAGCACTCCTTCGACGGCGTCGACGGCGTTCGCATCGTCTACGACGTGTGGACGCCAGAGGACGACCCGCGGGGGGTCGTCGTGCTCTCGCATGGTTACGCCGAGCACGCCCGCCGCTACGACCACGTCGCGCAGCGTTTCGGCGAGGCCGGCCTGATCGTCTACGCGCTCGACCACCGCGGCCACGGCCGATCGGGCGGCAAGCGGGTATGGCTGAAGCGGCTGTCGCACTACACCGACGACTTCGCCACCCTGGTCGACATCGCCGCCCGAGACCACCCCGACCTCAACAGGGTCGTCGTGGGCCACAGCATGGGCGGGGGCATCGTGTTCGCCTATGGCGCCGAGCACCCGGATGACTACGTCGCGATGGTGCTGTCGGGCCCGGCCGTCGCGGCGCAGCTGGAGGCACCGCCCGCCCTCAGGCTTGTCGGCAGGCTGGTCGGGAGGTTTTTTCCCGGCGCGGCGGCCAAGAAGCTGCCGACGGATGCGATTTCCCGCGACCCGGAGGTGGTCGCGCGGTACAACGCCGATCCGCTGGTGTACCACGGTTGGTTGCCTGCGGGTATCTCGCGCGCGCTGCTACAGGTCGGCGAGAACCAGCCCCGGCTCGCGGCGAAGCTGACCGCGCCGTTGCTGATCGTGCATGGTGAGCAGGACAAGCTCATCGGGGTTCAGGGCAGCATGATGCTGGCCGAGAACACTGCCTCGCCGGATGTCGCGCTCAAGGTCTATCCCGGGCTGTACCACGAGGTGTTCAACGAACCGGAGAAGGAACTGGTGCTCGACGACGTGACGTCGTGGATCGAGGTTCATCTGTGACATACGCGCCCCGCCGGCGTGTCTGGTTGTGGATGGCGGCGCTCGTCGCGGTGGCGGGCTGCTCGACGCACACGCCGCCGGCGGCCTGGGTCGACGACGAGGTGACGTTCGTGGCCGAGGGTCTGACGCTGCACGGCACCTATCGGCACCATCCCGGGGCGTCGCCCGCGCCGGCGGCACTGCTGATATCCGAGAGCGGGCCGACCGACCGGAACGGGGACAACGCGGTGGCCGGACCGGTGGGCACGATGCGCGCACTGGCCGGGTTGCTGTCCGACCGCGGCGTGGCCAGCCTCCGCTACGACAAGGTGGGCACCGGTCGCACCGGGCTGGGCCCCTACGCCGCGAATCCGGCGCAGGTGGGCAGTGCCACCTACGACAGTGGCGCGCGGGCAGCGGTCCGCTTGCTGGCAGGGCAGCCGGGCACCGACAAAGCACGGCTTTCGGTGTATGCGTTGGGGGAGGGCACGATTCACGCGATGACGCTGGCCACCGACATGGGCGACGCGCCAAAGATCCATTCGCTCGGCCTGCTGCAGCCGTTGCCCGGCCGCTACCTCGACCTGATCACCAACAGGGTGCGTTCCACCGTCGACGCGGATGTGAACGCAGGCCGCCAGACGCGCGAGCAGGGCGACCAGACGCTGGCGGCCTGGACGGCGGCGGTCGCGCAGGTGCGCGCGGGCGGCCCCGTTCCCCCGAACCTGCCCGGCGAGCTGAGCGCGATCCTCAATCCGGGCAATCTCAGGGCCGTTGTCGACGCCGACGCGATCGATCCGATCACGCTGGCGGACCGCATTCGGCCGGACACTCCCGTGTTGCTGACCTGCAGTGACTCCGACGCGCAAGCCAGCTGTCAGGCGATGCAGCCGCTCGCGGCCGCACTGGCGCACACCAATCTCGACTTCGTGGCACTCAAGGGCGTCAGCCACGTGCTGAAGGACGACCCGAGCGACAGCGTCGCGAACTATGCCAAGAACCAGCCGCTGTCGCCGCAACTGGTCTCGGCGTTGGATGGCTTCGTGTCGCGGTGAACTCGTCGGAGGTGTCGTTTAGCGTGGGGCGCATGACCGACGACAAGATGTTGGCGCGCATCGCCGCCCTGCTTCGCCAGGCCGAGGGCACCGATAATGCGCACGAGGCCGAGGCCTTCATGGCCGCGGCGCAACGGCTGGCCACGGCCACCTCGATCGACCTGGCTGTCGCGCGCTCCCACGCGGCTACCCGCACCAAGGCGCAAACGCCTGTCCAGCGCACGATCACGATCGGCGCGGCCGGGACCAAGGGGCTGCGCACCTATGTGCAGCTTTTCGCCCTGGTCGCCGCCGCCAACGACGTGCGCGTCGATGTGGCGTCGAACTCGGTGTTGGTATACGCCTACGGCTTCGCCGAAGACATCGACGCGACCCACGCGCTGTACGCCAGCCTGGTCATGCAGATGGTCCGCGCCTCGGAGGCTTACCTCACCTCCGGCGCGCATCGGCCCACACCCACGATCACGGCACGGCTGAACTTCCAGCTCGCGTTCGGCGCCCGGATCGGCCAGAGGCTGGCCGAGGCACGCGCGGAGGCGCAGCGTGAGGCAAAGGATGAGCGACGCGGCCGACCCGGTACTGCAATCGCCTTGCGCGACAAGGAGATCGAGCTGCACGACTTCTACCGTCACGAGTCCAGGGCGCGCGGCACCTGGTATGCCAGCCGGGCTTCGGCGGGATATTCGTCGGCGGCACGACGCGCCGGCGACCGCGCGGGTCGACGTGCGCGGCTCGGCAACAGCGCCGAGTTGGCAGGAGCGCGCACCCCGTTGGAGAAGTGACTGCACGGGATTCGCAGCGCTCGAAGGTTTATGCCGCCGAACACTTCGTGCGCATGTTGTTCGACCGGTCGGCCGAGCACGGCTCGGGCGCGGTCGATTTCTTCGGCACCCAGCTGACCCTGCCGCCGGAAGGCCGGTTCGGGTCGGTGGAGTCGGTGCAGCGCTATGTGGATTCAGTGTTGAGCCACCCGGCAGTGCGGGATCGCTGGCCCGGGGTCGAGCCGCTCGTAGTGCGGGCGCGTCGCGGCGTCACGGCCGCCCACTATGAACGCCGTGACGGGTCGGCCGTGATCGCGGTGCCGGAGCGGAAGACGTGGGCGCTGCGCGAACTCGTGGTGCTGCATGAGGTCGCGCACCACCTCTGCGACGCTGAGCCCCCGCACGGGCCGCAGTTCGTCGCCGCGTTCTGCGAACTGGCGGGCGCGGTGATGGGTCCCGAGGTGGCACACGTGCTGCGGGTCGTCTATCTGAAAGAGGGTGTGCGGTAGGGCGGAGTGGGCTGTGACGGGGCCGACCGCCCGCGATGTCGATGTCAGCGCGCCCACGCGGGTGAGGCGGCCACCGCCCGCAACGCCGCGACGATGCGGTCCTCGTTGGCCCGAAACCGATCGGTTGGGGCCGGCACCGAGATCGCGACGACGTTGGCGCCCGCGGCGCGCCGGGCGATACCGGCGGCCGAGATGCCCACGGTGTGTTCGTCGCGGTCGAACGCGATCCCGGTGGATCGGATCTCGGCGATTTCGCGGTGCAGTCGGTCGGCGACCTCGGGATTGAACCGCGAAATCTCGAGCTCGGCAGCGGCGTCGCCGAGAACCGCGAGAGCCGCCTTGCCGTTGGCGGTGTCCATCAACGGGAATCGGCCCCCGACAGCGGAGACAGCGCGAAGCCGATGTGACGACTCGATCTGATCGATGAACCACATCTGGTGGCCGCGTAGCACCGACAGGTCGACCGTCTCGCCGCCTGTTGCCTCGGCGACCCGCTCGATCGTCGGCCGGAAGATCCCGACCACCTGCGCCGCGTCGGCGGTGCTGAACCCCAGCAGGCGGTCGCCGAGCGAGAACCGGCCCCGCTCGTCGACGCGCGCCAGCCCCACCTCGACCAGGCCGACCAGCAGGCGGCGAGCCGTCGACTTGGCCAACCCGAGCCGCTCACCGAGGTCGACGAGGCGCAGGCGTCCGGGCGCGGTGGCAATTTCGTCCAGCGCTGCCGAGGCGCGACGCAGCACCTGAATGCCCGCATCGCGATTCGTCGGGTCGTTTCGCCCCGTGCGCGGCACGTTCCCCACTATATTGCTCCGCATAGCGGATCGGGAAGAGCCGCTATATGGATCAAAGGAGCTCCAGATGGGTGGGCTACCGGCCGGGCGGCACTTCTTCCGCGGCGACGACGGCTATGAACCGGCCCGGCGCGGAACCGTGTGGAATCGACGTGTGCCTGAGCGCTATCCCGATCTGATCGTGCAGGCCGTCGACGCCGACGATGTCGTGGCCGCGATCGGTTACGCCAAAGCCGGCGGCCATCGAGTCAGCATCCGTTCGGGCGGGCACAGCTGGGCGGCCAATCACCTCCGCGACGGCGCCGTGTTGCTCGACGTCAGCGGCCTCGACCACGCCACCGTCGACGCCGACCGCGGGATCGCCGTGGTCGGACCGGGCAAGGGCGGCAGTGTGCTGGCCGCCGACCTCGACGCTTCGGGACTGTTCTTCCCCGCCGGGCACTGCAAAGGCGTGTGCGTCGGCGGGTACCTGCTGCAGGGTGGTTATGGCTGGAACAGCCGCGTCCTCGGCCCTGCCTGCGAAAGCGTGATCGGCCTCGACGTCGTCACCGCCGACGGCGACAAGATTCACTGCGATGCCGGCAATCACGCCGATCTCTACTGGGCAGCCCGCGGCGCCGGGCCGGGCTTCTTCGCCGTGGTCACCTCGTTTCACCTGAAGCTCCACCCTCGGCCGGCGGTCTGCGCAAGCAGCCTCTACGCCTACCCGATCGACCTCGCCGACGACATCTACACATGGGCCCGCGAGGTCAGCGCCGAGGTCGACCGCCGGGTCGAGCTGCAGATCGTCGCATCCCGCAGCGTCCCGGGCGCGGACCTGGACGGCCCCGCCATCGTGTTCGCATCACCGGCGTTCGCCGACACCGAGGAGGAAGCCGAAAAGGCCCTCGCGCTGCTGGGCGCATGCCCCGTCGTAGACAAGGCGATCATCAAAGTTCCCTATGCGCAAACCGATTTGCCGACGTGGTACACGGCCGTGATGAGCAACTACCTGGCCGACCACCGCTACGCCGCCGACAACATGTGGACGTCGGCGCCGGCCGATGACCTGCTGCCGGGCATCCGCCGGATCATCGACACGATGCCGTCGCACCCTTCGCACTTCCTGTGGCTGAACTGGGGCCCGTCCCCGCCCCGCCAGGACATGGCCTACAGCGTCGAAGACGAGATCTACCTGGCCCTCTACGACGCGTGGAAGGACCCCGCCGACGACGACAAGTACGGCGACTGGGCGCGTTCCAACATGGCCGCGATGGCCGACCTGGCCACCGGCATCCAACTGGCCGACGAGAACCTGGGCCAGCGCCCGGCGAAGTTCGCCACCGACGAGAGCATGGCCCGCCTCGACGAGGTGCGAGCCGCCTATGACCCCGATGGCCTGTTCCACAGCTGGATGGGGCGGATCTGATGGCCGCCGGCGGCTACCTCGGTTACCGCGACGACGACACGAACACGCCGTACGGCAAGTTCTTCCAACCCGACATGGCGCCGCTACCCCGACACGTCATCGAGGCGCTCGAGCATGGTCCGCAGGCCGGGCCGACATTGCTCGCGTTCGACGACCTGGCGACGCTCGCCGACGACGGCTACCAGCAGACCGAGAACGGCTACGGCGTTCTCGACGACGGCAGCATCCAGGTGGCGGTGCGGACCGACATGCCCGGCGTGACCCCGCAGATGTGGTCCTGGTGGTTCGGCTGGCACGGCAGCGACTCCCGCCGCTACAAGCTGTGGCATCCCCGGGCGCACGTCTCCGCCGCCTGGCAGGACGGCGACGACGCCGGCCGCCGCGGCTCTGCGCGGTATGTCGGCCGCACATCGTCGATCAGCGAGTACATCGGGTCGTCGATGCTGCACGCCGCGATCCGGTTCCTCGTGCCTGCGACGTTCGGCCTGCCCGCCGCGGACGACGACGTCGTCCCGGTCTGCGCTCGACTCGGCTCACGCGACGTCCCCGTGGACGCCGGCTGGTTCATTCACCACATCCGCTCGACAAGCAACGGCAGCGAGATGCGATCCCGGTTCTGGCTTGGCGGACCGTACATCGCGGTGCGCAAAGCGCCGGGCTTGGCCAATCGCGTCGTGCGGCCGGTCGCGTCGCACATCCTCGGTGCATCGGCGGATTACGCCCGCAACCTGATGGTGCACTGCGCGCAGGAGATGAACCATCTCGCCGGTTTTCTGCCTGCGCTCTATGAGCAGTTCGGCGACGAGTAGCTAACTGCAGACCGCGCCGTTAGCCGCCGAGCCCACCAGCTTGACGTACTTGGCCAGCACGCCGGTGGTGTAGCGCGGAGGCAGCGGCGCGAAATCCTCCTGGCGAGAGGCGAATTCGGCCGGGTCGGCCAACACGTCCAGAGTCGCGCCGGGCACGTCGAGGCGTATCCGGTCGCCGTCGCGCAGGAGCGCGATCGGTCCGCCGTCGGCTGCCTCGGGGGCGATGTGCCCGACGCACAACCCGGTGGTGCCCCCGGAGAACCGCCCGTCGGTGATGAGCAGCACGTCCTTGCCGAGCCCGGCGCCCTTGATCGCGCCGGTGATCGCCAGCATCTCCCGCATGCCCGGGCCGCCCTTGGGTCCCTCGTAGCGAATCACGACCACATCACCAGGCCCGATCGTGCCATCCTCCAGCGCGTCCAACGCGGCTCGCTCCCGCTCGAAAACCCTGGCGGTGCCTTCGAAGACGTCGGAATCGAAGCCGGCCGTCTTGACGACCGCGCCTTCGGGGGCCAGCGAGCCGCCGAGGATCGTGATGCCGCCCGTCGGATGGATCGGGTTGTCCAGCGCACGGAGCACCTTGCCGTCAGGATCCGGCGGCGCGATCCGGGCCAGGTTGTGTGCCACCGTCTCACCTGTCACGGTCAGGCAATCGCCCTGCAGCAGGCCGGCGTCCAGCAGAACCTTCATCACCACCGGCACGCCGCCGATACGGTCGACGTCGAACATCACGTGCTGCCCGAAGGGCTTCACGTTGGCGAGATGCGGGACCTTCGCCCCGATGCGGGTGAAATCCTCCAGCGACAGTTTGACGTTGGCCTCGTGGGCGATCGCGAGCAGATGCAGCACGGCGTTCGTCGAGCCGCCGAACGCCATCACCACCGCGATCGCGTTCTCGAACGCCTCTTTGGTCAAGATGTCGCGCGCCGTGATCCCGCGGCGCAGCAGCTCGACGACGGCCTGGCCGCTGCGCCGGGCGAAGCCGTCCCGGCGACGGTCGGTGGCCGGCGGGGCCGCGCTGCCCGGCAGCGACATGCCGAGCGCCTCGGCGGCGCTGGCCATCGTGTTCGCCGTGAACATGCCGCCGCAGGCGCCCTCGCCCGGGCAGATCGCCCGCTCGATCGCGTCGACGTCCTGGCGCGGCATCAGCCCCCGGCTACAGGCGCCGACCGCCTCGAACGCGTCGATGATCGTGACGTCACGCTCGGTGCCGTCGGACAGCTTCGCCCGGCCCGGCAGGATCGATCCGGCGTAGAGGAACACCGCGGCCAGGTCCAGGCGTGCGGCCGCCATCAGCATCCCCGGCAGCGACTTGTCGCAGCCGGCCAGCAGCACCGACCCGTCGAGCCGCTCTGCCTGCATCACGGTTTCGACGCTGTCGGCGATGATTTCGCGCGACACCAGTGAGAAGTGCATGCCCTCGTGGCCCATCGAGATGCCGTCGGACACCGAAATCGTGCCGAATTCAAGGGGATAACCGCCCGCGGCGAACACGCCGTCCTTGGCGGCCTTGGCCAGCCGGTCCAGTGACAGGTTGCACGGCGTGATCTCGTTCCACGAGGACGCGACGCCGATCTGCGGCTTCGCGAAGTCTTCGTCTCCCATGCCGACCGCCCGCAGCATTCCGCGGGCAGCAGCCTTCTCCAGGCCGTCGGTGACGTCACGGCTGCGCGGCTTTATATCGACCATCATCCAAGTATGCCCGCGCGGCGGTCTTAATACCCTGTAGGGGTATCGCGTAGGGTGGCTGGCATGCCGTCCACCCGTGTTCGCGTAGCCGCGGCGCTCGGGGCGCTTTCCGCCGTCGCCATCGTGGCATCGTGTGGCAACTCGTCGCCGACGGACCAGCACGCCGCCCAGTCGTCCGTGACGGCACCGACCTCCACCGACGCCACGGCCGACGCGCAACCCGGCGTCCACAACGACGCCGATGTCGCCTTCGCGCGGGATATGCTCGCGCATCACGTGCAGGCCATCCAACTGTCGGCGATGGTGCCCAGCAACACGACCAACGAGCAGTTGATCACGCTCGCGCAGAAGATCACCGGCGAGCAGGAGCCTCAGCTCCAGGCGTTCAGGGCGTGGCTGCTGCAGTGGGGCGAGGATCCGAACGCCGACAACAGCATGCACGGTGGCATGCCGGGCATGGTGGACCAACCCACCATCGACAGGCTCCAGACGCTCAACGGCCCGGACTTCGACAAGCTCTGGTTGCAGTCGATGATCTCTCACCACCAAGGCGCGATCGGGATGGCTCAGGCCGAGATCGCGCACGGACAGAACCCGGACGCTATCGCACTGGCAAAGTCGATCATCGCCACTGCGCAGGCTGAGATCGACCAGATGAAGCAAATGCTGGGAGGTTAAGTGTCTGCGACACAAGGCTATTCGGAACGCAAAGACGACTACGCCAAGCGGCTCAGGCGCATCGAGGGCCAGGTGCGGGGCATCGCGAGGATGATCGACGACGACAAGTACTGCATCGACATCCTCACCCAGATCAGCGCGGTCAACAGCGCCCTGCAGTCCGTTGCGCTCGGACTGCTCGACGAGCATCTGAACCACTGCGTCACCAACGCGGTCGCCGCCGGCGGAGAGGACGCCGACGCCAAGCTTGCCGAGGCGTCGGCGGCCATCGCCCGCCTCGTCCGCTCCTAGGTGGGTCGGCGCACACGCCGCTTTGGGTGGGCGCACACGCCGCTTTGGGTGGGCGCACACGCCGCTCACATCCGCGATCGGACCGATTCGGCGGATACCGTTATCAGTCGAAGTGAAGGAGCGCATCGTTGTAGAGGCCGCCGCGCAGGCACGCACCGACCTTCCGCCGGTGCGGCCGTGGAGCGCGCGCATCGCTGTGCAGCTGGCTGTGTTGTCCGCGGCGGCGTTCATTTACGTCACCGCGGAGATGGTGCCGGTTGCGGCGCTGCCGGCGATCGCGGCCGATCTGCACGTCGGCGAGGCGCTCGTCGGCACGCTGCTGGGGAGCTACGCGCTTGTCGCCGCGGTGACCACGGTGCCGCTCCTGCGTTTGACCGCCCACTGGCCGCGGCGCCGAACCTTGCTGCTGACGCTGATTTGCCTGACCGCCTCGCAGCTCATGTCGGCGCTCGCGCCGAACTTCGCCGTGCTGGCCGCCGGGCGGGTGCTGTGCGCGGTCACCCACGGGCTGATGTGGTCGGTGG